>ERZ779632.1043-NODE-1043-length-12541-cov-3.653212_pt1 | contig 12541 bp, 12 predicted proteins | sample MGYA00514194_ERZ779632 | MGnify/ENA primary metagenome ERZ779632 (study PRJEB29562, sample SAMEA4376704) | mouse gut metagenome | isolation source: Cecum | study: EMG produced TPA metagenomics assembly of the A DSS colitis mouse model was used to assess the...
ACTGCCCAGGGCGGCGGCGGTCCCCTCCTCCTGGGAGATATCGGTCTCCTGGGTGCTGCCGGCCGGCTCCTCGCCGGGGCCGCCGGAGCTGTGTCCGCAGGCCGCCAGCAGGCTCAGGGCCAGGGCCGCGGCCAGCAGGGCGGAACATAGTCTTTTCATAGGGTAACCTTCCTTTCTTCATTTGCCGGGGAGCGTACCGCAGCGGCGGAGTATCTCCCCGTAATGCTCCCGCATATGGGGGTACAGACAGCCGCTGCAGTCCTTGCGTCCGTCCGGGAGGACCGCAAAGCTCCCGCCGCACCCCTCTCCCAGGGGATAGAGGGGGCAATAGCAGAACAGGCAGTTGAAATTCTCCGGGTCCGCCCCCGGGTGACAGGGGAAATACTCACATTCCCGGTGAGAGAAAAACATGTATTTTTGATCCATCCCAGACCGCCCTCCCGGAAAAATACGCACTTTAATATTCCGGCGCGCCGGTGGAATTTCGCCGGTGCTCAGCTCAGATCAATCCACGGACAAACTGAGAGATCGTCTGATAGTCCACAGCCAGATTCAGGTTCTGTCCGTCGTCGTACCCGCCTGTAATCAGGCCGATCAGCTCTCCGTACATATCCAGCAGCGCCCCGCCGCTGCTGCCGTGGGACACGGGCGCGGTAAACTGGATCATAGAGACCATCTCCAGCTGCCGAAAGCCTGAGATGATGCCGTCCGAGACGGAGTTGAACAGGCCCAGCGGGCTCCCGATGGCTACCACCTTCTGGCCCCTGACCAGCTTCTTCTCTCCCCTTGAGATGGGAACCGGCGTTCTGCGCTTCTGCATACGCAGAATGGCCAGATCATAGTCCTGGTGGTACTTGATCAGCTCGTTGGTGTAAAATATATCGGTCTCCTCCTCCAGAAGGATGCCGTAATAGTGTCCCCCGCTGACCACATGCATATTGGTCAGTACATAGCCCTTGTCGCTGATGATGACCCCCGAGCCGGTTTTAAAGCACCGGTCGTCCCGGTCGAACACCTTCAGCATCACCACCGAGGAGGCAAACCTGGCCAGCTCCTCAAATTCCAGCTGCTGCCGGGTCTCTGCCCGTCCGGCGGGAGCCCTGGGGGGAACCGTCACGGCCGGATGCTCCCTGGGCGGCAGGGTTACGGTGGGATTTGCTCTGGGTGGACTCGGGGCGGCAGGACTGGCCGCCCGGGAGGGCGGGGATGCGGCGGACCTGTGCCGCTCAGGCCGCTGGATGCGGTCCATGGAGATGACCACCCTCCCGTCTCCGGAGGGCTCCCCTCCGCCGCAAGGAGGTGTCTCCCCTTCGACGCGCAGGGACAGGCTCAGCAGCTCCGGGTCCGTCACCCCGGAGTCCCCCTCCGGACTGATGTGAAGCACATCGCAGCCCAGCAGAAACAGCAGGTATAAAAACAGGTACTCCGTCAGCTTGAGCTGTCCCCCACAGGCAAACTTGGGAAAACGGTTCATCTTGGCGGTCTCGGTGAAGAGCCGGGGAAAGTATGTATCCATCCAGTACAGGATTTTTACCGCGAAATTTCTGACAATGGCCTCTTCGCTGCGCCCCCGGACGCGCTGAAACAGCTCCAGGATCCTCTCAAAGCCGGTCTCCAGAGCGTTCTGCCAGATTCCGTTCTGAAAGGAAAAGGGGAATGTGGCCCGGCCGTCCCGGTACAGGGCCACATATTTGCTCACCTCCTGGGCGGAGGGCTGGGGCTTCAGGGCCGGCACGAATACGCAGCCGGACTGTCCCCTGTCCGCCCAGGACCGCAGCCGCCGGACAGCGGCCTCGCAGTTTTGGCCGCCGGCGTATCGGATGAAGCAGGTCTCCTTGGTGAAATTGGAGTACCTGCCATTCAGCAGCATAAATTCCTCCAGTGGGCTGCCGGCGGGGGTCCTGAGTGCCGTATGAAACCGCTGGTTATTCATAACGCAACGCTCCCTTACAACTGTCCTTTAAAGTTTATCCGGCCGTCCTGCGGCTCCGGTTCGTTTTTGATTCCGTATATCCGGGCCAGCCGGAGCACCCGGTCCGCCCAGCGGAAATGGGTGTTGTACTCGTTCATCCGGGTGGCCTCCGCGCTGGACGACACCAGCCGGGGGCTGTCCGGGTCCCAGTTCAGGATCCGGCAGGCATCCTGGTAGTCGGCGGCGGAGACCCTCAGACAGTCGTTCACCACGGGGATCTGGTTGGGATGGATCACCGTCTTTCCCACAAAGCCGCACAGCAGGTCCAGCTCCGTCTCTCTGCGCAGGCCGGCCTCCCAGCCGGCTCCGGCGTAGTACTCCCAGACGGGGCCCGAGACCACATACCGGGGGGCGAAGGTGGTTACAATATCGGTCAGCAGGCCGGCCACCGGCCGGATATCGTAGATGGTGCTGTCCACAGGCCGCCGCAGGCCGAAGGCGTGGGAGAGGTCGTTCCCTCCCACCCGGATGTTCAGAATCTGGTCCCCGACCTCCTCCAGCCGGTCCCTTACCTCCTCCAGACCGGCGGCTCTCCGGCCCAGGCCGACCATGGAGGGGGATTCCAGAATGGGCATATAGAGAAAGCCGTCCGGGATGCGGCGGATTGCCGCGATGTATTCGCCGCAGTTTTCAACAAAGAACTTCGGCAGAATAAAGCCGGTCAGCAGTCCGGAAAAACGGTCGGAGAGACCGGCGAGCTTTTCCATCTGCTGCGGAGACCGTACCCGGATGAAAATCAGGGGCAGATAGAAGGCCCGCTCCCTCCGGGCGGCGTCAATCTGCTCCAGGGTGCGGCAGAGCGTCCGCTCCGCCGCATCCACCTCGTCGTCCCGCACGGTGTCCTCCAGGCAGAAGGCCAGCGAGAAGGGCCGGGCGAACCGCTCGTTTTTCAGCCCGTCCACAATGCTGTCATGACCATTCGCGGGACAATACATCAGCGCCCCTACGTCGTAGCCGATTGGTTTTTTATCCATGATCTTGAAAGCCTCTCCCTTTCCGTAATTCCAAAAACGGTCTTCCCCGCCAGTCCTCAGGGGTAAAGATAATCTGATTATAGCATAAACAGCGGGCATTTGAAACAGGCAATATTGTGTCAAGCATAAAATTTCGGAAATTGATTTCTTGTATTATTTTGTTGAAACTGTCCGGGATATGTGGTATAGTATTGCACAAGGCCCACAGACACAACGGCGGAGAGGGACTTTGAGCATTATGTTTCAACAGGCTGCTTTGGAAAAACTGGATAATTATTTTGCCCCTCTCGCGGACCGGCCCGGGAAATCCGTTTATTTCTACCGGTTTGCCGGGAGCTCGCCGGAGGTGACCGCCTTTCTTCAGCGGTACTATGAGGCCGCCCGGCGCGGCGGCGTGATTATTGACGGCAGACTGCCCAATCCGGACGCCGGTCAGCTGGCCTATTTTTCCGAGATGATGGGGATGGACTTCCGGATGGACAGGGCCTTTCTGTCCCAGCGGCTGTCCAAATGGCTGCCCCGCATGTCCGCCGCCCAGAGGGACGCGGTGACCGCGGCAATTTTTTCCACCCTGGAGGACATGCTCCGTCAGGGCAAAAACGAGAACATGCTCCGGAACGCGTATATCAAATACATGTGCTGGCTTTACTATAAGTTTGAGCGCATTTTGAATCAGCTGGGCGCCCAGTCCCCCCCGAAAATTCTGTACGACGGCGCGGTGAGCCACTACGAGCTGCAGCTTTTTGTTGTGCTGTCCCGGGCGGGCGCCGATCTGGTCATGCTGGAGAGGGGCGGGGACCAGGGCTACCTCCAGCTGGACCCGGATTCCGCCTGGTCACGGCTCTACCAGGGGGACGGACTGGCCCCCTTCCCGCCTCATTTCAGCCTGAAGTGGCTTCAGGAGGAGCTCACCCGTGCGGTAAACCGCCAGCGGCTGTATGGTACGCCGCCGGAGCTGGAGCCCTGCACCAACGCCTGGATGAAGAAGCCGGAGCTGGCTCAGGTGCTCACCGGTGCTCAGGCCCGGGGCGGCGACGGGCGCTTTTTTTACAACAGCTTTCTGGCCCAGTACGGGGTCCCGGACAGGCTGACCTTTTCCGGCGACCTCTTCGGCTTCTACCAGCAGCTGAAGAGCGAAAAGCGGCGGGTCTGCGTTGTCAACGGCGGCATCCCGGTCCCGACCCCGGACGAGGTGGCCGCCATCCCCCGGGGGAACTACCAAAACATTGAGCAGATGGCCGGCGACCTGGCCCGGAATATCCAAAACTCCGCCAGCGCGGAGCTCCAGCGCCTGATGGTGAAGGCCTTTATCGACACCGTTCTCACGGAGGGCGGACAGGGGGGCGCTCCCCTGTCCAGGGTGACCAACCAGGCGGTCTATCTGCTGTGCTGGCTGCGGCGCTGGCAGAGGGAGCTGTTTGAGGGCTGGAGGCCGCCCCAGATTTCGGTTTTTATTCTCTTCGGGAAGTGCGCCACAGAGCACGAGGCCCGTTTTCTGCGTCTGCTGGCAAGGCTCCCGGTGGATGTTGTGCTGCTGCAGCCCGACCTGAACCTGGGCAGCTGCCTGCGGGACCCCGGACTGCTGGAGCTGCGCTATGAGGATTCCCTCCCCATGGAGGCCTTCCCCGCGGAGGCATCCCAAATTCGGGTGAGCACCGCCGCCTATCAGGCGGAGCGGGACCTGGACAGCATGATGTATCAGGACACGGGGCTCTACCGCAGCCAGCAGTATGCCAAGGCTGAAGCCGTTACCCTTCAGACCATGTATGAGGAGATTGCCATCCTCTGGGACCAGGAGCTGAAATACCGCCCCACCTTTCAGGTAAGAAACGGCACGGTAACCCTGCCGGTCCTTCTGGAAAAAATCTGCGGCGTAAGGCACAGTCAGGCCGGGCAGTACTGGCAGGATATCAAAAAGCTGATTACGCCGGATACATTGGTTGTTCCGGCCCTCCCGTGGGTCAGCCCACTGGACGCCAACCCTATGCGGGCCTGCGCCACCCAGTTTCTGCGCAACGGAAAACTTCAGAAGCGCGCCATTAAAGAACACAAGTCCTACCCCTACGGCATCCTGCGGGCGGAGATGCAGGACTATCTGCTGGACAAGCTCCAGCTGCTGCTGGACCAGCGGACCATCGCGGGCACCTATCAGAACGGTACCGAGTATACCATCATCGCCGCTGCCCTGAACCTGAAAAAAGAGGTCCTCCGGCTGATTCAGAAGTTTGACTTTACAAAAAAGAATCCCAAGCTGATCGTAATCAACACATCAGAGGAGATACTGTCTCTGGAGGACAGCATTCTGTTCGCCTTTCTGAATCTGCTGGGGTTTGACATCCTCTTCTTTGTCCCCACGGGGTATCAGTGCATCGAGCGGTACTACCCCCGCCCCTTCGCCAATGAGCAGCAGATCGGCGAGTACCTTTATGACCTATCGCCCCCGGATTTCAATACCCTTCAGGAGCGGGGGCGCAATCCAATCAGAAAATGGTTCGGAAGGAGTTAATGGACTATGGGATTAGATTTTGGCAGGCCCTCCTCCGGGGAGGCGCCGGTGCTGGAGGTTGTGTCTGTCCAGGAGCAGGATGCGGTCCAGCAGTATGACGTTCAGGCCGACCGGGACCAGATGACTCTGGCGCTGGTCAACTCCCCCGAGGTGGACGCACTGGCCAGCCAGATTGAGGTGTATAATCTGGAGACCATCGTGTCCTTCGGCAGCGGGGCGGCGGAGGAGATTTCCAAGTGCTCGGATGTGATTCTCAACAGCATGAACATGTCCCAGCTGGACGACTCCAGCGCAATGCTCACCACGCTGGCAAAGATCATGGACAAGTTCGATATCGAGGAGATCAAGGACAATCCGGGACTGTTCGGCAAGCTCTTCGGCAATCTGCGCAAGCAGCTGGACAAGATTTTGGCCAAGTACCACACCATGGGCGAGGAGGTAGACAAGATCTACGTCCAGCTGAAGCAGTACGAGTCTGAGATCAAGCAGTCCAACCGCAAGCTGGAGGATATGTTTCAGGCCAACGTGGCATACTACCATGAGCTGGTAAAATATATCCTGGCCGGGGAGCAGGGCTGCCGGGAGCTGGAGGAGTATATCGCCCAGCGCCGGGCGGACATGGAGGCCACCGGGGACGGGTCCATCCAGTTTGAGCTCACCTCCCTGGAGCAGGCCCTGATGATGCTGGAGCAGCGCACCCAGGTCCTGCGTACCGCCGAGAGCGTGGCCATGCAGTCCATCCCCATGATTAAGACCATGCAGTTCAGCAATATGAACCTGGTACGGAAAATCAATTCCGCCTTTATCATTACTCTGCCTGTCTTTAAGCAGGCTCTGACCCAGGCCATTATGCTCAAGCGCCAGCGCCTTCAGGCCGAGGCCATGTCCGCCCTGGACGCCCGGACCAACGAGATGCTTCTCCGGAATGCCCAGAATACTGCGGAGCAGTCCAAGATGACTGCCCGTCTGGCCTCCGGCAGTTCCATCAAGGTTGAGACGCTGGAGAAAACCTGGCGCACCATTGTGTCCGGCATCGACGAGACCCGGCAGATTCAGGAGAACGCCCGCAAGCAGCGGGTGGACGACCAGAAGCGGCTGGAGGCCATCAAGGCCGACTTCAACAGCAGGTACCACATGCCTAATCAGCAATAAAATATGATGAAAAACGGAGGAATCAACTTATGGCAATCAATCTGAGCAAGGGACAAAAAGTGGATCTGACCAAGGGAAATCCAGGGCTCTCCAAGATCGTCGTGGGTCTGGGCTGGGATGTGAACATCTTTGATTCCGGCGCGGCCTTCGACCTGGATGCCGCCGCCTTTATGGTGGGCGGAAACGGAAAATGCCCCACCGAGAAGGAGTTCGTTTTCTACGGCAACCTCAAGCATGGCTCGGGCGCGGTGGAGCACATGGGGGACAACCTCACCGGCGAGGGCGACGGCGACGACGAGCAGATCGTTGTGGACCTGTCCAAGGTGCCCGCCAATGTGGAGCGCATCGCCTTTACCGTCACCATCTACGACGCGGAGACCCGCCGGCAGAATTTCGGTCAGGTATCCAACGCCTATATCCACATTCAGGACAGCACCTCCGGCACCGACCTGATCCGCTACGACCTGGGGGAGGACTTCTCCATTGAGACCGCCATCGTGGTGGGCGAGCTGTACCGCCACAACGGCGAGTGGAAGTTCAACGCCATCGGCAGCGGCTTCCAGGGCGGCCTGGCGGCCCTGTGCGGTCACTACGGCATCGACGTTGCATAAGGGGGGGTCAAAATGCCTGTCAATTTGAAAAAGGGCCAGAAGGTCAGCCTGACCAAGGAGGCGCCCGGTCTGGCCAAGGTGGTCGTGGGCCTGGGCTGGGACGTGAACCAGTTCGACACCGGCGGCGATTTTGACCTGGACGCCGCCGCCTTCCTCCTGGGAGACAGCGGAAAAACCGCCGGCTCCGGCGACTTTGTCTTCTACGGCAACCTGAAGCACGCCTCGGGCGCGGTGGAGCACCTGGGGGACAACCTCACCGGCGTGGGGGACGGGGACGACGAGCAGATCAAGGTGGATCTGACAAAGCTCCCCGACGCCATCACCCACGTGGCCTTTACCGCCACCATTTACGAGGCGGAAACCCGCCGGCAGAACTTCGGGATGGTGAATAACGCCTTTATCCGCATTGTCAACGAGGCCAGCGGCGAGGAGCTGCTGCGCTACGACCTGGGGGAGGACTTCTCCATCGAGACCGCCGTGGTATTCGGCGAGCTCTACAAGCACAACGGCGAGTGGAAATTTAACGCCATCGGCAGCGGCTACCAGGGCGGCCTGGCGGCGCTGTGCGCCAACTACGGCGTTGACGTGGAGTAAGGAGGAGAACATATGGCTATCAGTCTGGAAAAAGGGAAAAAAGTCAGTCTGAAAAAGGGCAGTCAGTCCGGTCTGGGTGAGATTCTCATCAACCTGAACTGGAACACCAAGCCCGCCAAGAAGGGCCTCTTCGGCATGTTCGGCGGCGGACAGGGCATCGACCTGGACCTGGGCTGCCTGTTTGAGCTGAAGGACGGCCAGAAGGGGGCTGTCCAGGCGCTGGGCAACGCCTTTGGCTCGCTGCAGCACCTGCCCTTCATCGCCCTGGACGGCGACGACCGCACCGGCGCGGTGACAACGGGAGAGAATCTGCGCATCGACGGAAACAAGATCGCCCTCTTCAAGCGGATTCTAGTTTACACCTTTATTTATGAGGGTGTCGCCAACTGGCAGCAGGCGGACGCCGTGGTCACCATTAAATACCCCGGCGCCGAGGACCTGATTATCAAGATGGACTCCTACAACTCCAACGACGTCATGTGCGGGCTGGCCCTGCTGGAGAATGTCAACGACGAGACCTTCAGCGTAGAGAAAATTGTTCAGTTCTACCCCGGCCATCAGGCGCTGGATTGCGCGTTTCACTGGGGGATGCGCTGGCAGGCCGGAAGAAAGTAATATCATCGGGAGGAAATTATTATGTCTGTAAGTTTGCAGAAGGGCCAGAAGGTCAGCCTGACCAAGGACAACGCCGGACTGAGCTCTGTCGTCGTGGGTCTGGGCTGGGACGAGGTCCAGAAGAAGGGGCTGCTGGGCGGTCTGTTCGGCGGCGGACAGGCGGAGATCGACTGCGATGCCTCCGCGCTCATGCTGCGGAGCGGAAAGCTGCTGGATAAGAGCGACATCATCTACTTCGGCAACCTGACCCACCCCACCGGAACCGTCCGCCACATGGGGGACAACCTCACCGGCGCGGGGGACGGCGACGACGAGCAGATCGTCATTGATCTGGCCCGGGTTCCCGCCGAGTACGACCGGATCGTTCTGGTGGTCAACATCTATCAGGCCGTCCAGCGCCGGCAGCATTTCGGCATGATCCAGAACGCCTTTATCCGCATTGTGGACGCAAGCACCAACCAGGAGCTGTGCAAATACAACCTGAATGAGAACTACACCAATATGACCGCCATGATCTTCGGCGAGGTCTACCGCCATAACGGCGAGTGGAAGTTCAACGCCATCGGCCAGGCCACCACAGACCCCGGCCTGGGAGAACTGATCGGCCGGTATGTATAAGCCGGGAATTTGCGGCAATCATTTACTGTAAGCATAAACCGGCGTTTCAATCACAGGAGAGAGGGGCGGGCTTCGTTCCTCTCTTTCCTGATATGTTAGAGGAGAAAAGCTCATGCACTTCAATCGACTATCTGATAAAGAGGCGGCCGCCTCCACAGAAAAATACGGCAGCAACCAGATCCCTGACTCAGAGCCCACCACCTACTGGGCGGAGTTCAAAGAGACCTTCGGGGACCCCATGATCCGGATCCTACTGGCCATCGCAGCCTTGATGATCGTCATGTGGGTATTCAACTACGCGGATATCTATGAGCCGTTGGGCACCATTGTGGCCGTTCTCATCGTCGCCTTTGTCTCGGCAAAGACCGGCGTGGCCAGCGACACCAAGTACCGGTAGCTGAAGGACAGCACCAAAAAGGACCAGTGCAAGGCCTACCGCAACGGCGTGATCTCGGTAATCGATGTGGACGACGTGGTGGTTGGGGACAAGATTCTGCTTCAGTCGGGCGACAAGGTGCCGGCGGACGGCGTTCTGGTCCACGGCGCCCTGAGGGTGGACAACTCCGCCCTGAACGGCGAGGCGGAGGAGTGCAAAAAAACCGCCGCCGAAGGGGAGTTCCACCTGGCTGACGAGATCACGGGAGACACCTTTGTGGACCGGCATTCCCTGTTCCGGGGGGCGGTGCTCTTCGACGGCGAGGGCGTGATGGACGTTCAGAAGGTGGGCCTGAAGACCATGATGGGAAAAATGGCGGAGGAGATGCAGGACGACGAGCCCGACTCCCCGCTAAAGGTCAAGCTGTCCAAGCTGGCCGACATGATCTCCCGCTTCGGCTACATCGGCGCAACGGTGATCGCGGTGATGTATCTGGGCTACTTTGTGGTCTCGGCCGGCGGGTTCGGCCCCTATCTGGCCACCGGCGGGGCAGAGATCATCAAGGACCTTGTGGAAGCGGTGTCTCTGGCCATCGTAATCATTGTCTGCGCGGTGCCCGAGGGCCTGCCGCTGATGATTTCCCTGGTGCTGATGCAGAACACCAGCAAGATGCTGGACCACAATGTGCTGGTGCGGAAGGCGGAGGGCATCGAGACCGCAGGGTCGCTGAATATCCTCTTCAGCGACAAGACCGGCACCATCACCAAGGGCCACCTGGAGGTGGTGGAGTTTTTCACCGCCGACGGGATCTCCATCCCGCTGTCGGAGCTCCCCAAATACGGGAAGCTCAAGGGCCTGCTGGACCTGGCCATCGGAAAGAATACCCAATCCATGTTTGACTCTGAGGGCAGGGTCATCGGCGGCAACGCCACCGATCAGGCCCTGGTGAAATTCCTGGGGGCGGATATCCTGAAGCAGCTGGAAGAGACCTACACCGTCACCCAGTCCCAGAGCTTCAATTCCGCCAACAAATTCAGCCAGGCTCAGCTGCGGGAGCTGGGCAAGACCTTCTACAAGGGTGCGCCTGAGAAGTTTCTGGCGGTGTCCGGCAAGTATCTCAGCCTCAACGGAGACATTCATGTGATCGACTCCAAGCAGCTCAGCGCCAAGATCGACGAGCTGGCGGGCCGGTCCATGCGGGTGTTGGCCTTCGGCTACTCCGATAAGGAGATGACCGAGGACCAGATCAACTCCGACACCACTGTAATCGGCTTTTTCGGAATCCGTGACGATGTGCGCCCCGAGGCCCGGGAGGCCATCGCCGCGGTGCAGAACGCCGGCATTCAGGTGGTTATGATTACCGGGGACCGGCTGGAGACCGCCGTGGCTATCGCCAAGGACGCAGGCCTGCTGAAAACCCAGGACGACGTGGCGCTCACCTCCAGCCAGCTGAGCAAGCTGTCTGACGACGAGGTGAAGGAGATCATCCCCCGCATCCGGGTCATCGCCCGGGCTCTGCCCACCGACAAATCCAGGATGGTCCGCCTCTGTCAGGAGATGAATCTGGTGGTGGGCATGACGGGCGACGGCGTGAACGACTCTCCGGCCCTGAAGCGCGCGGACGTAGGCTTCGCCATGGGCAGCGGTACAGAGGCCGCCAAGGAGGCCGGCAAGATCGTCATTCTGGATGACAACTTCAAATCCATCAAGGACGCCATCTGGTACGGCCGGACCATCTACCACAATATTCTGAAATTCTGCAAGTTCCAGCTGGTTATCAACGTGGCCGCCGTGGTGGTCAGCGCTATCGCCCCCTTCTTTGGGGTGGAGGAGCCGCTGAAGGTGACCCATCTGCTGTTTGTCAATCTGGTGATGGACGGCCTTGGGGCCATTATGCTGGGCAACGAGCCCGCCCGGGAGCACTATATGTCGGAAAAGCCCCGCAGAAGGGACGAGAGCATTGTCAGCCGCTCCATGATGACCCAGATTGTCACCATGGGCATCTGGTTGACCGCCCTGAGCTTTGTCTTCCTGAAGCTGCCCTTCTTCGACCAGTTCTTCGCCACAACAGAGCAGAAGCTGTCCGCCTACTTCGTCCTCTTCATCTGGGCCGCCCTGTTCAACGGGTTTAATGTCCGGGACGAGGGGTTTGAGATTTTCAAGGGTCTGAACGAAAATACAGGCTTCCTGAAGGTGTTCCTGACCATCATCCTGGTGCAGGCGGTCATTGTCAACGCCGGGCTGATCCCCGGCCTGGACTGGATCGGCAGCATGTTCAGCTGCGTCCCCTTCGGGGTCACGGGCTGGTGTGTGGTGGCCGTTCTGGCTGTGACCATGATTCCGGTGGACCTGATCCGAAAGGCCGCCGGGAAGCGCGCATAAGCAATCCCGCAGAGGCTTCCCCGGTTTCGGGGAAGCCTGCGGTATTTTGAACGTGAGGATGGTGAAACGCCATGAAAAAACTGCAATATAATTCGCCGGTTATCCTCAGCTTTTTCCTTGTGTCCCTGCTGGCCCTGGCTTTGGGGTTTCTCACAAAGGACTGGGTGACCTGGCACCTGTTTTCCGTCTACCGGGCGCCGCTGACAGACCCCCTTACTTATGTGCGGTTTTTCGGCCATGTTCTGGGACATGCCGATGTTAACCACTTCTTGGGCAACATGCTGCTGCTGCTCGTCATCGGCCCTCCCCTGGAGGAGAAATACGGCAGCCTGACCCTGCTGGCGGGGATTGTGCTCACCGCGCTGATCTCCGGAGCCCTGCAGTTTGTGTTCTTCCCCGGGACGGCGCTGCTGGGGGCCAGCGGGATTGTATTCATGCTCATCATGCTGGCCTCGCTGTCCGGCATGAAGGAGGGAAAAATTCCGCTGACGCTGGTTCTGGTGGCCCTGCTGTATCTGGGACAGGAGGTCTATTCCATCCTCTTTGTGCAGAACAACGTGGCCAACTTTATGCACATCGTCGGCGGAGCCTGCGGTACCTCCTTCGGGTTTTTGGCGGCGAAGCAGCACCTGAAGTTTTAAACAATCGGAGTGACTATCTTGACCTATTCTCAAAACGATGTCCTGCGCATCGCGAAGCGGGTAAACAACACCAAACGCTCCTACCTTCTGGTCAACAGCC
>ERZ779632.1049-NODE-1049-length-12497-cov-9.430960_pt1 | contig 12497 bp, 13 predicted proteins | sample MGYA00514194_ERZ779632 | MGnify/ENA primary metagenome ERZ779632 (study PRJEB29562, sample SAMEA4376704) | mouse gut metagenome | isolation source: Cecum | study: EMG produced TPA metagenomics assembly of the A DSS colitis mouse model was used to assess the...
ATGCCAACAGCTCACGGGATATGTTAAGCCGTCTGGAAAATATGATTCTCATGGGAATGGAAATCCCGCTGGAGGCCATTAGACAGCAGATTGCATCGGGAATTGACATTATTATTCATCTGGGGCGGCTGCGGGACAGGACGAGAAGGGTTCTGGAAATCGTGGAGGTGACGGGTTACGAAAAAGGAGAAATTAAGTTGAATCTGCTTTATCGGTTTGAAGAGGAGAAAGAGACAGCGGGAGGCAAAATTATGGGCTCGCTCAGAAAGAAAGGAGAACTTGCTTATGTCGAAAAGCTACAGGCCGCCGGACTATGCCGGATACCGATTTCCCCTGAAAGAAGGAATGCTTGTCTGCCTTGAAGGGGCGTTGCTTGTTGTAATGATCGGGTACTTTTTTTACCAGTCGGGGCTTGCCTGTGTTTTTCTGTCGCCGCTGTTTGTCATTTTTGTGAGAGAGAAGAAAAAGGAGCGGGCAAAAAGGAACAGGCAGGAATTAAGCGTACAGTTCAAGGATCTGGTACTGGCGCTTTCGGCAAATGTGAAGGCCGGATATTCCATTGAAAACGCTTTGCGGGAATCCTGCCGTGATATGGAGCTGCTTTACGGCAAGGACAGTTCTATCTGCATGGAAGTGAAATATATGCTTCGGGGACTGGAGAATCATGTGGTATTTGAAAAGCTGTTATATGACCTCGGTATGAGAAGCCATGTGCCCGACATTATGCAGTTTGCAGATGTGTTTTTGATTGCCAGAAGAAGCGGCGGCAATCTGACGGAAATCTTGGAGAAAACGGCGTCGGTAATCGAACAGAAGGTTGAGACGGATAAGGAAATACAGCTTATGATCAGCGCAAAAAAGATGGAACAGAAAATTATGAATATGGTGCCTTTTCTGATTATTTTCTACATCAGCGCCACATCAAAGGGATTTTTTGATGTGCTTTATCACAATTTGGTCGGTGTGGCGGTTATGACGGTATGTCTGTTTTTCTACGGAGCGGCCTGTCTGTTTTCAAAGCGGATTGTGGAGATTGAGGTCTGATGGAAGGGAGTTTGTATGGTATATGTTTATTGCGGAATTTTGGGACTTTATCTGATTTTATTTCTTTTGTCTATGGGGGAGGCCGGGAATCCTTTTCAGAAAATGGCGGCGAGGATTTACCGCAAACAGCGGGAAGGGATGGGAAAAAGCAAAAATAGCAGAAGAAACTGGAAGAGGGCTCTTCGCGCAAGGCAGCTGGGAGATAAGCTCAAAACGTTACAGCCCGAAGAGGGAGCAGAGCAGCAGGTTCGGGGCTATTATCTTTCTTTGTACAGTACGCTGCTTATGGTGGTGTTTGCGGGGGATCTGCTCTGTCTGGCGGCATGGGGCAGCGCTTATGGAAATGCAAAGCTGATCGACGGAAATACGCTTCTTCGGAAGGCTTATGGAGAAGGGGATGTGAAAGTTGAGCTTCTGGCGGAAATACCCGGAATACAGGAGGAGGCCTTTGACTATGTAGTGAAGGAGAGGAGGCTTACCGAAGAGGAGCTGGAAAGAAGCTATGCGCAGGCCAGCGAGCTGCTTCCTGAGGCGATTCTTGGTGAAAATGAAAGGCTGGAAGACGTGCGCAAGGATTTGAAACTGGTCTCCGGGCTGGACGGCTGCCCTTTTCGGATCAGCTGGGAAAGTGAAGCGTATTCTCTCGTCAATTCCGATGGAACCGTACACAATGAAGAACTTGTAAAGGGAGAAGTGGTTACTTTAACGGCGCAGTTTCGCTATGAGGACTGGAGCAGGGAACTGGCAATTCATGTGCAGGTCAATCCCGTGACTTATACGCCCGGGGAAGCAATTCGTCTGCGTATTGAGGAGCTGCTTCGGGAGAGAGAGGAGAAAACAAAAAGTGCGGAGGAGATGATACTGCCAATACAGGTTGGCACGGAGCCCATTATCTGGAAAGAGATAGTGGAGGACAGCAGCGGATACTTTCTGATGCTTGTGCTTTTGGCGGCGGGCGCAATTTGCTGGGGCAGGGGGCGGGAATTGGATCACAAGCTTTTGGCAAGACGGCGGGAGCTTCTTCTGGACTATCCCGAAATCGTGAATAAGCTGGCCCTTTATATGGGTGCGGGCATGACCATTCGAAACGCCTTTTTAAAGATGGGCGGGGACTATAAAAAACAGAAGGAGGAGAGAAGGAGATATGTGTATGAGGAAATACTGATGACCTGTCACGAATTGCAGGGTGGCAGATCGGAGACAGAAGCTTACGATCATTTTGGAAAGCGGTGTCAGGTGCAGCCCTATATCAGATTGTCCGCATTACTTTCGCAAAATATCAGAAAAGGAAGTAACGATCTGCTGAAAATGCTGCGGCAGGAAGCGGATAATGCTTTTGCAGAGCGAAAAAATCTGGCGAAAAAGCTTGGAGAGGAGGCGGGTACAAAATTGCTGCTGCCAATGATGATGATGCTCTGCGTCGTTATGGTGATCATTATGATCCCGGCATATTTTTCTTTTACATTAAATTAATTTCAAAGGAGGAAGACGCATGTTAAAAAGACAAAAAGAGAACAGGTTAAAAGGCTTTCGCAACTTTCTGCGGGAGGAGGAAGGCATGGGCACTGTGGAAATCATTCTGATCATTGTAGTGCTGATCGGTCTGGTGATTATTTTTAAAACGCAGCTGCGGTCTCTGGTGGAGAAGGTGTTTGAGAAGATCACCACGGACAGCAATACGGTAATGGAATGAGGCGGGGATATATAACGGTATTTTTATCCCTGTCGCTTACCCTGATCCTGTCCCTTGTATTCACCGTAATAGAGGGGGCACGGATCAGTGCCATCCGCATGAAATCCGAGTGTGTGGCGGACATAGGGATGAATTCCGTTCTGGCCGAATATCACAGGGAGCTTTTGGAACAGTATGACCTTTTGTTTGTGGATACTTCCTACTGCGGCTCTCATCCCGACATTGCAAATACTAGAGCCCATCTGCAAAATTATGTGCAGAAAAATCTGCATCCGCAGGAGAGGAAGGGTATGTTTGGAGAAAAGGATTTTCTGGCGATGGACGCGGGCATGATAGAAATTTCGGAATATTCGATTGCTTCGGATGATAAAGGCGCGGTGCTGAAGCGGCAGATTACGGATTATATGGGAGATTATCCGACGGGAGCCGTGCTTGAAAAAGTAAGCGGCAATATGGAGCTGCTACAGGGATTTGGTCTTGACTGCGGGGATGTGGAGGCCAGGCGGCAGTCCTATGAAGCCCAGATAGAGGAGATCGGTCTGCCGGAAGAGGAAGTGGAGGAAGGGAGGTTTGAGGAAGTGCCGTTAAATAATCCGGCTGACCTCGCCAACGCCACGAGAAGCAGCGGGGTGCTGAATCTTGTTTTGGAAGACGCATCGGCGGTTTCGGCTGTCAGGGTGGATTTAAGTAATTATATTTCCCACCGTGGAAGCAGAATGTCGGGTACGGGACTTTGCAGGGAGGCTGTGGAAACGGGAGGAGAACCGAACGAACTGGTTTTTCAGGCATATCTGTTTGAAAAGTGCGGTTATTACGGGGCGGAAATGGAAAAGTCATTTTTAAAATATCAGATTGAGTATATTCTGGCAGGAGAGGACACGGACTGGAAGAATCTGGAAGCCGCCGCTAAAAAGCTGCTGCTTTGGAGGGAGGCGGCGAATGTACTTTATATTCTCTCGGACGGCGCAAAGGTGGCGGAAGCGCAGGCCATGGCTGCGGCGCTTACGGCGGTTACGCTCATGCCGGCATTGATGGAGCCGGTTAAATATACGATTCTCTTCGCCTGGGCTTATGTGGAAAGCCTGCAGGATGTAAAAACGCTGTTAAGCGGCGGCAGAGTACCGCTTATGAAGACGGCGGCCGACTGGAAGACGGGAATTAACAGTATTAAAAATGTGAGAGAAAGTCTTACCGCGGACTCCGAAGGCAGGGGGCTGAATTATAAGGAATATTTACAGATGATGCTCTTTTTACAGGATGGGGAAACAAGGACGGAACGGGCCATGGACATTATGGAGATGGATATTCGAAAAACACCCGGTAACGCACGTTTTCGAATGGACGGCTGTTTTGATACTTATCAGGCGCAGCTTGCCGTGACAAGCCGTTTTGGCTATTCCTGTGAAATGACCAGACAATACGGATTTTATTAGGACGGGAGGTGATAAAAGATGCCCTTTTTACGATCACGAACCAATAAACCAACCAAATCGACAGCACATTCTCTCCGGGCATATCTTGAAACAGATCAGGATAGTCAAGTACATCTTTTTTTTACCCGATTGATAAAGAGGGCGTCTTTTATCCGCTTTCGCCAGAGGGGATCCATGACGCTGGAGGCGGCTTTGGCCTTGCCCCTTTTCCTGTTTGCAGTTCTGAATATTCTTTTTGCGGTGAATATTATTGGCATCCAGAGCCGGGTTAATGCGGCTCTGCATCAGACGGGAAACAAAATGGCCTTTGCCGGATATGCCTGTCATGGGGCCGGGGATAAATTGCCGGACAAGCTTGTGGGTGTGGCGTTGACAGAAGGCTATGCCAGAGGGCAGGTCGTGGATTATGTGGGCAGGTCTTATCTGGAAAAGTCCTGTGTTGTGGGTGGCGCCGGGGGAATATCTTTTGTGGGTTCCTCGGTAATGGGAGAGGGGGATATCATTGATCTGCGGCTGTCTTACCGAGTCAGACCCCTTATAAACCTGATGGGATTTAAAGGGTTTTTAGTGTGCCAGCGATATTATGGGAAGGCCTGGACAGGGTATGACGCTGCCGGATCGGTGAGTGATGTGAACAGAGAAGATCCGATGGTGTATATCACAAAGACAGGAACCGTCTACCATCTGGACAGAAACTGTACCTATTTGAATCCCAGAGTGGAGGCGGTTTCTGTGGATGGTGTGGAGCACAGACGGAATGCTTCCGGCAGCAGATACGGATCCTGCGGTTCCTGTAGTTCGTCTGCGACAGGAAGAGAAGTTTACATAACATACTATGGAAATCATTATCACGAAAATCTTAACTGTCCCGGACTGAAACGGACGATTTATACCGTTCCATTATCGGAGGCAGACGCAAGGGGGAGGTGTTCGAAATGTGGATAGAGTTGGCATTATTTCCTTTTCTGGCAGTTTGCGCGGTGTATGACGGACTGTGCAGAAAAATCCCTTTGATCGTTGTCTGGATGGGAATGCTTACGGCGGTCAGCCTTCATTTGTGCGGCGTTATGGGAGAAACTGGATTGTTTGCGGTGGCAGCCTCGCTGATACCCGGCGCAGGATTTTTTCTGCTCAGCTTTTGTACAGGAGAGAAGGTGGGATATGGAGACGGCTGGACGCTTATGATGATAGGACTGTTTCTGGGCGCTTACCGATGCTTTCTGATCCTGTTTGCGGGACTTTTGGCGGAATCTGCGGTGGCCGCTGTTTTGTTTGCCCTGAAAAAAATAGGGCGGGACAAAGAAATTCCTTTTCTGCCATTTCTGCTTTTGGGAATGGGGGTGGTAGTGTGTTTATAAGAAAAACCGCAAAAGGGTATATGACACTGGAAGCCTCTTTTCTCATTACATGGACACTGTTTCTTTTTGTTCTCATTATATATCTTTCTTTTTATTCTTACGATAAATGCGTACTCTTTCAGGATGCCTATACCGTTTGCTTCCGGGGGAGCATACAGAAGAAAGAGGACAAGGTTGTGCCCTACATAGATGCGCACATGCAGAAGCAATTCGGGAAAAAATATTTCGGCGTGGGAAAAGTGACGGGGACGGTGGATAAAAAAGGAAACGCTGTCAGTGTGACGGGAGAATGCCAGGTAAAAGTGCCGATCAGGCAGTTTTTTACAATGCATGATCGGGCGGGATGGAAAATACAAACCCGTGCCAGAGCGCAAATAGTCAATCCCACAAAAATGATACGCAGAAGCCGAATGGCGGAAAGGGCGCTTTCAGGGATGGGAAAATAAAGAGATTATGCTTTGCAGAGGTGAAGCAAGTGGAAGGAAATGTTATGTCAGGGAGAAAGGGAGGAGCTGACAGATGCCTGAGGCAAGATATTTTAGAGATTATAAACACAGCTATATGATATTACCATGCGGTTTGACGCAGCCTGAAAAGAGCTATCCGTGCAGGCTGCTTACCATGGGAAAGCTGGAGGATGTTTTGCGCTGTTCTCTGCGGTATGTAAATGGTGCAGCCTTCTTTTACTATGATATCAGTTCCCGCACTACACTGGAAAGTCTGTATCGCGGCAGGCAGCTTTCCTATTTGCAGGTGAAGGAGCTTTTTCGGCAGCTTTACGGCATATATTGCAGATTGGGCGATTGCTGTATGGATGAGGCAAAGCTTGTGCTTTTGCCGGAATATATCTATTATGATCTGTCGCGTCAGAAATATATAGGCCTGTACTATCCGGACTATGAGGAGGAAAAGCCTTATGAAGCGCTTATGGATTATCTGCTGGAACATATGGACAATCAGGATGAAAGATTGGCGGATCTGATCTATCAGATGTATGAGAGGGCGGAAGCGGCTGCGTTTACCCTGAGCGACGCGCTTGGGCTTCTGGAAGAACGGGAAGAAATATCTGCAAAAGAACGGGAAGCAATTCCTGCGGAAAACAGGGGAAAACAGGAGCAGTTTTTTTCCAAAACGAACATGCCGTCCTTCCCGGTGTTTGAAGAAGACTCCGAGGACGATTTCGTTGTGTTTGAAGACGGATCGGAAAAAGTGCAAAAAGAACAGAAAGAACAGCCGGCTGCGTCCGAAAAGAAGAATCGGTTCTCTGTATTTCTCATAACACTGTCTGCATTGGGACTTGTAGGTATCGCCTGCATTTATGGATTTTATGAACTGTCTGACGGGGAGATGACGACGCTTTTGGGATGCGGCGCGCTGATGGGAGTATGCCTTTTGTCGGGCTTTATCGGGATTTGCAGCGGCAGGAGAAAAGAAAAAATAACGGCAAAAAAGGAAAAGGAGGCAGCTTCCCAAAGAGACGAGGAGGCGCATGATCCTCTGGAAGGAGCGATTTCGCTGGAACAGGTACTCAGTAAAACTGTGGAACCGGGTATCGTCATGCCTGAAAGAAGGATGGATGAAAGACCGGCAGATGAAAGGGAAAGCTGGGGAGACACCGTTTTCTTCGATAATACCCGGTATGCGGAATATAAGCTGTACGCGCTGGACAGAAAAAATAAACGACACATTGAGCTTTCAAAATTTCCCTATACGGTGGGAAAAATGATGGGCTGTGTGGACTGCGTGCTGGAGGATGATTCGGTCAGCAGACTTCATGTAAGATTTGAAAAAAACGGAGACGTTGTACAGATGACGGATATGAATTCTACAAACGGAACGTTTAAAAACGGATTTCGCCTGCAACCGCAGGAGACGGTGGAGATTGAGCCGGGAGATGAAATTCGGTTTGGTAACTTGAATTATTGTTACCGATAACGGTTTGACATCCCATAGCGAAAATGATACTCTCTTGTCATGGATATTTTGACGTTGGAGCGATTGGAAACGCTGTTTCTTGACTGCGGATACAATAAAATACCGTCTAATCTGCCTGAGTTTAATTTTTATTCCCGCAGGGAAATGCAGGGAATTAACGTTTTGTATGTGATTGATTACAGGCAGGGGCTCTACATCTCGAAAGATCAGTACGCCCATATGAAAGAAAAAATTTCCGATTTTTTTCATGACAGGGGAGAACGGGAAATTCATGTGATGACGTTAGTCCTTTGCGCGGATACGGAGAAGGCCAGAAAGATTTGTGAAAGCGACAGCTTTTGCTGGATCATTGATACACAGGCTTACAGATTGATCATTCATGAAACGCAGACGGCGGACTTTTACGGCTGGAAAGAACTTCTGGAGGAGCATCTGTTCTCCCTTATGAAGCGCAGTGGGGAGAGGACGGAAGCAGGCAGGAAGTGGAAAACGCTTTGGGGTCTGGATGAATCCCACCGGGCGAACCAGATTCTGGTAGCTGTGAATGTAATCGTATTTCTGATATGTACATTTACGGGGGAATTGTTATATAATAATGGTGCGCTCAGCGTTCCATGGATTTTGCAGGGCGGACAGTATTATCGGCTGTTTACGAGTATGTTTTTACACTGGAATGTGGAACACCTTTTTAGCAATATGATCGTTTTGTATTATGTAGGGACGATTGTGGAACGAGAGATCGGAACACTTCCTTATATTGCCCTTTATCTGCTTTCCGGGCTTGCAGGCAACATTTTTTCCGTGGGGTATGAGATGTTTATAAATTTGTACGGAAGCTCTGCAGGTGCAAGCGGCGCCGTTTTTGGCGTGGAGGGGGCTTTACTGTTTTTGGTTATGGCACATCGGGGCAAACTGGAATCCATGACGGCAGGCAGGGTGGCTTTTGCAGTTGCCTTTTCGCTCTATTGCGGATTTACCAGCGCGGGCATAAATAACGCAGCTCATGTAGGAGGCGTTTTAATGGGTTTTACGGCGGCGGCAGTGATTGCTTTCTGTAAAAAGATGGGGAATTTCTTCAAGCATTGATGAGAAAGGAAAGGTTTTATGCAGATCAATATTTATTATGGCGGAAGAGGTCTTATGGACGATCCTACTTTATTTGTTTTAAATAAGATGAAGGAGGTTCTGGAGGAGCTTCGCGTGACGGTAGACGTTTTTCATCTTTATGAGCAGAAAAACAGCATTCCTACGCTTCCGCAGACCCTGAAAAATGCAGACGGCGTGATCCTTGCGACGACCATAGAGTGGTATGGAATCGGTGGCTATATGCAGCAGTTTCTGGATGCCTGCTGGCTTTACGGCGATAAAGAGAAAATCAGCAAAATTTATATGTGCCCCATTGTCATGTCGACGACGTATGGCGAACAGGAGGGAAAGCTTAATCTGGCAACGGCCTGGGAGATTCTCGGCGGACTGCCGTGCAGCGGACTGTGCGGTTATATTGCGGATACGGCGCTTTTGGAGGAGAACGGGGATTATATCAGGATTATTGAAAAAAATGCTGAAAATCTCTATCGTACCATTAATCAGAAGATGCCCTGTCTGCCGGCCAGCAATCAGGCGGTTAAACAGAAGGTGGCTATAACAAAAAGTATTAATTTTACCCCGCAGGAGTCGGAACAGCTTTCGCAATATGTGTCGGACGATACTTACGTGCAGCGGCAGAAAGAGGATATTCAGGAGCTTGCCAGTCTGTTCCGCGATATGATGGGCAGCAGCGAGAAGGAAGATACGACAGAATTTTTGCAGGAAATTCGGAAGCATTTCGTTCCGCAGCCGGGTTTTGCGGCAGGATTTAAGGTGGTGATTGAGGAGAAAAAGCAGCCCCTTATGATTGTGATAGACGGCGCAAACATTGACTGTCATTATGGCGAGGGAGGCCGCGTGGATGTGGAGATGCAGCTGGACCGCGCATCCTTTGCGGATATTGTATCGGGAAAGATAGATTTTCAGACATCGTTTATGGCAGGCGATATGAAAATGAAGGGGGATTTTAAAATACTGCGGTCGCTTGATCTGGTGTTACAATTTGGAATGAACTGAGCGCAGCCGCGCGGTGGGAACAAGGGATTCTGCCGTTTATGGCCGGCTGTTAAAAAAATAAAAATAAATATGGAGGAGACTATGAAAGCGGATAACTGTATTTTCTGTAAGATTGCAAACGGAGAGATTCCGGCAAAAACATTATATGAAGATGATAGGTTTCGCGTAATACTGGATTTGGGGCCCGCGACCAGAGGACATGCATTGATTTTACCCAAAGATCACTATGCGGATCTTTTTGAACTGCCGGAAGAAAGCGCCGGTGAGGTAATGAAGCTGGCAAAGAAAATGGTTACTAAGATGCGAGGAAAACTTGGGTGCGAAGGTTTTAATCTGGTACAGAATAACGGCGATCTGGCAGGACAGACGGTTTTCCATTTTCATCTGCACCTGATTCCCCGTTATAGTGCGGATGGACAGAAAATCGGCTGGAAGCCGCAGGAAGTAACGCCCGAGGAGCTGGATGAAATCAGGGATCAGATCATCGGATAACGGAGATTGTGCATTTGGAAACGGAGGAAGCATGAAAACCATAGAGACGGGGGAACTTACCCGAAATATCAGGGAAATGTGTATAGAGGCAAATCATTTTCTGTCAGCGGATATGGATACGGCCATGAAACGTGCGGCGCAGGCAGAGGAGTCGGCGCTTGGGAAACAGATTCTGGGACAGTTGCAGGATAATCTTGAGATTGCAGGCAGGGATATGATTCCAATTTGTCAGGATACTGGTATGGCTGTGATATTTCTGGAGATTGGGCAGGACGTCCATTTCGAGGGAGAAAACCTGACGGATGCGGTTAATGAGGGCGTGCGTCAGGGATATACGAATGGGTATCTTCGTAAATCGGTAGTAGGCGATCCTCTTATCAGAGAAAATACCAAGGACAATACCCCGGCAGTTATCCATTATGAAATTGTACCCGGAGATCAGGTAAAAATTACGGTTGCGCCAAAGGGATTTGGCAGTGAGAATATGAGCAGGGTATTTATGCTGAAACCGGCTGACGGCATAGAGGGTGTGAAGGATGCAATTCTGACGACGGTCAGGGATGCCGGTCCCAATGCCTGCCCGCCGATGGTGGTGGGCGTCGGCATAGGAGGCAATTTTGAGAAATGTGCGCTTATGGCCAAACATGCGCTGACCAGATCTCTTGAGGTGCGCTCGGAGATTCCCTATATCCGGGAGCTGGAAGAGGAAATGCTTGCGTTGATTAATAAAACGGGTATCGGACCGGGAGGATTGGGTGGCACGACGACGGCGCTGGCAGTTAATATAGAAACGTATCCGACGCATATTGCGGGACTGCCCGTTGCGGTTAACATTTGCTGTCATGTGAACAGGCATGCAGTGCGGGTGCTGTAACGAAAGAATTTATAAGGGTGTTTCTTCTATTATATATAGTGTTTTAAATTCAGCCAGACACAATATCTGTACATATACGGAAAAAGAAAGGAATAAAAAATATGGAGCGGCATATAACGGCGCCTATTGATAAGGAAACGGCTGGGCAGCTGCGGGCAGGAGATTATGTTTATATTACCGGCACAATCTATACAGCGCGTGACGCGGCGCATAAAAGAATGTATGAAGCGTTGGAAAAAGGGGAAACATTGCCTTTAGAGATGAAAGGGAATGTAATTTATTATATGGGCCCGTCTCCTGCGAGAGAAGGCAGGCCGATTGGATCCGCCGGGCCTACGACGGCCAGCCGGATGGATAAGTATGCACCGGCGCTGTTGGATCTGGGACTGATTGGCATGATCGGGAAGGGAAAAAGATCGGATGCAGTGAAGGAAGCGATTGTCAGAAATAGTGCAGTGTATTTTGCGGCTGTGGGCGGTGCGGGCGCGCTGCTGGCCGGGTCCATCAAGGCTTCTGAGGTAATAGCCTATGACGATTTGGGAACGGAAGCGATTCGCAGGCTTGAAGTGGAAAATTTCCCGGTAATTGTAGTGATAGATTCGAAGGGACAGAACCTTTACGAGACGGCAATCAGGGAATATTGTAAATTATAAAATTCCACGAAATGATTTAATCGGTGGAAATCCAAGAGAATCACGGAAAAAGCATTGACAAACAAAAATACCTTATGTATAATTACTTTGCGTTGTGGAGACGCGGAACTATATATTGGTAGAGGAATAGTTCAGACTGTGGAGAAATACTCAAGAGGCTGAAGAGGCGCCCCTGCTAAGGGTGTAGGTCGCTTACGCGGCGCGAGGGTTCAAATCCCTCTTTCTCCGTTTAAAAAGAATCTTAAGAGATTGAGATTTCTTTTTTTTCCCGTTTTAAATTTCCTAATAAAATTTTTTTGAGAAATTTAAAAAAGGGCTTGACGATGCGAAACGGTTGTGGTAATATAAATCCGTTGCGTCGAAGGAAATCCCCGAGGGATCGACTTTACGGAAAGAATATTCCGAAGAGCAACAGGAAGAACGCCCGAAAGGAGTTCTTCAGGAGTAATGCGAAGCAATACTCCGCGAACCTTGACAAATAAACAGTAATGCAACCCTGAAAGATTCCAAAGATTTTTCAGAAGAAGAAGTATCAGAACGATACAACCAAGTAAAGAATACGGGTAAAAAAGAAGCCAAGCTTGTTTTGAACCGGATCGAAGAAGATAAATTCGAGAGTTTGATCCTGGCTCAGGATGAACGCTGGCGGCGTGCTTAACACATGCAAGTCGAACGGGGTTATCATTTTTGAAGCGATTAGCTTGCTAAGAGTGGAAAAGTTGATAACTTAGTGGCGGACGGGTGAGTAACGCGTGGGTAACCTGCCTTACACAGGGGGATAACACTTAGAAATAGGTGCTAATACCGCATAAGCGCACAGTCCCGCATGGGACAGAGTGAAAAACATTAGTGGTGTAAGATGGACCCGCGTCTGATTAGCTGGTTGGCGGGGTAACGGCCCACCAAGGCGAC
>ERZ779632.1051-NODE-1051-length-12473-cov-10.076824_pt1 | contig 12473 bp, 10 predicted proteins | sample MGYA00514194_ERZ779632 | MGnify/ENA primary metagenome ERZ779632 (study PRJEB29562, sample SAMEA4376704) | mouse gut metagenome | isolation source: Cecum | study: EMG produced TPA metagenomics assembly of the A DSS colitis mouse model was used to assess the...
TCCAGCTTGGTCCAGTACTCGGTCCAGTTGGTGACCTGCACCTCGATCTCCACATCGGGGTGCTGGGCGGTGTAGGCGTCACAGATGGCCTCCATGCTCTCTCGCTGGGCCACGTCCCAGATTTGGAAGGTCAGGTGGGTTTTGCCGTCGGCTGAACCGCAGCCGGTGATGGACAGCAGCAGCGTCATCGCCAGCGCAGCCGCCATCATGCGGGGGAATCGTTTCATAACACCACTCCTTTTTCAACATATTCCGCGCCGCCCCCTTCCTCCACGGACGGCCTGTACGGAACCTATGTGAAACTATAATACGCGGGGAGGATATCTGTAAATGCTTTGATTTGTCCAAAATATATACGGATTTTGGAAATCACGCTTTTCATGCAGGTCTGAACGCATTTTTATATATTTTACGACAATTTCGTCCGTTTTGACAGAAAAGACCCCGTTCTTTTTGACAAATAGCACAAAAAACGAACCCCTGAAGACGGTTCGGCGGGGCGCGGCGGGGCCTGCCGATATATGACAATGCGTTCTGCTATTTTCTCCGGCGGTTGAAAAGCGGAGCCCTGTGTGGTACACTGATCCTGTGCGCCGGCCGCGAACGCCGGCGGTTTTTGATACTATTTCAGAAAGGAACCACCCATGAAAAAGAGAGTATGCGCCTGTCTGCTGGCCTGCCTGCTGTGCCTGAGCGGCTGCGGGCGGGAGCCGGAGGAGGCGTCCGGCTGGACCGCCCTCCAGATGGCCCGGGCCATCCTGGCGTCCCAGGGGGCGGCGGAGGCCGTGACGGAACTGGATGGGGCGGACTTCGCCGCCTACGCCGGGCAGTGCTATCAGCTGGACCCCCGGCAGGTGGAGGACGGGGCGGTCCTGGCCGCCGGCGGCGTGTCCGCCCTGGAGATCGCGGTGCTGCGCCTGACAGAGGACGGGGCCCAGGCGGCGGAGGCGCTGGAGGACTACATAGCGGCCCGGGCCGGGGCCTTCACCGGCTACGCCCCGGAGCAGGCCGCCATTCTGGCCCACTCCACAGCCGTCTCCCGGGGGCGGTACGCAGCCCTGCTCATCTGCTCCGATCCAGCGGAGGCCCGGGCCGCCTTCAACGCCTGCTTTGAGGGCCCGCCGGCGGAGGAGCCGCCCGTCCCCCTGGCCCCCCGGCCCCAGGAGCTGCCTGTTTCCGGGGAGGAGGAGCAGGACGGCGGCTGGCGCTATGACCGCCAGCGGCTGCTCTCCGCCTGGGAGGAGGGCGGGACCGGCCTGGCGGACAGGGACCAGGTGATCCTCCAGTCCTGCCGGGACCTGCTGGGGGAGATCATCACGGAGGAGATGAGCGACTACGAGAAGGAGCTGGCGGTCCACGACTGGATGATTGCCTGGGCGGAGTACGATCAGGCGGCCCTGAGCTCCCTGCCCGGCGCGCAGCCCACCCCGGACAGCGACAATCCCTACGGCTTTTTCACCGGCCGCGCCGCCATCTGCACCGGCTATACCTCCACCTTCCAGCTGCTGATGGACCTGCTGGACATCGAGTGCGTCACCGTGGAGGGCACGGCCTACAACGGCACGGAGGACCACGCCTGGAACATGGTGCGCCTGGATGGGGACTGGTACTGCGTGGACGTGACCTGGGACGATCCCGTCTCCTCCACCCCCGTTTCCCCCGCTGCCGCCCACATGTACTTCAATGTGACCAGCGATTTCATGCGCCAGTTCGGCCACCAGTGGGACGAGGAGGGCGTCCCTGCGGCGGAGGCCGGCGCGTGGGCCTGGAGAGGGTGAGGGAAAGCGGGCGAAAATATTGACTTTGTCCCGCAAGTGCGGTATCCTATAGACAGATCGGCACGATTAAGGGAGGTACACATGAACATGAACACAGCGCAGCTGCAAGGCTTCTGCACCGCCGTGCGCCGGGATATCATCAACATGACGGCCAACGCGGGCAGCGGCCACCCCGGCGGTTCCCTGTCCGCCGTGGAGCTGGTCAGCGCCATCTTCTGCACCCAGATGCGCATTGACCCGAAAAATCCCCGGGATCCGGACCGGGACCGCTTTGTGCTCAGCAAGGGCCACGCCGCCCCCTGCTACTACGGCGTGCTTGCGGAGCTGGGGTTCTTTGACCGGGCGGAGTTCGAGAGCTTCCGCCAGCTCCACGGCATTCTCCAGGGCCACCCGGACATGAAGAAGGTCCCCGGCGTGGACGCATCCACCGGCTCCCTGGGCCAGGGGGTTTCCATCGCGGTGGGCATGGCCCTGGCCGCCAAGCACATGGGGAAGGACACCAGAGTCTTCACCGTGCTGGGGGACGGCGAGTGCCAGGAGGGCCAAGTCTGGGAGGCCTTCATGGCCGCCAATCACTACAAGCTGGACAATCTGACCGTGGTGGTGGACAACAACGGCCTCCAGATCGACGGCAGCAACGACGAGGTCATGGGCCTGGGGGATCTGGCCGGGAAGCTGCGGGCCTTTGGCTTCCAGACCATCGAGGTCTCCGACGGCAACGATCTGGAGCAGGTCCTCTCCGCCCTCAGCGCCCCCGCCCAGCCCGGCCGGCCCAAGGCCATTCTGGCCCACACCTGCAAGGGCAAGGGCGTGAGCTTCATGGAGGGCCAGGTGGGCTGGCACGGCAAGGCCCCCAGCGAGGACCAGCGCCGGCAGGCATTACAGGAATTGGAGGGGTGAGACAATGAGTGAGAAAGCAACGAGAGCCGCTTACGGCGAGGCCCTGGCAGAGCTGGGCGCGGTCAACGGCAAGGTGGTGGCGCTGGACGCGGATCTGGCCCACGCCACCATGACCGTCACCTTCAAAAACGCCTTTCCGGACCGCCACTTCAACGCCGGCATCGCCGAGGCCAACATGACCGGCATGGCCGCCGGCATGGCCGCCATGGGGCTGATCCCCTTCTGCTCCACCTTTGCCATGTTCGGCGCGGGCCGGGCCTATGAGCAGGTGCGCAACTCCATCGCCTATCCCCGCCTGAACGTAAAGCTGGCCATGACCCACGCCGGCGTGAGCGTGGGGGAGGACGGGGGCAGCCACCAGTGCGTGGAGGATCTGGCCCTCATGCGGGCCATCCCCGGCATGACCGTCATCTGTCCCGCCGACGCCAGCGAGACCCGCCGGGCGGTGTTCGCCGCCGCGGAGATGGACGGGCCCGTGTATCTCCGTCTGGCCCGTCTGGCAAGCCCCGTATTCGAGGAGGAGCAGCCCTTCAAGATCGGCAGGGCCAACGTGCTCCGGGAGGGCGCGGACGTGGCGGTGTTCGCCACGGGCCTGATGGTCAGCGAGTCCCTGGCTGCGGCCAAGCTCCTGGAGGAGCGGGGCGTCAGCGCAGCGGTCATCAACGTACATACCATCAAGCCCATCGATGCCCAGCGGGTGACGGAGTACGCGCAGAAGTGCGGCAGAGTGGTCACCGTGGAGGAGCACAGCGTCATCGGCGGCCTGGGGGACGCGGTGGCGGAGGTGCTCATGGGCAAGGTATCCTGTGCGTTCAAGAAGATCGGCGTGCAGGACCGGTTCGGCCAGTCCGGCAAGGCCAAGGAGGTCCTCCGGGAGTACGGACTCACCGCGCCCCAGATCGCGGAGAGCATCCGGGAGGTTCTGTAGGCATTCTTTTTTGAGAGAAAAAGAGCTTCTGGCCGCCGCATCTTCAAGATAGGCAAATAAAATCACCTCCGGGGCATACTAGCCCCGGAGGTGATTTTTAATGCGAGACCACAAAAGCCAGCCCCCGGAGCGGAAGCCCGGGTGGCCGGAGGGTGACGACGACGTCATCAACAAGTACGGCACCTACGAGATCCAGCGCACCAACGGCATGGAGAACCCCTACCCCATGATCGCCCAGGGCATCTCCCCCCAGGAGGCCCAGGAGCAGCTGGAGGCCGCCAGGCAGTGGAAGGAAAAGAAATAGCACCGCCATGAAGAGAGCGGGTCAGGGATGGAGCCTCCATCCCTGACCCGTTTTCATACGCAGCCGAAGAAATTCTTCACCGGTACCAGCCGGCCCCGCTCCCACCGGCTCACGCACAGAAAGGTCCCCTGGGGATCGTACACCCGGTACTCCCCCGCCGCCAGCTCCGGCGCGGGGAGGGGGCTGCCGTTGCGGCAGAGGCGCTCCTGCCGGGGGGAGGGGATGCGGTAGGCCGGGAGGCCGCCGAAGAACCGGTCCACCGGCAGCAGCAGGGCCGCCCCCTCCTCCTGGACCCGCTCCAGGGTTACCGCCTGCTCCAGGGTGAACCCGGCGGCCATGGTCCGGCGCAGGCTGGACATGCACCCGCCGCAGCCCAGGGCCGCGCCGATGTCGTGGCAGAGGGTGCGCACATAGGTGCCCTTGGAGCAGCGCACCCGCAGCAGGTAGTCCCCCTCCTCCGTCCGCCCCAGCAGCGTCAGGGCGTGGATGGTCACAGGCCGGGGGTCCCGGTGGACCTCCTTCCCCGCCCGGGCCAGCTCATAGAGCTTCTGGCCATTGCGCTTGATGGCGGAGTACATGGGCGGCACCTGCATGATGGGCCCGGTGAAGGCGGGCAGCGCCCCCTCCAGCTCCGCCTGCCCGGCAGTGACAGGGCGGGTGGAGAGCACCTGTCCGGTGATGTCCTGGGTGTTGGTCTCTACCCCCAGCCGCAGCCCGGCCAGGTACTCCTTGTCCCCCTTCTCCGCGAACTCCACCGCCTTGGTGGCGCTGCCCACGAACACGGGCAGCACGCCGGTGGCCAGGGGGTCCAGGGTCCCCCCGTGGCCGATCCGCCGCTCCTTGAGAATGCCCCGCAGCTTGGCGCACACGTCCATGCTGGTCCAGCCGCCGGGCTTGTCGATGATGACGATTCCGCTGGACATGTTACTCGCCCGCAGAGCCCTGGGCGTCGCCGCCGTCGGTTCCTCCGGCGTCAGCGCCGGAGCCCTCGCCGCCCTCGCCGGAGGTCTGGTCCTCGCCCTGGGCGGCGTTCTCCGCATCCAGGATGGCGTTGTAGCTGGTGTAGAAGGTCCCAGCGTCAATGTCCGCCAGCTTCTCGCTGCGGGTCACCTGGGCGGCCGTGATCCGCTCCTGGAGCAGCGCGGAGAGGTGATCCCCCGCCAGATCGGCCTTCTGGGCGTCGGTGAGGTCCTTGCGCAGGAGGATATGGTAGCCGTAGGAGCTCTCCACGATATCGCTGATCTGGCCCACCTCCAGGGACAGGGCGGCGTCCTTGAACTCCTGGACAAAGTTGGTCTCCGCGTTCATCAGGTAGCCGCTTTCCGCGCTCCGGCCCTGGTCCTCGCCGTGCTCCGCCACCAGCTCATTGAAGAGGGTCTCCGTGTTGCCGCCGGCGGCCTGGAGCTGGGAGAGGAGGTCCTCGGCCAGGGCCCGCTTCTGGGCGATCTCCTCCTGGCTGAGGGGCTCGTTGGTCTCCTGGTTCACCGTCATGAGCAGGATGTGGTCCACGTAGACATTGCCCGCGAAGTCGCTGTAGAGATCGCTCTCCGGGTCCAGCACGCTCTCCCGCAGGTGCTCAAAGAGGTAGGTGTCGCCGTTGATGCGGTCAAAGGTCTCCCGGCTGATACCCATGCGCCGGAGGTTGTCCTGGAAGGCCTCCTCGCCGCCGTACTGCTCCAGATTCTGCTCCAGGGCCGCGGCCATGTCGGCCTTGTCCTCGTCGGTGAGGGTGACCCCCCGCTGGGCGGCCATGTTCTCGATGGTGGCGTAGAAGAGGACGCTGTTCTCCCCGTCCTCCTTGACCTGAGCGGTCAGGGTCTTGCCCTCGCTGAGCTCGTTGTTCCAGAGCAGCTCCCCGTTCTCGCCCAGAAGCTCGCTGTACGCGCCGTAGTAGGCGTTGAGCATGTTGATCTGATACTCCGTGTTGCCGCAGGCGTAGGCCAGCCAGTAGAGGTAGAACTCCGCCGGGATCTTGTTGCCGTCCACCTCCATGACCGTCTCGCCGGGGTCAATGCCGGTGATCTCGTAGTAGATGCCGGAGGGCTCCGTGGCCTTTTCGCCGCAGCCCGCGCACAGGCCCAGTACCATTGCCAGGGCCAGAAGCCCGCTTATCCATTTTTTCATTGCTTTCATTTCCTCACAGTGTTTTCGTTTTTACGCCCGCCGGAGCGTTTGCCCTCCGACAGGGATACCAGGATATCATACCACGGTTTTCAGCCGGATACAATCTATTTTTATCCCCTGGCCAGCTTCAGATCCTCCACCAGTCCCAAAGCGGTCTCCAGCACCGGCTGCTTGGGCCCCAGGGTCAGGGTGAGAGCCGGCACCTCCCCGGCGCTCACCGCCAGCCGCTGGCGGTACTTGGCCGCGCCGCACACGGACAGCACCGCCTGGGGATCAAAGTCCGCAATCACAAAGCGCAGCTTGTCGCCCCGCTGGGAGATATCCGAAATGCCCGCCTGGGAGGCGCTGGCGCGGAGCATGGCCACGTCCAGCAGGGCGTAGACCGGTTTGGGGGGATCGCCGTAGCGGTCCATGAGTTCGTCCAGCAGATCGGAGGCGTCCTCCTGGGTGCGGATGGCCGCGATGCGGCGGTAGAGGTCCATGCGCTGCTCCGGGGAGGGGACGTACTTTTCCGGGATGTTGGCGGAGATGGTCAGATCCGCCGCGCACTCCGCGGTGACCTTTCTCTTCTCCCCCTTCTCCTCCAGCACCGCCTCCTCCAGCAGCTGGAGGTACATCTCGTAGCCCACGCTCATCATATACCCCGACTGCTCCGGCCCCAGCAGGTTCCCCGCCCCCCGGATCTCCAGATCCCGCATGGCGATCTTGAACCCGGAGCCGAACTCCACGTACTCCCGGATGGCCGTCAGCCGCTTGGAGGCCACCTCGGAGAGGACCTTCCCCGGCCGGTAGGTCATGTAGGCGTAGGCCCGGCGGGCGCTGCGGCCGATGCGGCCCCGGATCTGGTGGAGCTGGGCCAGCCCCATGCGGTCCGCGTCCTCGATGACCAGGGTGTTGGCGTTGGGGATGTCGATGCCCGTCTCAATAATGGTAGTGCATACCATCACCTGGGCCGCCCCCTCCACCATGGCCTGCATCACCCCGGAGAGCTGCTGCTCGTTCATCTTGCCGTGGCCCACCACCACCCGGACCTCCTCCCCCAGGGCCCGCTGTATGCGGGAGGCGGTGGCGTCGATGGACTCCACCCGGTTGTGGAGGTAGTAGACCTGACCGCCCCGGCCGATCTCACGGCGCATGGCGTCAAAGAGCATCTCCCAGCTGTGCTCCACCACGTAGGTCTGGACCGGCTGGCGGTTGTGGGGCGGCTCCTCCAGGGTGGACATGTCCCGGATGCCGGACAGGGCCATGTTCAGCGTCCGGGGGATGGGGGTGGCGGAGAGGGTGAGCACGTCCACCTGACGGCTCATCTCCTTGAGCTTCTCCTTGTGGGTCACGCCGAAGCGCTGCTCCTCGTCCACCACCAGCAGCCCCAGATCCTTGAAGCGGATGTCCTTTTGCAGCAGCTTGTGGGTGCCGATGAGCAGATCAATCTTCCCCTCCCCCAGGTCATAGAGGATCTGCCGGACCTGCCCCGGGGTCTGGAAGCGGCTGAGGACCCGGATCTCCACGGGGAAGGAGCGGAAGCGGTTGACGGCGGTGGCGTAGTGCTGCTGGGCCAGCACGGTGGTGGGCACCAGGATGGCCGCCTGCTTGCCGTCCAGCACGCACTTCATCACCGCCCGCAGGGCCACCTCCGTCTTGCCGTAGCCCACGTCCCCGCACAGCAGCCGGTCCATGGGCATGGCCTTCTCCATGTCCTTCTTGATCTCCGCGATGCACCGGAGCTGGTCCTCGGTCTCCGCGTAGTCAAAGGCCTCCTCAAATTCCCGCTGCCAGGGGGAGTCGGGGGAGAAGGCGAAGCCGGGCTGGCGCTGGCGCTGGGCGTAGAGCTCGATGAGCCCCTTGGCCAGATCCCTGGCCGCGGCCCGGGCCTTCTTCTTCTGCTTGGACCAGTCCGTGCCCCCCAGCTTGTTGAGCCGTGCCGGGCGGCTGTCCCCGCTGGCGTCCGCGCCCCCGCCGCCGATATACTTGCTCACCAGATCCAGCCCCGTGGCCGGGACGTAGAGGCTGTCCCCGCCGGCGTAGGCGATTTTGATATAGTCCTTCTCCACCCCGTCCACAGGCATCTTGCGGATGCCCTCAAAGCGGCCGATGCCGTGGTGGGCGTGGACCACCAGATCGCCGGGGGTCAGATCGGCGTAGCTGAGGAGCTTCTGCCGGTTGTCCTTGGCCGCCCGGCGGGGGGCGGTCCGGCCGGAGGCGGGGGCCGTCAGCTGGCCCTCGGTGAGCACCGCCAGATTCAGCTGGGGGTACTCCGCCCCGGCGGACAGGGCCCCCACGGCGATGCGGGCCTCCCCGGGCCCGGGCATGGAGGCGCCGTCAAAGTCCAGGGCCGCGGGCACGTCCCGCTCCTGGAGCATCCGCTGGAGGCTCCTGGCCCGGGCGGCGCTGCCGCACAGCAGCAGCACGCCGAAGCCGGAGGAGAGGTAGTGGCCGATCTCCCCGGCGGCAGCGTCGATGCTGCCGCCGTAGGCGCTCAGCTGCTTGGCGGTGACGGACAGCAGGGTCCTGGGGGGCAGAGGGTAGCGGGAGGTGGGCAGGGCCTCCAGCATGCACAGGGCAAAGCCCTCCAGTCCCTCCAGCCACTCCCCCTGGCTCAGCAGCAGCCGGGTGAGATCGCCGTTGGCCTCCCCGGCGGCCAGCAGGGACTCCGTGTCCTCCCGGGCCTGCCAGAGGACGTTTTTCACCCGCTCCCCCAGCCGGGCCGTCTCGTTCAGGCATACCAGCGCGTCCCCCGGCAGATAGGCGAAGACCGGGGCGGGCTCCGCGCCCTCCGGCAGCTCCGAGGCCGGCAGCAGCAGGGCGGAGGTCAGGTTTTTGGTGCGGCGCTGGGTGGCGGTGTCGAAGCTGCCCAGGGAGTCGATCTCATCGTCAAAGAACTCGCAGCGCACCGGCTCGTCCATGAGGGGGGAGAACACGTCCAGGATGCCGCCCCGCAGGGCGAACTGGCCCACGCCCTCCACCTGATCGGCGCGGGTGTAGCCCGCCTCCACCAGCCGGCGGGGGAGGTCCCCCAGGTCATAGCGCTCCCCGGCCTCCAGCAGAAGCGCGGACTGCTCCAGCCGCCGGGGCGGGCAGGTCTTTTGCAGCAGGCCCTCGGCGGTGGCCACCAGCACCCGGCCCCGGCCCTGGCAGAGCTCGTACAAAGCGCCGATGCGGGCGTGCTCCCACTGGCGGGAGGCCACGGCCCCGGCGCGCACAAACAGCTCCCGGGCATAGAGCCGGAGGGGCCGCACCCCCAGCAGGGTCTCCAGGTCCCCGGCCATCCGGCCGGCCTCCCCCTCGTCGGAGCAGACCATCACCAGGGGCCGCCCGGAGTCGGCGGCCAGGGCGGCGGCTATCTGGGCCCGGTGGACCGGGGCCAGACCGGTGACGGCGGCGGGGCAGAGCCCGCCGTCCACCGCGGCGGCCAGGGCCCCCGCCTCCGGGATGCGCAGCAGGGTCTGGAGCAGCTGTTCCATGGCGTCATTCCTCCTCCGGTTTTCCAGAAATTTTCATGTCCACGCAGGAAAAGGCCCACGCCGCCTGGGACCAGGGGCGTGTGCCGTATTTTCCCATTTATGTTAGCGGGTTTCCGGCGGTTTGTCAAGGGGGAAGCGGGGGAAATATATGTCCCCCGGCGAAACTTCCCCTTGCAATCCCGTACAAGCTGTGCTATAATAAAGCACCTATGGGGCGGGATCAGCCGCCATCACTCTGGAGGTAATCCGATCATGACACTCTTTGTGACCATTTTGCAGCTGCTGTTCGGCTTGGCGGTGATTCTTGCCGTGCTGTTCCAGTCCGGCAAGAGCGCGGGGCTGTCCGGCGCCATCGGCGGCGTGGCCGACACCTTTATGTCCAAGGGCAAGGCCAAGACCTTTGACGCCAAGCTGGCCAAGGCTACCAAGTGGATTGGGGCAGTATTTATCGTACTGACCCTGATTCTCAACATCATGCACTAAAGCAGAATGCGCGCCGCCCGGTATCTGCCGGGCGGCGCGCATTTCAGTATGCTGCGAGGCGGGAGCATTTCCATGAATGCGCCCGCCTCTTTCCGCGCCGCTGCCGGTATTTTCAACGCCCCTCTTCCGGAAACGCTCTCCTTGACAGGCGCGGAGAATTTAGGTATCATATGTGTGACAAATGTACCAAAGCCTGGGGCGCGGGAGGCGTTTGGGATGACGGAGACCGGCTCCCCCGGCTGTGGCAGATGGAGCCAGCACCCCCAAAAACACCAGTGGACATGAATAACCAGAAAGGAATCATTCTATGAATATCCTGGTCATCGGCGGCGGCGGCCGCGAGCACGCCATCATCAAAAAATTGAAGGAGGACCCACGGGCGGAGCGGATCTTCGCCCTGCCCGGCAACGGCGGCATTGCCGCCGACGCGGAGTGCGCCGGCATTTCGGCCACCGACATCCCCGGCATCCTGGCCTTTGCCCGGGCCAACGCCGTGGACTTCGCCGTGGTGGCCCCCGACGATCCCCTGGTTCTGGGGGCCGTGGACGTCCTGGAGGAGGCCGGGATCCCCTGCTTCGGCCCCCGGAAGAACGCCGCTATCATCGAGGGCAGCAAGGTCTTTTCCAAGAACCTCATGGAGAAATACCATATCCCCACCGCCGCCTGCCGGATCTTCGACGCCCCCGGCGAGGCCCTGGCCTATGTGGACGAGTGCCCCCTGCCCGCCGTGGTCAAGGCCGACGGTCTGGCCCTGGGCAAGGGCGTGCTCATCTGCGAGACCAGGGAGAGCGCCCGGGAGGCGGTGCGCTCCATCATGGAGGACCGGATCTTTGGCGAGAGCGGTGCCAGAGTGGTCATCGAGGAGTTTCTCACCGGGCCCGAGGTCTCCGTGCTGGCCTTCACCGACGGGGCGTGCGTCAAGCCCATGGTCTCCTCCATGGACCACAAGCGGGCCCTGGACGGGGACAGGGGCCTCAACACCGGCGGCATGGGGACCGTGGCCCCCAACCCCTGCTACACAGAGGCGGTGGCGGCGCGGTGCATGGAGGAGATCTTCCTGCCCACCATCCGGGCCATGAAGGCGGAGGGCCGGCCCTTCCGGGGCTGCCTCTACTTCGGCCTCATGCTCACGCCGGCGGGCCCCAAGGTCATTGAGTACAACTGCCGCTTCGGCGACCCGGAGACCCAGGTGGTCCTCCCCCTGCTGGAGGGGAGCCTGCTGGAGATCATGCTGGCCGTGTCCCAGGGCCGGCTGGCGGACACGCCGGTCCGCTTCCGGCCGGGGGCCGCCTGCTGCGTCATCCTGGCCTCCCAGGGCTACCCCCAGAAGTATGACAGGGGCTTTCCCATCTCTCTGCCGGAGACAGGCCCGGACGAGTACATCTATATCGCCGGCGCGTCGGAGCGGGACGGACAGCTCCTCACCAGCGGCGGCCGGGTGCTGGGGGCCGCGGCGGTGGCTTCGGATCTCCCCGGCGCCGTGGAGCGGGCCTACGCCCTGGCGGACCGGATCCATTTTGACAACGCCTTCTGCCGCCGGGACATCGGGCGGCGGGCTCTGGCGGCGATGAAGGAGGGAAAGTGATGGTCTATCGTGTATACGTGGAAAAGCGCCCCGGCATGTCGCCGGAGGCGGAGAACCTGCTCTCGGATCTCCGGGGCTTTCTGGGCATCTCGCCGCTGACCGGCGTGCGGGTCCTCAACCGCTACGACGTGGAGGGCCTCAGCCGGGAGAGCTTCGAGCGGGCCAAGCCCATCGTCTTCTCCGAGCCCCAGGTGGACGTGACCTGGGACGAGACCTTTCCGGAGCCCCGGAGCCTCCACGCCCTGCTGGCGGTGGAGGCCCTGCCGGGCCAGTTTGACCAGCGGGCCGACTCCTGCGCCCAGTGCATCGCCCTGATGGCCGGCGTGGAGCGGCCCCTGGTAGCCTGCGCCAAGGTCTATCTCCTGGAGGGCCCCCTCTCCAGGGAGGACCTGGACCGGATCCGGGGCTACCTCATCAACCCCGTGGAGTGCCGGGAGGCCTCTCTGGACAAGCCGGAGACCCTCTCCCGGACCCACGACGCGCCCCCCATGGTGGAGACCCTCTCCGGCTTCACCGGCCTGGACGGGGCGGGCCTCTCCGCCCTGCTGGAGAATCTGGGCCTTGCCATGGACCTGGACGACCTCACCTTCCTCCAGGCCTACTTCCGGGACACGGAGGGCCGGGACCCCACCATCACCGAGGTGCGGCTGGTGGACACCTACTGGTCCGACCACTGCCGCCACACCACCTTCTCCACCCACCTGGACCAGATCGACATCCAGGACCCCGCCGTCCAGGAGGCCTACGGGCGGTATCTGGCCGCCCGGGAGGAGGTCTACGGCCCGGAGAAGGCCGCCCAGCGGCCCCAGACCCTGATGGACGTCGCCACCATCGGCGCAAAGACCCTGAAAAAGCGGGGCCTGCTGCCGGAGCTGGACGAGAGCGAGGAGATCAACGCCTGCTCCATCCA
>ERZ779632.1055-NODE-1055-length-12413-cov-6.495064_pt1 | contig 12413 bp, 14 predicted proteins | sample MGYA00514194_ERZ779632 | MGnify/ENA primary metagenome ERZ779632 (study PRJEB29562, sample SAMEA4376704) | mouse gut metagenome | isolation source: Cecum | study: EMG produced TPA metagenomics assembly of the A DSS colitis mouse model was used to assess the...
GTCCTCTATGCTCAGATCTACGCCGTTTAAGATTACTTTGTTCATATGTTTTGTCTCCTCAATTGTCGAATTACAGATGTTTCTGACAGATATCCTCTGTCTAAACGGAAATCAAATATTCAGTCCACCAGTGCCTGAGCAATTATGCCGCACAGGACCGCGCCGCCATCCGGATACTCGACGGCCCGTTCTCCCAGCCATTTTGCCCGTCCAGCCGCGGCACGCATTCCGGCGGTTCCTTCGGCGGCAGTTTTGGCCGTCTCTGCGCCGGCGGAAAAGGCCGCTTTCAGCGCTGATCCCTGGCTAAATTCCCGTTCCACCGTTTCGGCCATAGGGCACAACGCGTCCAGTATGGTCTTATCCCCGAGCTTCGCGCCTCCACGGGCCATGATGGCCTGGGCAAATATTCCAGGCAGGCGGACGACGTCTCCGTTTTCCAGTCCGTCCTTTCCTTTGACTTCTTTGGCGATTGCCATAATTCCGGCGGACATCAGAGTTCCCATTGTAGAAGGGGCAGCTTTGTTACAGTTCATCGCGGCTTTCATTAAAAGCTCACTGATCTGTGTGCCGTTGTATTCCTTCGCGGTATTCCACACGGCGGTGAACGCGGCCTCCATGCTGAATCCCAGATCACCGTCGCCGGATCTGCCATCCAGTTCGCCCAAATAATCCTTCTCCTGATGGATCCTTTGAGCTACTTTTTGGATCACGCGTTTTACATCATCAATTTGATACATAGTCGCGCTCCCCTCAAACCCTTACAAAGGGGGTACAGGCCTCATCCGCCAAAAGGGATTTAAATTCGGAATTCAGTTTGAGCACTGAGACAGAGGCCCCCAGCATCTCCAGTGACGTGGCGTATTCGCCTACAAAGACCTTGTGAATTGACACACCGGCCTGCTGGAATCGATCATACAGGTCCCCATAGAGGATATACAGCTCCTCCTTTGAAGTCGCGCCCAGACTGTTAATCAGAAGGGCTGTTTCGTCTCCGCTTCGCAAAGACAGATCGGCGGAGAGCTTGTCCCATAATATCTCCGCCAGTTCAGCGGAGCTCTTCATCTTGGTTCGCTCCACACCGGGCTCACCATGGATTCCCATCCCAAGCTCCATTTCAGCGGCTGAAATTTCAAAGATGGGTTTAGGAGCCCCGGGCAGCTGGCAGGAGGACATGGAGAAGCCCAAAGTAGCTACGTTAGCGCATACCTCTTCCGCCAGAGCTCTGACCTCCTCCAGATTCGCCATACGCTCGGCCTTTGCGCCAGCCAGTTTGTATGGGAAGAAAATGCCGCCTACGCCCCGCCGGTTTTTAAAATCCTCCCGGCTCGCGGAGGCGATGTCATCCGACGCTTTGACAATCGCTGTGGGGATGTCCTCCATCTCCAGCATTTCAGCGGCCATGTCAAAATTCATGGAGTCTCCCATATAGTTGCCGAACAGAAACAGCACTCCGGCGCCTCCGTTGACTGCCTTAGCCGCGTCCACAATCGCGTCGCAGCTGGGAGAAGTAAACACGTTGCCCACCGCTACGCCGTCACAAAAGCCTTTGCCCACATAGCCCAGAAATACTGGCAGGTGCCCATATCCGCCGCCTGTTACAATTGCCACCTTGCCTTGCGTCGGGGCGTCGCCGCGGACAACGGAGCGGGGATTGTTTTCCGCGAATTTCAGCATTCCGCCATGGGCCAGAATAATACCCTTCAGGCTTTCGTCCACAAAGCGCTCAGGCTGATTCATAATTTTATTCATGGATATTTACACACCTTTCCGCCATGTTCTCAGGCTTTCAGCAGCTCCAGCGCGCGTTTGTAGTAGGCTTCATCCTTGCGCGGGAACGCGCTGCCCACGCCCCAGGGCATATAGTGGTAGACCCAGGCGTAGATGTTGCCCAGATAGGCGCGGTAGCTGTCCAGCAGGGCGCGGAAGGCCTCTTTATCAATGCTGTCGAGCACCTCGTTGATGTTCTGGGAAAACTCATATTGACGGCTCAGCCCACAGTAGTGGCCGAAGGTAGAGGGCTGAATGACCCAGAACCGCATCATCTTGACCAGCATCGGCATGGTGTATTCCTCTCTCTGGGACAGCTCATACAGAAAATAACAGTAGTCCGCCAGATAGTTTACATCGCCTCCGCCAAAAAACCAGGTCGTAAAGATCTGATTGTCGTTGGGAATACCGGCGCCGCCTTTGCTCATGCGGTACTTGAATACCTCCGTTACATCCTGGACCGGCTCGGTGGTGGTCTTTTCGACTTCAGCGTCGATTTCCGCTTTGATTGACTGCCATGTATTCATCCCATTACACTCCTTCGATCACAGAAATAATAACATCCTTTGTCCGGCTGGCGCTCTTCCAAGCGGCCTTTCCGGCTTTTTTCAGGGCGGCCATATCTTCCCCCGCCACCTGGGCAAAGGGGATATACGCGCGGTCGTCCACACAGGTGTCATATTTGATGACAAGCTCGCCGGAACCGGCCTGAGCGGCGGTCAGGAAGACCGTACCCTCCGCGGCGGTGTTCATAGCTTCTTCCGCGGCGTTTTGAATATCATAGGGCTTTTTCCCAAAGCGCACCATACGGTCGCGCAGCATAAAGCCGCCCACCACCTCATGGCCCTGAAGTACCTTGATGGGCAGATTCTCACAAAACAGATCAAAGACATCCCGGTTCACCTGTACCGGGCCGCATGCGACCTTCAGGCCCACGGAGGGCCAGCGGATAGTAAATGTCTTCATTTTTTCTCCCTCCAATTTTAAACGTGCGTCTCAACGTAGGCTTTAGAGGCGGCCCTGCCAATCGCCTCACAGTCCTCGCGGCTGGGGATGGGGGTGGTCTGACCGATGGCCCACTTCATAAAGTGGTGGGTCCAGGCGTTCATGCTGGAGCCATACAGATACAGAGAGTTGAGCAGGCTCAGCACATCCTCCCGGCTGTCCATCTCCTGTACACAGGCCATCGTCTCCTCGGCGAAACGGGCGTATACAGCGTAGCCGCACAGCTTGACCGAAGCGGTGACCTTGGGGAGCATGGTCGCCACCAGGGTTTTGATGTGCTCCAGGGTAAAGGCGGGGTCCATGCCCAGCTTGATGATATTATAAGTGTTATAAGCCGCCACATAGCGGGCGGCGGTGGCGCCCTCAAACCAGACGCCCATTGTCGTCTTGGCGGTGCCGGCGCCGGTGGGGATAATCTCAAACTTGAATACCCGCTCAATATCCTCGGGAGCCTCATCAATAATGCGTTTGTTCTCCGCGTCAATTTCCTTTTGAAGCGCTTTCCAATCCATAGCCATGATTATGCCTCCTCCGCAGTAAACTCGACATGTACAATCTTTTTCTCGCACATCAGGTTATCCCACAGCTCCTGTCCGACCTCCAGCAGCAGCTCCTTGTCCTCCGGGATGACCTCCGCCCAGGTTACATACTCCATGGGCTCAGTGACATAATCAAATTTGCAGCTCAGATTGGCTACATTACCGGTGGTCATGAAAAAGGTAAACCGGCCCTTGTTCATTTCCACAATGTCCTCCAGGGGACTCTCCTCCTGAATCCAGTTGCATTCCTGGGTCATGGGCAGATTCAGCATAAACAGGGACTGACCCGCCACCACCGTTTCGGTCTGCACACAGCGGGTGGGGAGATTGGTCATAAACCAGTCAAAGATCGCCTGATTGTGCTCGATAGGTCCTACACGAACCTGTTTTCCCAGCTCAGGCCATTTCATAATAAACCTTTTTGACATTAAGTTTTCCTCCTTGATCTCATTTGCTCACCAAGTTATCTATATAACCTATACAACAATATATCGGCTTCGCCTGACATTGTCAAGAGGATTTCTCTCGTTGTTTTCCCCAAAAAGATACGTTGAAATTTGTGCATTTGACAAATCGTGTCGCGGAAGTGAGGCGTTTGCTGTTCATTACGCGCTATCATACATAAAAACCCCGCCGGAAATAAAATTCCGGCGGGGTCAGCTATATGTGTGAGATTGTTTCCTGTTTTATTCCTTTGAGGAATTTTCGTCCCGGTAGAGGGCGAAGCCATATTTTTTTCGCAGGCCAATATCGTCGGTATACAACAGGATGTGCCGTATGGATTCATTGTAGGCGGCCACTGGATCCCGGCGCTGGATCGCGTCCACAATCAATCCATGGGGCACAGATTCATATTTCCCCTTTGAAACCTCGTTGTCTTTGGAGAGAAACAGCTCCGGATAGTCCTCCAGATGCTTTAAGATAGAATACTCAAACTCTGAAAGAAATTCGTTGTGGGAGTATTTGGCAATTAACGCGTGCAAATGATTTTCTCCATAGACACAAGCTGTCCACTTCAGCTCACCGCTCTCCAGACGCTGGTGGGTGGAAACCAGTTCCTTGATCTCCTCGTCAGACGCAAACACAGCGGCCAGCTGGCAGAGGACAGCCTCCAAAAACAATCTGGCCTCAAACAGGTCCCGGGTTTTATGGTCGTTATCGTTCAGCTTTGGCACCAGGATGTTGATATCCGGCGTCAGTTCTTTTACAAAGTAACCCTGCCCCTGACGGGCCTCAATAATCCCCAAAGAAATCAAGCGGGAAATCGCCTCCCGCAGGGTTGGCCGGCTGACACCCATCATTTCTTCCAGCTGCTTCTGTGTTGGCAGCTTATCCCCTGGGTTGTAATGTCCAGATGAAATCATATCACAGATCTGCTGCGACACCTGTTCTGTGACTGTAATATGCTTGATTTTCGTAAACGCCTGATTCCGTCCCATTTATCGCTTCACCCTTATCCAAATGTTATATCCAATTCATGTCATATCAAGGATTGTATGCTCAGCTTAAAAAGTTCATGATACTCTAATGTAAATAATACTTCAAAAGGAAATAAAATACAAGCTGATTTCTGTATTTTTTTAGAAAAGGTTCTCCCTCTTTGGCTCATTTATGATATGCTTTTCATCTCTTCTCCCGGTTGGTGCGTACTTCAGCGCGAAGATTCTCCTGCGCAAAATAGCGGATACGCCTTGATACAGGGTGGACTGAACCGCCTAACGCGTCTGGATGTATCTAAAGCGGTGAACTCAATTGGAAAAATCTGTCCGCGATATATACTACATTGTTATGTGGTTTGTAGTTTGTGCGCTGACTTTTCGTCATGTCAAACAAATAAATACTGCGAAACTGTGCAAAATATCAATTGATTTACCGTGCGCTTGTACGATATAATAACCCAAGGAATTAAGATATCTATATAACCTTGATATCTAATCTGTGCGGCTGGAAAGGAGAGGATAAATCAGCAGAAAGCATTTTTTGCTGAGAACGCTGAACAGTATTCATTAAACGTTGGGAAACGGAGGCCCGTAATGAACACAGAATTAAATTACTTTTTGCAAACAACAAGCAATGGTATTTCGCTTGGCTCCATGTACTCCATGATCGCTGTGGGTTACAGCATGGTTTACAGCCTGTTATATCAGGTCAACTTTGCCCACGGAGATTTATATGTGTTTGGTACATTTATCGCGTTTTCTTTTATTTCTATGGCGCTGCCCCTTCCGGTGGCGATCCTCGCTGCCGGTCTGCTGACCGCGTTGATCGGCATGACCATTGAACGAACGGTCTACCGGCCGGTACGCTACGCGAACCGTATCGTCCCCATGATCAGCGCGTTGGGCGCGGCCCTGGTGCTGCGCACCGCCGCCCAGATTATCTGGGGGCCGGAGGCCATCGCGTTCCCGCAGTTTTTACCTGGCGGTTCCTTCAACCTGGGCGGGTTTACCCTGTTTCATAAAAATATCATTGTGCTGCTTTTTGCCACCGCGCTTGTGGTGGGGCTGACCTGGATCATGAATCACACCAAGTTTGGCCGCGCCACCCAGTGTATTGTGGAAAATATGGAGGCCGCTCAACTGATGGGAATCCCGCTGAACAAGATTATCCCTCTTGTATACGGACTGGGTGGATTTTTTGGCGTGATCGGCGGAATCATGTACTCTGGCTATTACGGCGTTATCAGCATTGACATGGGCATCTGGGGTACCGTCAAGGCATGGGCCGCCGCGATGCTGGGCGGCGTAGGCAATTTCTATGGCGCTTTTCTGGGCGGCCTCATCCTGGGCGTATCGGAAACCTTCGCCGGCGCGTATATCAGCTCGGCGGCGAAAGAGGCGCTGGGCTACATTGTGATTGTTTTGGTTCTGGTATTCCGCCCCAACGGCCTGCTGGGCAAAAAGAAAGTGGTGAAAGTGTAAGATGGAACAAATCAAGAAGCTTTTCAGCGCGAAGTATAAGCGATTCTGGCTGGCGCTTATGTTCGTCTGTCTGATCGCCGCCCCCTTTGTGACCAGTAATCTTCAAAAGCGCGTCATGACCACCATCTTCATTTATTGTCTGCTTTCCATGGGAAATATGCTGATCAGCGGTCACGCCGGGATGCTGAATATGGGACAGGCGGCCTTTTACGGTGTAGGCGCTTATATTGCCGCGATTATGCAGTTGAACTATGGAGTTCCCTTTATCCTTTGCTTTATTGTGGCGGGTCTGGGCGCCGGATTGTGCGGCTTTTTGGTATCCATCCCCTGCCTGCGGCTGGATACTGACTTTCTGTCTCTAATTACAACAGCATTTTCCTACATTTTCCTGGCCATTGTGCGCAACTGGATGAGTGTGACCCGCGGCCCCATGGGGTTGACCGCGATCCCGCCCATTGAGCTGTTTGGCTATAAGTTCAGCGGCGCGACCTCTATTTATTTCCTTCTGCTGGGCATCGTGGTTGTCTGCTATATTCTTATGAACAACATTGTCAACAGCAGGATTGGCCGGGCCATCCAGGCTACCCGGGACGATTCCATCGGGGCTCAGTCCGTAGGCGTGAAGGCCGATCTGTATAAGGTTTTGGCCTTTGTCATCGGCACCACGCTGGCCGGCTTCGCCGGTGCGCTGTACGCGTCCTATATCGGCTATATCTCTCCCAACAACTTCGTCTATGATACATCCCTCACCATCATGCAGATGTGTATTATCGGCGGGCTGGGCAGCATGCCCGGTTCCATTATCGGCGCGGCGTTCTTTGTCGTGATGCCGGAATTGATTCGTCCTCTGGCGGTTTACCGCGTGGGCGTGGGCGGCATTATCATGATCGCGTTTATGTTGTTCCGTCCTCAGGGAATACTGGGTTCCAGGGCCTTCGCGTGCAGCACTGGTATCCAGGAAAAACTCAAGCAGAAGCATATGGAGTGGAAAATGCGTAAGCAGCGGGCGGAGCGCGCGGGCGAGGGGGTGCGGTGATGAGCGAACATGTGATGGAAGCCCAAAACATCAAGATGTATTTTGGCGGAGTCCATGCGGTGGATGATATCTCCGTTTATGTGGATAAGAACGAAATTTTGGGGATCATCGGTCCCAACGGCTCAGGCAAAACAACGCTGGTCAACGTTTTGACTGGTATTTACACCCCCACAGAGGGAAAGTGTCTGTTTAACGGCCAGGACATTACTGGGAAAAAGCTCCAGAATATGACCGGCCTGGGCATTGCCCGCACCTTCCAGAACCTCCGTATTTTTAAGGCGCTGACGGTGATGGACAATATTCTGGTGGGCCAGCACCTGACCATTTCCAACTCTCCCTGGGATATTCTCTTTCACGGCAAGCATTACAGAGAAACCGAGCGAAAGGCCAGGGAGCGCGCGATGGAGGCGCTTGAGCTGGTAGGTTTGGAGAAGAACGCGGACGACTTTGCCGGAGCGATTCCCTACGGAGCGCAGAAGCGGCTGGAGCTGGCCCGGGCGCTGGTTATGGACCCGCGGCTGCTGATGCTTGATGAACCAACCGCGGGATTGAACGGCGTGGAATCTGAGGAGCTGATGATGCTGGTCAAGGAGATTCAGCAGAGGAATCAAATCTCAATCATCCTGATTGAGCACAATATGAAGCTGATGATGAAGCTTTCCGACCGGGTGCTGGTTATGGACGCGGGACGGGAGATCGCGTTGGGTGTTCCGGCGGAGATTCAGAGCAACCCTGTGGTCATCAAGGCCTATCTGGGGGAGGGATGATTGAAATGCTGCTTTCTGTTGAAAATTTATGGGTCTTTTACGGCCCGATCGAGGCGATTCACGACGTTTCCATCCAGGTGGACCAGGGGGAGATTGTCTCCATCGTGGGCCACAACGGCGCCGGAAAATCCACCTTGCTGAAAACCATTTCCTGTCTGCTGAAGCCTACCGCCGGACAGATCAAATACAATGACGGGGTAATCAATGGGACAGACCCGGACAAGGTGGTTTCCGCCGGCATTTCCCATGTGCCGGAGGGACGTCAGGTATTCGCGTCGCTGAGTGTGTATGACAATCTCATGGCCGGGGCTTACAGCCGCGGGGACGCGGACGGGGTGAAGCGGGACATTGATATGTACTGCCAGCGCTTTCCCATTCTGGGGGAACGGCTTCACCAGCGGGCCGGCTATCTCAGCGGCGGTGAGCAGCAGATGCTGGCCATTGCCCGGGCACTGATGTCCCGTCCCAAGATTCTGCTGCTGGACGAGCCCTCTTTGGGCTTGGCGCCGGTGGTGGTCAACGAGGTATATCGGATCATTGAGGAGATCCGTAAGGACGGAACCTCGATCCTGCTGGTGGAGCAGAACGCCAACCGGGCGCTGAACGTGTCCGACCGGGCCTATGTCCTGGCCAGCGGACAGATTGAGCTGAGCGGGACCGGCAAGGAAATGGCGGAAAATGATGACGTCCGCAAGGTATATCTGGGTGTTTAAGGAACGTGACCGATATGCAAGTTACCGTAATTTTTGGCGGCACCGGCAGCGTGGGCGCCAGCGTCTGCCGAACCCTGGCGGATATGGGTCATACAGTGGCCATCCACTATCACAGCAACGCGGCCAAGGCGCGGAAGCTGGTGGATGAGATTACCCGGGCCGGTGGGACCGCGATGGCCGTTCAGGCCGACCTGCGGGATTTGTCTCAGGCGCGGGCTCTGGTTTCTCAGGTGACAGACCGCTTCGGCGCGGTCCACGCCGCGGTGAATTTTGTGCACCAGGACGATTATGTTCCCACCGAAGTGGCGGACATGGAGTGGAGCGACTGGACCTGCCATCTGGATGCCGTACAGGCCTATTTCCACATATGCAAGGCAGTGCTTCCGGTGATGCGGAAGCAGCGGCACGGCCGGATTGTCTATATCTCTGGCGGACTTTCCTACCGGTTTTTTAAGGGCTGCGCGGCTTACAGTACGGTTAAAGCGGGGCTGAACGCCTTTTCCAAGTCTCTGGCCGGCGAGGTGGGCAAGGACAACATCACCGTAAACATTGTCGCGCCGGGCAAGGTGGTATCCACAGAGCTGGACCGGGGCGAACGCTTTCAGGAGGACCATGTGAGCAACTGTCCTCTGGGGCGCTTTACCACACCCAGGGATATTGCCGGAGCCATCCACTTTTTTACCTCCCCCGGAGGAGAACTGGTGACGGGCCAGACACTCTATGTATCCGGCGGAGAGATCATGCCCATGCCCTGAACCAGAAAGGAGTGGCAATCATGAAATTGGACCATAAAGTCGCGCTTGTGACCGGAGGCGCCATCCGGGTGGGGAAGATCATCTCCAAGGCTCTGGCGGAGGCGGGAGCGGATCTGGTCATCAGCTACTGGGGCACAGAGGCCGAGGCGCGGGAAACCAAGGCGGAGATTGAGCGTATGGGCCGCAGATGTATGATTTATGAAGCGAATATGCGCTCGATTCCCCAGCTTCAGGCTCTGATCGCGGCCGTGGACGCGGAATTCGGCCGTCTGGATATCCTGATTCACAATGCCAGCAACTTTAACGAGGGTCCCATGTCCGACGTAACCGAGGAGATATGGGACAGCTCTCACGAAATCATTTTGAAGGGCGCGTTCTTCCTCAGCCAGGCCGCGGTCCCTCTGATGATGAGGCACAAATCCGGACGGATGATCGCCATGATCGGAAACTCCTACTACGAAAACTGGCCCACGTACATTCCCCATTCCATCGCGAAGGTGGGGCTGGTCAAGCTGATGGAGTGCCTGGCGGTTACCCTCTCTCCGTATATCCAGTGTACGGCGCTCTGTCCGGCGACCATTATGACGTCAGCGGTGGGAGGGTATTCTCCTGTGCTTCAGGCCCGTTCGGAGAACATCGACGAGACGGACAGGACCATTACGGTCAGCGGGCAGAAACTTGTGATGGGCGTACCTGAGCAGGTGGCGGAGCTGATCGTGTATCTGAGCGGATGCAGCAATTATATGAATGGCGCGGTGATTCCCATTGACGGCGGTAAGCACCTGCTGTAACAGGCGGGCTTACATATGAGCAGGCAGATAAAATCTGCGTATCGAAAGGAGTATAAAAATGAAAAAGGTTCTTGTGTCAATCCTAGCGGCGGCAATGACCCTCAGCCTGGCGGCCTGCGGCGGCGGAGGCACCTCCAGCGCGCCCAACAACCCCAATACTAGCAACCCTGTGGGTTCTCAGCAGCCCAGTGGCTCCGGTTCCGGTGAGACCATCCGCATCGGCATTGCCGCGCCTCTGACCGGCAGCAGCGCCGCTTACGGCGAGCTGATGGTGGACGGGGCCAAAATCGCCATCGAGGAGATCAACGCCGCCGGCGGTGTAAACGGCCAGATGCTGGAGCTGGTTCCTCTGGATGACAAAAATGACCCCTCCGAGGCGGCTCTGGTCGCTCAGCGGTTCTGTGACGATGATACCATAACCGCTGTCATCGCCCACGGCGGTTCCACCAACACGCTGGCCGGAGCGCCCATTTATGAGGCCGCCAAGATGCCGTTCATTGGCCCCTCCTCCAACAATCCCACCCTGACCGAGCTGGGCTATGAGTACTTTGTCCGTCTGGGCCTGCGCGACGACCGCTGCGGCAATCAGGTGGTGGCCATGCTGGTCAACAATCTGGGTATCAAGAAGATCGGCGTAATCTATGCCAACAATGACTATGGTGTGGGCAATCTGGAGGCCGCCACCGCCGCCGCCACCACCCTGGGAGCGGAAGTGGTCGCCAGCGAGACATACAACCCCGGTCTGGAAAAGGATTACTCCACCATCATCAACAAGCTTCAGAAGGGCGGCTGTGAGGGCGTCGTGATTTACGCCGACCACGCGGACGCGGGCCTGTATTTCCAGCAGGCCCATGCCCTCGGGTTTGATGTTCCCCACGTTGGCCAGTCCGCTCTGACCTACTCCCAGATGGTGGATCTGGCCGGCGCCGACGCCCTCCAGAACCTGTCCATCTGCGTAACGTTCAACCCCTACAGTGAGCGCGATACCGTTACCAGGTTTATGGACGCGTTCCTGGCCATTCGTCCGGGCGAAGTCCCCTCCGAGCCCTGCGCCGGCAGCTATGACATCGTGAAAATCATCGCTCAGGCTATGTCCGAGGGCGCTACCCGGGACAATCTGGCTCAGTGGATCAAAAACACCACCAGCGACAAGGATTATGTCTTTACCATGGAAGAGGGCTGCACGCTGCGCGCCAATATGACCTGGGACGAGAAGGGCGATACGGAGCCGTTCGGATGCTCGGTGCTTCAGGTCAGCGAGGAAGGTAAGTTTGTCAATACCGGCATCTCCGTTGATCTGACCGGTCTGGATCTGGGAATTTAATCGTTCGTACGGTGTGAACAGAGAATATTCCGGCAACGATCGAAAGGGAAGAATATAGCGTTCACCGCCGGAACCTTCGCTGGTAAAACTGAATCAGGATCAATACGGAGGAAGTCTGGCTCAGACTTCCTCCGTATTCGTTCTGTATGGGCGGTGCTGGAAAAGGGTGAATTTCAGCCGGTCCGCCGGCTTTTCCGGCGGGCCTTTGACTGGAAAGCTGAAGGTGTATACACAGCTGAAAACATTTGTCTTTGTGGGGAAACACAGAAATTCTTAAAAAAAGAGAATAAATTTTATGCAGAAAACAGAAGAGAAAATGAAGGAAAACCGGAAGATAAGGTTGACAAAGCGCTGAATTTTGTTAAAATAATGTTAAGGGCAAAGGCGTACGCCTTTCCTGTTTTGCGTTTCAACACAAAACAGAGTCTTCAGAGATGACGGCGGCCCAAAGGTATTTTAGGAGGTAAACAATGAAAAAGAGGATCAGCATGCTGCTGGCCTGCGCCATGATGCTCGCTCTGGTGAGCTGCGGCGGCAACGGTAACGGCGGCAATACCAGCAATCCCGGCAATCAGAGCAATGTCGGCGGTGGCAGCAATACCAGCGCCAACCAGTCCAACAGCAGCGCCGGCGGCAGCGACGCCGCTGAGTACCACATCGGCATCATCACCGGCTCCGTCTCTCAGTCCGAGGATGACCGCCGGGGCGCCGAGGCCTTCCAGGCCAAGTACGGCGAGGATATGGTCAAGCTGGACATCTACCCCGACAACTTCACCGAGGAGCTGGAGACCACTA
>ERZ779632.1061-NODE-1061-length-12322-cov-9.363740_pt1 | contig 12322 bp, 13 predicted proteins | sample MGYA00514194_ERZ779632 | MGnify/ENA primary metagenome ERZ779632 (study PRJEB29562, sample SAMEA4376704) | mouse gut metagenome | isolation source: Cecum | study: EMG produced TPA metagenomics assembly of the A DSS colitis mouse model was used to assess the...
CTATTTTACACTTCTTTTTCATTTGTGCAATATTTATTTTTCAAACAAGGCCTAACGTAACGCCTCAGGACGACCCGGACTACACCAGCACCCCCTTCGTCCCGGGGGAGGAGGCTGGCCCAAGAACCGCAAATTCTGAGGTTCTTGCGGAGGGTGATTCTTCTTTGCTCTCCCAAGAACCGCAGGCTCAGGGCGCCAAGGGCCGCGAAAACTGTGCCTCAAGAACCGCCGATTCCGAGGTTCCAGAACCGCAGAAACCGCGGCCAAGTTATAAAGATCTTAGTCATACTTACCCCAGTCAACCTGATGTCAGTCCGTCTGTACCTCGCACGCGCGTGGACGGGTTGACGGGCGATGAGCAGGAGCTCACGGGCATTTTGGACGCCTGTGAGCTCCAGTGTTTCCCCCGCGAAACCGCCCGGGTGTTTGAGAACGCCATTGAGCGGCTTTTCTACGCGGACAGCTTCCGGGTGGGCAACGCCACGCTGCCCCAAAGCCGGGTGTGTGCCAGGCTGAAGCTGTTGGATTACACGATCTTGCAGGTGGCCGAGGCCAAGCTCCACGCCAACCTGGACAAGCCGGTGAAGAACTCCACTGTCTACACCATGGCCACGATTTTCAACTGCATTTCGGAGAGCGAGAGCGACCTGATGGTAGACCCCTATCTGAACCAGCTCCGGCCCGCGCCGCCCGGTGGGAGGTGACGGCCATGTTTTTATCCATGCAGCAGAAATTTATCTTGGATACGCTGAAAAAGCTGAACTGCGTCCGGCGGCGGCAGCTCCACACCCTGGTGCGGGGACAGTTTCAGCAAGACGGCTTTGAGATCACCCAGACCCGCATGGACACCATGCTGCGGCAGCTTCGCGTGGGCACCGCCGATGTGCGGCTGGATGATGGGCTGGTCTGGCTGTCCAATGCCCAGCCGGACGCCCGCCGGCTGGAGGCCATCGACGTGATGTTGGAGCTCACCGGGGGCAGGCCCCGGGAGTTTAGCACCAGCCGGGAACCGCCCCGGCTGCTGCGCTTCGCTTACGGAGACGATCTGCGCCCGTTCACCGTGGCCTCCCTGAACGCCGCCCCCGCCGAGCTGCTGGAGCGGAGCAAAGCGGAGCGCATCGTCTGGATCGCGGACAGTGGAACGCCGCCCCAGGGCCTGGCCCTGCCGCCCAAGCATTTTTCGCCGCCCGCCAACCGAACGGCTCCCATCGCTTCTATGGCTCCAATGGGCCATGAAGATATATCACACCACAAGGAGGACTTTATCATGCCAAGGAAGAAAATCAACACCGAGGAAGAAATCCGGCAGGGCGCCGAGATGGCGGAGCAGCCCGGAATGGAGGCCGCTCCGCCGGAGAAGCCGCCCCAGGACACGGGTGTGCCCGATGGCAGCCCGCCCCCGTTGCCTGGGGAACCGGGCGAGGCCATGTCCGGTGCTGTCCCCGGCCTGACCGGGGACGGCGAGGGGGAAGCCGAGGAGGTGATGGCGGTGGATGCGACCGGGTTCCCGCCGGATGACGGTCTGGAGGGTGAACTGCCCGAACCTATGCCGGAGGGCGAGCCGTCGATGGACGGGCAGGAACCCGGCCCCACTGGGGATGTATCCATGGAGGGCGCGCCGCCCGCCGATGAGGCACCGCCCGCCGGGGAGAAGGACGCCCCGCCCCCGGAGCCGCCGGACGGGGACGCTCCCCCTGCGCCGCCTCTCACAGACCGCCAGAGCTTCTTCGCCCTGGACTTCCACGAGCTGGATCGGGGCCTATCCCAGGAGGAACGGCAGGCGTGGAATTCCATCTATGCCTCTTTCCGGGGCCACAGCACCCTGTCCGGCAGGGTGATCGGCGCAGACCCGCTCTCGATGAACGTGCGCAGCAAGGAGACGGGCCAGGTGGAGCGGCGCACCATGTACTGCGTGGTGGTGCTGGTCTACCGGGTGCCCGTCTACATCCCCGCCACCGAGATGTGGATGGGCGAGGCACGCCCGGATTATGTGCTCCAGAACATGATGGGCGCGAACATCGACTTCATCATCACCAAGGTGGATCGGGAGGGGGGCTACGCCATCGCTTCCCGGCGGCAGGCCGCCCGGGCACAGAGGTACTTCTTCGCCCGCCGGCCCGACCTGTGCGCCGAAGGGGCCAGGGTGAAGTGCCGCCTGCTGGCGGTGGGGCCGCGCCGCTGTCTGGCGGAGTGCTACGGCCATGACGTTGACCTGACCCAGCGGGAGCTGAGCTACACCGCCATCGCCGACCTGCGCACGGAATATCACCCCGGCGATGAGCTGGACTGCATCGTGAAGGTATACGACGCTGCCCGGAGGGAACTGCTGATCTCAGCGAAGGAGACGGAGACCAACCTCTTCGAGGGCGCGGAGCAGTGCCATCCCGTGGGCAGCCGCCGGTATGCGGTAATCGCCGGGAAGTACGGGGGCGGGGTGTTCTGCAATCTGCCCGACGGAACGGTGTGTATGTGTAACTACTCCTACCAGCACGAGGACTCCGAGTTCCAGTCCGGGGATCATGTCACCCTGGTGGTGCAGCGGTTTGAGCGGGACAAGCGGCAGATGTATGGCAAAATTTTGAGCAAGCGGTGATAAAAAGGCCCTGCGCTTCGTAACGCAAAATGCTCCCCCTATGGGAAACAGCGTAAATACAACGCTGTCGATCATAGGGGGAGCGGCTGGCAAGCATTTTCGGTGGTTTTATCTGATGTATCAAAATATTTTAGATTACCTATTGACAGATCCCATGGCAGCGGCATATACTAATTATATCAAAAGTTTTTGATGTGAGGTTGGCAATGGACTACGAAATGCAAAAGAATACGAAGGTATTCAAGGCTCTATGCGATCACAACAGACTGGCCATCTTAGAATTGCTTCGGAGCGGCGAAAAGTGTGCCTGTGTTCTGCTGGAACAGTTGGAATTAAAGCAATCCGGCCTTTCCTATCATATGAAGATACTCTGTGAATCGGGTATCGTGACAAGCCGCCAAGAGGGAAAGTGGACGCACTACCGTCTGAGCGGCGAGGGCCGGGATAAGGCCGTGGAATTGCTGAAGCGGCTGACAACGCCATACGCGGAACAAGCCGGCTGTACTTGTCAAAGCGAGAGAATTGCCATCTGAAACGGTGGCCTTTCTTTTGGACAACGCATCAAAATATTTTGATATTAAGATTTGTGAGGTGGCATTACTTTATGTGGGATTTCATTCAAGATCAAGTACTGGGGATGAAATGGCTCAATGAGGTGATTGGCAGGGGCGTGTCTCTGCTGGGGCTGGACACAGCTTCCCGCTGGGGTGGGAGCGTCCGGTTTTTCCTCTACGATACGCTGAAAATCACGGTGCTGCTGTGTGTTCTGATTTTAGGGATTTCCTATGTGCAGAGTTACTTCCCTCCCGAGCGGAGCAAAAAGATACTTTGTCGTTTTCATGGTCTGTGGGCGAACGTTATCGGCGCCCTGCTGGGGACGGTGACACCGTTCTGTTCCTGCTCGTCCATACCGCTGTTTATCGGTTTCACAAGCGCCGGTCTGCCGTTGGGCGTGACATTCTCGTTTTTGATCTCCTCCCCTATGGTAGACTTGGGAAGCCTGATGCTGCTCATGAGCGTTTTCGGAGCAAGGGTCGCCATCGTATATGTCATGATGGGGCTTGTGATTGCTGTGGCAGGCGGGACATTGATCGAGCGAATGCACATGGAGCCTTATGTGGAGGAGTTCATCCGCAATGCCAGCAGCGTGGACATTGATTCGCCTGCCCTCACGCAAAAGGAACAGCTGGTTTATGCAAAAGATCAGGTCGTTTCCACATTCAAAAAGGTATTTCCATATATTCTCCTGGGCGTAGGAATTGGGGCGTTCATTCACAACTGGATCCCTGAAAGCTGGATTAACACCGTCTTGGGCAGCAGCAATCCCTTTGGCGTCGTCCTGGCTGCGGTGATTGGCGTCCCCATGTACGCCGACATTTTTGGCACGATCCCGGTGGCGGAGGCACTGCTCGGCAAAGGAGCCTTGCTGGGAACCGTCCTCGCCTTTATGATGGCCGTCACGACTTTGAGCCTTCCCTCCCTTATTATGCTCCGCAAGGCAGTCAAGCCAAAGCTGCTGGCCCTGTTCATAGCGATCTGCACCATCGGCATCATCCTGGTCGGTTACTTGTTTAATGCAATTCAACCCATATTAATCTAATTTCAGGAGGTAATCATCATGGGACTGTTCGGCAAGAAAAAGGAAGGAAGAAAATCCTGCTGCTGCAACGGAGCCTGTACCCCGGAGGACATGGCCAAGGCGGAGACGGAAAAAGCCGCCGGAGGGGTCAAAGTGTTGGGGGCGGGCTGCGCGAAGTGCAATGCTTTGGAAGCGGCTGTCCGCTCCGCTCTGGAGGAGCTGGGCATGGACACTACCATCGACCATGTGACAGACTTTGGCCAGATCGCCGCCTATGGTGTCATGTCTACCCCGGCCCTAGTGGTGGACGGCAAGGTGGTGTCCTATGGAAAAGTTCTAAGCAAGGATGAAGCCAAAGCAATCATCCAAAAAACAAGAGGTTAGCAAAAAACAGTATGACCCAAAAGGCACCGCACAGCAATCTGACCGTGCGGTGCCTTTTTATTGTATTTCTTGCTCCAGGTTTTGGAACAACTCGGAACGAAAGAATTCTTCCAATGAAATGCCCAAACCATCACAGAGCTTTTTCACTGTGGCAACCGTTGCGCTATTGTTCCGTCCGCTGGTAATGTTGTTCACTGTGGACTGTGTAACCCCGCTAATCGTACACAGTTTATTGACAGACAGTTCCCGTTCATCACATAGTTGCAGAATGCGTTCTTTCACCGCAATGCCGACAGTCATTGAATCATCCCCTTTTTCATGAGAAAAGGATAACCAACTCCCTCTTGAAAGGTTACCTCTTTTGAGTTAAAGCAACTCAAAAGAGGTAATTTGGAAATTAGAAAGAGAGACGCGCAATGGACAAAGAACTGCTGTCAGCACTGCGATACGAATTGGGCGAGGTCACAGACTGGGAGGAACTGTGCCACGGTGTATACTATCTCGGCATCCAGCTAAACTCGGACAGCCCATATTCGTGCAGTGAATTTTACCTGGTGCTGCCGGACGCACCCATCTCCCAGGAGGCCCGCGCCCTAGGGAAGTCGCTGGACGATTCGTCCGGCCTGCTGTACCCCATCAACCCGCCAAAGGAGGGTGCTTGGACTGCTGTCATGTATGAGCTGCGAAAAAACGGGGTCGCCCACGGTGTTTCAGAGGATTCCGGCTGGACGCTGTTAGATGCGTCTTCACTGGGCATGGAGCTGTGCCCCGCCTATTTCGGGACGTATCCGGTGCCATCATGCACCCCTTGGGGCTGGACGCTGCGCTGGCGGGCATTGGAGAATGGCGTCTATTGGCTGGAAACCAGCCAATGCAAACACGTCTTGGCTGTCTGCTATTCCATTTGGACGGGGGAGCTGTCCGATGGCGTCCAAAAGGCGGGAACCAGGCAGCCGCTCGCAGCCGGCACTGAGGAGGATTTGGGCTACCTGTTTTTTGATGATCGAACCAACTGCGTCGCGATTTTCGAGCTGCTGGAGGTGCGCGGCCGATGGCTGGACGCGGGCCTGATCCGAAAGCCGGAACTGATGAACGCAATTTGGGAATATCAACCCATCTATGCCGCATCCTACAACGCCCAGGAGCAGGCAGGGATCCATGATGCCCTCGGTATGCTGCTGCAAATGGCGGGGGAGGACAGGGAGCTCCAGGGCTCGGTAGAGAACATGATCTGCGTGACCCCTGGCAAAGGGACAGATTTTATCGGCTTCTGGAGGTAGCGCCGCCATGGTGGAACCCCTCCACCTATCCGCCCCCGCCCCGGCGTGGTACAATGAACCTGTATTTCAGGGCGGAGTAAGTTAGGGCGGAGTAAGCGAGGGAGGAACGGCGTGGAAAGGGGTGAAGTCTGCCCTCCGCCGGACTGAAGCGGCCTGGAAGAACAAAATACGGACGTGCGAAGACTGTGTATTGCCCATGGGGGCGGTCACGGTCTTTTTTGCGTCCAGAAAGGAAGTACGCAGATGAATGTCAAGCAGATTGATTGAGCTGTCCTATTTCGATCCCAAATCGAAGATCCGGCTCACCGCCTACGCGGACACCATCATGGTGGATCGGGACAACAACAGCACCATCACCGCCATCCGCTTCGGCGGCTACCCGGAGATGGTGCGGGCCATGTCGGATGCCATCTACGGCGGTGCCACGATTGAAGCGGTACAGAACGACACAAAGCGGGATCTCAAGAGCACACCCAAAGGCTACCGGCGGCAGCTGACCCACGACGGGGTGTACGCCGCCGCCACGCTGATGGCCAACGACGACGCCCTCACCGCCGCTCCCCAGGGCGATGAGGAGGACGATGAGGCGGGACAGGGAACCCAGCAGGAACTCCAGCCCCGGAGGTGTTACATTTTCTGCCCCGCCGGGGATCGTGACCGCCTGTTTGAGGAGGTGGATCACAAAACCGCCGCGCCGCTGATCCCTGAGTTCCGGGACTATATGCTGGACGAACTCACCGCCCGGGGTGACCTGCGGCAGCTGGAGGTGTTCTCGCTGAAGGAGAAGCTGGACGCCTATATGCTGAGCCTGAAGCCGGAGGATAGGGGATTCGCTTCTCGGACAGGGTGTAGTATTTCCCCTGGTACTTCAAGGTCTCGCCGCCGAAGGGCGGGCTGTCGCTCTCCTGAAGTCCAGAGGTGAAGGGCGCGTGATTGGGAATTTTTATGAGCTTATTCCCATGGTCTATTGCAATTAACATGGCTGTCAGCCTCCTTACACCTTTCTTATACAGTTGGAATACGCACAGTTCAACAGCTTTGGCCAAATTTCGGATCAGAAACTGGCTATGCACAAAGCATAGTCTTGCATTTCGGGCCAAAAGGGTATACAATAACCCGGTAATGCTACGAGAGAGGAAGTTTTTTCATGAACAAATTAGAATTGGTAGCGGCTATGGCTGAGAAGTCCGGCCTGTCCAAGAAGGACTGCGAGGCCGCGCTGGACGCCGTGCTTGGTGCCGTAACCGACACGCTGAAAGCGCAGGACAAAGTGCAGCTGGTGGGCTTCGGCTCTTTCGAGGTGAAAAAGCGCGCCGCCCGGACGGGCCGCAACCCCCGGACCAACGAGCCCGTGGAGATCCCCGCCGCCAAGCTGCCCGTATTCAAGCCCGGCAAGGCGTTGAAGGACGCAATCCAATAAACAGGAAAAGCCCGTGTGCTCCTTTCGGAGCACACGGGCTTTTCCTGGGTATTTCCCAGGCATGCCGCTTTTCGACAGGCTGACGGGTGCCCCATGATGGGGCACCCGTCAAAATTAGTCGGTCGCGTGCGGTCACGAGTTCCAGTACCGCTCCACCTTTTCCTCGGCGGTCTGGGGAAGCAGCTCAAACTGCTTCATCAGCTCCTGGACAATGGATGTTTTGTCCGCCGCGAATTTCTTCAGGGTGAGCACCATGGCGCGGATGCCTTCCTCGCGGCCCGCACTGTGGCCCTCCTGTCTGGCCTCCCGAACCAAGTTGTACTCGTGGATTTCCGTCACGCGCTCTTGATCGAACAGGGTCACCATAATGTCCCGCACCTCCTTCTGACGCAATGCCAGGAACGGCATCAAAATGTTTTCCTCCACACAGATCCGCAGCGTTTCCTCTGCTGCTTTCATGGTATAGCCGTACTGCATCCGTTGGGCGTCGGATATCTCGCAGAATCGGATATACTGGTCTACGATGTCCCCTTCCCCGGTGCCCCGCAGCACCTTGATCTCGACCTCCGCGCTGCCGGGACCGTCATACATATCGGACAGCCGCATGACCTCCGGGAGCTGGCGCGGCCCTCCGGTATAGACCATATAGAGCTCCGGCCGGGGAATCGGCACCGGCTTGCTCCCGTATAAGTCCAGCTTTTGCTCGTCTATATATTCCTTGTAAGTGGCGGCAAGGTACAGCAGCATCCGCAGCGCAATATTCACAGAAAATTTAGACTGCGCCTCCAGCAGCAGGATCAATTTATCCCGCACCTGGAAACCCAGGTCGTTGGTGATGCCATTGGTCAGCACGTGCTCCAGGGTGACCAGCTTGCAGTCCTCCTCTGTCACCTCGGTGTCCTCCGGGTGGAGGGCCAGATAGAGCTGCCGGGTATTCTCCGGCTGCTTGAAAATGAACGAGAACACGCTGTCCTTCACCGTATACTTCATCTCAGCCATAGCATACCCTCCCTGCAATTTTATTATAGCCGATTTTTGCCCGTAATGCAAGCGGCGCAAACACCCATATCATCCCAATAGGGAGGGGAACAAAGAAAACAAGCAGATTCAGACGCCAGACATCATAATGAGGTCTATCAATAATGATCTTGGAATGCCAGTAGCTCCACCTGCTTTTGACTGCCTGCTTCGGCAACTGGCGCAACACAATATATGTGCCCAGTTTGGAGGAAAGCTCGTCTGCCTATCTCCTGGCCTTTGACCGAGACGCAAAACCGATACTGATGCCAGTGGATCAGCTTCAGCAGTATTCAGATGTGCTCATCGACCCCGCCGAGTGCTGCGGACAGCTCATGTAAGGCCGCCTCAAAGCTCTGTTTGCTCAATATTTGATTTGGCAAACAGAGCTGCCGCAAGACTGCCCTCCTCCTGAGTGAAGGTTCTATCCAGCGTGTGCGATGAAACTGCGGAAGGCCCGTGGACCTCCGGCAGTTTCACAACACACTCCTATGTAACAGACTTCGCCCCGGGCCTTGCGGTCACACCTTCGCCGCCGACACGGCGCGTTTGACCTGTACCAACAGCAGCACCATGCTGACGCCCAGCAGGATATGCCCGATGCCGGCAATACCGGAGATCGCTGCGCTCATGCCGGAGGAGAGCGTGGGGATCAACACCTGGGTTACGCCCCGCACCACAAGCATCGCTGCGGCCAGGTTTAGGCCCACATGGTAGACCACCAACACCCGCCCGGTTTTCGCCCCGGTGAAGGAAAAGCTCTTTTCCAGCAGAAGCAATACCAGGAAAAACACCATGCCCAGCAGAAAATAGTGGGTATGGACAACGGAGAGGGCGGTCTTACCGGCAAAGCCATTGAATTTGGTGAACTCCCGGTAAAACACGCCGCCGGCCATGGCGAGGATGGCGTACAGCAGGGCCGAATTGATGTAACGCTTCATTATTGATTCCTCCTTATTTACTTTCTCGCCTCATGGCGAAATATCCAATGAGCACCGTCCACACATAGGCGCAGGTCTTGGGGATCATCAGCATCCCGATCATAGGGATGGCATCTGCCCACAGCACCACCGGGATATAGAAGCCAAAGCTTAGTACGATGGTCAGCCACATCCATCGGAAGGCCCGGTCCCCATGCTCCTTCGCGCTGCGGTAGAACAAAATGATGATCAGAAGGCCCAGCAGGGCGAAGGGGATGTTGCGGTAAATTCCCCAGGAGAGGGGTGCTTCGGCACTGAGCCACTGGTTCTGGGGCATCATGCACAGCGCGACACGCACACCAGCCAGACCGTACACGGCGGCGGTGAGACCGCCTTGACCCCTGATCTGATACCTCTGCCGCCAGACGTAATAGAGCAGCACATAGAAAACCGTCATGGTGACCGAGGTGATCCACTTCCCCAAGCCCAGGGGAACGGTGTAGTTCTCCAGGCCGGTGGTGCACAGGGCCAGGGCCCGGGGCACAAGATGGAACGAGTCGCCCGCCCCCAGCACCACCGCCATCCAGCCAAACAGGCGGAACTGGCACTCTCCTTCGCTGCCCCGTATCATCAGAATCCCGATGGTGATGACGGAGGTCAGATAGACCGCGTCAAACAGGGTCTCTACCATTGCCTGCATCATTGTTTTTCCTCTCCGATTCGTTTCATGTTATCGCCTGTTCCTCTGGGTGAATGGCGTTCAATTTTCGGACTAAAAAAAACGCAGCCGCTTCAATAAAGGGTCCTGCAGACGATCTCCAGCACAGTAGCGGGGTCATAGTCCTCCCGCAGTAAGGCGGACAGCATGAGGGAAAACAGAACGTCCGCAAAGCGTTCCGCCGTAAGCTGCTCCGTAAAAGCTCCGGCACGGATCTTGGCGTCCCGCTTTAGTACGGCGCACAGTTCGTCCAAAATGTGTTGCCAAGCCTGCCGCATCCGCCGCCTTCCATCGGCTTTTTCCTCCCCCATAAAGCCCAGGGAGTGCAGCGTAAAAAATCCGGGATACTGCTTGCGTCCGTATTCCATCTGACCATACATCCAGGCAATGCAAGCCTGGGTGTCCTGAAACGCGGCTCCACCCTCCGGGCGGTGGAAAATCTCGTGCCAGACGCTTTCTACCGTGGCACTCACCAGTGCGGCTTTGGAATCAAAGTAATTGTAGATCGTTCCAACCGACACCCCGCAGACCGCCGCGACAGAGCGAATATTGATGGCGGACCATCCCTGACTCTGGATCAGTTCACGGCTGGTCTTCAAAATATCCTCTTTTGATGTTACAACTGTATTCACTTGATCACCCCCCAATATGAACACTGTTCATTATAGCAGGGTTCCATCATATTGTCAAGATGGAGAATCGATACTTAGCGGACCCCTGCGAAACAGCATCAACGGTCTGTGTGCTTTCCTTGTGGAATGAAGTAAAGGAACCTCTGAACAAATGCGTCTATGGCACTTTGCGGATATTTTTCGCCACAACTTCGTTTTGATTTCTTGAAATAAACACAATAGAATTTCCACCCAAAAAATTAGTATGCGTGAGACATCGTTCTGATCTTTCTGCTCATTGAGGGTTATAAAATAGGAAGAGCCCATATACTCCAAGTACATGGACTCTTCCTATTTTTATCACTCCGCATTTAGGAGTCTTGCTGGTGGCATAGGCCGACACACGTACTTGCCGGGTGTGCTCTTGGCCCTGCCACAAAGGGTCGAATAGAGCATGGCACATCTTCTTTCCCCTGCGCATCGGCTCATCTGCCAGCAGACCCATGGTCTCCTGGACCCTAGTTTGTGTGTCCCTGCATAGGTGCCACAGTCGAGACAGTTGTAACACAAGCCATTCCCGTATTCCTGGCCATTATAAATCCGGGCGTTGTTGCACAGGATGACCTTGCTGCCGTAGGGGTTACAGGTGGTGGGGTGTGTATCAATCTTCGCTTCCGTAGGAGATCGGCTCACCAGGCTCTGCCGTTTCCCCGCAGAAGCAGCGTCCGCAATACTGCCAGATCCCATCCGGCCAGCTGCCGCCCACCTTTTTGAAAGTGTGGTAGGTCATGCGCCATTTCCCGGTGCGGGGATCTTTGCGTTGGCTGCAGGGCTCACCCATCTGTGAGCAGTTCGGGCCCATGTGAACCGGCGGGAGACAGTCCATGGCATCATCCACCACCGCCTGCTCTACATAGTCGCCGATCTGGGCTGTGTCGTAGGTGAAATCGTCCTGTGACAAAACGGGTTTTCCATCGTATCGCATTTGTGTTCCCTCCATCGTCTAAGTTATGTTCTGGGCGGCAAAGCATCCATGAACAACGCTTGCCTCCCACAGGTGAGCTCTATGTATGGACTGAATAAAACGCTTTCTTCAAATCATTGTGGTGATTGTGGAGGATCAGCCCACCGCATATGCCATCGCCGCCATTTCGTACTTCCCGGAAAAAGAAAGAGTACGGCTAAAAGTCATGATACAAGCCGATCTGCTCCTCACCTGAATACTCCGCATCGTTCACCGTAAAGGAATGATCCCCGTTGAGATACTGGGCCAGGCCACTCTTGCCCAGCTTTGTCTGGAACAGCTGGGACAGTCCTTTGCCGTAGACCCGCCCAGGCTTATCGCCATAGTTGTAGTAGTGCCGTGCCTGCGCTTCGTAGTACAGGGGCACAATAGGCTTGCCGTCATATTCCCACTTGGACGTGGCATTGGCGTTGGTTGTTTTACATTCCAGGATGGCGGTTTCACCCTTCGGCAGCATCACCAGGCGGTCTATATCGGCCAGCATACAGGGATGATCCGGGTGCCGGTACATGACCGGCATGGGCCAAACCTTCAGCCCCGTCTTTTTGGCGAAGATACGGGCCACCAAGTCCTCCAGCAGGGTACCCACCTCCTTGGCCACCCAGTTCTGCTCATCGTCCTCCACCGGCTGGCCCAGCTTGTCATAGTAGAGGTCTACCCCGGTGCGGAAGGGGGAAATGCCCAGTACGGCGGCGGCATCGCTGCCTCCGATGCCCTGGCAGCGGAACGACAGCCATTCCTCCCGGGACAGGTCTGCGGTAGGGGTGAGCACATCA
>ERZ779632.1063-NODE-1063-length-12316-cov-4.849034_pt1 | contig 12316 bp, 11 predicted proteins | sample MGYA00514194_ERZ779632 | MGnify/ENA primary metagenome ERZ779632 (study PRJEB29562, sample SAMEA4376704) | mouse gut metagenome | isolation source: Cecum | study: EMG produced TPA metagenomics assembly of the A DSS colitis mouse model was used to assess the...
CCTCCGGAACGGTGCTGCTGGCTTCCACGCTGCCTCTGGAGAAGGAGTACGTGCAGGGCGTCATGAAGGCCCTGGAAGGCCAGGGCCGGACCGTCCGCTTCGTGGGCGGCGCGGGCCGCAGCCCGGAGACGGCGGCCGCGGTGAAGGAGTGCGGCTGCGTGGTGCTGGCGGAGCGCTCCGGCGTCACCCGCTGGGACGACGCCGCGGGGCTCACCGCCCTGGCCAAGAGCCTGGATAAGCCGGTGAGCGGCTTTGTGACGGTATGAAGCGCGTACTGAAAATCTGCGCCAACACCTGGGACAGCGCCAGCCGGGACAAGCGGGAGCTGACCCTCTGCCGGGAGCTTGGCGCGGAGACGCTGGTAATGGCCAAGGGCGCGCCGGGGGACTCCTTCCGGGAAGAGGAGGTAAGCGGCTTCAATGTCTACCGCTTCTCCACCCGTCCCCTGGGCACCGCCCGCTGGCTCACCCCCCTGAACCAGATTCTCTCTCTCTTCGTCTGGGGCCGGAAGGCCCGGAAGTTCCGCCCGGACGTCATCACCGGCCATGATCTGCCGGGATTATTCGTTGGGTATCTGTCCAATTTCGGAAATCCCCATAAGGCAGCGCTGGTGTACGACTCCCACGAGTTCGAAATCGGGCGGGCCGTCCGGCGCAGCCGGCTCCATATTTGGCTGGTCACGCGCCTGGAACGCTTTTTGATGAAGCGCTGCGCCTTCTCCATCATGGTCAACGATTCCATCGCCGGTGAGGTCCAGCGCATTCACCGCTTAAAGGAGCGGCCCGTGGTGGCCCGGAACGTGCCCTCTTATTGGGAGCTGGACCCGGCGGAGGCGGCCCGGGTTCGGTCCGGCCTTCTGGAAGAGCTGGGTCTGCCGGAGGGAACCTTCCTCACCATGTACCATGGCGCCCTTATGCCGGAGCGGGGCATTGAAAACCTGCTGCGGGCCGTGGCCCTGACGCCGGGAACCGCAGCCGTGGTCCTGGGGAACGGAAATGAATCCTATGTATCCTCTCTCCGCGCCCTCTGCCGGGAGCTGGGCGCCGCGGACCGGGTTCTCTTCCATCCGGCGGTTCCCGTGGAAGCGCTGCGCAATTACGCCGGGGCCGCGGATATGGGCGTGTCACTGCTTCAGCCGGTGGTGCAGAATCATATTCTCGCCCTGCCCAACAAATTTTTCGAGAACATTCAAAGTCTGACGCCTGTGATCGTCAGTGATTTTCCTGCAATCAGCAGCCTTCTCCGCCATTACGGCATTGGCCTGCCGGTGAACCCGGAGAGCCCGGAGGATATCGCCGCCGCCATCCGCCGCATGAGGGACGACCGGGAATTCTACGCCGCCTGCAAGGAAAACCTGAAGCGCGCCAAGGAAGAGCTCTGCTGGGAGCAGGAGAAAACCGCGCTGGAGGAAGCTTACCGGAGGATTTTGTCATGAGTGAAGCCTACGCCGCCAAGCTCCAAAAAACCCATACTCTGGTATGGATGTTTCTGGGAATGCTGCTTTATAAATTTTCCATGGACCTGGGGTACCTCTACCTCACCCGGGTATCCGACTATATATTGGCCTTCAATCCCCTGAAATACGCCGCAGGCCTACTGTGGTGCATTGTTTTGTTCCTGTCCATCCGGCACACGGAGCGGAAGGCCTCCACCTTCTTCCTCTATTTCATCTTCCTCTTTCAGATCGTCCCCATCACCAGCGTCTACGCCATGAAGGACGAGAGCTCTTCCTATTATCATCTTCTCTGCCTGAGCTTCCTTCTGTGCGAGCTGGCCGTGAGCTATACCGGGGACCGCCCCATTTTCCGGCGGACCTTCCCGGTCTCCCGGGCCATGACCCTCGCTTTCACCGCCGCAGCGCTGCTGCTGCTGGTCTACCTGGTCCTGAAGAACGGCGCCCCGAAGTGGTCCCTGCTGGACACCAGCACGGTCTACGAGTACCGCACCAGCGGCGCCCTGCAGCTCAGCAAATACATGGGCTATATACTGGATTGGACCACCAAGGTGTTTCTCCCCTTCGCCCTGGCCAAAACGCTGACAGACCGGCGATACCTTCCAGCGGCGGCTCTGGGCGCCCTTCAGGTTCTCATTTACCTTTACACGGGACATAAAACCTTCCTTTTCTCCGTTCCCTTCATTCTGCTGGGGAGCCTGTGGGCCAGACGGAAAAACTGCTACCGGGAGCTGTTTTTGACAGGCTGCGCCGGCTTTTCCATCCTGACCCTGCTGGCGTATTTCACCAGGCCGGGAAGTCCCTGGTATTACCTGTTCAGCGTCTTCGTCCGCCGGGTGATGGTCCTCCCCGCACAGCTCAAATTCCAGTATTTCGACTATTTCACCAGCCACCCCAAATTGGGCATCTACGGCATTTTTCCCACCTGGATTCTCAAGGTTCCCAGCTATTATGAGGACGTGGGCTATACCTACGACATCGCGGCCATCTACTATAACAAGCCGGAGATGAACGCCAACACCGGTTTTTTTGCCGAGGGGTATATGCGCTTCGGCTACATCGGAATCATCCTGCTCCCCCTGCTCCTGGCCCTGCTGCTCAAGCAGATGGACCGCTTCCAGGACCGGGCGGGATACATTCTGACCATCAGTATATTTATTTATCCCATACAGCTTTTGTCCGACGGGCACCTGCTGGACAGCCTGGTCTTTGACCACTGGATGTTCCTGACGGCCATCCTGCTGTTCTACCAGCCCCGGCGGATGCCTCCCGAGCCGCCTTCGTTCCACCTGCAGCGCAGGCGGCTGGCTTTGAGGCTGCCGGCGCTGCGGCTGCGCCCATGAGGGTCCCTTTCCAGGGGTCCGGCGGCGCCCGCCGCCCCGCTCAAACCGAAAAAGGAGGTCCCGCGTGAACATTTACCAGCGCTTTCAGGCCCTGTGCCGGAGGATTCTCTCCAGCGGCTTTTTAAAAAGCGTGCTGACTTTATCCTCCGGCGTGGTGGTGGCCCAGGGGATCAACTTTCTGGGCATGCCGGCGGTGGGCCGGGTCTACAGCCCCGCCGCCATGGGAGACTATACCATCATCACCGGCAGCGCCAGCGTGATCTCGTCCGTGGCGTGCCTTGGAATGATGACGGCCTTCATGCTGCCGGAGAAGGACGAGGAGGCCCGGGGCCTGACCCGCCTTGTAACCCTCAGCACCCTGGTCCTCACCACTCTGGCGGTTCTGGGCCTGTGGCTCTGCTCCGGCTTTTACCGCATCTTTCACACGGAGGAGACGCCCTACGCCCTGTCGCTGCTGGTGCTGTGGGGCTACATCGTCTTTTACACCGTCAGCAACATCTGCTATGCCTATGTCAACCGCCAGAGGCTCTACCGGGTCATGTTCTGGAACCCCATCCTCACCGCCGGGATCAATGTAGGCTGCGGCATTCTGTTCGGCCTGCTGGGCTGGGGCTTTTTGGGCTACACGGCGGCTCACATCCTCGCCTTCCTGGTAAACATCCTCCACCTTGTCCGCCATGCCAACCCCTATGAGAAAATCTCCGACCCGGCCTGCCGCTGCCTGCCCCTGCTGAAGAGCTACCGCCGCTTCCCCTTCTACCAGATGCCGGCGAACCTGATCGCCAGCCTGGGCAAGCAGCTCCCAATCCAGATGATGGAGACCCTATACTCCTCCGCGGCCCTGGGTTTTTATTCCATGGCTCTGAAAATTCTCTCCCTCCCCACTACGCTGCTGGCGACGCCCATCAACCGGGTCTATTACCAGGAGGCCAGCCGCCGCTACAGCAAGGGGGAGGACATCGGTGTCTTTTCCTTTGAGATTCTGCGGACCAATATCCGCCTGGCCGTCGTTCCTATCCTGCTGCTGGTCCTTTTCGGAGAACAGCTTTTCGCCGTTTTCCTGGGAGAGCGCTGGCGGCAGGCGGGGACATTTGCCGCCGTGCTGGGCATGTATCAGCTGATGCTCTTCTGCCGGGACTGCCTGGCCGGAGCCCCCACCATCATCGGCCAAAACCGAATCAATCTCTTTGACGCTCTGGTCTCCCTTGTTCTCAACGCCTTTTTCTTTTGGGCCGCCTGGCACTATATCCAAAATCCACTGATCATCCTGGCCCTTCTGTCCGCCTCCGACATACTTCGAATTTTGACCTTTCAGGGGATTTTCCTGAAGCTGACCGGTTTTCCTATCCCCGTCTATCTGCGGTTTGTTCTCTGCTGGGTATTTCTCCCCGTGGGGCTGGCCTGGGGACTCCGGCTGGCCGCCGGCTTCCTTTTTTAAAAAGAGGTTCCTATACTCCGTTCAACTGTGAAAGAGAGGTTTTTCCTCATCTTTAAAAAAACAAAAACACCCCCCCCCCCCCCGCATGGTAATTATGTTCATAAATATGCACAATTACGCCGCCTTCTGGCTATGATGCTTTGCCTCATGCTCCTGGCCGGCTGCAGCGGGAGGGCCGCCTCCCAAAAGGAGGCGGACAGCGCCGCCGCCAGCGAGCACTGGCCCGAGGTGATCCGAAGCGAGGCATACCGCCAGCTTGCCCTGGAGAAGGCCCAGGAATACCGGGATAAAAACTACAGCTTTCGGATGTTTCTTTCCGACGGTCCCTATGATCCCTTCGGAGATTTTCAAAACTACGGGCAAAGGCCAAATGTCTACAGGGAAACAGACAGAGGAACCTTTGATGAAAATGGCATCTACATTGCAAAATACGGGGATTCCTTCGAGTACAACCCCGTTACCATCGCCCAGCAGGGCCTGACGCTTCACGGATGCTACCTGTATGGCAGCTGCGGCCCGGAGGAGTTTCTCAGAAACGCGGATTTTTTAATTGGAATGATGGCGGAAAACGGCTCCTTCCCCTATTTGTTTGATTATCCCTACTATGTTGACAGAGAGAACTATTACAAATCCGGCTGGAATTCCGCCATGGCCACGGGCAACGTCCTCTCTCTCTTCGCCCGGGCCTACCATGTAACCAATGACGAAAAATACAGCGCCGCCGCCGTCCAGGCAATCTCCTTCCTGGACGTCCCCATCGAAGAGGGCGGCACAAAGACCACGTTGGCCGCCCTGGATCCCTCGCTGGACGGTTACACAATTCTGGAGGAATACCCCTGCACGCCGCCTACCTACACCCTCAACGGCTATATGTTTACTCTGATCGGCCTTTACGACTGGTCCCAGACCGGCGCGGAGGGGGCAGACCGGGCAAAGGAGCTGTTCGACGAGGGCATCCGGACCCTGGAGAAGATTCTGCCCTATTACGATCTCGGCGGGTTTACCTGTTATGACCTTTCTCACATCACATGGGGGAGGGAAGAGCCCCATATTTCTGCCCCTTATCATCGCGTTCATGTGGCTTTCTGCAAAATTTTCTATGATGTGACCGGCATAGAGACCTTTAACGATTACTATTTGCTCTGGGCCTCCTATGTCGCCGCGTAATGCTGCCGCTTCCGGCCCCCTCGGCCCGGCGCCGGCTTGTTAGGAGGTTTTTCCGACATGCAGCACATTTTAAAAGCACGCCTTCCCCTCTGGCTGATCCGGTGCGGCCGGAAAGGGATCCTCCGTTTTCCGGCAGCCCTCCTGGCCCTCTGTCTCGCCGTCCTGCCCGTCCCCGCCGGGGCGGTCTCCGTCTCCTATGATGCCGCCTCCGGGGCCTATATGGTGGCCGGGAGGGCCTGCGCCAATCTTTTTGAGTGCTCACCCTCTCCCAACGGGGATTACCTCATTTATGTGGCCTCCCAGATCAACCAGGAGCCGGAGGCCTGGCTCTACGACCGGGCAGCGGACGAGCACCGCCAGCTGACAGACAACGGCTATTTCATTGAGTCCCAGGCCCGGACGGACGACAGAGGGAACTGGGCCCTGGCGCTGACCCAGACCAGCAACAGCCGCTCCAGGCTCCTTTGCGGCGGCGAGGACATCACAAAAAGCGACAAGCTGCTCAGCCGCAGCCTCTGCTTCTGGAAAGGCCGGCTCTTCTACGCCGCCTGGGACCAGGCCGCCGGGACCACCGGCCTTTTTCTCTATGATCCGGAGAGCAAAAAGACGGAACTCCTGGCAGAGGGCCTGCCTTTCTCCACCGGCCTGAGCGCCGCTGCGGGAGATGCCATTTTGCTGGAGGCCTATGACCCCGCCGGGAACGCCAACGTTGTTTTGTCCGTCCGCCCGGAGGCGGAAGGGGAGGAGCGGGTAAAGCTCCTCAGCGGCGGAGACAGCTTCCTCACCTTCTCCGGCGGGGAGCCACAGGTTCTCCGAGTATCCGGAGATGAAAACATGAAGTATCTTTTCAACGCTTATTACTGGCTGAACAGGTATCAATCAGGTGAACCATGGAGTGGTTCACCTGACTCTGCCGGCAGAGTCAGCTGGAATGAGGCCCCGCGGCTGTTGGGCCTGCTGGAGCTCTGGGAAAAAACCGGGAGCGAGGCCCTCCGGGCCGTAATCTCCTCCGCTGTGCGCCGCATGATTTCCACCCGGGAGGCCGCGTATCAGGAGAGCGGCCGGGAGGAGGACCGGTTTCTCTTTGTCACAAAAAAATATTCCCTGGACCGCCAAACGGAGCTGCGGCTCATGGTCAACAATGCGGAGCTTTACATGCCCATGCTGCGGGCCGCCAACGCCGGCTGCCTGGAAGGGGAAGACCGCCGCACCCTGCTGGCCATGGCGGAGGAGGCTTTCTCCTACTATGAGGAGGACTGGGACCCGCTCCTCGGCTGCTACCGCTTCCGGAAGGGAGAGGCTTACGCTTTTGACGGCGTTGTTCTGCCCTTCAACCAGCAAAACGCTTTTGGGCTCTGCCTGATTGAGCTGTGGAAGGCCACGGGAAAGACCGTTTACCGGGACCGCTGCACGGCGCTGGCCCGGGCCTTTGAAAAGGAACTGGAAACAACGGAGGACGGCCGGACTGTTTGGCGTTACTGGCCCCAGGCCTTTTATAACGGCTGGACGGAGGCGGACGGCGTGAGCCAAAACACCCCCATTCAGCCCCCCACCGCCAGCCCGCCCTATGAGGACAGCTCCCACGCCTCCCTGAACGCCGAATTCATCCTGGAATATTTCCGCGCCTTCGGCGGCGTTTTCTCCCGGTCTCAGGTGGAGGGAGTCCGCCGGACTCTGGACGCCATCTGCGCCGGCGGTGTCTCCACTGTGCTGGAGCCGGTGGACACGAAGGGAGGGTTCCTCAACAGCCGGTGGGCCCGGTATGCCGCCGCCGGAGAGCGGGGAACTCCGTTTGCCCGCCGGTTTCTCACCACAGATTCCTTTGCCTTTGTGGAATACGATTCCCAAATCCCCTTTGCCTTCGCCAGGCTGTACGATCCGAAGGAGGGCGGAAGCCTTCGCGCCTCCTTTTTCCGTCTCGCGGACGGCGGTCTCCGGCCTGTGGAGACCATGACCATCGGCGCCGGGCGTATTTCGGCTCTGGCTGCCCGCCTGCGCATGGTCCCATCCCCCTGAAAAGCAAATGACCCAACGCGGAAGGGCGCCCCTTCCGGGTCTCCCGCATACACTCCCTTCCCGCCGTCTTCCTTTTTAGACAAGCCGAGGCCCGCCGGTGATTCCGGCGGGCCTCCTTCTATTTCCTCTTTTTATTCGGCTCCCTCCGCCCGCTTCCCGCAGGCCTCCCGGACGGCCTCCCGCTCCGGCTCCGTCAGACGGGGATACTCCGCCAAAACGTCCTCCAGGCTTCCGCCCCTCTCCAGCCTCCGCCGGATCACCCGGCACAGCAGATTCAGCGCCATGGTCATGCTTCCTCACCTCCGCCAAGCGCGCTGGCGGTGGGGCTCCCACTGCCGGTGGGGCTCCCACCGAACAGCAGCTCCGCCACCAGGCTCTCCAGCTCCTCCATCCGCGCCTCCTGGGAGGGATTCGCCCGCCGCCAGTCCGCCCGGAGCGTCTCGGAGCAATCCGGTTTGGAGGACAGTTCACAGTCCGCCGCGAAGGGCCCGTAAACCGTCCCGTCCTCTGTGACCGCCCGGTCCGCGGCATAGGACGCGGCGTTCTCGAGCACCAGCACCGGAGCCCCGGGGGGTCCGGTCTTGTAGACATACAGCGTCATCCTCGTTCCCTCCTCACACAATCTCGCCCTTGGTGTTCACAATCAGCCCGCCATACTTCCTGTTTGCCGGAGCGCCCAGGGTGTCCGGTACGGGGCTGGTCAAAAGGACCATGCCGCCATGCCAGACATGGGCCCCGACGGCGTTGTCCGCATAGCCGGACAAATCCCCGTCTATCGTGATGGCGGAGCCTCTGGAGGCCTGAACCGCCGTGCCCAGGCCCGAGGCCCGGCAGGACGTCACCACCGCCCGGCTGCCGTAGGCCGCCAGGACGCCGACGCACCGCTCCGCTCCGCCCAGGCCGGTGAAGCCGCACTTGGTCACAGAAACAGTTCCTCCGCAGTTTCGTATGTCCAGCAGGGCGTCGTTCGATGTCAGCTCCTTCCGCTCCTGAAACTCCACCGTGTGGATATTCATCAGAATCTGGCACTCCGAAATCCGCATAATGTTGCGCAGGGTAAAGCCCTCTCCGCCGTAAATCTGCATATGGCCCGGCCCATAAAAGTGCCTCAGCTCCACCGCCGTGCCCAGCGTCCCCGTAACGCTCAGCGTCAGGTTCTCCGCCAGCAGCCGGGGCAGGCTGTCCAGATAATTTTGCAGCCCGGCGGCCTCCAGGCTCACTGTCCGGTATGGGAGGGCCCGTTTTTCCACCTTGTCCCGGACCGGGGCAAAGTCCGCCTCGGTAATCAGTCCGGCGGGGGAGCAGGCCACCACGGCCCCCAGGTCCTGGGAGACGGTCTCCTCCAGGTAGAACCGCAGCACCAGGCAGCTCGAGGGCTTGATTTCCACCGTCTCCGGCATCTTGTAAAGCTTGTAAAGGATTTCCCCTTCCTGGGGGTCCTGGGCGAAGACGCCCAGCTCCGTCAGCCCATAGGCGCCGTCCGCCAGGGCCGCCGTCAGGGTGACGGGGAGAATGGCGGTGTTTCCCCGCCGGATGGGGGAATTCACCGCCAGGTTCTGCCTGGGCTGGGGGAGGGAGACGGCGGCGGAGGGGTTCCCGGTCCGCCCGGCCCCCGCCGTCACCCTGGTGATCTTCAGCGCCGCGCCGGAGGCCAGCTTGGCCGCCAGCTCCAGGCCCTTTTTTGTAAAATAGCCCTGCAATTCCATGCCGTGTCCTCCTTTTCCTCAGCGAATCCGCCGCACGCCCCGCCGGGCCCTGGGCTCCGCCGGGACGGACTCCTCCGGCGGACGCTGGGGGAGGCGCCGGCGCACGTCCTCCGCCAGGGCCGCCTGATAAGCGGCGCAAAAGGCCTCCGCCCGCTGATCGGTGTCGCCGTCGTTCTCCCCGGCCAGCAGGGGGGCGAAGGAGGCGGGCACCCCCGCTCCCTCCAGGGCCTCCCGGGCCCGGGCCCGCTGCTCCGCCTGCCGCTTTTCCAGCCGCAGGGCCTCCAGCTCCTGTCTCTCGTCTTCTGTCATGTGGTTTCCGTCCTTTCTGTTTTTTGTTCCGCGGCCCGCCGCCGCAGCTCCTCCTCCGGGTCCGCCACCCAGGGCAGATTCTCCAGAATTGTCCGGCTGGACAAAACCGGGGAGAGGGAGAGCAGGGTCTGGGCCAGCTCCGGATAATTCCGAGGCAGATTTTTATAGAAGGCCAGCCGCCCCGCCGCCAGGTCCGCCGGAGTCCCCAGCACCGCCAGCGCCCCGGAGAGAGCCGCCAGCAGGCCGCGAAGCCCCTCCGAAAAGCTTCTCTCCTTGGCGGAGCGCACCTGCTCAATGCCCCAGAGCTTGTACTCCATGGCCACGCCGGAGGCGTTGGCGGCGAAATGCTCGTCGGAGAGGTCCGGGGTCATGGAGAGCTGAAGAATGCTCCTGCGGAGATTGCCCTCCAGCTGGGCCAGGGCCTCGTGGTTCAGCCTCTTCACCACGAATTCCGCCCGGCCCCCCTCCGCCAGGGAGAGGACGCGGGTCCGGTTGGCCTCGTCAATGTCGCCCTGGGTGGCGCCCTGCATGCCGTAGAGGGCCAAAAAAGCGTTGGCCACGGACTGCATGTCATCCATAGCCCCGCTGAGCAGCAGGTTATAGGCGTCCACCAGCCCCGTCACCATCTCGAAGTCGCCCGCCCCCTCGCAGTTGTTGGCAAAGGGAACCAGGGCCAAAGCGCCCAGGGGATTCGGCTCCGGAGGGCCCAGCCGGACCCGGCTTCCGTCCCACTCCAGGGGCCGCGACGCCTCCTTCTGGTAAAGGGTTCCCCGGGCCTCTCCGTTTTCCTCCCGAAAGAGGCGCACCGCCCCCAGCAGAGGGGACCCGGCGGCAGCGTCCCGAAGGGCGAAGCAGGAGAGGGGGTCGCAGCGGCAGGCCCGCAGGCCCGCCTCCCGCTCCAGCCATACCAGGGCGAAGCCCGCGCCGCAGACGCTCATATCCCGCCCCAGGTCAAAGAGCAGGTGCGGAAGCTCCAGAGCCTGAGAGACGGCGGCGAAGCGCTTCCCGTCCTCCGGCCGGTCCAGGCTCAGGGCAGGGGGGAGGCCCAGAAAATAGCCGGTGTGAACCTCGGTGATGTACCGGGGGAAGGGAACCCGCAGGAGATTGTTGGGCCGTCCCCGGACGGCCTCCCCCTTGGGCACGGGCTGTTCCCCCCGGTAGTAGTCAAAGAGCCGCTGCCGCCGGGGCCGGAGCCGCCGGAGAAAATCCGCCAGGGCCCGGGAGAGCGCGTCCTCCGTCAGCGGCCCGGCGCAGATGATGTCCTGTCTCAATGGCATCCCTCCCAAATACGTTTCCTCCAGCATAGGCCGGAGCGGAGAAGGAAACTTCTGACGGCTTTCCCAAAAAAGGGGCTTTTTCGATTCCGGCTTGTATTTTTCCGCCGGAAATGCTACAATCAAATCGATTTTTATAGATACAGGGCCTCATGAAAGCGGGCACCCGCTTTCACGATTTCTTAAAGAAATCGCCGCCCTCCGGGCCTTCTGCCGGGCGGGCCGCGAGCCCTGTCTCAGGCTGCCGGCAAAGCGCCGCTTCTTCCTGCGCCTGGGCCGGAAAAAGGAGCTCCTCACCCCCCAGGAAATCCAGGACTGTTACCGCCGGGTGGACTTCACGCCGCCCGGTGCGGAGGCTTGACAGCCTCTTTCCGGCATAGTATAGCCGGCACAGCAGAAGCCCGCGGATGCTTTACAAATTATCTGAGCATCCGTTTCCGGTCTTCCGGCTGCAAAGCCCGCCGTAATTAACTGCGAAGTCCAAGCCGGAGCCGCTTGCAGCGGCTTCCGGCATCGAACAAATATATATAAAGGCACGGGTACCCGTGCCTTTTTCTGGGATATCCCAGAAAATCAACTTCTTTTTTCATTTTTTCGAAAGGAGCATGCCTGTGAAAAAATTGATTTTTAAAGTCCTCCTGCTCCTTTTGACCGCCGGCGCGCTTCTCCGTGCGGGGGGCGAGGCGTATAAACGGACCACCGCCTGGGAAAACCTGGAGCGGACGGAAAACACGGAAAAATTCCGCGATATGCCGGAGGTCATCGACGTGGCCGCCTTCGGTCCGTCCCACGGCCGGGACGCCTTTCAATCCGCGCCGGAGGGCAGCGTTCTGTTCAACTTCTGCCTGTCCTCCCAGACGCCGGAATATGACCTGCGGCTGATGCGGCAGTATCAGGACCATATCCGCCCCGGCGCGCTGGTCCTCCTGACCCTCAGCCCGACATATCCCTTCTACCTTCAGACGGAGGAGGGCTTTGACGCGCTTCAGACCCGGTATTACCGCATTCTCTCCCCCTGGAACATAGCGGACCCGGATTGGAGCTACGCCCTCCGCCTCCGGCTCTCCCCGCTGCTGACGGAGGATTTTTCAAAAATCGCCGCCGCCTTCCTCCGCCCGGAGACGCTGAAGCCCACCTGGGACCAGCGCAGCGGAGAGTGGCAGCTCCAGCCGGAGGACATCCCCCAGGAGCAGGAGCGCATCCATAAAAACCACCTGGACCCGGACACCCTGGCCTTCCCGGAGGAAAGCCCCGCCATGGCGGAGGCCTATCGGGAGATGCTGGCCCTCTGCCGGGAAAAGGGCTGGAAGGCGGTGCTGGTGACGCCGCCCTATCCCGCGGAATACTGCGCCTGCTTTGACGGGTACTCCCCGGACTTCTTCCCGGTCCTGGAGCGCTTCGCCCTGGGCCTGTGCCGGGATTGGGGCACCGTCTGGCTGGATTATTCCCACGATCCCGCCTTCGCCCGCCGCCATGACCTCTTCCGGAACATCGATCACCTGAATCTGGAGGGGGCGGCTCTTTTCAACGGCCTGCTCTACTCCGATATCCGCTCCCTGGGCCTGATTCCATAGCCAAAAAGCGAAAACCGCCGCCTCATTCCGGCAAAA
>ERZ779632.1064-NODE-1064-length-12312-cov-3.613364_pt1 | contig 12312 bp, 15 predicted proteins | sample MGYA00514194_ERZ779632 | MGnify/ENA primary metagenome ERZ779632 (study PRJEB29562, sample SAMEA4376704) | mouse gut metagenome | isolation source: Cecum | study: EMG produced TPA metagenomics assembly of the A DSS colitis mouse model was used to assess the...
CGTTTATGAACGCTTATCTGAAATGGGTATCTTTGTCAAAATAAATGAGGGAGTAGAAGGATCATGATAAAAATTGCAGTAATGGGCTATGGAACGATCGGTTCCGGAGTCGTCCAGGTGATTGAAACCAATCAGGACAGTATCTGTAAAAAAATCGGAGAAGGCATAGAGGTGCGGTATATTCTGGATCTTAGGGATTTTCAGGGGGATCCGATACAGAGTAAGGTGGTACATGATTATAAGATCATTGCGCAGGATCCGGAAGTGGACATTGTGGTAGAGAGTATGGGCGGTGTGGAACCAGCTTATACGTTTGTAAAAGCGATGCTGGAAGCCGGAAAGAGTGTAACGACTTCTAATAAAGCGCTGGTAGCGGCGCATGGAGCAGATCTGATTGCGACAGCAAAGGAAAAAAACGTCAATTTTATGTTTGAGGCAAGCGTGGGCGGCGGAATACCAATTATCCGCGCGTTAAATTCCTGCCTGACAGCCGACCGCATCGAGGAGATCTGCGGGATTGTAAATGGCACGACGAATTATATGCTGACAAGAATGGCAGAAGAAGGCTGTGAATTTGAAGAGGCATTAAAAGAAGCGCAGGAAAAAGGCTACGCAGAAAAAGATCCGACCGCCGATATCGAAGGTCACGACGCCGGACGTAAGATAGCAATCCTGACGTCGCTGATCGCGGGACAGCAGGCGGATTTTGAAGATGTTCATACCGAAGGTATCAGCAGTATTACGGCAACGGATATTTTATATGCAAAAAAAATGGGACGTGTGATCCGGCTGCTGGCGACCAGCAGACAGTCTGAAGATACGTATGCGGTAATGGTAGCTCCGTTTCTGCTTCCGAAGGAACATCCGTTATATACGGTCAACGGTGTGTTTAACGCGGTATTTGTTCGGGGAAATATGCTTGGCGACGCGATGTTTTACGGCAGCGGGGCAGGCAGTCTTCCGACAGCCAGCGCGGTAGTTGCGGATGTTGTAGAGCTTGCAAAACATATTGGGAAGCATATCGAACTCGAATGGAGACCGGAAAAACTGACGATTGCAGACTACAAACAACAATGTATGAGATTTTTTGTACGCACGACAGCAGACCGTACAGAGATTGAAAAAATATTTGATACAGTTGCATACGTCGAAGTACCTGAAGCTGCAGATGAAATCGGTTTTATTACAAATGAAATGAAAGAAGAAGAATATGAAACGAAAGCGGAACAGCTGGGCAATGTCAGACAGATGATTCGTTTTCATTCCTGATACACCTTTTAAGGCCTGCCGGCCAGTCACAACGCTGACCGGCAGGCCTTACTGCATGTCTGATCTATCGTTTAAATGCCTCTCATCGTAAGCTGGATTCTTTTTCTGGCAGTATCCACACTCATTACTTTGACATCGACAACGTCTCCGACACTTACTGCCTCCAGAGGATGTTTGATAAATCGGTCGCAGATCTGGGAAATATGTACAAGACCATCCTGATGCACGCCAATATCTACAAATACGCCAAAGTCGATCACGTTGCGAACGGTTCCTTTCAAAACCATACCTTCGGTCAGATCTTTCATATCCAGTACATCGCTGCGCAACACAGGCTTTGGCATATCTTCACGCGGATCTCTTGCCGGTTTTTCCAGTTCTTTGACAATATCCTGCAGCGTGAGCACGCCGATGCCGAGTTCTTCCGCCAGTTTTTCATAATTGGAAACTTTTTTGGAGATGCCTTTCAGGCTGCCGGTTGTAATATCCTGCGGGGTAAATCCCAGACTGGCCAGCAGCTTCTTCGCGGCATCGTAGCTTTCCGGATGAACGGCTGTCGTATCCAGCGGATTATTGCCGTTGATAATGCGGGCAAAACCAGCGCACTGCTCATAGGCTTTAGGCCCGAGCTTGGCTACCTTTAGCAGCTGGGAACGGGAGTCGAAGCGTCCGTTCTCTTCTCGGTAGGCGACAATGTTTTTGGCAACGGTTTTGCTGATTCCGGAAATATATTCCAGCAGCGAAGCGGAAGCAGTATTTAAATCGACGCCGACTTTGTTCACACAATTTTCTACGACGCCGGATAGCGCTTCGCTTAACTTTTTCTGATTCATATCGTGCTGATACTGACCGACACCGATCGATTTCGGATCGATTTTCACAAGCTCAGCCAGTGGATCCTGCAGACGTCTGGCCATGGAAACAGCGCTTCGCTGGCCCACGTCAAAGTTTGGAAACTCTTCGGTAGCGAGTTTGCTGGCGGAGTACACGGATGCTCCCGCTTCATTGACGATCACATATTGTACCGGGCGAGAGAGCTCCTTTAATAAATCTACAATAACCATTTCCGATTCTCTGGATGCCGTGCCATTTCCGAGAGATATTAATGTAACATTATATTTTTCAATGAGTTTTTTGAGTACAGCTTTGGATTCGTCGATTTTGTTTTGCGGCGCGGTAGGATAAATAACGGTTGTATCCAGTACTTTGCCGGTCGCGTCTACGACCGACAGCTTGCATCCGGTTCGGAAGGCCGGGTCCCATCCAAGAACGACCTGATCCATAATCGGAGGCTGCATTAAGAGCTGTTCCAGGTTTTTGCCGAAAACACGGATCGCGCCGTCTTCTGCGGTTTCTGTCAGGCTGCTTCGAATTTCGCGTTCGATCGCGGGAGCGATCAGGCGCTGATAACTGTCGGCAATGACTGCCTGCAGTATCGGGGTCGTATACGGATTCTGTTTGGCAATCACCTGTTTTTCGAGATAACGGATAATATCTTCCTGCGGAGCTTCTACTTTTACGGTCAATATCTTTTCGGATTCTCCGCGATTTAACGCAAGGATACGGTGACCGGCGATTTTGGAGACGCTTTCCGAAAATTCATAATACATTTCATATACGGATTCTGTCTCAGGATCTTTTGCGGCAGAGGTGATCATTCCTTTTTTGACCGTCATTTCGCGGATGCGGATGCGGTAATCAGCTTCGTCGGAAATAGCTTCTGCAAGAATATCAGACGCTCCGTGAATCGCGTCCTCAACCGTATGCACTTCTTTTTCCGGATTGACGTATGCCTGTGCATCCTCTTCCAGAGGACGGCTGGTAAGCTGGAGACGAATCAGATCAGCCAGCGGTTCCAGTCCTTTTTCTTTTGCTATAGTAGCTCTTGTCCGGCGTTTCGGACGGTAAGGACGATACAAATCGTCTACGACAACCAGCGTCTGCGCAGCTTCGATCTGCGCCTTTAATTCCTCTGTCAGTTTGCCCTGTTCCTCGATGCTGGCAATTACCTGCTGTTTTTTTTCTTCCAGATTGCGCAGATAATTCAGACGCTCGTAAAGCTGACGCAGCACCTCATCGTTGAGCGAGCCGGTGACTTCTTTTCGATAGCGGGCGATAAACGGAATCGTGTTTCCCTCATCGATCAGCTGGACGGCTGCTTTTGCCTGTGCTGCTTTAATCTGTAATTCCTGTGCGAGAGTTTTTATAATATCCATAGATAACTGATTTACCGCATGATTTCATGCGCCTTTCTATATAATTTTGCGTGTGTAATACCTGTGTACACCCAATGGATGAAAGTTCTTTACTGTTCACACCGGCGGCAGGAGCAGTAGCATAATCTGTAACTGTTCCATGGGGCGTTTGAACTGTTACTATTATACGTTACTGTTCACACCAGGACTTTGCACTTGCTGCAAAGTCCGTAAGAATGCGTAAAATATGCCAGGAGGAAATCCGGCCTTTGCCGAAGGCAAACTTCTAATGGCTGGATTTCGTTACTGTTTGCAGGTTTACCTGTGAACAGTAACTATTATACTGAAAAGTATATGTGGTGTAAAGGCGGTGGCATTGTTTTTTTTAAAACTTCATGATATACTGGTCTTTAATTCCTGATACAGGCGTGCGTATTAAGGATGATACAGATCATGAGAAAGCGGTCATATCTGAATCTGATTTTGGGAGGTGGTTTTGTTGTATTTTGGCAGTTCAAATGAGCCGATGCAGCCGGATAAGCGCTCGATACCGATGACGACAGCGGCGATTGTTATGAGCGTTATCGCGGTTTCGACTGTCTGCTGCGTTTATATATCTTTTATCTGCGGTATTTTGGGAATTATTTTTGCGCTGCTGTCCAGAGGCGGCGAGACTACGATGTCGTCAGGAGCCAGAACCGCGCTTACCGTCAGCGTGACTGCAATTGTGCTGACGATTTTGCTGTTTGCCGGTTCCCTGCTGACGCTGATTATGCAGTATGGCAGTATCGAAGAGTTTTGGAAAGCATATATGGAGCTGGTAGATATGTACGGCTCTGGTTATGAGAGTATGTATCCGTAAAAATAGTGCAGCAGATTTTTCACTATAAAATTTCCGATAATAAGCGCCACAGCGATCCAGACCAGTCGGTTACGATAGCGCATTCCGACGCGGAGTTTTCCCTGACTGAGTCGCTGTACGCTCTGTGTGATCATAAAATACAGGTAAAGGAAGGCTGCGTAAGGTACAAACGGGTGATACCAGGCAGACTGCAAAAGGCGGCCGTGCAGCAATGCGCGGACGGCTCTTGTACCGCCGCACCCGGGGCAGTAATAACCGCTGATCAGGTGAAACCAGCAGGGAGGCAGCCGGACGCGCCGCAGCATTGGATATAGAAAAACGGCAGCGGCGGCAGCGATCAGTCCGATTGTATAGAACTGGTCTTCGATGGTTCGGTATTTTTTTTCTGACGGACATATTATAAATTTTTTCATAAATCTGTTTCATTCCTGTTGTTATGTGATATAATGTACGATATTATTATAACATAATTTTGATTGATTTTGGAGGTGTTTTTATGATGACAGGAGCAATTTCCGGTTCTTATTCCGCAGCGTATCATCCGTACGCAGCTTCTGACCGTTCCGGTATGGTACGCCGCAGACCGGACGGAGCAGAACCTGCGGTTTCTGCCCAGAGCGGACCAGAAGGCGCCGGCCAGTCGGACCGGGTAAAAGGCGGATATAAATCTTCTCCGGCAGACTGTCAGACTTGTAAAGAGCGAAAATATCAGGACGGTTCTAACGAGGCAGACGTATCGTTTAAAGCGCCTGGACATATATCGCCGGAATCATCTGCTTCGACGGTTATGGCGCATGAAAAGCAGCATGTTTCAAACGCGTATCAGAAAGCGGCGGAAAAACAGGGACAGGTCGTAGCCTGCCGCGTATCGCTGCAGACGGCGATATGTCCTGAATGCGGGACGGCTTATGTATCCGGCGGAACGACCAGTACGTCGATTTCTTATCCGGATGAATCCAATCCTTATCAGAAGAACAAAAAGGCGCAGGATGCCATCCGTCTGACCGGAGCGAATATTGACTATGCGGCATAAATTTGAAATTAGGAGAGAGTTTTTATGACAAGGCGTTCCGGAAGCGAATTAAAGCGGCTGGCCCGTGAATTTTTACTTGGCAACTGTTCTGCGGTAATGGCTGCAATGTTAACGGCATCTTTTTTACCGGCTGTGTTATTACTGCCGTTTTCGACGGAACTGACGACAGGATTAAATGTCGCTGTCGTGACGTATCTGATTGCGGCCATTATTTTGAAACTGCTCGGACAGCTTTTGTCAGCCGGCGTATTGCGGATGCACCTGCTTCTGGCGCAGGAGCAGCGGCCGGCGTTTCGGGATCTGTTCTGGACGTTTCGAAACAGGCCGGACAGATTTCTGCTGGCGGCGACGCTGCTTTTTATCATTTTGTTGTTTCCGGTTGCGCTGGCAGGCGTATGTATCTATTGTTTTCTCCCGGATGGAGCAATGGAACAGGCCATATTTGCGGCGGGGGTCGCTGCGGTGCTTGTATTTTGCGAACTGTATCTGACTTATATGTTTGAGATGATTTATCCGTTATACATCGAACATCCGGATATGACGGTTGTGGAAGGATTTCGGGCGTCTGAAAAGCTCATGAAGGGAAACAAAAAGAGATTTTTTGTGCTGCAGCTTGGCTTTTTGGGATGGCAGCTGCTGGGAGTTTGTTCCGCGGGAGCCGGATTTCTGTGGATCAGTCCGTATATCAGGCAGACGACAGCAAATTTTTATCTGGATTTGACAGGCGGCCTGGATAAAAAAGGAATCCATATTGACGCGTCTGTGGATGACAGGTTCTGAAATGCTCTTAAATATTCCCGAATCATCAGAAATAGAATGGTTCGGGGTTTTTATGCTGTTATAAAAAGTTTCTGACGAATTTACAGAAAGGAATTTTTATGAAAACGGAATTTGACATACAGCTTCGTACGATCGATATGTATCGATTTAATCTTTGGCATACATACACGACTTCCAGCGGCTATGTGGCCATATTTATGGCGGTCATTGCTTTTTGGGCGGCGGTCAGAAGATGGGGAGAAGTAAGTCTGACGAATTCGGTCATGTGTGTGGGGCTGGGAGCAGTCCTTTTGCTGTATCTGCCGCTGACCTTGTATTTAAAGTCCGGACAGCAGGTGCAGGGATCCGCGGTATTAAAAAATGTATTGCACTATACGATCGATGACAAGGGAGTGACGACATCTCAGGGAGACATGAGCTCTACCTTGTTATGGGAACAGGTTTACCGGGTGGTTGCAACGAGACATAATATTCTGGTCTGCATGAATCCGGGGAATGCGTTTATCATACCGAAAGATCAGGTGACGCAGCAATACGATACAATACGTGCGATTGCGCAAAAGCATCTGGAAAAATACAGATTTAAAATGAAATAAAGATTTAATAAGATTTTAAAATCAGGAATATAGGAGATCATTTGCATGATATACGAAACATATTCTGCAGAAGAAACGAAAGAGCTGGGCAGAAAGATCGCACAGCAGGCCAGTCCGGGAAGTGTTTGTGCACTGATCGGGGATCTGGGTGTTGGAAAGACCGTATTTGCGCAGGGAATTGCGCAGGGGCTGGGCATATGTGAGCCGATCTGCAGTCCCACGTTTACGATTGTGCAGGTATATGAGGATGGCAGAATGCCATTTTATCATTTTGACGTCTATCGGATTGCGGATCCGGAGGAAATGGAAGAGATCGGCTATGAAGAGTATTTCGATGGAAACGGGTTTACAATGGTAGAGTGGGCGGATCTGATACTGGAGCTGATGCCGTCCGCATATCAGAAAATAACCATTGAAAAAGATCCGGAAAAAGGATTTGATTACCGCCGTATTACCGTGGAACAGGCTGGCGAAAGGACTGGAGAGCATTTATGAAAATACTGGCCATAGACAGCTCAGGCATTGTTGCCAGTGCAGCTGTTGTAGAAGACGACAATCTGCTTGGAGAATATACGATCAATCATAAAAAAACACATTCGCAGACGCTGCTCCCGATGATCGATCAGGTCGTGCGTATGCTGGAGCTGGATCTGCATACGATCGACGCGATTGCAGTTGCGGCGGGGCCCGGTTCCTTTACCGGACTGCGTATCGGGTCTGCCACTGCCAAAGGACTGGGTCTTGCGTTGGACAAGCCGCTCATACACATCCCGACCGTAGACGGACTGGCTTATAATCTGGCAGGGAGCAGCGCGTATGTCTGCCCGCTGATGGATGCGAGAAGGAGTCAGGTATATACGGGACTGTACCGGTTTCAGGGCTATCGTATGGATGCGGTGATCGGGCAGTGCGCCGTAGGAATCGATGAGATTATCGCACAGATCAATATGCATGGACAGGCAGTGACATTTCTTGGAGACGGCGTGCGGGTATCTGAGCCGTATATTTCGCAGCATTGCAAAGTGCCGTATACGTTTGCGCCTGCACATTTGAACAAACAGCGGGCGTCTGCGGTTGCTGTTCTGGCTATGGATGATGTCCGCCGGGGAAAGATACAGACGGCGGCGGAGCATCGTCCGGAATATCTGCGGCTGTCTCAGGCGGAACGCGAGCGAATGGAGGCACAGCATGACGGAGCCTGAAAGCAATGTGCAAAAAACGGACGAAAAACGATCTGAAAAATTAAATACAGACATTATAAAAATGAAAAAACAGCATATTTCTGCTGTATCCGCTATTGAAGCAGAAGTGTTTTCAGTGCCGTGGTCTTATCAGGCATTTGAAAATACGCTTTCCATGGAGGAGGCACTGTTTTATGTGGCAGTGTCAGAAGGGAAAGTGACCGGTTATTGCGGCCTGTATCTGGCGGCAGATCAGGGAGAGATTACCAATGTGGCGTCCGCACCCGGATACCGGCGGCAGAACATCGCGCAAAAGCTGCTGCATACGGTGATGACAAAAGCGCATCAGCAGGGCGCGCAGCGTATTTTTCTGGAAGTCCGCAGTCAGAACGATCCGGCGGTCAGCCTGTATCAAAAAACGGGATTTCAGACTGTTGGAAGAAGGAAAAATTATTATCAGTATCCGCAGGATGATGCACTGGTGATGATGTACGAATATGCCGATATATAATATAAGCATGCAGGGATTAACAACAGTTAGATAATCGACCAGTGATTCCCGCTATATTCTTTCGGGCTGTTCCTTTATACTGTATAAGAACAGGAGAATATCAGGCAGATCAGTGCCGCAGACAGCCGGGAGGTAGAAGATGAAAGCGTATTGTAATTGTTGTGGAAAAGAAATATTAAAAACGGATCATACAGATGTTGCTTTGGAAGATTATGTTGTGATTGAGAAAAGCTGGGGATATTTTTCAAAAAAAGATGGTATTCGTCAAAAAATGATTGTATGTGAATCCTGTTTTGACGCCTGGACCCGATCATTTACGCAGCCGCCGCAGGAAGTACAGGAGCGGGAACTGTTGTAGAAGCATGTCCGGCGGAAAACTGCAGACAGGGAACTGCGAATCAGACTTGTAAATAAAGAATTGCAGATACAGAACTGCAAAATAGAAATGAAGGTGTGAAAATGTTAGATGTATGTCTGCTTGGAACCGCAGGAATGATGCCGCTGCCATATCGGTATCTGACTTCCCTGATGACCAGATATAATGGGAGCAGTCTGATGATCGATTGCGGAGAAGGGACACAGATCGCCGTGAAAAAAGCCGGATGGAGTTTTCATCCGATCGATACGATCTGTTTTACGCATTATCATGCGGATCACATCAGCGGTCTTCCCGGGATGCTGCTGACAATGGGAAATGCAGAACGCAAAGAACCGCTGACGCTGATAGGCCCCAAAGGTCTGCAGAAGGTTGTCACGGCGCTGCGGGTGATAGCGCCGGAGCTGCCGTTTGAAATACGATGTGTGGAGATTCAGGAACCGGAGCAGGTGTTTTATCTGCATGGATATAAAATTACCGCGTTTATGGTCAGACATAACGTGACCTGCTATGGTTATACGATCGAGATCGAACGGCAGGGAAGATTTATGGCGCAGCAGGCGCAGCAGTATGGGATACCCAAAAATTACTGGGGAATTTTGCAGAAGGGCGACACGATCGAATATGAGGGCCGCAGGTATACGCCGGATATGGTGATGGGACCGCCGCGCCAGGGGATTATGGTAACCTACTGCACAGACACCCGGCCTGCAGAATCACTGGTAAAAAATGCCGCTCATGCAGATCTTCTGATTTGCGAAGGGATGTATGCGGAGCCTGAGAAGCTGGCAAAGGCAAAGCAATATAAGCACATGACTTTTTATGAAGCCGCGCGGGTGGCAAAAGAAGCGTCGGTAAAAGAGATGTGGCTGACACATTTTTCGCCTTCGCTTGTCCGTGCAGAGGACTATATGCCAAAGGTACGCGACATTTTTGAAAATGCGCATTTGGGCAGGGATGGAAAAATGGCAGAATTGAATTTTCCGGACGACTCTGCAGACATCTCCTAAAATGAAAGGAGGGAATTTCTATGAAGAAATATATAAAAACAGTAATTATGGCGATTCTTGTCATTGCAGTGATTGTCGGATGTTATTATCAAATGACACATCGCAAGACAGTAGCCGCAGAGGATACCGTGGAAGTGACGCAGCTGCAAAAGGTAATTTCCAGGCAGCTGGACAGTTCTTATCCGCCGACGCCAAGAGAAGTGATTAAATTTTATAATCTCATTATTGAATGTGCTTATGGCGACGAATATGATACCGGTCAGTTCGAAAAATTAACGACACAGGCGAGAAAGCTCATGGACGAGGAACTGTTGGAAAACAATCCGACAGACACTTATAAAAGCCAGCTGCTGCAAGAAATTGCTTCTTATAAAGACGATTCCAGGAAAATATTGCAGACCAGGGTATGCAATTCGGATGAAGTGCGTTATCGTGAAGTGAAAGGACAAAAATATGCCTATGTACAGGCCGTGTACTTTATGAAGCAGGGCAGCAAAGAATTCTTAAAGACGTGTCAGGATTATCTGCTGCGGCAGGATCAGGATAAAAAATGGAAAATTGTAGCCTGCCATCTGTCGCAGGAAGAGGACGAATTATAAAATCGGAGGAAAGTACGGTTGAATAGTAATCAGGAAGTTAAGATTCTGGCGATAGAAAGTTCCTGTGATGAAACGGCTGCAGCAGTCGTTGTAAACGGAAGGGACGTCAGATCTAATATTATATCTTCTCAGATCGATATACATACGCTGTATGGGGGCGTTGTACCAGAAATCGCATCACGTAAGCATATCGAGCGAATCAATCAGGTAATTGGCCAGGCGTTGGATACGGCTGATATGTCGCTGGACGATATGGATGCCATTGCCGTGACTTACGGGCCGGGACTCGTAGGGGCGCTGCTGGTAGGTGTGGCAGAAGCCAAGGCCATTGCTTATGCAGCACAAAAGCCGCTGATCGGGGTACATCATATCGAAGGGCATATCAGCGCCAATTATATAGAAAATAAAGATCTGGAACCTCCGTTTTTATGTCTCGTTGTATCCGGCGGACATACACATCTCGTAAAAGTACTGGATTATGGCGTATACGAGGTAATTGGACGAACACAGGATGACGCGGCGGGAGAAGCGTTTGACAAAGTGGCAAGAGCGATTGGTCTGGGGTATCCGGGAGGACCAAAGATAGAAAAAGCCTCCTGTCTGGGGAATGAAGATGCTATTTATTTTCCGCGGGCAAAGGTTAGCAGCGGTATATATGATTTTTCGTTCAGCGGATTAAAGTCGGCGGTACTCAATTATCTGAATGGCTGCAAAATGAAGCAGATCCCTGTGGTACAGGAGGATGTGGCGGCCTCGTTTCAAAAGGCCGTCATCGATGTATTAACAGACCATGTGGTTCGGGCAATCGGGCAGTACCGGGTGGAAAAATTTGCAATTGCAGGAGGCGTGGCTGCAAATACAATTCTGCGGAATCGTATGGAAACAGCCTGTAAAGAGTGCGGGGTGCGTTTTTACCATCCGTCGCCGGTTTTTTGTACCGATAATGCGGCCATGATCGGGACAGCGGCATATTATGATTATCTTGCAGGCAGACGGGATGACTGGAGTCTGAACGCGATAGCGAATCTCAGACTGGGAGAGCGGTAGCCGCAGGTCAGATCGATTTGAGAAAGAAGGCGGAGTTATGAAATGTACGGCAATTGTACTTGCAGCCGGAAAAGGCAGCCGTATGCAAAGCAGTGTACAAAAGCAGTTTATGCTGCTGGACGGGTTCCCGCTGCTCTTTTATTGTCTGCGTACTTTGGAACAGAGTATGGTCGATGAGATTGTACTGGTCACTGAAGAAAACGCGATGGAATATTGTCAAAAAGAAATTGTGGAAAAGTATCAGTTTCATAAAACAAACAGGATTGTTTGCGGGGGAAGCGAGCGTTATCTGTCCGTATATCATGGACTTTGCGCTGTGGAAGATTCGGACATTGTACTCATTCATGACGGGGCAAGGCCGTTTGTTACGAATGAAATGATCGAACGGACGATTCATGCAGCGATACAGCATGGTTCCGGGATTGCGGCCGTGCCTGCAAAAGATACTGTAAAAATAGTAAATGAGGAACAGTTTGCGGTTCAGACTCCTCCGCGGGAACGTGTCTGGATGATGCAGACACCGCAGACATTTCCTTATAAAGATATCCGGCTGGCCTATGAAAGGGTCATACGGCAGCAGGTAAAAAATATAACTGACGATGGAATGGTTTTAGAGTATGCGTTTCAGAAACCGGTTAAAATTGTAGAAGGCAGTTATTCCAATCTGAAAGTAACGACGCCGGAGGATATGGAGACAGCTTCAGTACTTTGCAAAAAAATATTTAAAAAATAAAAAAAGGGTATTGACAGAATGTAGAAAGGATGATATTATCTGTTATGTTCTGGTTCGGCCGGAACACATGGAGAGGTATCGAAGTGGTCATAACGAGGCGGTCTTGAAAACCGTTTGTCC
>ERZ779632.1065-NODE-1065-length-12304-cov-7.808719_pt1 | contig 12304 bp, 13 predicted proteins | sample MGYA00514194_ERZ779632 | MGnify/ENA primary metagenome ERZ779632 (study PRJEB29562, sample SAMEA4376704) | mouse gut metagenome | isolation source: Cecum | study: EMG produced TPA metagenomics assembly of the A DSS colitis mouse model was used to assess the...
GGTTACCATTGTCTGTGAAATTGGTGATTTCCGTGCGTTTCGCCGTCCGAAGCAGATCTATTCCTATTTTGGCCTCGATCCGGTGGTGAGGCAGTCTGGAAACTCAGCAGGCGCTAATCTGCGTATCTCAAAGCGTGGTTCTCCTTACGCCCGCCGCTGTTTTTATATCCTGGCTTTGCAGTCTGTGAGCCTGCGCAAGAATGGCGAGCCAAAGAATCCTGTCCTCCGTGCTTACTATTTGGAGAAATGCAAATCCAAAGCCAAAATGACCGCACTTGGCGCTATCATGCACAAGCTCTGTAACATTGTGTTCGCTGTGCTGCGGAATGAGAAACCTTTTATGCTCATTTCACCTCAGGAGCACCGGCATAACTTTCTGTCGCTGCCAAAAGCTGCTTGATACATCTGACGCAATTTTTTGAGGCCCGTCGGAGCCTCTGTTTTCTTGTGCCCTTTTTGCAGCGTATCTGCTTTGCCCTTGCGAATATGGAGGATAGCAGCGGTAAGTAGCAGCGGGAGTTCTTCCGTATACACAGAATAATGCTGTAAAAGACTGGGCGGCGTCGGAATGACGCCGCCCAGGTTTGCTACAGCAGATAGTTGTTGTCCTTGCCGGCCACATGGAGCGTGGCAAGGGTATAGGTGGCAAAGCCCTCGGCCACAAGGGGCTCCAGCTTGCACAGGGCCTCGGCCTCCTCAAAGCTGTCCACGTTGAAGATGACCATGCCCGCCACGCCGGGATACCCCTGGAGGGGGCCGCAGAGTTGGATTTTCCCGGCAGCGTCCTGCGTCCTCAGGTTCTCCACATGCCGCTCAATGGCGGCCTTTGTGACCTTGTTATAGGCCCGTCCCCGTTTGATTATCATGACATATTTGACGTTTTCCATGCTTCCTCCTTATTTAATGTATCCTCTTCATAGATTCTGACAATGCCGGCCGCGTACTCCCGGAATGCGTCGCGGGCCGCCTCCGGCTCCAGGATCTCCACATACCGTCCAAAGGACAGCAGATAGTGCAGGGTCCAGCTGTTCATCTCATAGGGGACGCTCACATAGTAGCAGCCGTCGTCAGACAGCCGGACCTGGCTCTCCTGAAACTCGTCATACAGCCTGTGGGCGATCTGGGGGGAGAAGCGCAGCTTCAGGGGCGGAGCGCCCCACGCCTCTCCGCATTGGGGGGTGAGGGAGTAGTCCGGAGGCAGCTCCCGGGCAAAGGTCTCCGGCAGAACCTGGAGCCCCTTGATCCTGGACAGGCGGAAAATGCGGATCTCCTCCCTGCGCCGGCAGTATCCGACAATATACCAGGCGTGCGATTTGAAGGCCAGCCGCAGGGGCTCCACGGTCCTGTCCGATCTTTTCAGCTCAGAGCTGAAGTAGCGGAACGCGATGACATGCCGGTTGAGAATGGCGTATTGCAGATCGGAGATCTTGATTTTCTCCCCCTCATCGCCGCCCCAGCAGGAGAAATCCACGTCGAGCCATTGGGGCTCCAGGGCGTTTCGGAAGACGGCGCTGATTTTGTGCAGCGCCATCTCCGCGCTGGGAAACTGGGCGGCCTGCAATATCCGCAGCCCCTGGCAGATGCTCCGCCGCTCCTGCGCGGAGAGCATGGCCCTGTCCATGGTGTACCCGTCCATCAGGGAGATGCCTCCGCCGGAGCCCTTGGCGGACATGACGGGGATTCCGGCGATGGACAGCGTGTTAATATCCCGGTAGATGGTTTTGGTGGATACATGGAAGAACTCAGACAGCTCCCTGGCCGTCACACGGCCGTGGTTGACGATGTAGAAAACCATCTGCACAAGACGCTCAATCTGCATGGCGGCCACTCCTCACGCTGCAAAAGAAGAATACCATATCCAATAGGACATGTAGCTGTCCCATTGGATTTTTCTTTTTCGATACTCCCCATTTATTTTTGTGTTCCTGGCGCTTTATAAACGAAAAATCCCTCTGCTTCAGCTAACTGTGAGATCATATCCAGCAGCTGTTTGTCAGGATTGTATACGGTCATATATAGATCGTCGCCATTCAGAATTACCATAGCATTACAAGCTGGCAGTATCATATTGATATAATCCCGTTCCCTCCAATCTCCCTCAAAACAATGCCAAATCCATTCGGCAAGCAGCTCAGGCTCTGGATTTTTTACAGATTTCTCTCCAGCTGATACCCAAAAATCATAGTAGCAATACAATTTTAGCAGCAGATTGCAAAATTTTCTGTTCCATTCTGTTCGATTTTTCTGGAAGTATTCTTCTACCTTAAAATACCGCCTATCCGGCGTTTCCGGAACAGTGCATGGGAAAATATCAATCAAATAGCAGGGCTTTTCTATCAGTTCATCAATCTTTGAAATAATATCATTCATTTGTATTTCCCCCTGGCGTTCAATTCAAAGCAGTTTATGCGGGAACACGATGCTGAATGGGGACTTTCGATAGTGGATCCGTTTTTCTCTACAGCAGCTCCCCGAAGCTCTCAATATACTGATCGCACACCTCCCGCATGTCCGCCCGGACACCGGGAAAGCCCTCGTCCCACACGCCCACCACCGTCATGCCGGCGGCCTTGGCGGCCTTGCAGGCGGCCAGGGAGTCGTCGAAGAGCACGCACTCCCGGGGCGGGACCCCCAGGGCCTGGGCCGCCTGCCGGAACACGGCCGGAGACTTCTTGTCCGCCCCCAGCTCCTGGGCGTAGATAATCCGCTCAAAGTAGGGGAGGAGGCCGTGGTGGGTGAGGGCGGCCTGACAGTGCTCGGGCACGCAGGCGGTGAACACCGCCATCCGGCGGCCCGACGCCCGGCAGCGGTCCAGATACTCCCGGACAAAGGGTTTGAGGGGGACTTGCTCGTAGGCCCCCTGGGCCAGGTCCATCCACTCCGCGATGATCTCCTCGCAGGACTCGGAGAGCTGGAGGAACTCCTTGGTGAACACGGCGCAGTTGGGGAGGATGGAGTGGGCCACGCCCTCGTAGTAGGCCTGGGTGTAGGGGACGCCCCGCCGGGCCAGGAAGGTCTTGTCCACCTCCAGCCACACGCCGTTGGAGTCGATGAGAGTGCCGTCCAGATCAAATAGCAGCATAAGCGCGTCTCCTGTCCCTCCAGGCTCCGGCCTGGAGAAAAATTTCCCGGTCAAGTCTTGCCATTTTTGCTTCTCTTTGGTACTATATCACTTTAGTGTTATTCTACCACAGAAAGAAGCTCTTTTGCAATGACGAGGTGAGAGAACATGAGTGAACAGACCATGAGAAAACTGGCCAAGCCCATGCTGTTTATGGCGGCCTTCATCTGGGGCAGCTCCTTTTTCATCATGAAGGACGCCCTGGACCAGATGCCGGTGCAGTACCTGCTGGCGATCCGATTCACCATAGGCGCGGCGCTGCTGGGACTGGTGTGCGGGAAAAAGTGGCGGCGCTGCACCCGGGACTACGTGTGGCGGGGGGCGGTGATGGGGGCCTTTCTGTACCTGGCCTACTCCATCCAGACCTACGGTCTGGCCCTGACCACCCCCTCCAAGAACGCCTTTTTGACCGCCGTGTACTGCGTGCTGGTGCCCTTCCTCTACTGGGCTCTGGCTGGGGTGCGGCCGGACCGGTACAATCTGACAGCGGCGGCGCTGTGCGTCACCGGGGTGGGGCTGGTGAGCCTCAGCGGGGATCTGACGGTGACCGCCGGGGACGCGCTGACCCTGCTGTGCGCGGTGTTCTACGCCAGCCACATTGTGGCGGTGGCCAAGGTGTCCCCGGGAAAGGACATCTACCTGCTGACGGTGTTTCAGTTCGCCTTTGCCGGGCTCTTCGCCTGGATGGGCGGACTGTTGACGGAGACCTTCCCCGCCCAGGCCCTGACCCGGCCGGAGGTGCTGCTGCCCCTGGCCTATCTGGGGGTGATGGCCACCACGGTGGCGCTGCTGTTCCAGAACGTGGGGCAGGTGTGGTCAGACCCCGCCTCGGCCTCGGTGATCCTGTCCCTGGAGTCGGTGTTCGGGGTGCTCTGCTCGGTGCTCTTTGCCGGGGATCAGGTCAGCGGACGGATGCTGCTGGGGTTTGCGCTGATCTTCGTAGCGGTGGTGTGCAGCGAGACCAAGCTGCGCTTTCTGCAGCGGAACGGATAGATATATTTATAAAATCTTAAAAAACAAGGAAAAATTTTCTGGTATAATGGGAAAGCCGGTGAGCTGCTTCCGCATTCACAAAGAAAAGAAGGGACCCTGCCCGGTCCGGCGGCTTTTCGTGGACAAGCCGGGGAAGATGTGCTATACTGTGTAAACCAATATCTGGAGAGGAGGCCGCCTATGCGAATTCATGTGCTGGGCGTCGGCTTTGACAATATGACCATGGAACAGGCGGTGGCGGAGGGCGTGCGCCTGATGAACACCCAGGGGACCCACTACGCGGTTACCCCCAACCCGGAGATCGTGGAGGTCTGCCGGGAGGACCCGGAGGCCCTGGCGGCGGTCAACGGCGCGGATCTGGTGCTGGCCGACGGCATCGGCGTGATCTACGGGGCCAGGATGCTGGGCACGCCTCTGAAGGGCCGGGTGCCGGGCATCGAGTTCGCCAAGGCGCTGATGGCCCGCATGGCGGAGAGCGGCAAAAGTCTGTTTCTGCTGGGGGCCAAGCCCGGCGTGGCGGAGCAGGCGGCGGACAACCTCCGCCGGGAGTACCCGGGGCTGAAAATCGCCGGGGTCCGGGACGGCTACTTCCAGGAGGACGGCCCGGTGATAGAGGCCATCCGGGCCAGCGGCGCGGACGTGGCGTTCGTGTGCCTGGGCGCGCCCAAGCAGGAGAAGTGGATGAAGAAGAACGGGCCGGACACGGGGGCCCGCCTGCTCATCGGCCTGGGGGGGTGCCTGGACGTGTTCTCCGGTCAGGTCCAGCGGGCCCCGGTGATCTTCCAGAGGCTGGGCCTGGAGTGGTTCCACCGGCTGCTCAAGCACCCCAGCCGGGCGGGCAGGATGATGAAGCTGCCCCTGTTTCTGGTCCATGTGGCAGGGGAGCGGCGGAAATGAGGGGAAGGCTGATCGTGTTTGAGGGGACCGACGGCGCGGGCAAGGCCACCCAGGCCGGGCTCATGGCCCGCCGTCTGGCGGCGGAGGGCGTGTCCTTCCGAGAGATTGACTTTCCCCGCTACGGAAACCCCTTCGCTGAGCCGGCCCGGCTCTATCTGGCCGGGGCCCTGGGGGCCAAGCCCGGGGACGTGAGCGCCTGCGCCGCGTCCGTATTCTACGCCGTGGACCGCTACGCCTCCTACAAGGAGGACTGGGGCCGGGACTACGAGGCGGGGGAGCTGATCCTTGCCAACCGCTACACCACCTCCAACGCCGTCCACCAGGCCTCCAAGCTGGAGCGTGCGGAGCGGGAGGCGTTTCTCAGCTGGCTCTTTGACCTGGAGTACCGCCGCCTGGAGCTGCCGGAGCCGGATCTGGTGGTGTACCTGGATCTGCCTGTGGAGCTGACGGAGCGGCTGCTGCGCGCCCGCCGGGAGCGGACCCACACCCAGGCGGATATCCATGAGCAGGACGAGGCGTACCTCCGCTCCTGCCGGGAGAACGCCCGGGAGATTGCCCGGGATCTGGGCTGGCGGCGGATCGACTGCTCCCGGAACGGGGACCTGCGCACCCCGGAGGATATCCACCGGGAGGTGTGGGAGCTGGTGCGGCCCCTGACGGAGCGGCAGTAAAAAAGATGAGGGGACGCAAAGCGTCCCCCCGTCCCCGCTATGTAGCGCTCAGCAGCAGCACGTGTTGCCGCAGCTGCACCCACAGCCGCAGTTGTTATTGCAGCTGCATCCGCACCCGCAGTTGCAGCCGCTGCTTACGCCGCCCACGCCGCTGCCGCCGTACCCGCAGCTGTTCCCGCACCCACTGCCGTTACCGCAGCCGCAGCAGCAGATGAGGACGATAATCAGGATGATCCAGAGGAAGCCGTTGTCGTTGTTCCACATAATGTGTTCACCTCACTTATCAGACTGAAACATCCTATGAGCGCGGAGGGCAAAATGCAGCTTGACCACCCAAAATTTTCTTAATTTATTTCTCCCCCGGGCCCGGGGGAGCCGGCATAGCCTGTCCCCGCCGCCGTCAAGGGCGGGCGGTCAGGCGCGAATCAAACGCGGCGCGCCCGCCCCCTGCGGGCAGCCGCAGCAAGAAGGAGGACCGCTCCATGAATAACGACAACATCGACGATCGCTACCATACCACCAGCTGGGACGGGCGGCAGGTCCAGCGGGCCGCCGGCCACAGCGCCGGACAGTCCAGGAAGAAGAAAAAGAAGCGGCGGACCAATCCGCTGCTGGCCATTGTGCTCTGGCTGGCCATTGTGGCGGCCTCCTCCGCCATCTGCGCGGGGGTGGGCTGGATGTTGGCCAACGACTTCGCCGCCCTGAACAAGCCCTACAAGGAGGTGGACTTCGAGGTGAAGGAGGAGTGGGTCGCCTCCGTGGAGGAGGAGACCAAGGAGAACGGAGAGAAGAAGGAGACCACCTACTACGACATGTCCCAGGTGGCCAAAGCCCTGGAGAAGGAGGGGCTCATCGAGTACAGCTGGTTCTTCCGCCTGTTCTGCGCCTTCACCCACGCGGACGCCAAGATCACCCAGGGAAAGTTCGCCCTGAACACCAACATGGACTACATGGCCCTCATCCGGGGTATGCGGATGCGGGGCGGCACGGCGGAAACTGTGGACGTGGCCATCCCCGAGGGCTACACGGTCTCCCAGATCATCGAGCTGCTGGCCGAGAACGGCGTGGGCTCGGAGGAGGATCTGGCGGAGATCGCGGAGAACTACGTCTTTGAGGACTACGAGTTCGTGGACAACGAGAACCTGGGCAGCCTCAGCCGCCTGGAGGGCTACCTGTTCCCGGATACCTACAACTTCTACGTGGGCGCCCGGCCGGAGCTGGCATTCAACGCCATGCTCTCCAACTTCAAAACCAAGGTCTACAACAACGAGGATCTGACGGAGCTGTTCGGGGAGAGCGAGTACAGCCTGCCTGAGATCATCACCATCGCCTCCCTGGTGGAGCGGGAGACCGACGGCGGGGACCGGGACAAGATCGCCTCCGTCATCTACAACCGCCTGGAGAACGACGGCGAGACCAACCGTCTGCTTCAGATCGACGCGGCCCTGGTCTACGCCGCCAGCCGGCCCATCACCCAGGAGGACTACACCAGCCTGGACAGCCCCTACAACCTCTACCAGCACACAGGTCTTCCCCCGACGCCTATTGCCAATCCGGGCATTGCGGCCATTCGGGCGGCATTGATGCCGGCGGATACGGACTACTACTTCTATGTCCTGGATCCGGAGAGCAAGCAGCACGTGTTCAGCGAGACCCTGGCCCAGCACAACAAGGCGGTGGCCGAGGCCGCCGCCAAGGCGGAGAACTGACCATGGGGGAGAGGAGAAAGCCGGAGCTCCTGGCGCCGGCGGGGGACATGGAGCGCCTGCGCATGGCGGTGCTCTACGGCGCGGACGCGGTGTATCTGGCCGGGGAGAGCTTCGGAATGCGCTCCTTTGCGGGAAACTTCTCCCGGGAGGAGCTGCCCCAGGCGGTCCGCTTTGCCCATGAGCACGGGGTCCGGGTCCATGTGACCATCAACACCATGCCCCGCAACCGGGAGGCGGACAGCCTCCCGGCGTGGCTGGAGGTCCTGGACGGCGCCGGGGTGGATGCGCTGATTGTGGCGGACATGGGGGCCTTTGCCCTGGCGGGGCGGTACGCCCCCCGGTGTGACCGCCACATCTCCACCCAGGCCAGCGTGTCCAACTACCAGACCGCCCTGGCCTGGCACGAGCTGGGGGCCCGGCGGGTGATTCTGGCCCGGGAGCTGAGCCTGGAGGAGATCCGGGAGATCCGGGCGCGGACCCCCAGGACGCTGGAGCTGGAGGCCTTCGTACACGGGGCCATGTGCGTCAGCTACAGCGGCCGGTGCCTGCTCAGCAACTATATGACCGGCCGGGACGCCAACCGGGGGGCCTGCGCCCAGCCCTGCCGGTATCAGTACTACCTCATGGAGGAGAAGCGGCCCGGCGAATACTTCCCCGTGTTCGAGGACGGAGCGGGGACGTACATCATGAACAGCCGGGACATGTGCATGATTGATCACCTGGACGATCTCATGGACCTGGACAGCCTGAAGATCGAGGGCCGGGCCAAGAGCGCCTACTACGCCGCCATTGTCACCGGAGCCTACCGGCACGTTCTGGACGACGTGGCCGCCGGGCGGACCCCGGACCCGGTGTGGCGGGAGGAGGTGGAGCGGGTCAGCCACCGCCGCTACGCCACGGGCTTTTACTACGGCCCCCCGGGGCAGTACACGGAAAACGCCCGGTACATCCGGGAGTGGCAGGTGGTGGCACTGGTGACCGCCTGCGACGGGAGCGGCATGGCCACCCTGACCCTGCGCAACAAGTTCTCCGCCGGGGATGAGGTGGAGGTGGTGGGGCCGGATCTGCGGCCCTTTGCCTTCCGGGCCCCGGTGATGGAGGACGGGGAGGGGGAGCCCCTGACAGAGCCGAAAAACCCCCAGACGGTTTTCCGGATGCGCCTGCCCCGGCCTGTGCCGGCCTGGAGCATGGTGCGCATTGCCCGGGATCTGTCGGCCAAGTCGTAAGGGAACCGTCCTTTTTCTTGGGAAAACGGATGAAAAAGAATTTTTGGGCAAAACGAAGCTTTGCCACAGGGAGGGAGCGCCGTGAGGAAGAAACTGCTGAGGGGGCTTTTGTGCCTGCTGCTGGCGTTGGCGCTGGCAGTGGGGGGCTACGTGATCTACGTCTTTGCCGCCTACTACAGGGTGGAGGACAACCAGATTTTGGAGGTGCAGACCATCCACGACTACGGCCTGGACAGGGAGCTCAGGACCGGGGAGGAGTACCGGCTGGCCTCCTACAACATCGGCTTTGGGGCCTACAGCGACGACTACAGCTTCTTTATGGACGGCGGGAGGGAGAGCCGGGCCCGGTCCCCGGAGGCGGTGTGGGAGAATGTGAGCGGGGCCATGTCGGCGGTGGGGGAGCTGGACCCGGATCTGCTGCTGCTCCAGGAGGTGGACGTGGACGGCACCCGCAGCTACCACCAGGACGAGTGGGCCCTGGTGTGCAGCCTGACGGGCTATCTCCACGGCACCTTTGCCCAGAACTACGACAGCCCCTACCTCTTCTGGCCCCTGCTGGAGCCCCACGGGGCCAACCGGGCGGGGCAGGCCACCTTCTCAAAGTTTCCCATAGCCTCCGCCCTCCGGCGGCAGCTGCCCATTGAGGAGGGCTTCATGAAGCTGGTGGACTGCGATCGGTGCTACAGCGTGCAGCGCATCCCCCTGGCGGAGGGGGACAGGGAGCTGGTGCTCTACAACCTCCACCTGTCCGCCTACACCTCCGACGGCATCATTGCCGAGGAACAGCTGAAGATGCTCTTCGCGGACATGCTCGGGGAGTATGAGAAGGGAAACTTTGCCATTGCCGGCGGGGACTTCAACAAGGATCTGCTGGGAAATTCCTCGGAGATCTTCGGCGTGTCCGGGCCGGCCTACACCTGGGCGCAGCCCATCCCGCCGGAGCTGGTGCCGGAGGGGCTGTCCATCGCGGCCCCCTTTGACGGGGAGAAGCCCGTGCCCTCCTGCCGCAACGCGGACCGGCCCTACGGCCCGGACAACTACGTGGTCACGGTGGATGGGTTCATTACCTCCGCCAACGTGGCGGTGCGGGAGGCCCGGGTCTATGACACCCGCTTCCGCTGGAGCGATCACAACCCGGTGTATATGGACTTTGTACTGCAATAGAGGCCGCGCCGCCGTCCCGGCAATGGGACGGCGGTTTTTTCAGCTTCTCCCCCGGTATGACAAAATCCCCCTGTGGACAGGGATTATACTACTCTCGTCCAAAGGGAGGTTTTGTCATGGCGGTCTATGTGGATCTGGTCTTTCTCTTCAACTGTCTCGCCGACGCCGCGGCGCTGTACATCACGGCCCGGCTGTCCGGCCTGCCGGTGCGGAGGCGCCGCATTCTGGCGGCGGCCCTGGCCGGCGGTACATACGGCGCGCTGTGCGCCCTGCCGGGACTGGCCCCGGCCGCGTCCCTTCTTCCTCAGATGGCCGCCGCCGCCGGTCTGGTCTGGCTGTGCTTCGGCAGGCGGCGGGACTTTCTGCGGCAGCTGCTGCTGTTCTTCCTCCTCTCCTGCACCATGGGCGGGGCGCTGGTGGCGGCCTGCCGGCTGGCGGAGGAGGGGGATGTGCTGTCCCGCCTGGACTGGCGGGTGTTCTTTCTGGCCGGCGGGACCTGCTTTGCGGTGCTGTCTGTGGTGTTCCGGGGCGACGCCCGCCACGCGGTGGCGGGCCAGCTGTGCCGGTGGGAGATCGGGCGGCGGGGCCGGCAGGCGCGCTTCACCGCCCTGCTGGACACGGGCCACACCCTCTCCGATCCCTGCACAGGGCGGCCGGTGCTTACCGCCCACTGGGAGGCCCTGGAGCCTCTGTGGACGGACCGGGAGCGGGAGGCCCTCAGCCGGCTGGAGGCAGAGGGCGCGGCGGCGGTCCTCAGCCGCCTGGGACCGGGGAGCGGGTTTCGCGTCCTGCCCTACCGGGCGGTAGGGGTCAGGAGCGGACTGCTGCTGTGCTTCCGGGCGGACCGGGCGCGGGCAGACGGCCGGGAACTGGGGGAGATCACGGTGGCCCTGTCCCCGGGGGCCGTGTCCGAGGGCGGGGCGGCCGCCCTGTGGGGCGGAGAAACAGGGAAGGAGGGCGGCGGCCATGCTGCGTAAATGGAGAGAGGCGCTTCAGCGCCTGCTGGTCCGGCTGGGCCTTGTCCGGCCGGAGAAAATCATGTACATCGGGGGCAGCGACACCCTGCCGCCCCCTCTGAGCCGGGAGGAGGAGGCGGTCCTCCTCTCCCGGCTGGACCAGGGGGAGGAGCAGGCCCGGTCCACGCTGATCGAGCGGAACCTGCGCCTGGTGGCCTATATTGCCCGGCGGTTTGAAAACACGGGCATCAATATCGAGGATCTCATCTCCATCGGCACCATCGGTCTCATCAAGGCCATCAACACCTACCGCACGGATAAGAACATCAAGCTGGCCACCTACGCCAGCCGGTGCATTGAGAACGAGATCCTCATGTATCTGCGCAAGAACGCCTCCCAGCGGGGGGAGGTCAGCCTGGACGAACCCCTCAACACGGACTGGGACGGCAACGAGCTCCTGCTCAGCGATGTGCTGGGCACGGAGGCGGACACGGTCATGCGGCCCATTGAGGACGACGTGGACCGGCAGCTGCTGGCGGCGGCCATTGACAAGCTGCCGGAGCGGGAGCGGGAGATCATCGTTCTCCGCTTCGGCCTCCAGGGGCGGCAGGAGCAGACCCAGAAGGAGGTAGCCGACAAGCTGGGGATCTCCCAGTCCTATATCTCCCGTCTGGAGAAGCGCATCATTGACCGGCTCAAGCGGGAGATTCTGAAGATGAGCTGAGAGGGGAGCCCAGCGGCCATAGGTCCGCTGGGCTCTTCAGCCGGCGTTATCCAACGGCCGCGGCCGCGGCCCGCAGCGCCTCCAGATAGCGCAGATTGGCCTTGTCCCAGTCGATCAGGGCGAACCAGGCGTCCACATAGGCGGCCTTGTCGAAGTGGTCCAAGGATAAGTAGGCGTGCTCCCACATGTCCAGCACCAGCAGGGGCGTCACCGAGGCCAGGGCCACCACCTCGTTGTTGGGCGTGGTGGCCAGATGGATGCCCCGGGCTCCCTCCGCCACCAGCCAGACCCAGCCGGAGCCGATGATGCTCTCCGCCGCCTCCGTCATCAGCCGGCGGAATCGGTCCATGGAGCCGTAGGAGGCGGCGATCTCCTCGGTCAGCCGGTTGACAGGGGGCGGACCGGCCTTGCAGGAGATGCTGTCAAAGTAGAGCTGGTGGTTGTACACCGCCCCGGCGGCAGAGCGCAGGCGGGCCAGCAGGGCCGCGGGCAGGTTGATGTCCTCCGTTGCCAGCTGGGACAGGCTCATGCGGGTGAGCCGGTGGTGGACCACCAGATTGTTGAGCTCATAGACGGCGTTGGTAAAATACTCGTCGTGGTGGTAGTAGAGGGTGTTGGCGTCGCAGTGGGGCATGAGGGCTACATAGCTGTAGGGGAGGGGGGAGGACTGGAAAGGAAAATATTGCTCCATATCTGGTCTCCTTTTGCGCGTGGTAGTCCAGTATATGAGCGTATGACGGCGGCGGTGCTATCTGCCGTTCAGGCTGTCCGCATATGCGGCCCTTCCGGCGGTCATCTTAAGGGCCGTCCCGGGGGGATCCAAGGAAATCCGTTTTTACAGCG
>ERZ779632.1067-NODE-1067-length-12302-cov-8.415775_pt1 | contig 12302 bp, 5 predicted proteins | sample MGYA00514194_ERZ779632 | MGnify/ENA primary metagenome ERZ779632 (study PRJEB29562, sample SAMEA4376704) | mouse gut metagenome | isolation source: Cecum | study: EMG produced TPA metagenomics assembly of the A DSS colitis mouse model was used to assess the...
ACAGGATGGTTCGGATTTTGTATAGGTACATGCTATCCACCGTTTACTATTTTACTGGGAGCCGGCATGGATTTCACCGTATTATATCAAGGATAGTGACGGCAATGACGACGACAGCTTATACAGACAGAATTTTGACCTGTGGGAAAAATATGGTTCTGGATGGGCGTCCAGCTATGCGGCAGAATACGACCCAGATGATGTCGGTGTGTGGTTTGGCGGCAGCGCAATGGACAATTCCTCATGGTTTGACTTTGACGGCACAGCGCTCCCGACTGCCCAGATATACAGTCTGGTTAGAACAGGCGCTTCGACCGATAGAAGGATCGCAAGTGTGGATAGCAGCCCTGTCAGGAAAATCGCCGTCGGGGAAATTATCGACTGGAATACCATCACCGTCACTGCAAAGTATAATGACGGGACAGAGGAGCAGAAACCAGTAACGTGTGATGATGAGGAGCAGCGGCTGGTCAATACCTACAAAGCAGGAGAATATATTGTTCACGGCGTCGTTTCCACAGAAGAAAAGGAATACCAAATTAAATTGACCATTCAGGTAACACGGTCTGCGGCAAACAATATTCTCCAAAATCCAGACTTTGAGAGCGGCGTGGAAACCCCGTGGGTAATCACAACGAGATTGGGGCATGGTTCGGCAGAGACAGACCCTGTGGCAAGCGTGACAGGAGAGGACCCGCACAGCGGAACCAAAGGACTGCATTTCTGGTCTGCGGTTGGGCTGGATATGACTGTATCACAGACCATACAGCCAGAAGCAGGCACATACACATTCGGCGGATACATACAGGGCGGCGGCGCGGACAGGGAAGATGTCCAGTATGCTTTTGTGACTGTAAAAGACAAAGACGGCAACGTGAAATCCAATCTGAGGGCGTCTTTTACCCTCGACGGCTGGAAGAACTGGAGTTATCCAGAGATTACAGGAATCTCTGTCGAAGAAGGAGATTTCATGGAAGCTGGCTTGATCATAAAGTCAACACAGGACGGTGCTTGGGGAACGATCGATGATTTTTATCTGTATGGCGAGCACACAGTTTCCATTGATCCATCAATCCAGCACGGTACGGTGACAGCAAATGTTGTGAAAGCAAACAGCGGTGAGAGAATCCACATCACAGTGACACCCGAAGAAGGCTACTATCCCGACACATTGGTCTTGACGGGTGCAAGTGTCCAGCCCGACACGCTGGCAAGCGCAAACGGCACAGTAAACTATGTCCCGTCGGCAAATGAAGGAACTCCCAATCAGGCAGTTTTGACATACACTGGAATCGCACAGGAAAAGACTGAAATCTTTCGGATGCCAAACGGCAATGTGACCGTGAGTGCGGCATTTAAGAGTATTTTCGAAGGAAAAGATAAGATTTCCCTGAGTGCCAAGGATGCAGAGGGCAGATATCTGGTACAGGTGAACGGTTTGGACACTGAAACGCCAATAGAACGCCAGTTCCATACCGGAAAGGCAGTTCAGCCGGAGCTGATCCTGTCCTACATGGGATATGAAATCACAACAGCAGATTACAGTGTAACGTATGAAAATAATAAGGAGCTGACCACAGACGCTGCCAAGGCAAAACTCACACTGACAGCAAAGGGCAGCAAATTTGAGGGCACAAGAGATATTTTCTTTGAAATTGTGGAAGATACAAGGACTGCTTTTGACAAGAAAACCATACAGGTTGTGTATGTGACTCCCGATAAGTATCCCACAAATGAAAAGGTTACAAAACCTTCGGATGCAGTATATTATCTTGGCAAACAGAAGGCAGTAGAGCCGGGAATCAGACTGTACGCAGCTCAGGATACAGGACTTGCGGCGCCAATTGACGAGAGCCTCTACGAAGTACATTACCAGAATAATAAGAAAATCGGCAAGGCAACACTGGTCGTACTTCCATCTGAAAAAGCGCTGAATGATCCCAAGGGATATAAGGAGGGCTCAGTCACAACGACCTTCACAATCGCAAAATGCCCGCTGAATTAGGAGAATGTGAAAATCAGTGTTTCCAAGAATCCAAGTTACTATACAGGAAAGAAAGTGGAGCATTCTGTCACCGTCCAGTATTCCTATAAAGAATGGACTGGCGGAACCGCCACGGAAAAGACAGTCACATTGTCAAAAGGTGCAGACTATGCTGTCACATATTCCAACAACGTCAATGCGAGCGTATATTTCGATGGCAAAGATTATGTGCCAGTCCGTCAAGGAAAAGAGCCGTCTATCAAGCTTTCAGGAAAAGGAAATTTTACAGGAGCAAGAACGACAGAAAACGTTACTTCAGACGGAAAACCAAGCGGCAGTAAATTAACATTTGAGATTCGTCCCAAAAATCTGAGTGACACCATCGTGACAGTAGGAGATTTGCCAGAGAAGCTAGCCGCGCAGGCGCCGAAAATCACGGTAAAAGACGGAACAAAAGTTCTGCCATCCAGCCAGTATAAAATCACGAAGATCATAAAGACACATGGTTCAGATAGGAAGCCGCTTGCTGCACCAGAGCAGATCTACGCACTCGAAGGAGGCATTGAAAACGGAACGCCTAAGGTCCAGTCCGCAGGCACCTATGAGATTACAGTCGAGGGCAGGGAGAAAACCAATTATGAAGGCACAAAGGATACATCCAATGCCAGTGCAAAGGACAAACTGCTGTGCAGAGTCGTGGATAAAGACCATCTGATCGATTACGCGGCAGTCAAAGTAAACGGCAAATTCTACTATACCAGAGAACAGGTCACTCTCTCCGCAGGAACAGAGACCTCTAATCTTGTCGTCAAAGCAGGAAAAAATAAGGTGCTGCTGGCAATGCGTGATAAGCCGCAGGCTGGAACAGAGGGAGAGGACGGTTACTATGTGACATATACTGGCAATGTCAATGCCGGAAAAGCATCCGTCACCATTACTGGTACAGGCAGCTATATTGGAACAAAGACTGTCACCTTCAAGATTAACAAGCGGACATTTGCAGACACCCTTGCAAAACCGCAGGACAAGCTTCAGAAAGGTGTGCTGCTGACACCTAAATTGTCGGAAAAAGGTGCAGCCAGCAAACTGGATGCAGTCTGGATTCCAGCGAAGGCGGATGAGAAGGGCATGATTATCAATTCTGACAATGGCAAGGCAGGCGAAACAGGTTTTCTCGAGGTTCCCTACACAGGCTATACCATCAGCCCTGATTTCCGTTTCAGTGCTGTAAATTATGACCTGAATGGAGAGGCATTGACATCCAAGGAGCTGTCATCAGGGGACTATACTGTTTCCTGCAAAGTGGGAGCATGGGAAGACAACAAGGCACCCGTCACAGTCACTGTCAAAGGAAAGGGCAACTACAGCGGCAGCGTGAAATTTGAGAACCTGTTTACATTGACCGCAAGGAGCCTCAAAGACCTGAATATCGACATTACGCCGGCATCCTATACCGGCAGTGCACTAAAGCCGTCTGTAGTCTTTTACGACAAGAACACTGGAAAAGCGGTGAACCTGAAATTAAACACAGCATATTCTGTAAGCTATAAGAATAATAAAGACACAGCAGTCGTCAATACGAATGCGGATAAACAGCCAGAGGTAACACTCAAGGTAAAAGGAAAGGGATGGATTACCGACAAGAATGATCCCGCTACGACGACATGGAGTAAAAAATTTGTCATTGGGCAGGCAGAGATTACCAGCGCAGATGTCGGTGATGTAGTATTCCAGTCCTTCCTTGGCAAGGCATTAAAGCCCAAAGTCACAGTCAAAGTAAATGGCAGGACATTGAAAGAAGGCAAAGACTACACGCTGACCTACAGCAATAATGTAAAACGCGGCAGCAAGGCAGTCCTTCAGATCACAGGAAAAGGAAATTACTACACCAGCGAGCCGATTCGCAAAGCCTTTGTAATCAAATAAAAAGTTCTGACAGTCTGGTACTGCCACACTCATTTAACAGGTGTGGCAGTACTTTTTTGTTTTCTGCATTTACATCTCCTGTATGCACTGTTAAAATGGTAATAGGAAACAGGTTATGGAGGTGTATATGAATGCGCTATTTTAATACAGAAGGTTTGTGCAGACCCGAAGAACATTACATGGTACAGCTTGATGACAGGATGGAGCAGATCAAGACATTATTTGTGGACCGAAAGAAATATTTTGTTATAAACAGAGGGCGGCAATATGGCAAGACCACAACGCTGAGGGCATTGGAGGAGTATTTAAAAGAAGACTACATTGTGTTATCACTCGATTTTCAGGAGATCGAGTCAGAGAGCTTTGCGGACAGCGTTCTCTTTTCACAGACGCTTGCGAGAAAGCTGTATACGGCATTCGAGTATGTCAAAACAGAGAATCAAGAGATCCTTCAAAACATGTTGTCAGATTTCAGAAAAGAGAATCCGTGCGGTGGGCTGAACGAATTGTTTGACTGTATCAGCAGGATTTGCGGGTGCAGTCTGCGCCCAGTCATTTTGATGATTGATGAAGTTGACAGTGCATCAAACAATCAGGTTTTTATCGATTTTCTGGCACAGCTTAGGGCTTATTACCTCAAGCGCGATAAGATGCCAACGTTCCATTCCGTCATTTTAGCAGGAGTCTATAATATCAAAAATCTGAAATTAAAACTGCGCCCTGAGTCGGAGCATCAATATAACAGCCCTTGGAATATCGCCGCATCCTTTAAGCTCAATATGCTTTTCTCGGCAAAACAGATTGCCGGGATGCTGCAAGCATATGAAGCGGATTATCATACAGGAATGGACATACAGGCAGTGGCAGAGGAGATTTATGCATACACGTCTGGGTATCCAGTTCTTGTATCAGCAATATGCAAATACATTGATGAAGAACTCCCCACAGACGAGGCGTTTGACAGCCAGCAGCCATTTTGGTCCAAGCAGGGAGTCGCTCAGGCTGTTAGAAGGATCCTGTTTGAGAACATTCCCTTGTTTGAAAGTATGGTCCGCCATCTTGATGATTATCCAGAAATGAAGAAGATGTTTCAGGCCATCTTGTTTCAGGGAATTGAATTTTCATATAATCTAAATGCAAAGGAGATTAGTCTGGCGAGTATGTTTGGCTATGTTGTTGAAGAAGATGGAAAAGTGCAGATCGCGAACCGCATTTTTGAGACGTGCCTTTATAATTATTTTTACGCGGAAGAAGAATTGTCGAATGGAATCATCCGAGAGGCGAAACAGGATAAGAATTATTTTATTCATGATGGCAGGCTTGACATGGATATCGTCATGCAAAGATTTGTCACAACTTTTGTGGATATTTATGGGCACAACGGCGAAAAGTTTATAGAGGAAAACGGGCGGAAACTCTTTTTGTTATACCTGAAACCCATTATCAATGGAACAGGAAACTATTATGTCGAGGCGCAGACAAGGGATGAAAAGCGGACAGATCTCATTGTCGATTATCTGGGGGAACAATTTATCATTGAGCTCAAAATCTGGCATGGAAATGAGTACAATGAAAGAGGAGAAAAACAGCTTGCATCATATCTCGATTATTACCATCAGAATAAAGGCTACCTGCTAAGTTTTAATTTTAATCAGAAAAAAGAAGTGGGTGTGAAGGAGATTATGATTGATGGCAAGCGGATTGTGGAGGCGGTGGTATAAGTGGATTTTGTAAATTGTAAAATACAGTAATGTATCTTTTGATTGAATAGCATTTTTAAAGTAAATTGAGAAAATAAATATATTAGCTAAGAGGTTGGTGTGGGCGATGAGTGTATGCGATTTTATGGATGAATTAAATAAATTGAGAAAATCATCAAAGATCCCCCTGAACCACCCCACGGAGGAAGCACCAAATGAAAATCAAAGAACAAACAATCCAAGTAAAAGACCTGCTGACAAAGTCAAACCTGCCTGCAAGTGATTATGTGATCAATCCTTATGTAGGCTGCCCGCATGGCTGCAAGTACTGTTATGCCTGTTTTATGAAGCGCTTCACAAACCACAGTGAGGAGTGGGGGCAGTTTGTTGACATCAAGCAGTGCGACAAGGCAATCAGCAAAAAGAGACTGCAAGGTAAAAGTGTATTTCTGTCGTCGGTGACAGACTGTTATAATCCGTATGAGGAAAAGTATGAAAGCACGAGAAAGATTATAGAGCAGCTGCTGTCCATCGACTGTGAGTTGAGTATTGCAACGAAGTCAAAGCTGATTCTGAGGGATGTCGATTTATTAAAACAGTGCAAAAAGCTCAAAGTGTCGATGTCCGTCAATACGATGGACGAGCAGTTTCGAAAAGATATGGACAATGCCAGCACAATCACGGAACGGCTGAATGCATTGAAAGTACTGCATGAAAATGGAATCTATACCATATTGTTTATGTCCCCCATTTTTCCGGGAATCACGGATTTTCGCGAGATTATTGAAGCCAGCAAAGCATATGTGGATCAATACTGGTTTGAGAATCTAAACTTGAGGGGAAACTACAAACCCCGCATTCTTGAGTATGTCAGGACGCATTATCCTCAGTACGCAGCACTGTATCATGAGATTTATACGGAGGGGAATATGGCGTACTGGCAGAGTCTGGCACAGGCGATTGAAACATACTGTGCGCAGCAGTCTGTAAACTATATCAATTATTTTTATCATGAGAAGCTGGTGGCGGAGAAACAGAACAAAAATAATTCATCTGTAATGGCGGAGTGAAGAGATGTAAAATTGATTGCAACAGGGCTGTCGGTTCGCGACAGCCCTGTTTGATAAGCGTGTTATTATTACCGCGGTACTTTTCTGACATCCTCTGGATTCAGGGTGTAGAATACAGGCGCGCTATTGTTGGTATAATACCAAAGTATATTTCCGTTCACTACAATAGGTTTGCAGTCTGACAGAGGACCGTCGAAACTATAAATTCCAGAGATCGGTTCCCCGTTTCCATTGAGGAGCATACTCTTTTGGATTGTTGAAGGGACTGGTTTGTTGTCCTCTATAACGTTAATTGATTCTGTCCAGAGCAGCATCAGTTCATTGCCATTAAGCTTTACAAGGTGCGGTGTGGTCACTACGGCTTCTGGTGTTTTTTGAGGATTGCCTTTGGCATCCGTATATTCAATGTACTTGTAGTTTGTGATCCAATGTTCGGTGGTACCATCTGCTGAAAAATTATCCTTCTGCGTACTGGTTACAAAAATGTTTCGTATTGTTCCTGTGGAGTAAGGATTTGCCTTCTGATCTACCGAATTTCCGGCGGTCAGATAAGCGGTATCAGAAGCTTCAAAGGCTCCTACAGATACACCTGTGTGTGCACCAGAACCGCCCATTGGCAGTACAGAAACTGCACGGTTGCCGCCAAATGCACTTGCATCAGGAGCTTTTTTATTGTATCTCACCATGACAACAGAACGTGGGTAAGCATCACCATGATCGACGGTCAACAGGGTGTTGTCGTCGTCAAGTAAGACATATTGGTTATAGGAGTGGCTTACATACCCGTTCCAGCCTAGATTATAGACCCCAGTAAGCTGTTGTTTTATATCCATAGTAGATATTTGTATGCATAATGATATATTTGCCTGATGCGCATTATACATTTGATGACAAGTCCGAATATAAAGTGTATCTTCGCATTCTATCATGCGCAGGCTTCCATTTTTGAAAGGATCTAAAGTGTTCGCACCAAATAATCGGGTGGCATCAATGCGGTTCCAGTTCTTATCATATTTTATGATACGCAGGACTTCTAGGGTATCATCCTTATTCGGATTTCTTTGTCCAAATGCAAGGAAATAGTAATCTTTGCCAGCGTAGAAGCCGCCAAATTTTGGCAGTTCCATTTTGATGATTTTTTGTGAAATAAACTTATAGTCTGGTGTATAGGATTCTATGCAAATATTATTATTGCCTATATACTCTACACGCACAAAGGTATTATCGTCATTCTGGAACAAATAAGAACGTATGTCTGAGCCTTCAAAATCACTATAATTGTGTCCGTTGATATTTGTGGATATTGCAGCAGATGAGCTGTCCCAATTATCTTCGGGAATTTCTGTTGTTAATTTCTTTGTTACTTCGCCCTTAAAATCGCCGATACCCTGTATTGTAACTGAAACTTGTTTGTTATGAAGCTCCTCATGATTTGTAATTGCGTAGTCTGCGTATTCCAGCAATTCCTTTTTGTTATAGGTCAGTACAATTCTGCTAGGTTCTTTGTCGGTTGCCTTCGTTACTTTGACAGAAGCTTTTTTGATCTCCTGCGGTTCAATTTCAAATTTTATAGAGGTGCTTCCGTTACAGTTATTGCCAATTCCTTTGATTGTGATCAGGGCTGTTCCTGAATGGAGATTATTTGAATAAGCAACGGTATAGTCCTTGTTTAAAGCCAGTTTTTTGTTTTGGATAGTTTTAATTGTTACGGCAGGTGTTTGTGCGTTTCCATTAAAGGTTTTTGGAGAGATCTCTGCGATCGTCACATGTTGTTTGTGTTTATCTGTTTCTTCCGTGTTATTGATATCGACTTTACCAATATTAAAAGTGCCTACAATCTTACCCTTGTATTTGCCCTTTCCTGTAATGATCATTACTGCTGTTCCAGCGTTTGTATTATTTTGATACTGTACTTTGTAGTCCTTATTATTTTGCAGTTCAGTATCCCCTATTGTAAGTTTGACATTCCGCGAAATAGCTTTTCCAGTATATGTTGTATCTCCAGTAATCTCTTTTTTGGCTGAATTAATGTAGTACTCTTTTTCGACATCATACACAGTGAGTTTTACGGTGACAGATCCTGTATAGTTGGTGTTTGGCTTAGCGGTTAGCGTTAGTTTCGCTTTTTTAGGATCGTCTGTGTCAGTGTACTCACAAATAAAATTATTGTTGTTTATCCGCATTGATCCATCATAAACAGTGAATGCGGGATTACCACTGTTAGTGAGTTTGCTTTCCGTAATAATATTTAGTTTCTTGATGCTCTTGGGAGTGATTGTAAAAAAGATTTCGGATAAACTTCCTGTGTATTCTCCCTTTCCTGTGATCGTTACGGAAGCTTGCGTTGTGTCTGTACTGGCATTGACATTATTTTCAAGTTTAAGAGTATAGTCTCTGTCTTTTTTCAATGTAACCCGTTTCTTGCCATTGTATATTGAAACATTAACATTTGGTTCATATTCTTTACCGTTATAAACTCTTGGCTTGATATCTTTAACAAGGGTCTGTGTTGCAGTATCCGTTAAATCGATTGGCGGCTCTATGATAAAGTTCCTTGTTATACTTCCCGTATATTCTGCGGTTCCTGTAATTGTTACAGAAGCTTTCTTTTCATTCGTACTGGCATTGATATTGTCTTTGTACGTTACTGTATAGTCTCTGTCTTTTTTGAGTGTAATTCGTTTCTTGCCGTTGAATATGGAAACCGTTACACGAGGTTCGTAGGGTGTACCATTATATCGTCTTGGTTTGATGTTATCTGTAACGATAGTCTGTGTTGCATCATCCGTTAAATTGATTGGCGGCTCAATGATAAAAGTTACGGTTTTTCTTCCCTTATAATTTTCAATTCCTGTAATGATTGCCGAAGCCGTTCCGGCGTTTACATTATTTCTGTATGCGAGTGTATAGTCCCTGTCCTTTTTGAGTGTAACTCGTTTCTTGCCGTTGAATATGGAAACCGTTATACTGGGTTCATAGGGCTTACCATTATACCGCCTTGGTTTGATATTATTTGTTTTAAGCTCTGATGATGCAGCGCCCAGATCGATACGTGTATCTTCTTCTCTTGCTCCCTGTGCAGCACTCATGCTGATTTCCGCATCATCTGAAATCCACTTGGCATACAATACAATATCTTCTGTCACAACATCCGCTTCAAAATTCCATGCATTGATGCATTTTGTTTCCCGGTACCATTCTGCAAAGGTATATCCTTCTGCGGCTGGAACTTCTGGTGCTGCAAATGTTTCACCATGGTTTACAGTTACAGGCTCGATTGGCGTGCCAATTCCCTGCAAATCAAAAGTAATAACATGAGTATTGGTTTCTGCTTTACCTTGCGTCCATTTGGCATATAAAATAGTATCGGATAATATTGTATCTACTGCAAAATCCCATGCATTTGTGCATTCGGGTTCTTTAAACCAGCCTTCAAATTGATATCCTTCCGCGGTTGGTGCTTCTGGTGTTGTCAAAAGTTCACCAGTTTTTACAGTCAGGGATTCGATAGGTGTTCCATGCTCTTGTAGCGCAAAATTGACTGTATACATTGCAGCGGAAGGGTCTTGTGCCCATTTTGCATAGAGTGTGATATCGGATGTTACAGTATCCTTTTCAAAATCCCATATGGTTTCGTATTGTGCTTCTTTGAACCAGCCTTCCAACAAATAACCTTCTTTAACAGGAGTTTCAGGCTGCTCAATTTTCTCATTTTCCAAAATGGACTGTGCTGGTACAATCGTGCCGCCATTCGATTCAAAAGTGATAATGTACTGCGAAGGCACATCTTCAACTACAGTGTATATAAATTCAGCAATATCACTGTCTGTACAGCCTTCTTTTACAGCGATCGCTTTTACTGTGATATCCTCATTTACAGCGATTGGTTCCACATATAGCGTGCTGTCAGCAGAAGGCGTTGTGCCATCAAGGGTATAATAGATTGCAGCGTTCTCTTCACTTGTTAGAATTAACTTGGATTCTTTCGTAATACTTGCTTTTGGTGCTGTAAGCATTTCTTTTTTCTCAGTGAGAGAGAAGAAATGAACAGTATAATTGATATAAGGTTTTTTATTCTTGTTAATTTCTATTTGGAAAGAATCTTTGTCTTCATAAGCAGCAAGACCAGATGCTTCTGGGCGGAAAATAATGTTGCTTTTTTGTGCGGAAGGATCACTGTACACATAAAAATCACCATCTGCCGAATCTGTTGAGAAGTTCCATTCTTTTCCATCTGATTCCCTTGTCAGTGTTACATCAATATCAGAAGCTTCCAAAGTTTCATTGGTAGAGACAGACCAAGGATAATCATTACCAAAATATTCGACAGGCATATTTTGAGCAGGCCATGCTATACCAAATATATTTTCGGTTTCACCAGAACAGTCTGCTGTGTACATTGCACTATAAATGCCTTTGCTTCCTGATACCGCGCCAAAACCGGCTTTTGCCATAGACGCATTCAAAATTCTGCTGCGGTTTTCAAGCTTTGATATCGTTTCACTGTCTTTATCTGCCATCCATGAATCAATCAACGTCTCATTTAAGGTCTTTTTCTGATTGCTGTCAAATGCAATATTAGAATTAGAAGCACCTTCGCAGCCTTGCTCAAATAATGTTTCTGACATGCCATCAGGCTGTGACGGTTCAGGGCTTAATTTATGATTGACATAATTGACAAGTGCTGCTGACTGGCTCAAATTATTGTAATTCCCGTTTAAAGCCACGTCATAGGGCAGACCTGCAATAAAGCGGATTTGGCGCAGCATGGACGCGGCGGATCGGAGTGTGTCCTCAGACAAGGCACCTGCGCTGTATGGTTCATTCAGGTCAGGTTCTGTTTTGTAGGTGATCTTGTCTGTCTTTGCTGCCTTTTCCTGTGCGGCAAATTCCCGGATTTCGTCCGCAGTGTGGTAAGCTGCCTGTAGTGCGGTGTCGGCGGATTCTGTTTCCGATTCGGGATCCGTTGAAACTTCTGCCAGCGTTTTTGTTTCTGATTCCGACTCTAATTCCGATTCTAATTCGGTTTTTAATTCTGATTCCGATTCTAATTCCGTATTTAATTCCAATTCCGTTTCGGTTTCTAATTCGGTTTTAACCTCGGGTTTTAATTCCGTTTCAGATTCCGTTTCAGGATCTGGTTTTGATTCAGCTGTGGTTTCTGTTTTGGCTTCGCTGTCAGTTTCTGATTGAGCTTCAGATGACTGTATTTCGCCGTAGGATTCCGATTCAGTTTGTTCGGGGGTGTTTTCTGGTATGGTGTTTTCCTGACTGGTGGAAGCCTCGTATCCGGCGGTTTCATTTGTAGTCTGTACTTCCGATGCGGATGCTGGCGTATCCATGACGGTGAACACCATTGCAACGGATAGCAGCATGCATAACAATTTTTTCTTCATCATATAAATTCCTCTACTTTAAAAAATCTGTCTTTGGCAGGTACTTGTGAAAAATAATTTGATGAATGCAATCACGTCCTTTCTAAATCATATTGCACATTTTGTAAATGTGAATTAGGATTATTATATTATAGATTGCCAGCGTTTTCCAGTGAAATTTTTATAGATGGGGAATAATGAAATAGTATCTATATCCCCCATTTGAAATGGGGGCCGAGGCAAAGCC
>ERZ779632.1068-NODE-1068-length-12295-cov-4.473448_pt1 | contig 12295 bp, 13 predicted proteins | sample MGYA00514194_ERZ779632 | MGnify/ENA primary metagenome ERZ779632 (study PRJEB29562, sample SAMEA4376704) | mouse gut metagenome | isolation source: Cecum | study: EMG produced TPA metagenomics assembly of the A DSS colitis mouse model was used to assess the...
TATATATGAAGAATTTGCCTATTATTACACACATCGGCAGTTTCTTTGCAAAACTAAAATTGCAGAAACTACCGTCGTAGACATTCTGGTGTGGCAGATGGATCATTTTAAGGCGAGACTTGACAGAAACAGTGAAATGCGTACCAATAAAGATAAAATGCTGCTGTACGCTTTTTTCACTTTTTTAAATATGGCCGAAAATCCTGCTCCTGTTTTGGCGCGGATGAGAGAGGAAACAGGAACGGATTATCCGGATAAATTTTAGAAAACTTTGACACTTTTTTGTCAGTATGTTTTTTTTTGAATACTTCCTTTAAATTCACCGAAAAACAGTTTCTTTTGCTTGTAGAATCTGCTACAATCAACTCATAAAGAAGTGTATGGATACACTATATTATGTATGGAAGATAACAGGAGGAGAGACGCATGCGGTATTTTTTTGACGGCAGAATGGAAAAAACGGACGACGGTTATTTTATGCCGATTCCTTTTAACGTCTGGGAGGTATGCAAAAAACGAGATGTGATCCAGGCCGAGATTCTCATGGACAACAAGATGATTCAATGTGAATTGATTCCCGAAAGCAAGGGATTTTACCGGCTGCACCTTACCGAAGAGGCGGCCGCCAATTTTGATATGAATGCAACGCATAAGATTTTGCTGCACATAGGCGCAAGCCTGATCAAAATGGATCAGAACAGTCCCTACAGCCTGGAGAATCCGATACGCAGCATTGACAGCGTGGAGGTAATTATTCAGCCGGAGGATGGTCTTTGCGGACAGGCATGCGTGGCGATGCTGGCCGGCGTTACGATCGCGGAGGTTGTTACGGTCATGGACTGCAGAGAGTGGCAGGCGACTATGGGAATGGTGATCTCAGCGCTTAATTATTATGGAATCGATCATCATGACGTAATTATCTATACGGAAGGAAAGCCGGCGGTGCTGCCCAAGTGCTGTATTATGATGGAGAAAATGGGGCGCTACTGTCATTACCTGGTTCATTTTGACGGTAAATTTTATGATTCCAATCTGGGCGTGCTGGATGAATACGATATGACCAAGCTTCTGGGGTATCTGGAAGTAAACGTCTGATGCGGTCTGTAACAAACATAATGATTATGGGGCAAAGAGGGTATAGGTATGCATTATGGAGAGATTCCTTTTGAGGAAAGACTGAAAGAAAATATACGGCAGTATCGTTCCGCCGATTTGTATGATTTACAGATAGTCGGATGGCAGCTGCGGCAGTTGTGCGAACAGTACGGGTTTGAGCTGCTGCTTACGGACCGTCACGGAGAAAAGGCGGTGGAGATCGGAGCCTTTGAAGAATTTGAACCGGATGTGGTCAAAAACCCGGGGGAAAAGATTCAGATTAAGGGACATACGGTAGGACATATTTACATAAGGGGAGCGGAGGAAGCGGTCCGGCCCAGGATAGAAGAGGCGCTGCACATGTATGTGCGCATGTTGGAAGCATGGGGAGAAAAATCCTATCTTGCCAGAGAACTTTCCACATATTGCGATGAGCTTGCAGACCGTGTGGAAGCGGGCAGGCAGCAGCTCAAAGGCGACGAACGAAAGGATGTTCTGACGGGAACCCTGAACAAGACGTATTTTGAGAACCGGATGAAGATTATTGACCGTGCGGAGATTGCGCCGGTTGCGCTGATCCAGGCTAATATTAACGACTGGAAGTTTTTCCACGATCATTTTGGCATCGAAGAAAGCGACCGATTAATCAGCGTGGTGGCAGGAATCATCCGGGAACATGCCAGGGAAGACTACGTAATCGGCCGGTGCGCCGGAGACTTGTTTAATATTATTATACCCATGCCGCAGGAGCAGGAAGCGGAAGAATTTGTGGAGAGGATCCGCAGGGCTCTTGACGAATATGACGATCCGATACTGGTCCCTTCCGCAGCCTTCGGTATTGTGTACAAGGAGAACGTAGAAGAATCTCTGGAAGATAAACTTTCGGATGCGGAATATGAGATGTTTAATGATAAAATACGGATTAAAAATATGCCGGACTATCGTGAACGGTTGGAAAAAGGAATAGGTTGAAAAATCAGAGATTTTTCAATTTGTTATTTAAGCAGTATCGCAAGCAATGCTTGCGATATGCATGGAGAATACAATTATAAATATTTGGAATGTCAGGGGCTGTCGAAATGATAGTCCCTTTTTTCGTGCTCTGGCGCTATAAGTTTCAAGAGATCGGAAACAAATTATAAAATAAAAATTAAATCGATTAAAACCATTGAAAATGAGAAAATAAGAGAAAATAAGAGAAAATAGAAGTAAATAAAAGTATAATTAAGAAATATAAATGTTATCTCGGTTGCAAACCATTCCGTATGAATCTAATATATGGATAGTGTTTAGCACTCGACTATGAAGAGTGCTAACAAACCTTAATAAAGAAATAAAAAATTGCTATAAGGAGGCTATTAAAATGAAATTAGTACCACTTGGCGACAGAGTTGTTTTAAAACAGTTAGCGGCAGAAGAGACGACGAAATCAGGAATTGTCCTTCCTGGTCAGAGTAAAGAGAAACCCCAGCAGGCAGAGGTTATCGCAGTAGGTCCCGGCGGATGCGTTGACGGCAAAGAAGTAAAGATGGAAGTAAAAGTCGGCGATCAGGTTATTTATTCCAAATATGCGGGAACCGACGTAAAGCTTGAGGAAGAAGAATACATCATTGTAAAACAGAATGATATTCTTGCAATTCTTCAGTAAAACCGCAATTCAAAAAAAGCAAATTAAATTCAGGAGGCGTAATAAACATGGCAAAGGAATTAAAATATGGAGCAGAAGCACGCGCGGCTTTAGAGTGCGGCGTGAATAAACTGGCTGATACCGTAAGCGTAACACTGGGACCGAAAGGAAGAAACGTAGTTCTTGACAAATCTTTCGGCGCTCCCCTGATCACCAATGACGGCGTTACGATTGCTAAAGAGATCGAGCTGGAAGACGCGTTTGAAAATATGGGCGCACAGCTTGTAAAAGAAGTTGCGACCAAAACCAACGATGTGGCCGGAGACGGAACGACTACGGCAACCGTGCTGGCACAGGCAATGATTCATGAAGGAATGAAAAACCTGGCTGCAGGCGCCAATCCCATTATCTTAAGAAAAGGCATGAAAAAGGCAACCGACGTGGCGGTAGAAGCGATTGCAAAGATGAGCTCCAAAGTAAACGGCAAAGAGCACATCGCAAGAGTTGCAGCGATTTCCGCCGGTGATGAAGAAGTCGGAACCCTTGTTGCAGACGCTATGGAAAAAGTATCCGGCGACGGCGTTATTACCATTGAAGAATCCAAAACCATGCTGACAGAGCTGGATCTGGTAGAAGGTATGCAGTTTGACCGCGGCTACATTTCCGCATATATGGCGACCGACATGGATAAAATGGAAGCGGTTCTCGAGAACCCTTTCATCCTTTTTAACGTTTAAATCTTTTCCAACATTAAGGAGATTCTTCCCCTGCTGTTGCAGATGGTTCAGTCCGGCGCAAAGCTTCTGATTATTGCCGAAGACGTGGAGGGCGAAGCGCTTACGACTCTGATTCTCAACAAACTGCGGGGAACCTTCAATGTAGTTGCGGTAAAAGCGCCCGGCTACGGCGACAGAAGAAAAGCGATGCTTGAGGATATTGCCATTCTTACAGGCGGCCAGGTAGTCAGCAGCGAACTGGGCATGGAATTAAAAGATGTAACCATGGACCAGCTTGGACGCGCAAAATCCGTTAAAGTACAGAAAGAGAATACGGTGATCGTTGACGGAGAAGGCGAGAAGGAAGCGATTGATGCAAGAATCAACCAGATCAAAAACCAGGTTGAGGAAACAACTTCCGATTTTGATAAAGAAAAACTGCAGGAGCGTCTTGCAAAACTGGCCGGCGGCGTAGCGGTTATCCGTGTAGGCGCGGCAACCGAAACCGAAATGAAAGAAGCGAAGCTCCGTCTCGAGGATGCCCTTGCGGCAACGAAAGCGGCTGTGGAAGAAGGTATTATCTGCGGCGGCGGTTCCGCTTATATCCACGCTTCCAAGGAAGTTGCCAAAGCGGCGGCAGGATTAGAGGGTGAAGAGAAGACCGGCGCTCAGATCGTTTTGAAAGCGCTGGAGTCTCCGCTGTTCCATATTGCGGCTAATGCAGGCCTGGAAGGCAGCGTAATCATCAATAAAGTGAGAGAGTCCGAAATCGGCGTGGGCTTTGACGCTTTGAAAGAAGAATATGTAGATATGGTAAAAGCGGGTATTCTTGATCCTGCAAAGGTAACGAGAAGCGCATTGCAGAACGCTACCAGCGTTGCAGCTACTCTGCTTACAACCGAATCTGTTGTTGCAAATATCAAAGAAGAGACGCCGGCAATGCCTGCAGGCGCCGGAATGGGCGGAATGATGTAAAAAGCATACATCAATGATGTAAAAAGAGGTTGCATTTTATAAAAGCAAGTGCTATAATGGGTAAGTATGGTGAATACTTCAAGTGTTAAGAGTGGACGGCAGTCCACTCTTTCTTTATGGTAGTTTTGGCCTGCAGAAAATTGAATAGGGAAGGAAAGGTGAGTCTATGTCAAAATCGAGGACATATGAATCCAGAACAGAAAGTCTTCTTTTACCCATCGTAGAAAAACAGGGGATTGAAATCTATGACGTGGAATATGTAAAGGAAGGCGCCGATTGGTATCTGCGGGCTTATATTGATAAGCCGGGCGGTGTGGATATCAACGACTGCGAGCACGTCAGCCGGGCATTATCGGATGCGCTTGACAGGGAAGATTTTATTGAGGAAGCCTATATTTTGGAGGTAAGCAGTCCGGGACTTGGAAGGGCTTTGAAAAAAGATAAGCATTTTGAAAAAAGTCTGGGGGAGGAAGTGGAAGTGAAAACTTACAAACCCGTGGACGGCAGCAAAGAATTTGCGGGAATTCTTAAGTCTTATGATGATAAAACAATAACCATAGAAATAGATAATATAGAAATCAGCTTTGCAAAATCAGACATTGCTTTGATTCGGCTGGCGCTGGATTTTTAGTCAGGAGGAAAAAAGGAAAAATGAACAAAGAATTAATGGAAGCATTGGATATTCTGGAGAAAGAGAAAGAGATCAGTAAAGAGACACTGTTCGAGGCCATAGAGAATTCTCTGCTCACTGCCTGCAGAAATCATTTTGGGAAAGCGGATAATATCAAGGTTGAAATAAATCGTGAAACCTGCGACTTTTTGGTATATGCGGAAAAAGAAGTAGTGGAAAACGAAGAGGATGTGGAAGACGACTGCATGCAGATTGCATTGGAGGATGCCAAAGAAATATCCGTGAAAGCAAAAGTGGGAGATCTGCTTCATGTGGAAATTAAATCTAAAGAATTCGGACGTATTGCAACCCAGAACGCCAAAAACGTGATTCTTCAGAAAATCCGCGAAGAAGAGCGCAGCGTAATTTATAATCAGTATTATGAAAAAGAAAAAGATGTGGTAACGGGAATTGTACAGCGCTACATCGGTAAAAGCATTTCCATCAACCTGGGAAAAGCGGACGCTATGCTGAATGAGAACGAGCAGGTGAAAAGGGAAGTGTTTCGTCCTACGGAGCGAATCAAAGTATATATCCTGGAAGTGAAAAATACGCCCAGAGGACCGCGTATCAATGTAAGCAGAACGCACCCGGAGCTTGTGAAAAGACTGTTTGAATCGGAAGTGACCGAGATTAAGGACGGCACCGTTGAGATTAAGAGTATTGCCAGAGAGGCCGGAAGCAGAACGAAAATTGCGGTATGGTCCAATAATCCCAATGTAGACGCGGTAGGCGCCTGCGTAGGTATGAACGGCGCCAGGGTAAACGCAATCGTAGAAGAACTGAGAGGCGAGAAAATCGATATTGTTAACTGGGATGAGAACCCCGGCAATCTGATTCAGAACGCTCTTTCACCGGCTAAAATTGTAGCCGTGTTTGCGGATCCTGACGATAAGACGGCAAAGGTTGTGGTTCCCGATTATCAGCTTTCGCTTGCCATTGGTAAGGAAGGACAGAACGCAAGACTTGCCGCGCGTCTGACCGGTTATAAGATCGATATTAAGAGCGAGACCCAGGCAAAAGACGCGCCCGGTTTCCGTTACGAAGATTATATGGATGAATATGACGAATACGAAGAGGAAGCGGAGTACGAAGAAACGTATGAAGCGGAACCTGATGAGGGCGAATATGAGTAAAAAGATTCCCATGAGACAATGCGTAGGCTGTGGCGAAATGAAAGGCAAAAAAGAAATGATGCGCGTGCTTAAAACCACGGAAGGCCCCATTGTCCTGGATGTAACAGGAAGAAAGAACGGAAGAGGCGCATATCTTTGCATGCAGGCGGAATGTTTAAAGAAAGCCCGCAAAAACAAAGGACTGGAGCGCTCCTTCAAAATGAGTATTCCGGAAGAGGTATATGACAGCCTGGAAAAGGAGTTTGAAGGCCATGGAGCGGAATAAGGTTTTATCCCTTTTGGGGCTTGCAGCAAGAGCCAGAAAGGTGGCAAGCGGTGAATTTTCTGCGGAAAGCGCAGTGAAAGGCGGAAAAGCCGAGCTGGTGATTGTGGCAGAAGACGCGTCGGATAACACCAAGAAGCTTTTCCACGATAAATGCTCTTTCTATAACGTACCGGTTTATGAATATGGTACAAAAGAAACGCTGGGGCATGCGATCGGCAAAGAGTTCAGAGCGTCCGCCGCGGTACTGGATAAAGGACTGGCAAAAGCAATCATCACCTGTCTGGGAGATTAGTAGAATAACACGGAGGTAGTAAGCATGGCGAAAATTAAAGTTCATGAACTTGCGAAAGAATTAGATAAACAAAGTAAAGAAATTCTTGCTTTTCTGCAGGAGAAGGGCATTGAGGCAAAAGCGGCCCAAAGCTCTATTGAAGAGGAAGACGCAAAAAAGGTGAGAGTCCATTTCGGGACAGTGAAAGCGGAACCGGAACAGACGCCTGTGAATAAAGAACAGAAAACAGAAGAAACTAAAACGGAGGCAAAGTCGGAAGTGAAGACGGAGGAAGCGCCTAAAAAGAAGAAAAAAATCATTTTTGTAAGCAATCCCCAGAATTCCAAAATGCCGGGACAGCGTCCGGGCGGGCAGGCAAGACCGAACCCGAATCAGGCAAAACCCAACCCGAATCAGGCAAGACCCAACCCCAATCAGGCAAGACCGGGCGGCGACCGGAACCGTAACGCGAATCCCATGCGTCCGGCCGGAGGCTTGATCCGTCCTACCGTTCCGCCATCTCCGGCGCCGGCGGTAAATATGGTGCCGTCCAGGCCGGCTCCTAAAAAAGAAAATCCGGTAAAACCGGTTGAAAACCAGGTAAAGGCAGTTGAAAAACCGGAAGAGAAACCGGTTGAAAGAATGGCTGCAAAGCCTGTGGACAGGAGGGAAAACCGTGAAACGGCAGGGCAGCGTCAAAACAACCGAAACGCCAGCCCGCCTCAAAGAACCGGGGAAGGCAGGCACCGCGCCCGTGTTGCGGACAGGAATACGTCCGGCGGCGCAAAAGGAGCATACCAGAATAACCGTCCTGCGGGAGAAGGCCGTCAGAATTCTGGCAATAATCAGGGTAATTGGCGCGGTAACAATGCTGGGCCGGGTAATCGGGGCGGCTTTAACAATCAGGACAGAACTGGTAAGCCAGCTGCAGGGCCGGGTAATCGATTCGGAAAAGCTCCGTCAAAAGGGTTTGAGACTCCGTCAAAGGATATTGAGAAACACAGAGAAGATGAAAAGCGCCGTATCAGCAATCAGGATAAAGATAAACGGTCAAGGAAAGACCATATCTACGAGGAAGACGGCGATAAAGTAAAAAATAAACCGGGCAGGTTTATTAAACCGGAGAAAAAGAAAGAAGAGTCGGCACAGGAAGTTATTAAAGTCATTACCATTCCGGATGTCATTACAATCCGGGATCTTGCTGAAAAAATGAAAATTCAGCCGTCCGCCATCGTAAAGAAGCTCTTTTTACAGGGACGTATCGTTACTGTAAATCAGGAAATCAGCTTTGAAGATGCGGAGAACATCGCAATTGAATACGAAATTATCTGTGAAAAAGAAGTAAAAGTAGATGTTATTGAGGAACTGCTGAAAGAGGAAGAAGAAAAGGAAGAGGATATGGTAAGCCGCGCGCCCGTAATCTGTGTTATGGGGCATGTCGATCATGGTAAAACCTCTCTTCTTGACGCCATCCGTAAAACGAATGTGACGGACCGGGAAGCCGGCGGCATTACACAGCATATCGGCGCATATACTGTTCAGGTCAACGGACAGAAGATCACCTTCCTGGATACGCCGGGACATGAAGCTTTTACGGCTATGCGTATGCGCGGCGCCAATGCGACGGATATTGCGATTCTGGTTGTGGCGGCGGACGACGGCGTTATGCCCCAGACCGTGGAAGCTATTAATCACGCTAAGGCGGCGGGAATTGAAATTATTGTAGCCGTTAATAAAATCGATAAACCGAACGCGAATATCGACCGTGTAAAGCAGGAGCTTGCAGAATATGAACTGATTGCCGAAGACTGGGGCGGAAGCACGGTGTTTGCTCCCGTATCCGCAAAATCAGGAGAGGGAATCGAACAGCTTCTTGAAATGATTCTTCTGACGGCGGAGATTCTGGAACTGAAAGCCAATCCCGACAGACGCGCAAGAGGAATCGTGATCGAGGCAGAGCTTGATAAGGGACGCGGGCCTGTGGCTACCGTACTGGTGCAGAAGGGTACGTTAAAGGTGGGAGATTTCATATCCGCAGGAGCCAGCCACGGTAAAGTAAGAGCGATGATCGACGACAAGGGCCGCCGGGTTAAGGAAGCGGAGCCTTCCACGCCGGTAGAGATTCTGGGTCTGAACGACGTACCCAATGCGGGCGAAGTCTTTATTGCCCATGACAGCGATAAGACCGCGAAGAATTATGCGGAAACTTTTGTTGCGCAGAATAAGGAAAAAATGCTGGAAGACACAAAATCCAGAATGTCCCTGGACGATTTGTTCAGCCAGATAAAGGCCGGAAATCTGAAAGAACTGAACCTGATCGTAAAGGCGGACGTACAGGGAAGCGTGGAAGCCGTAAAACAGTCCCTGCTTAAGCTTTCCAATGAGGAAGTGGTAGTCAAATGTATTCATGGCGGAGTAGGCGCCATCAATGAATCGGATGTAAGCCTGGCCTCCGCCTCCGATGCCATTATTATCGGATTTAACGTCCGGCCCGATGCGACGGCAAAGGCCATTGCCGAGAGAGAAGGCGTGGATGTCAGACTCTATAAGGTGATTTATCAGGCGATTGAAGATATCGAAGCGGCTATGAAAGGAATGTTAGATCCGGTTTACGAAGAAAAAGTGATAGGCCATGCGGAAGTGCGTCAGATCTTTAAGGCCTCCGCCGTAGGAAATATTGCGGGTTCCTATGTACTTGACGGCGTTTTCCAGAGAAACTGCAAAGTTCGGATCAGCAGAGAAGGAAAACAGATATTCGAAGGAGAACTGGCTTCCTTGAAGAGATTTAAAGACGACGTAAAAGAAGTGAAAGCCGGTTATGAATGTGGTCTTGTATTTGAAGGCTATGACCAGATGCAGGAACTGGATGTTGTAGAAGCGTACATTATGGTTGAAGTGCCAAGGTAAGAACGGCGGCAATGACACTAGACGAAAAGGAGTCTTATCAATGAGAAAAAACAGTATCAAAAGCACACGAATCAATGGTGAAGTGCAGAGAGTCCTTGCAGAGATTATACGGGGAGAAATCAAAGATCCCAGAATTTCTCCCATGACCAGTGTGGTTGCCGTAGAGGTTGCCCCGGATTTAAAGACCTGTAAGGCGTATATCAGCGTTTTGGGAGACGATACGGCGCGGGATGAAACGCTTCAGGGATTGAAAAGCGCGGAGGGCTTTATCAAAAGCCGTCTTGCCAAAACGATTAACTTGCGTAATACTCCCGAAATCACGTTTGTTATGGATCAATCCATTGAATACGGCGTAAATATGTCAAAATTAATTGATGAAGTAAACAAAAATCTGTCAGACAGGAGTGATGAAATGTGAAGTTGACAGAAATAGTAAGAGGAGCCTCGTCCATCGGAATCAGCGGTCATATCCGTCCCGACGGGGACTGTACCGGCAGTGCCATGGCGTTGTTTCTGTACTTAAAAAAGATATGCAAAGATGCGGATATTCATCTTTTTCTGGAGAGCCGCCAGGATACCATGACAGATATGAAGTATCTGTCTCAGATTGATACCTCTTATGAGTGGGAAGGCAGTTTCGATGTGTTCTTTGCACTGGATACGGCAAAGGACCGGCTGGGAAAAGCGGAGGCATATTTTGACGGGGCAAAAAAGACAGTCAATATCGATCATCATGTGAGCAATCAAAACGGATGCGCACAGATTAATTATGTGGAACCCAAAGCCAGTTCTACAAGCGAATTGATTTATGAACTGATTAAAGCGGATGACAATCCGCTGCCTTTAAAAGAACGTATGGACGCGGATATCGCATTGGCTGTTTATATCGGAATGATTCACGATACGGGTGTTTTTCAGTATTCCAATACAACCGGAAGAACCCTTGCGGATGCGGCGGAGCTGATTACTTACGGTTTTGACTTTCCAAGGATTATAGAAGAAACTTTTTACCAGAAGACATATATTCAAAGCCAGATTTTAGGCAGGGCGCTTTTGGAAAGTATTCAGTTTATGGACGGCAGATGCATCGTAAGCTGTATTGACAGAAAGACAATGGATTTTTACGGGGTAAATCCCGCGGATCTTGACGGCATTGCGAATCAGCTGCGTAATATTAAGGGAGTCGATTGTGCTGTTTTCCTGTATCAGACGGGATTGATGGAATACAAAATCAGCATGCGTTCCAATGACCGTGTAGATGTGTCCCGGATCGCTTCTTATTTTGGCGGCGGCGGGCATGTGCGCGCGGCGGGCTGTACCATGAAAGGAACTTTCCACGATTGCATTAACAATCTTTCTTTACATATTGAGAAACAAATCGGAGCAAAACATGATTAACGGAATGATCAACGTTTATAAAGAAGCAGGCTTTACCTCTCATGATGTGGTGGCAAAGCTTCGGGGCATTTTAAAACAGAAAAAGATTGGTCATACAGGTACCCTGGACCCGCAAGCGGTCGGGGTACTTCCTGTATGTCTGGGAAACGCAACTAAATTGTGTGATCTGTTTGTGGACAAAACCAAGGAATATGAAGCCGTTCTGCGCCTGGGAGTGACGACCGATACGCAGGACTTAACGGGTACCGTGCTTACGGAACGGCCCGTCGCCGTTGGCCCGGAGAAAGCGGAAGAAGTTCTGTTATCTTTTTTGGGGGAATATGCACAGATTCCGCCCATGTATTCCGCATTAAAAGTAAACGGACAAAAGCTTTACGATCTGGCGAGACAGGGAAAGGAGATCGAGCGGACTGCCAGAGCCGTTACGATTTACAAAATGGATATACAGGAAATTGCATTACCGGTCATTCGGTTTAAAGTTTCCTGTTCCAAAGGAACCTACATCCGCACACTGTGCCATGATATAGGCGCAAAACTTGGCTGCGGGGGCGCGATGGAAAGTCTTAAACGGACGGCGGCGGGAAGCTTTCAAGCGGAGGACGCCCTGACCCTTGCGCAGATAGAAGAATTGCGGGACCGCGGAAAAATTATGGATGCGGTGCTTCCCGTAGAAAAAATATTTGAATCTTATGATAAAGTATTTGCCGTCCGGACGGCAACAGCTATGCTGCAAAACGGCAACGTATTAAACAAAAGGCAGATTAACCGCCGGGAAGCGGCGGATGCCGGAAAAGATACTTTTCAGATATCCGTGAATGGCAGGGGGGAACTTGTCCGCATGTATGATGTAAAGGAAAGCTTTTACGGAGTTTATGAGTATCTGGAGACAGAGGGGCTTTACAAGCCTTATAAAATGTTTCTGCCGGATATGGAAGCATAGCTTTCGGAGTATGGAGGATTGGCGTGAGAATTATAGAAGCGTACACAGAGTTTCTGATTGAAGGAGAAACGGCGGTTGCGATCGGAAAATTTGACGGCGTGCATATCGGGCATCAGAAACTGCTGCAGCAGATTTTGAATAAAAAGAAAGATGGACTTCGCTCCTGTGTATTTACTTTTGATCCGCCGCCCGACGTGTTTTTCGGAAAAAGGCTGCCCATGGAGCTTACTACCAGAGAGGAAAAACGCCGGATATTTGCAAAAATGGGTATAGATATTTTAATTGAATTCCCCTT
>ERZ779632.1071-NODE-1071-length-12274-cov-5.529094_pt1 | contig 12274 bp, 14 predicted proteins | sample MGYA00514194_ERZ779632 | MGnify/ENA primary metagenome ERZ779632 (study PRJEB29562, sample SAMEA4376704) | mouse gut metagenome | isolation source: Cecum | study: EMG produced TPA metagenomics assembly of the A DSS colitis mouse model was used to assess the...
CAGGGAAACAGGTCCCGCAGCTCCTCTTGAACCCGCTGTGTCCCGGTTCCCACAAAATTCAGCAATCCCCCACAGGAGGGGCAGGCCGGGGGCAGGGCCTGGGAAAAGCCGCAGTGGTGACACATCAGCCGGTTATTGGCCGAGTGATAGGTGAGCTTAACGGAGCAACGGGGGCACTCGGGCACCTCGCCGCACTCGCCGCAGGACACCATCCGACTGGCCCCCCGGCGATTGAGAAACAAAATGGCCTGCTCCTCCCGCTTGAAATTTTCCTCCAGCTCCCTGCGCAGCACCGAACTGATCGCCCCAGCGTTTCCCTGACGCAGCTCGTTCTTCAGATCGACAATGAGCACCTGGGGCAGGGCCTTTTGATTATATCGGCTTTTCAGCTGGAAGAGGCCAATCTTCCCCTCCCTCGCCTGGTACATTGTTTCAATAGAGGGAGTGGCGGAGCCCAGCACCAGCAGGGCGTTATTCTGTACGCATCGGTACTTCGCCACCTCCCTGGCGTGATAGCGGGGGACATTTTCCGACTTGTAGCTGCTCTCCTGCTCCTCGTCCAGAATGATAAGACCCAGATTGTCCAGAGGGGCAAAGACCGCCGACCGGGTGCCAATGACCACCTGGGCCTCTCCCCGGCGAGCCCGCTTCCATTCATCGTACCGCTCCCCCGCCCGGAGGGAGCTGTGAAGCACCGCTACCTGTTTTCCAAAGTGTGAGGCAAATATCCTTAACAGCTGGGGCGTAAGAACAATTTCCGGCACCAGAACCAGCGCGGTGCGGCCCCGTGTGAGAGTCTCCTGAATGAGGCGGATGTAAACCTGAGTTTTGCCGCTTCCCGTTACGCCATAGAGCAGGGCGGCGGCAGGCCCCTCCTGCCGCGCCAGCCTGTCCAGCCCCTCAAAGGCTGTCTGCTGCTCTTCATTGAGCACAACCGGCGGAGCGGGAGGCACATCCTTCAAAGGAACACGGCGCAGAACCTCCTGGGGCTCCAAGGTGAGAATGCCGCTTTTCTCCAGCGACCTGAGTGTGGACATGGAGGCCCCGGTAAAGTAACACAGCTCCTTGGCCGAGGCCGCGCCGAGGGTGCACAGCAGCTCGGTCGCCGAATACCGCAGGGGAGCGGACTTCCTTCTGGGGGTCACCATCGCCATCGCGTCCTCCGCCGGGACAGCCAGCACCGCCAGCTTTTCTTTTTTGTCCCCCACCGCCCGGTGAGCTCCGGTTTCCAGAACGGCGATACCCGCTTCGGTCAGGCGGTGGATCGCGGGGTTGGGGTCCCTGGCCCCAAAGGCCAGGCGGATCTGCTCCATATCCCCCCTGCCGCCCCAGCTCCACAGCAGATCCAGAAGCTGAGCTGTCAGGGGGGCGCCCTCCGCGGCGGCGTAAGCCGCCTCCCGGTCCACTCCCTCCCGGATCGCTACGCTGTCCCGCAGAGAAAAATACAGCCCCGCTGGCAGCATAGCCTTGACACAGTCGTAGACGGTACAGAAATACCGCTCCCGCATCCATAGGGCCAGCTGAATCGCCTTCCCATCCAAAACCGGCTCCTCGTCCAGCGCCGCCTGGATGGATTTCAGCGCCGTTCCGGCGGAGGGGGCCTCATAGATAGACAGTACAACGCCGTCTGACCCCCGGTTTCCAGCGGCGAACGGGACCAGCACCCGCATACCGGGGCACAGTCGCTCCTCCAGCTCTCCGGGAATCAGATAGTCGTAGGGCCGGTCGATGGAGTAGACCGCTTTGGCAACAGCCACCTTTGCAATTTTTCTTGACATGGCTGTCACCACCTCAAAAACGCAGGGGGCAGTGCCCCCTGCATATTACCGCTCCGTCTGTTCCGGCTCCTCTGTTTTCGCCTCCAACTTGCCGTCAGCCACCGCCTGGATGGCAATACTCACCGGTTTTTCATCCAAGGGTTCGCCGGCAATTTCCGCCTCGCGGGCAATCCGGCGGGCCTGGCAGGCCACCACATTTACCAGCTCATACCGGCTGGGCACCTTTTCCAACAGATCCTTCATGGCGGGATACAACATCATAACAAAAAACTCCTTCTGCTTTGATTATACCTATATCCTATTTTTACGCAAACCGTGCGAGAATAGACGCCCGGTTTCCCACCCTGCATTCAGCGGCGGTGAGAATGGCCTCGATTTCCTCCACCGCGCCAGAAACCTTGTCGTTGATGACCAGGTAGTCGTAGTGGGGAATCTCCTTAAACTCCACCTTCGCCTTCTCCAGACGGCCGGCGATCACATCCTCGCTGTCGGTGTTCCGGCGGTGGAGGCGGCGGGACAGCTCCTCAAAGGAAGGGGGAATGATAAAAATAAACAGGGCGTCCGGACACCTGGCCCGAACCTTGGCCGCGCCCTGGACCTCAATGTCCAGCAGCACGTCAATTCCCGCGTCCAGCTTGTTCTGGATGGCCCTCAAGGAGGTGCCGTAGTAGTTATTCACATATTCGGCATACTCCAGCAGCTCATCCGCGGCAATCATCCGCTCAAATTCCACCCGGTCCACAAAATTATAGTTCACTCCATCCTGCTCCCCCACCCGGGGCTGGCGGGTTGTGTAGGACACAGAAAAGTAGATGTTGTCCCTCTGGCTCAACAGCTCAGCGATCACCGTACTTTTGCCCACACCGGACGGCCCGGACAGTACGATCAATTGCCCCTTCTCTTTTTTCATGCCTTCTCCTCTCTGCTGTCCTCCCCCTCCACACGTCCGGCGATCGCCTCCGGAGAGAGGGCGGACAGCACCAGATGGTCGTTGTCCATAATCAGAACCGCCTTGGTTTTCCGACCGTAGGTAGCGTCAATGAGGATCCCCCGTTCTCTGGCCTCTTGGGTCATGCGTTTGATGGGGGCGGATTCCGGGCTGACTACAGCCACCAGCCTGCCGGCGGACACCATGCTGCCAAAGCCGATGTTAATGAGCTTCAACAGCCCTTCCCCCTTACTCGATGTTCTGCACCTGCTCCCGGATTTTCTCGATCTCCGCCTTGATATCCACTACCTGACCGGAAATCTCAATATCGCCGCACTTGGAGCCGATGGTATTGGCCTCCCGGTTGAACTCCTGGATCAGGAAATCCAGCTTGCGTCCGGTCGCGCCCCCCTTGGACAGCATCTCCCGCAACTGGCCGATATGGCTGCGCAGACGGACTGTCTCCTCGTCCACCGCCACTTTGTCGGCAAAAATCGCCGCTTCGGTCAGGATACGGGCGGGGTCCAGCTGGGTGTTGGACAGCACCTCGTTCATCCGGGCCTCCAGCTTGGCCCGATATTCGGCCACCGTCTGGGGGGACCGTTCCTCCACCAACGCTACCTTCTCTTCAATCACCGCGGCGCGGGACAGGATATCTTCCTTTAACCGTTTCCCTTCCCGGGTGCGCATCTGGTCAAAATCCACCAGCGCCTGCTCCAGAACCGAGCAGATATCCTTGGACATCTGCTCCACATCCTCTTCCGCCTTCTCCGCCAGCAGGACCTCGGGGAAACGGGACAGCAGAGAAACGGAGATATCGCTGCTCAATCCATAATCCTCCGCCAGCTGCTTCAGCGCGGCGTAGTAGCCGTCGGCCGCCGGTTTGTTGACAGATACCTGCACCTTATCAGCTCCGGCACTGTCCAGGGTGACAAACACATCCACCTTGCCCCGGGAGATCGCGCTCTGCACCTGGCTCTTGATGGCGTCCTCGGCAAAGAGATACAGCCGTGGAATGCGTACGCTGCAATCCAGATAACGGTTGTTTACCGAACGCAGCTCCACCGTAATGGTACAGCCGTTGAAGCTCTCTTCCGCGCGGCCATAGCCAGTCATACTTTTGATCAAGTTAATCACACTCCTCTGGTCCGGCCCTGGCGCGTATTCAGCGGGATGACGCGCCGGAACAGGCCGATCATTATCACAAAGCCCTATCGCTCTTCAGACGGCAGGCCCGATTTGCCCGTATCAGCAGCAGGGTCCTCCCCATGGGGTCAGGCAGCTGCAGCACAGGTAGGCTGTACAGGGATCGCAGGTAGTGGAACTGTAGCCCGCGGGACGATAGCCTCCTGTAGCTCCCCGCTGCATTACAGCCAGAGCCTGCCGGTATTCCATGTTGTTCGGCTCCATCTGGACCGCGCGGGTAAAGTTCTGCGTGGCCTCGTCCAGCCAGCCTTTGCGGTAGGCAATACTGCCGGACAGAAAATACCACTCTCCGTCTTTCTGCCCCACCTGGTAGAGCAGCTGCTCCGCTTCGGCCAGACTGCCCGCGTTAATCAGATTGCGAACCCGGGCATAGGCGGGGTTGGAGGAAGCGGCGTAGCTCTGCTGATAACCGCCGCCGTAGCTCCCGGCAGAGCTTCTGGGCATCTCACCGGAGCGCTGCTTGGTGATGGTATCGTAGGCTTCGTTGATTTCCTTCATCTTCTCTTCGGCCAGATCAGCCAGAGGATTATTCTGATAGTTATCGGGATGATACTTTCGGGCCAGCTCCCGGTAGGCCTTTTTGATCTCGTCGTCACTGGCGCTCTGGCTTACTCCGAGAACAGTATACGGGTCTCTCATGTATCGTTTCTCCAAATCTTTTGTTTTTTTATCTCGTTCCAGCTTCTATCAAATACGGCCCTCTGCACAAAGGGCAGGCCGAGATATACAATATTTTCCAAAAGTGGCATCCGGCATCCGAATTCTCCCAGCTGAAGGGCCGCGCCCATAAGCTCCAAAGAGTTTTCCATGGTGAGCGCCAGCGCCGTGTCATCCCCATCCGGACCGTAGCGGGCAGCCACAGGGTTGTAGCGGCCGGACAGCCTGTCCTCTTCCAGGTCATCCCGAGCGTCAGCCAGATAAATCCACCGGCCCAGATGGTAGAGCAGCTGAGACAGCACCCTTCCCCGTTCCTCTTCCTGGGGCGCGGCACTCTGAAGCAGACGGGCAAAGGTGTCCGCCGACCGGTCCAGAGACGGACAGTTCTCCTCCTCCAGCGCCGCCAGCTCCTCCAGACAGCCACGCACAACGCGGTCGAAATCAGGACAGCGGCGGACCGCTTGTTTGTAGGCAGGTTTCAGAATCTCGGACAGCATCCGGGCCGGTAACCCCTTCCAAAATCCATCGTCCCGCGCCGAATCCCGCAGCTTCCACCACGCCAGTATCATGCTTTCGTCCGCCGCCAGCTCCAAGGCCCGGCTGTTCGGACACATAGGTTTTTTTATCAGAGGATTGGCGTGGCACCGGCCGCGGCAAGGGACAAAGCGGTCCTCCGACTCCCACAGCAGCAAGGCCAGAAAGGTGAAGTCGAAATTAAGCAGCATGGGCGCGATCAGGCCATACCGCTGACGCAGGCAGCGGCAAAGTCCGCAATAGGTAGCCCTGTAAAGGTCAAAATCCTTACACTTTAACTCCGGCTGGAGAGGACGCACATAGCCGAACATGGGCTCTTCCTCAGCGCAGCTGCTTCAGGATGGCGAACTCCGGGGCACGGCTCCTGGCAATCCTCCGGTCAATGAGGAAGGCGGGAACAAACCCCACCGCCAAGCCCAGGACCGCCGTTAACAGGGCGGTGCTCTCGCTGAGGCGCAGCAGATTCATACCCAGGCCGTAACCCAGGCCTAGACCCACACAGGGCAGGAGAAACACCGCCGCCGAAATGCTGATATTGCCCACCGAGGCAGGCTCCACCTCCACAAAATCCCCCGGCTTGGCCCCAATTTTGTTGGACGCCAGAGCAAGAATCTCCTGTGGAGGCTTGGCGGTACAGCCAGCGCAGGCACCGTCACAGTGCAGGCCGCACTCCATCTGCCGAAGCAGGGATACTTCCGCCACACCGTCCTGTACAATTTTTTTTACAATCGCGTTTTGAACCATGACTATGCCTCGCTTATCTGTCCATGTTTACCGCAATGGTGTACTCTCCGATCACTCCGACTGTATTGATTCCATCCAGATAAACCTGGACTGGAACCCGGCTGGCCCCTAGAACGGTCACATTGGACAAATCAGCCACAATACGGATCTGACTGGCGTCAATTTTAGCCAAATCCTCCGCCGGACCACGGACGGTCACTAAAACACTCTGGGTAACCACCTCGGCGGTATAGCCCTCGGGCGGGGAAGTCGGAATGATGTTGGAAACCGCAAATACTTCTGTATCCAAGCCCTCTACCGCTACCATGACGGTAGCCGAAAGCAGGCCGCTTTCATTGGTCAGGCTTGGGTCCAGATTGATTATAAACGGAATGGCCTTGGCCCCTACCACATCGGACAGATTGATACTGCCCAGAGAAATTTCTGTCAGCCCTTCCAGGTCCGCCTCCAGACCGGAGACCACAATTGATTTCGGTTCAATGTCAATCACAGCGTCATCCGCCGTGGCGCCGCCTCCAGGCACAATATTGACGGTTAGGGCCACTTCCTTCGTCTTAACGACCGGCGCTACCACATAGGCCGTCTCAGCGCTGAGAGTAATTTCCAGGCCGGTGAGCGGATTGCCCTCTTTGTCCAGAGGAGTCAGGGACAGATCGCCGGCAAACCGCTCACTGAGCTCCGCGCTCCTTAAAATCGCCGCCACATGATCCACCTGACTCACCTGCTCCACTGGACCGCTGATGGTAACCGAAGCGGGTTCGATGGCCGGAGTTCCCATCTGATATCCCTGGGCCACTCTGCCGTCCAGCTGAAATTCCACATCAAAGGACTGAGAATACAGCTTTTCCACTTTTACGACCACGGAGGACAGCTCCGCCGTCAAATCATCCGTGTTGATATTTTCCGGCCACACCGGACGGAAGCGCAGGGTGTTTTCCCCCTCCACACAGCTGGAGACATCCACCCGCACAGATAAGCTGTTTCGATTGCGGAGCAGATCGGCGCGGGCACTGTTTGGGCCTTCCACCCGCAGCTCCACCACCTGGGGGGAGATGTCAGAGATGGTCAGTCCCTGACTGGTAAGAACATTGGACCCTGTGGTTTCCACCCGCACATTGTGGATAGAGGTGACCCCGTTGGGATCCACCGCGGCCCGCACATAGGCCCAAAAGACGATTGCCAGCACAATGGACAGCAGAATATAGACCCACCGACTCTCTTTCAGCCGTCCCATCATAGCCGGTCACCTTCTCCCTGTTTGCCTCCGCCCAGCAACAGGCCCACCAGAGGAAGCTGGCCATTCTTTTTTTCCTCCTGCTTGTCGTTCAGCAGCTCGTTGCGCAGCAGCTGCTCCAGGGTCTCCGGGGCCAGGTGCCGTTTGAGCATGCCGCCCACAGCGGCGGAGATGGAGCCTGTCTCCTCGGAAACGATCACTACCACGGCGTCGGAGTGCTCGCTCATGCCGATGCCGGCCCGGTGGCGCATCCCCAGATCCCGGCTCAGATTCACATTGCCCGACAGGGGAAGCATACAACCAGCCCCCGCAATGCGTCCGTCCCGGATAATCACCGCCCCATCATGGAGGGGAGCTTTGTTCCAGAATATATTTTTCAACAGCTCGCTGGACACGCCGCAGTCCAGGGCGGTGCCCGTTTTAATCACATCATCCAGCAGATTCTGCCGCTCAAAGACCATCAAAGCGCCCACCTTGTCCCGGGACAGGTCGGTATAGGCCTCGCAGGTCTGGGTGATGGCGGTTTCCATCTCCTGGCCCACCTCCTTGCTGGAAGCGAACACCAGGCCAAGCCGGCTGCTGCCCATCCGCTCCAGAAACCGGCGGATTTCCGGCTGAAACAGCACAACCAGCACCAAAAAGCCCCACTGGACCACCTTATCCAGCATCCAGCTGGTGGCGGTGAGGGAAAAGACATAATTTGAGGACGCAAACATGGCCAGCAGAAGAATCAACACACCCCGCAGCACCCGCCCGGAGCTGGTTTTGCGCAGCATCCACAGCAGCTTGTAGATAATAAAGGATAAAATAGCGATATCCAGAATGTCTGTCAGCTGTACCTGAAGCAGAGGAAAATTGGACTGTATAAACATTTGGAAGCTGTGAATCAATTCTGCCACAGAGCTCACCTCGTTTCTCCATATGGAGGCCAAAATAGTTCATCATGGTATTATACGATATTTCCAGCTGTTTGGCAACCAAAAAGACAAATTCCAAGATGAAATTTTTCTAAAAATTTTGTGACAAAAAATACGCCCCAGAGGTGGATCGGGTCTGTCCCGACCTCCTTGGGGCGATCCATGTGAAAAAAGTTCAGTCTCCGGCCAGCAGGGACCCCAGCGTATGGCTGAACTGGTCAATCTCCCGGCTGGTATTAAAGGCGGATACGCTGGCCCGGAGTGTTCCGGTTTCCAGGGTGCCGCCGCTTTCGTGGGCCAGGGGAGCGCAGTGGAGCCCCGCCCGCAGGGCGATTCCCTTATTCCCCAGAGCCTCCCCCAGATCCTCGCAGTCCCAACCCTGGACGCGGAAGGACAGCACTCCGGTCTGAACCGCGGGGTCCACCGCCTGAAAGACCTCGGTACCAGGCAGCTTACGCAGCCTCTCCCCCATACGGCCGATCAGCGCGGATTCCTGGAACGCAATCTTTTCCACACCCCGGTGCTCCAGGAAGCGCAGCCCCTCCAGCAGGCCGGCGATGCCAGCTACGTTGTGCGTGCCCGCCTCCAGGCGGTCGGGGAGAAAGTCGGGCATGCTCTGCCGTCTGGATTCGCTGCCCGTCCCTCCCTCCAGAAGGGGTTCCGGATCGACTCCGCACAGCAGAAGGCCGGTCCCCTGGGGACCATAAAGTCCTTTGTGACCTGGCATGGCAATAAAGGCGGCTCCCAGCGCTTCAAAGTCCAGGGGCAAAACCCCGGCGGACTGGGAGGCGTCAATAATCAGAGGCACCTGCCGCTCCCGGCACAGCTGCGCGATAGCCTCGACAGGCAGAACGAAGCCAAATACATTGGACACATGAGTGCACACCGCCAAATCGACGCCCCGGTCCAGCTCGCGGCGAAAGGCCTCCAGAGTGGCCGCCTGATCAAAGAGCGGTCCCCGGGCTGTCCGGAGATAGACGCCCATAGTGCTCAAAGGCCGGGTGACAGCGTTGTGCTCATAGCCGGATATGACCACCCGGCTGCCCGGCCTGACCAATGTCTTGATGGCGATGTTCAGACCATGGGTAGCGTTGAAGGTAAAAACCACCCGTTCCGGTTCCTCCACATGAAACAGTCGGGCCGCCGCTGTCCTGCACTGGAAGGCGGTGTCCGCCGCCGCCATGGCTGGGCGGTGGCCTCCCCGGCCCGGACTGGCCAGATGATTGATGGCCCGGGCGCTGGCCACCGCCACGGAGGCCGGCTTTTGCAGCGTGGTGGCGGCGCTGTCCAGGTAGATCACAGGGCCACCTCCTGATAGCTGCCGTCCCCGGCGGTGATATAAATCCGCTTGGGAGTCAGCCCCGCGCGCCGCAAAACACGCAGCGAGTCCGGGAGATTTCGCTGGGAAATTTTTACCGAGTGGCTGCACCCCTCGCCGGAGATGCTCTTGGGGGAGCGCAGCACCCGGGCGGTGATTCCCGCCCGCTCCAGCGCGGCAGCGGTACGCTGGGCATAGGTCAGCGAACGGCATACAATTAAATAATAGAGCATGGCATGGTTCCTTTCCTGAGGCGGGACACACCCGCCCCGCAGAAATTGCCGGGAGGGGAACCTGCGTTCCCCTCTCGTAACCAGCTTATGCAGTTGTTCCAGTCGCTGACACTATCCCTTTTCGATCAGCGCCACCGCGTGGACGGCCATACCCTCGCCGGAACCGGTAAAGCCCAGCCCCTCCTCGGTCGTGGCCTTTATGTTGACTTGGGAGGACTCAATACCCATCACCCGGGCCAGATTGTCCCGCATCCGCGGAATATAGGAGACCAGCTTGGGCCGCTGAGCCAGGACGGTGGCGTCCACATTGCCCACAACATAGCCCTGCTCCGCCAGCAGACGAACCACATGCGCCAGCAGCTTTAAGCTGTCCGCTCCGGCGTAGGCGGGATCGGTATCGGGAAAGTGCCGGCCGATATCCCCCAAGCCTGCCGCGCCCAGCAGGGCGTCCATAACGGCGTGGGTAAGGACGTCAGCGTCAGAGTGGCCCAGCAGACCCTTTTCCCAAGGAATGTCCACACCGCCCAAAATCAGCCTGCGGCCCCCGGTCAGTCTGTGGACATCATAGCCGTGTCCGATTCTCATTCCTGGCATCGCCATATTCCCTCCTCCGCTCTGGCTTGCAGGATGGCCTCCCCCAAAACCAGGTCCAGAGGGGTGGTAATCTTGATATTCTCCCGGCTTCCGCTGGTGAGCGTCACCTTCATGCCCAGGCGCTCCACCGACCCGCAGTCGTCGGTGAGCAGTTCGCCGTCGTCAATGGCCTTCTTCGTCGCCGCTTTAATCAGTCCGGCCTCAAAGACCTGGGGGGTCTGCACCGCCCACAGGGAGGAGCGGTCCACCGTCTCCTGTACGATGCCGTCCTCGGTGCGCTTGATGGTGTCGGTAAGGGCAATCGCCGGGGCCGCGGCTCCGGTGAGGGCGGCACGGGCGATTGTGTCCCGGATGATCTCCTGGGTCACCAGGGGGCGGGCGCCGTCGTGGATAGCAATGAGGCCGGCCTCCGGATCCACCTCTCCCAGTCCGGCCTGGACGGAATGGAGCCGCTCCTGCCCTCCCACAATAACCTTTTTTACCTTATCCAGATTAAACTCCCGGCATAGCCGGCCAACCTCCACCACCAGATCCTCCCGGGCCACAACGATAATCTCGTTGACAGCCGGACAGTCCTGAAAGGCGTACAGTGTATGAACCAGCACAGGCAGCTCCCCCAGGGGGGCCAGCACCTTGTCAATCCCCCCCATCCGACGGGCCAGGCCGGCGGATACGATCACCGCTGAGCATTTCGGCTCCTCCTCCTTTTTCTTCTTAAACAGAGACAGCAGGCCCATTCTTCTCGCTCCTCATTTTTTACTCGTAATAGCGCAACAGTAAAGCAACTATTTCTCAGTGAACATTTTTCTTATATACACCGATTTAAAATTTGTTCCAACGCTATTTTATTGACATTCTCCGCGTTTGTAGTTTTTAAACGCAAATGGCTTGATATCAATATTCTCCTTTGAACCCATCAGGTTGCTTAATTGATTATAGCATGGTCAGTTTTAGGTTTCAAGGGGCAAAAACAGCGGCCTTTTTATTCCTATGTGGAACAAAAAAGCCGCCTTAAGCTCTCTTGGATTGTTACGCCAGCGCGGTGTTCAGCTCCTCCTCCACCGATTCATAGCTCACACTCTTGGACAGCACAATCTCTGAAATAAGTATCTGCTTGGCTGAGTGAAGCATTTTTCGTTCTCCGGTGGATAGTCCCCTCTTCTGGTCCCGCTGGGTCAGTCCCTTGATAACCCGGGCCACCTCCAACAGGTCGCCGCTCTTCATCCGCTCCAAATTCTCCCGGTAGCGGTGATTCCAGTTAGCTGTCATCTCAACCTGAATCTCAGGGATGGCCGCCAACACGCGGTCAGCCTGTGCCTGATCCACAACCCGGCGCACACCGATTTCCTCACAGTTCTCCGTGGGAATCATCACCACCATAGAACGGTTAGGCAGCTTCAGGATATAATAATCCCGTTCCACCCCGTTTACCGTTTTCTGGACGATGCTCTCCACCATGCCCGCCCCATACATGGGGTGGACCACCTTATCCCCGATCTGGTACACCTTCTACCTCGCTTTCTTCTGTTGGTATTCTCCCCTTCTGTATTTATCCAACTACATTATAACAATTTTATCCTATTTTTGCAAGTGAAAAACAGTATTTCCCAAAAATTTTCTCCGAATTTTTCCAAATATGCCAGTCTATGGATATAAAATGAGCCCGACCGGCGATGGTCGGACTCATTTTTTGTAAAATTACTCCTCGGCGGAAGCGTCGGCTTCTTCAGCCTCCTCCTCATAAGAGGGCTCCAGCAGGGCACGGATGGACAGGGAAATTTTCTTGTTCTCCATGTCTACGTCGGTGATCTTCACGTCCACCTTGTCGCCCTCGGCCACCACGTCGCCGGGCTTCTCCACCCGGTGATCCGCCATCTGGGAGATGTGAATCAGGCCATCCACACCGGGAACCACCTCGGCAAAGGCGCCGAAGGTCATCAGCTTGACAATCCGCACATTGGCGGTGTCGCCCACCTGATAGGTGGTGGTGAACACAGTCCAAGGATCCTGGCTGTTATCCTTCATGCCCAGGGAGATCTTCTTCTTCTCCTTGTCGGCGGAGATGACGTACACATCTACCGTGTCGCCCACCTTAACCACCTCGGAGGGGTGCTTAATCCGGCTCCAGGAC
>ERZ779632.1072-NODE-1072-length-12272-cov-3.536466_pt1 | contig 12272 bp, 13 predicted proteins | sample MGYA00514194_ERZ779632 | MGnify/ENA primary metagenome ERZ779632 (study PRJEB29562, sample SAMEA4376704) | mouse gut metagenome | isolation source: Cecum | study: EMG produced TPA metagenomics assembly of the A DSS colitis mouse model was used to assess the...
CTGCGCACCCCGTTTCCGAACGCTCGCTTTCTTATCCGAACGTTCGTTATCCCACTTGTAAGTACTTTTCCACCTTCGGACGGTTCCTTCGGGTAAGTCAAGCTGTTTGGAAATATCTATTAACTTCAAGCCTTTCCGGTATAATACCTGCGCTTGCTCTATTCGCTTATCCGGCTTCCTTGGCACAATCACCACCCCTCATTCGTTTGTTTCGGAAAATTAAAAGAGACGGCCTTGATATCCCTGCCATCTCTTTTTTGCTCAGTTTACAATATACCATACTCGCACTATCTCATACAATCGCTTTTAGTCGCTTTTAGTCTCCTATTTTAAAATTTTTTAAGGCCCGTGCATGAATCTTGTGTGTATACTGCCAGCTAAAATGCATTTTAACTGCTATTTCTTCCCATTTCATCAGTTTTATGTAGCGATATGTTAGAATGTCTTTTTCATCTTCATCGGAAAGTTTTTCTATCTGATTTGTAATCTCAATACATTTTCTGATTGACCGGGCCTTATATTCTTTGCACTGACGTTCTTCCTGATCCAGCAGGGCGGCGTAATCTGACAAATCTTTTTGACCGGAAGAGTGGGGTATACCGTCATTTACTACGGACGGATTCATTTTATGAAGTCTCATCTCCTGTATTTTTATCTCGCTACGCTTTATCTGCCGGATCAGTTTTTCGTAGCTTTTCAGATATTCTTTTACTTTTTCAATTTTGTTTAAATCCATTATATCAACCCTATCCCTGTAATAAATTTAATCGTTTTGGTGTAAGTCCGGTTTTTGATACGGTACTTTTTGCTTACAAGCAACCGACTTCATCAGTTCTGTTACTTTACACTTATCGCATATTTCATCCAGATCATCCTGTGTCAGCTCTCTGTTATGGCTATGCCGGCAGAGGTTATCATCTGACTTCTCAAATGCTAATTCATATTCCGTCCGGGAATAAGGGGTAAAATTGACCAGTTTTATAAATTCTTCGCTCATATCGCGAATAACTTTAAAATAATTTACCACCTCATCATGTAAATCATTGACTGTTTCGATATGGCAGGGCTGTTTATTAAATAATACGGCAAGGCTACCGGCATAAGGTTCAAGATATACGTTGTGGTGTGGTATGTATCCGCATATCCACTTCGCTATTCTGTTTTTTGCTCCCGGATATTTTAAGACTGTATTCATTTCTCTTACCTCAATCGTTTTTTTTCTGCAAATTCTTTAGGAACTCGACCAGATATGTTTCGCTGTCCGCAGAATGGCAGTATTTGTTGTCAAATAGTGTCCCGTTATAACCTTTTCTGTCTTTTTCAAGCAAATGATAATGGTGCTCGTCATAAAATTTTTTAGGATCCCAGTACTGGGCACGTTGCAGGTATTCCTCCACTATCAGGCGGCTCCCGTCTGAAAAGTCGTATTTATAATAATTTACATCCAGATTTTTATCCTGGTACCATAAGCCCCAGTCCCTGTAGTTGTCCAGCCATTCCTTGCGCTGGTCATTGTTTTTAAGGATGGGCAGCTCCGGCTGGGAATCCGGTTCCGGATCCGTGGTAAATTCCAGGTCACAAACCATTGCCGCCAGCGCGGCCACAATAATCTTCTGCCGGTCTACTGTTTTTTCCGGAAGGTCCCCAATCTCTAAGTAATCGTCCAGAAGCTTCCGTTCTGTCTGTAAAATATCCTTCACCGGCCGTACAATATCATTCTCTTCCGGCAGGCCGGTTTCATTTTCCTGCTCCTGCTCCTCCAGTATCTTCATCAGTCCCTTAACAAGTGCCCCATATTTCAGGTGCTGTTTCTCATTACCGATCCTGAAATCCATACCCCCGGAAAATCCATGAAAACTAAAATCATATTCCGAACAACTGGTGCTGTGACACCCGTAAGGCGCTATATGCTTCTGGATGGCTTTTGCCCTGTCGGAATTATTCCGTTCTTTACGGCATATGCCTAATAACTCGTCTGCCTCACTGTGCATGATCTTAACATACTGCCCGATTATCCAGTCCTTGTTGTGAAGTATTTCCTCTTCACAAAGTTGCGACGTCGCAACTTTTTCCGGTTCCACCGGCAGCTCCCGGAATTCCGCATCCTGCACATCCGGCGGAAGTTCTTCCGCTGGAAGTTTTTCCGAATCCAGGATAAGAAAATCTTTTAGGTACTGCTCCCAGTCCTGCATCTGCCCACATACAGGACATTCCTGCGGAAGCACATGCCGTTCAGCCTTTAGCTTGGTTCCACATGCCGCACAATGCGGAGCATCCCTAAATCCCCGCGCATCAACTCTCATTTTTTCGCTCTTACGCTTTTCCTGCCGCTTAATCTCCCGGACCTGTTTTACAGTCATGTCCGGTGTGACCTGTTCTTCCAGCTCCGGCGGCATGTTCAACATCTCTATCAGGACGCTCTGGGAATAATCCTCCCATTTTTTTGCAATTTCCATGCCGGTAGATGCCGCATATTTTTTATTAGCCCCGATAAAACGGCTTGCCATGGTATAGTCCATGTGCAGTTCCCCGGACAGATATTCGTCAAAACAGCTGTACTGATTCAGGTATAATTTTTGTTCCATCATCCGTCGCAGCATATATCCCAGCTGCACCATATCTTTCGCAGACCGTTTTATAGTTCTTTTAATTTCAAAGTTTAATTTGTCGAAATCCAGACTGTCTATTGCTTTTGTAAGTTCCATCGTATCCCTCCTCACATCCTGTATCCGTTAACCACTATCCACATCAGCCAAAAAAAGCTTAATGCTGATGCTGCTAAAATAATTAAAATATAATTTATCCTTTTCATGTTTCTGCCCCGCCTTTACCCCGGTAATCCTTCCGGATTTCTGTATTTATCTATCCGGACCTTCAGCCCCTGGAGAAGCGCTTTCTGGCAGTCGTCCTTTTTCTCCAGGGCGCTTATGATATCCTCGTCAACACTTCCCCTTACGACCAGGTGATGGATAAAAACCGTCTGCTTCTGTCCCTGCCGGATCAGCCTTGCATTTGCCTGCTGGTACAGCTCCAGGCTCCAGTTCAGGCCGAACCAGACTATATGGTTCCCGCCGTCCTGCAGATTCAGGCCATATGCGGCGCTGGCCGGATGCGCTAGAAGTATATCAACCGCACCGGCGTTCCAGTCCGTAATATCCTGCACGGTTGCCAGTTTCCTGACCGCAAGACCGGTCTTCCCCAGAACTGTAAGCAGCCTGTCCCGGTCATGCTGGAAATTATAAAACACAAGCAGGTGCTGTCCCTGGGCAGCTTCCAGAAGTTCCCGGAAAGCTTCAATCTTACAGTCATGTACGACCTGGACGCTTCTTTCCATGCCCGCCGTTTCTGTACCAGCAGGTTCCTGCGTAACGTAGACCGCCCCGTTAGCAATCTGCAGCAGTTTGTTGCCCAGCACGGCGGCGCTTCCGGCGTCTATAATCCCGTCGGGCAGTACCAGTATTCTCTGCCGCTCCATGGTGTCGTAGGCTTTCTGGGACCGGCTGTCTAACTGCACATACCGGACATCCCGGATGCAGTCGGGAAGCGTCAGGTAATCTTTCGCAGAAAGGCTGATGCACAGATCAGATAACTTCTCCCGGATGGCCTCGTCTGCCCCCGGAAGGGGCTCATAACTGAAAATCGTTGTGGCGTTCCGGGATGCCGGAATGAAATAATTGTTCCGGTATTCGGTGATGGTCCGGCCAAGGCGTTCCCCGCCGTCGAACAGGTATACCTGCGACCATAAATCCGTCAGGCCGTTGGGGGCCGGGGTACCGGTCAGTCCCACCATGCGTTCCATGTGTTTCCGGATGCTCTTTAACGCCTTAAACCTTTTTGCCTGATGGCTTTTAAAGCTTGACAGCTCGTCGATTATGACCATGTCAAAAGGCCAGTCATTCCGGTAGTAGTCCACCAGCCACGGCACGTTTTCCCGGTTAACCACGTATACATCCCCGGGCGACGCCAGGGCTCGGATCCGTTTTTTCTGGTCCCCCAAGACCGGCACCACTTTTAGCAGCCGCAGGTGCTCCCATTTTTCCTGCTCCCGGGTCCAGGTATCCTCCGCCACTTTCTTCGGCGCGATAACTAGGCACCGCCGGATCAGGAAACGGTTATACCGCAGGTCATTGACCGCCGTCAGGGTGATAACTGTTTTCCCCAGCCCCATGTCAAGCAGCAGAAGCAGCTTTTTATCCTGCAGGATCCGGTTAATACAGTACCGCTGGTAATCGTGGGGTACAAATTTCATAGGCGGCCTCCTTCCAGGACAGCCTGACGGAAATCCGGATCCGGATATTCCGCGATCTCCCTGATGATCTGGTCCAGCTGGCCCAGCTGGTCCGCGACGGCCACATAGCATCCCATGTTTTCCAGGCACCGGATCTGATGGTCCTGATCCGGGCGGGGCGCTTTCCCAGGCGCTTTTAATTCCACAAACCCGATTTTTCCCCCAGGCAGTATCACCAGCCTGTCCGGCACCCCGGAGTTCCCGGGAGAAACAAACTTATAGGCCTTGCCGCCGGCCTGCTTTACTTTCCTGCAGAACAGCTTTTCAATCTCTTTTTCAACCATCTTCCATCCTCCATGACCAGGTTCCGTCCCCGTTATTTCTCGTTTTGACGCCCAGCTCTTGCCGCGCCTGTTTAAAATCCTTTTGTTTTATTCCGGCTCCGCGCATGATTTCCCTGATTTCCTCCGCATCGTGCCAGTCTCCGTCCTGCAGTTCCTGCCGTAAAATTTCTTTGTTCTTTCCATCGGCTACAATCCTCGCATATGATGTATATATAGATGTATTACGTGTAAGGGGTATTATTTCCCTTTAATCCTTTATACTTTATAAAATAAAATATTTTGTAGTTTTTGTAGTAATCCTGTATTTATCATGGTTTCAGCCGACTACAAAGGTGCTACAATGCTACAAAACTTTGTAGTTTGCCCGAACTACAAAACTACAAAAACTACAAAAATAACTACAAAGTAAAGCTACAAAGGGTTTTGCATGAAATTGCCCGGTTCTTTCCTCCGGAATACCCGCTGTGTCCCGTAGGCCCTTGTGTTCCGCGGGGTCTTCATCTCTTCCCAGTCCGGAAGCCTGCGCAGGATGCTGTTTAACTCCCTGGCATCGGAATTTTTCATCCGTCCTTTCTCCTGTTTGAAACATTCCACCCATAGTTCTACCGCACAGATGCAGTTCCGTTTTACCTTGCACAGTTCCGCGCCTGCCAGGCCGTTTAAGTAAAAGGTCATGCGGTTCTTTTCATCCCTCGTATTCCAGTCTTCCGGAACAAGGGTATCCAGAAAATTCAGAATGACGCCCTCCCGCGGGTCGCTTTCCAGATGCCGTGCCTGGGCTTCCACTGCCAGATCCTCCAGGTTCTTTTCCATGTACAGGGGTTCCGCCCTCTTGTAGAATTCCACGGCTTCCGCCCAGATCTGGTGTACCTCTCCCGGCAGGTCCCTCCATACGTTTTTAACAGGCAGCTGTTTCCCCAGGTCTACGGGCCAAAACCGCCGGTTGCCTGTCTTATCCCTTAAAAACTCCGTATCGTTGGTGGTCCCCACGATAATGCAGCTTCTCGGGTGCGGTACTGTGCGCCTGCCATAGGGGGCCCGGTAAATATCCTCCTGCTTGCTTAAAAATCCTTTAATGGTGTTCATTTCTGTCCGGTTAAATCCGGCCATTTCCCCCACTTCTATAATCCAGTACCCCTGCAGCAGTTCGGAAGCTTCCTTCCCTTCAAAAGTGCTTAGGGAGTCTGAATACCAGTTAAGGCCCAGTGTTTTCCAGAAGGTACTTTTCCCAATGCCCTGGCTACCGGAAAGGATAATCATATTGTCAAACTTAATCCCCGGGCGGAATACCCTCGCTACGGCCCCTGTCAGACATTTGCGTATGGCTGCCCGGGTATAGATGGTATCCGGGGCACCCAGATAGTCCGACAGCAGGGTTTCCAGCCGCGGGACGCCGTCCCATGCCAGACTCCCAAGGTAATCTTTTAAAGGGTGCCGCTTTCTCCGCCCCAGTACTTCTGCAAGGGCGTCACTTACTTTTTCTTTCCCGGCTATCCCGTAAGTATCAGACAGATAGTTTCTAAGCCCCGCATCGTCGGGATCATCCCACACCCGGGGCAGGAAAAAACGGGGATCCCAAGGCAGCGCCCCGGTGATAAAGATCCTCCCTGCAAACTCGTCCAGATAGAAACGTTCCGCCGTCAGGGGGTCGTTTTCCAAAATTAACTTTATATTAAAAGGGGTACTGACCGGATTCCCTGAATTTGGGTTTACTTTAAGCCGGTTAATCCACGCCGGATCTTTTACCACCGGCGCAGGTGCCACAGCTCCCGCCGCGTCTGGCGGTATGCCGAAAGCAGCCTGTGCGCTGTCTATTTTTTCCTGTATAATAATCTGTTTGATCTCCGGCCTCTCCGCCACGTAAGCGCACATTTTTCCGTAAGACGGCAGCTTGTGTGTAGGTGTATCCGGAAGTGCGTCGGTATCCTCTTCCCCGAACAGGTGCAGCCGGGTCATGTCAAAGGCATTGCAGAGCTTCCCGCTGCATGGATCCGTGGCATGGTGGCTGTAAAGGAATTTCCCGTCATAAACGACTGCGCCGCCCACGGTGGATCCCCCAGTAAAGGTATAACGTCCGCCCTGGCAGGGTTCATAAACCCCAGGGATAAATTCGGCCATAGCTTCTTCTATGGAATAGTTTTTGCAGAAAGCGCCCACGATACCGGTTTTACTCAGGGGATCCCCCTGTTTTTTAGCGCTGCGCTCCCGCAGCTTTGCAGCTCCGGGCACCTGCGGCCATTCCTCCACGTTCTTCCAGTCCCTGTACAGGCTTAACATTCCCTGCACGGACAGAAAAGGTTTGTCTTCATAAATAAATATGTATTCCGAATCCCGGCTGCAGCTGGGCCAGTACATGAGCCTGACCGGCTCGAAGGTAGTCGGGTCAAAAATATTCATATCAATGAAGGACGCCAGCTTCCTTGCCACGGCTTCATAGGCTTCCGGCCCGCAGGGCATATCCAGCGGGAAGATAATGCGCAGCCTTGGTGCAGCACCTTCGTGCTTGCGCGTGGAATAAACGGCGTAGGCGCATCCCAGTGCAGATACTGCATTAAGGATCCTCTGTGTCCCGCCGGGTTCTATGGTATCGGCGTCCAGTGTAACCAGGTACCGTTCCCCGGCAAACTCGTTTTTCCGTCTTCCGCCCTGCAGGGTTCCCCCCACAAAGCCTCCCACGTCCTTTACTTCGTCCTGCCTGGACTTCGGCCAGGATTTATATTCTGCAAAGCTCTCCATGGTGCGTTCCGGTTTTGCCAGTTTAGCCAGAAATTCCGACCAGTACAGCTTTTGCTGCAGCCACTGCGTCGCTCTTCGGCTGTTTCCGGTTGATATTATAAGAGCAGAATCGAACTGCATGTCATGAGTCCCCCCCTTATCAGTCTTTTTTATAGTAGGATGCATGGTCATATCCGTCCGCGTTCAAAGGAAGGCCGTTTGCCCATTCCGGCAGCGCACACATCCTTTTTACCGCATCCCCGAGGTTTTTTTCCGTATCGGTATCCGGAATTTCCAGTATTACCTCATCATGAATGTGGAATTTAATTCGGTATCCGGCGGCCATCAGGTTATTGATGGCATTGCAGAGAAGATCCCTTGCAATGGCCTGTACGATGTTTTCCACCAGCTTTCCGCCCCAGGTGGAAATCCATCCCCACTTTTTATTTGTCTGGTTCAGCCCCATAAACCAGATTTCCTTCGACCCATTCCAGGCTCCCGGCCGGATCTGGGGCTGGTTATAAAACAGGGAACGTCCCGAGGGCAGCCGTATAAAAAGAAAGTTCCGGTCACGGCTGATTACCACACCCTTGTCAAGGGATGTAATGGCGCCGTATTCCACGGCTTCCTGCGCCGCCCGCTCTACCCGGTACCACAGATCGTAAATCCGGCGGTTGCTTCCCCGCCATCTCCGGACAATGTCCGGCAGCTCTTCTTCGTTCAGGCCCATGTTTAACGCTCCCATGCTGATTAATGCGCCGCTACCGCCACCATATCCCAGTGCCAGCTCCGCCACCTTTCCTTTTGCGCGGAGTTCATAATTTTCCCCGCCCTTTGAGATGGTTTCGATAGGTACGCCGAACATGGCGGATGCAGAAGCCTCGTAAATTTTCCCGTGGGTGTTAAATACATCCAGACGCCACTGCTCCCCCGCCAGCCAGGAGATCACCCGCGCTTCGATGGCTGAAAAATCGGCCGCCGCAAAATGGCTTCCTTTTTCCGGCACGAACGCCGTCCGGATCAGCTGTGAAAGGGTATCGGGCACATTTCCGTAGATCATCTGCAGGGCCTCCCCGTTCTGCTTTTTTACCAGATCCCTTGCGGTATCCAGCGTATGCAGGTAGTTCTTCGGCAGGTTCTGGATCTGTACCAGCCGGCCGGCAAACCTGCCTGTCCGGTTCGCACCGTAAAACTGCAGCAGCCCACGGATCTTCCCGTCGGTACAGACGCAGGTTTTCATGGCGGCATACTTTTTTACGGATGTTTTTCCCAGCTCGGACCGGATTTTCAGTACTCTGGCGGTGCGGTCTTCTTCCGGTATATCTGCAAGGATCTCCGCCACGGTTGCCTTATTCAGGCTTTCCACCTCCAGCCCGGAATTCTGCCGGATCCAGTCTTTTAACTGGGCCACGCTGTTCGGGTTGTCAAGTCCCGTAAGGTTCCGGGCTTTTTCCGATAACGCTTCCCGGCTTTTTTCGGAAACGGCCAGGGCCCCGTCTACCAGTTCCATGTCAACGGATGTCCCGTCCATGTTGATAAGCTGGTCCAGTATCCAGTTATGCCATTCCGTATCCGGAACCGGGTATGCAGACAGTATCCGGTAAATTTCCCGCTCCGTCACAACATCCTGCCTGCAGTAGCTTTTGAAAAGCTCCCATTTTTCCATGCTGTGGCGCGGGTGGTTTCTTGTTCTTCCCCCGTTCGCCTTTGTGGCGGCGCAGGGAATACAAAAATATCTTATCAGGGCTTTACCGGCGCCCATTTTTTTCCTGTCCTGTTTCAGGCCCAGGGCATCGCCAGCCGCCGCAAGGGACGCCGGGAAACCGCAGTATAATGCGTGTACCATGGCACAGCGCCACTGGGCAAGGCCTGTTTCATAAAATTTTGAAAGTGAATAATATTCGAAAGCGGCATTGTATGCCATTTTGGTTACTTCCAGGTTATTCAGATCCCGGATAACTTCCGCAGGGATCTTTTCTCCCTGTGCGCAGTCGATGATCCTGACCGGGTTATCATCATAAGCGTATGCGAACAGCAGTATTTCAAAGTCCCCGGACTGTACGTATTTGTACAGTCCGGATTTCTGTATATCCACGGAAGAATACGTTTCAATGTCAATATGCAGAATATTCATGTTTAATCCCCATCACGCCGCCCGGCATCATTGGTTTTCCTGTTATCGGATCGATGCCTGCCGGATACGTATACGGTGCGGGAGCCGGAGCATTCTGCGGCTGAAACGTCTGCACCGGGGGCTGCGGATACCCTGGCTGCTGTGCCGGATAGGCAGGCTGTACCGGCGTCTGGTAAGCGCCCTGTACTGCCGGTGGGATACCCGGGCCGGTGTAGGCGTTGGCTCCGCCAAAGGCTTCCTGTGCGGAAACGCCTCCGGCAAGGGGTTCCCCGTCTTCCACCTTCTGGATGCAGTTAAGGCCGCACCCGAGTCCTTTGTTTCCGGACTGGCTGTAGGCAAAAAAGTTAATGTTAACCCGTGCGTAGCAGCCGCTGTATACTTCTGATCGGGTTAAGATTGGCTGGACATTCAGATCCACAATCTGGGGCTGCGTTTTGGAGGAAGCCGTAAGTACCATATGTCCCCGGCATTCCGGTCCATAGGGTTCCCCGGAAGACGGTCTTACCCCGTCCCCGTCATTAAGCGTAGTCTTCACAATCGGTGGTAGCATTCCTCCCCATACAGTACTGATTCCCGACTGCTTTACGGCTTCCATCTCCGTATAGATAGCGTTTAAAGTGCTAATATCGTTTTTCGGAATCAGTATAACAGTAGAATATTTTGGTTCGCTGCCGGTCTGGGATGCATGGGGTTCCCAGACATGGCAGAAACTGAGTCTTACTTTTCCTGTTGTCAGAGCCATTATGCTGTTACCTCCTTATATTCATTATTTCCGCCGAAAGCTTCCTGCGCAGAAGGCCGCACACTGTAAGCGGGCCTTTTATCGTCTGCCGGAACCAGTGTTGGTTTGCCCGGCGGCTTCTCTACGTACGGGGCTATGGCGGATGCCCATATGTCTTTGCTGATAATCTTTTCCGCTTCGGTCAGGGTCACCGGCTTCCTTTCGTAGAACAGGGCTTCTTCATAGCCTGCTGACACAGCAGCGCGGATCGCGGCATCCGTATCGGTAAAAGCCCGGTTACTGCGGCCTTCTACAAGCTTCCATCCGGGGATTTCCCCCCCGCTTACAAGAGTGTTAAGGGCGTAGGCCTCCAGCTTTTTTACCCAGGAAGCCAGAAACTGTGCCTTTTTCAGGATCTGCCCCACTTCCTTGTCGGTGAGAGTGGCCGGATCCACCGCGCGGTTCGTGCTGCTGTCCCATGCCTGTTCCATAAGCGCCATGTTGTTCTGCGCCCGTTTCCTGCAGGTGCCGGCAATTTTACAGAAGCAGCTGTCGCACCATTTCCCTTCCACGAAATCGCCTTCGCCCCTATATGCCAGCTCTGCGCGTCCTTTTACGTAATCCCCCCAGTCCAGGAGTTCCTTTATGGTAGTGGTCCAGCTGGATGTATTGTTAATGCGGGGCTGCACGATATGCAGGGTAACCTGTTCGATGGGATAAATAAAGCCAAATTCGCGGACTGCTCCCAAAGCATACAGGGCAAGCTGCGGGTTCCCTTCGGCGGATACCGGCACACCCTTTCCATATTTAAAATCAATAATGTGGAGTGCGTTCCCCTGCAGCATGACACAGTCACCGGTACCGAAGCCTTCCGGTGCCCACTCCCCGTAGTCCAGGCGTTTTTCAATCATCAGGGAGGGGGCCTGCGGCATGGCGTAGGCAAGGTCTTTTACGTATTCCACGTATTGGTCGGTAAAACGTTCCATTTCCGGATCGTATAAAGGATCTTTCTGGAACTTTTTCATCCGGGAATTATAGGTTCTGGTACTCATGTTTCGGTCCGTAAACAGCCTGCTTAACTTCAGCTCGCAGACGGCGTGTGCCAGAGTCCCCTCTTCCGCGGCCTTCCCGGCTTTATCCGGCAGGGCGTCCTCCAGTCTGGCGGAAGGGGTGCAGTGCAGCCATTTATGCGCGGCAGAAGCGGAAAGCAGGGCATGTTCCCGTTTTTCTGCTGTTTCCGGCATCAGATCACCGCTCCTTTCGCTTTCATGGCTGCGGCAAACTCCCCGTAGCGCTCTTTCGGGATATCGGTCATTGCTACTACACCGAAGGACTGCAGTATTTCATGGAGCTGCTGCTGTTTTCCCTGGTTAACGAGTCCTGCTGCGGCTACTGCCAGCTGGTCATAGGTGTATCCCGGCGCTACGGCGGTAGTCGGCAGGGGACCTGGCTGCTGCTGGGCTGTTTGGAATGGCGCCGGCTGAACTGGCTGCTGGTACGGCTGTTGCTGCTGTACAGGAACAGTTACACCCGAGGGCTGTCCTGTCTGGAACAGCACCTGTACGGGTGCTGTCTGCGTTGACGCTGACGGAACCCCCGGGGTCTGTCCTGCTGGTGCCAGTGTTATGCCTGCCGGGCTATGCTGTCCGGCAAGGCGGTTGATGGCTGCGGTAAGGTCCTGAAGACCTTCAATGGTTATTCTAATTTCATTCATTGCATTATTTCCTTTCTGATGTTATAATAATATTGGTTTTTGGTTAGTCCTGCTGTCATCCGGCGCGGGACTTTCTTTCTGCCCCTCTTCCTGGCAGTCGCATTTTTCATCTGGGTCCAGACGTGCGCCGCAGTAAGGACATATACGTTCTCCCATAGATGCTTATCCTCCTTTCCTGACGTTTTTCCTGTGTCCTCCATCCTCTTTTACCCCGAAGCGCCATGCAATTCCGGCCAGAACAAGAAAGATAATCGGTGTTATAAAGCTTGTCCTGCCCTGCATCCAACGGTCCGCTGCTGGTGTCACAGCAAACAGGCAGATAAATCCGGTAGTATACAGGATGTTATGTAATTTCAATTGGTATTTCCTCCTTTCTCGATCGACCACCTGAATTCCCCAGTTTCAAAAATACTTAA
>ERZ779632.1073-NODE-1073-length-12266-cov-5.952502_pt1 | contig 12266 bp, 9 predicted proteins | sample MGYA00514194_ERZ779632 | MGnify/ENA primary metagenome ERZ779632 (study PRJEB29562, sample SAMEA4376704) | mouse gut metagenome | isolation source: Cecum | study: EMG produced TPA metagenomics assembly of the A DSS colitis mouse model was used to assess the...
GAAAAGGCTTTTGCCTACAAAATGCGGCTGGACGCTATGAGCAGACAGGCGGGCAGACCGAAGAAAGAAAATGGGGCACCAGTGGAGCCCGATTTTCCAGCAGGCAAATCGAGAGATATGCTTGCTGAACAAAGTGGTGAGAGCCGAGAGCAAATCCGTCGCTATGTCCGTCTGACGAACCTTGTCCCTGAGCTGCTTCAGTTTGTGGACGAGGGCAGAATCAAGATGCGTCCAGCAGTGGAGCTGTCCTATCTGGACGAGGACTGCCAGCGTGATGTGGTGGACGAAATCGACATGACAGATTCCACCCCCTCCCACGACCAGACTATCCGAATGAGGAAGTTCTTTGAAGAGGGCAAGCTGTCAACCGAGGTTATCCAAGCCATCATGGAAGAGGAAAAGCCGAACCAGCGGGAGAAGATCGTCCTGCGTGGAGAGAAGGTCAGGCAGCTTATCCCGAAGTCTGTCCCTTTGAACCAGACGGAGGAGTATGTCTGCAAGGCACTGGAGCATTATGCCAGCTTCCTGCGCCGGAGAGCGGAGCGTGATTCCCGCTGAATCCCCCATCTCACACTCTTATCCCCTGAGAACTACCTGACTTACCGAGATAAAATAAACTATCTCTTTCTCTTTTCTATCTCCTAAGTCAGTCTATCTCAGCAATCGCATCATTCACGCAACCCCCAAACGGCTGATATGATAAAAAATTACCCTGCAAATTCCGCCACAAATCTAATCTGTTTTTCGGGAAGTAGGGCAGGAAGAATCTTCATAGCCAAAAAACAATGGGCTGAGTTTTCCGCAGTTTCAGACTGCGGTTTTTTTGCGCCCAAATCTAAAATGGAGGATTCGACAATGAATCATTGTATCAAAACCAATGGAAAGCGAGTGACAGCGCTGTTTCTGGTGCTTGTTCTCGCTCTCTCGATGATTTCCACTACGGCGTTTGCGGCGCAGGAGGACAACTACCATGACCCCGCCGAGCATTGGCTTAGTGCGGTCAACCGCACCAATGAGTTGGACGCTAACGCTGTTGTGACTCAGGAAACCTTCACCTGTACCATTTGTAAACAGCCAACTTCCTTTCAAGTCTGGAGAACACCGGAGTACACCCGCAACGGTGAGACAGCCACGACCCGCAATGTCCGTTATTCGGACGGTACGCTGGCAGGCGGTGAGGGAACCGGCGCAATCATGGACGGAACGCCCGGCAAGGACGCCTATTATACGGGTTTTCACTGGACAAAAGCCTGCTGCAATACCTGCGGGACGCTCAACAGCAACATGGGCATTAGTGACTACTGCTTCGGCAAGAATGTGTACTGGCTCTATAACTGTGCCGCCGAGTTTACCGAGGAACTGCCCGAACAGGTGAAGTACGAGTATGTGGACAGCACCTATCACAACAAGATTACCTCCAGCGGCACTTACTGCTGCTTCTGCTTCGGCACGAACAAGAACAGCTCTTCCAGGCTGGAGCGCCACAATATGCAGACGGAGATTCTGCCGCAGATCAGTAACAACCGCTTTGCTATCGTGAAGCACTGCGTGGACTGCGAGTATACCAAGACCGAGTATATTGCCGCCAAGTCTGTTGTGGCGGACTATTACGGCGTGGTGGACGGTCAGCCCCATACGCTTACCATCTCTGATCTGTCTGAGGCTGGTGTATCCACGCAGATCCGCTATGGCAGTTCAGCTGAATCCTGCACCCTGACAAGCGCCCCCAACTACACCGAAAAGGGACAGTACACCGTTTACTATGAAATCGCCTACACCTATTCCGGTGTGACGATGACGGAGAACGGTGTCGCTTATGTCTGGCTGCATGATGAAAAAGAGGATACGGATTGTCCCTGTGGCTGCGGCGACCCCAACTGTGACTGCAAGAACCCCGATTGCAATGGAAGCTGTCATAACAAGGGCTGCGGGGACAATCACAACTTCATCGTCCTTGAGACAGTCAACCCCACCTACAAGACCCTCGGCTACACCCGCTATCTCTGCGTGGAGTGTGGGAAGATCGAGAAGCGTGACTATATGAACGCTATCGGTCATGCTTGGCAGAGCTTTGTGATTCGTGACGCTACCTGCGAGGCAGGCGGCAAAGTGCTGAATATCTGCAAAAACTGCGGCGAGTGCGAGGAGACAACTACTCCGAAGGGCGAGCATAAGTACGGCGTCTCTGTTGTAAACGCCACATGTGTCAGCCCCGGCTATACGGTCAAGGAGTGCGAGGTCTGTGGCGACTGTCATATTACCGACATTCAGAACGCCAAGCCCCACAGCTATGAAGCCATTACCACCCCCGCAAACTGCGAGAGCGGCGGCTATACCCTGCATCTGTGCAAGGGCTGCGGCAGCTCCTTTATCACCGATTACACTGACCCTCTGGGGCATAGCTTCGATAAGGGTACTACTGTGACTTCGCTCTCCTGCACCGGCGAGGGTGTAACCGAGTATCGCTGTGTGCGCTGCGGCTACCACTATGTGGACGGGGACGCTGCAAGCGGGCATAAGGCTGGCGAGGATGCGACTTGCACTACGTCTCAGCTCTGTACTGTCTGCGGCGCTGTTATCAAACAGGCTCTTGGACACAGCTACAAGTCTGAAATTACCGCTCCCACCTGCACTGAGATGGGCTTTACCACCTACACCTGCGAGCGCTGCGGCGAGAGCTATAAGAGCGACTATGTGAAGGCAACCGGACACAAGGAAAGCGGCTGGATCATCGACAAGGAGCCTACTACCGAAAATGAAGGTTCCCGCCATAAGGAGTGCGAGAACTGCGGCAAGGTACTTTCTACCGAGCCGATTGAGAAGCTCTACCTGACCGGCACGACCGACAGCAAGGGAGAGGCTGTTGTGGGCGGCTATCTGGTTATCGTGACCGATACCGACACGAAGAACCCAGTTTCCAACGCTCATGTGGTTCTGAACAAGGACGGAAGCCTGTCTGTCCGTCTTCCCAATGGGCGCATCATCGACTACGCCGACCAGACCACTGTGACGGTAAAGCTGGTAAAGGACAAGACCCCTGTTTCTGATCTTGTGATTTCCGTTACCGACAAGAACGACAACTTCGCTGCCGGTAAGACCGACAAGGCTGGGCAGATCACCATTCCCAGCGGCTCCGGCATCACCAACGATGATGGCAAGGCGACCGTAGGCGGCAAAGACGCTGATGGCGACCGCTACACCATTACCGTCAGGGTGATTGGCTTTGAAACCGGCAGACCCATTGAGGGCGCTGTTGTCACCATCGGCAAGACCGGCAACATCACTGTGAAGCTGCCTGATGGCATCGACATGGACAAGAATAACCGCATTACCGTCATTGTCACCGATAACCGCAAGAATCCCCTTGAGGACTAGTTTGTAACGGTGAAGGGCGTTCTGGGGCAGACCGGTACCGGCATGTCCGATGAGAAGGGTGAGCTTTCCGTCCCTGATGTGGTCGTAGAAGAGCGTCATGGCGTTTATATCTATGGCTATGAGGACGGAACCTTCGGCGCAGAGCGCAACATGACCCGCAGCGAGGCGGCAGCTATCTTTGCCCGTCTGCTTGCCGAGAAGAAGGGCGACAGCATTCCTGAAAAGGGTTCTGTTACCACCCAATACACCGATATTCCCTCTAACGCATGGTATGCAGGGTATGTGAAGTACCTTACGAACTACGGCGTGGTCTATGGTCGTGGAGACAAAATCTTTGCTCCCAACGACGAAATCACTCGTGCGGAGTTCACCGTCATGGCTGTGCGTTTCTTTGAGGTCTACGGCGAGGGCGCTGAGGAGATCGTGGAAAAGTACGAGGGCTTCTCCGATGTCAGCTCCGGCTATTGGGCGGCTGAATATATCAAAGACGCTGCCATTCATGGCTGGGTTTACGGCTACGGCGACGGAACCTTCCACGCCGACGCCAACATCACTCGTGCCGAGGTGGTCTCCCTGATGAACCGTATGCTCGGCAGAACGCCGGACAAGGCATATATCGAGAAGAATATCCGCTATTTCAACGCCTTCTCCGACCTGTCCAGCAAGCATTGGGCATATCTTGCCGTAATGGAAGCGGCAAACGCTCATACCGCAATTCTCGGTGATACCGAGACATGGAGCAAGTAATCTACTGCTCCAACGACCTGCTCATGCAGGTCGTTTACATACACGAGCTGTCTGGACGCAGACGGTTGGTGTATTTAATATAACTCTCATGAAGGAGGGAGTGTGACTGACCATGTAGCATAACAAAAAGAGCGCAAAAAAGCGGCTCCGCCCAAAATGGACGGAGCCGCTCATGCGGTTCTATCATTTGATCCAGACAGAGGCAGGGGCGAAGTTGCTAAACTCATAATCGCCGTAAGCAAAGGCTGTGCCGAGATTGTACGATCCGAAGGAGAAGTACATCGTTACGGTATAGCCGGGGTTGAGGCTCTGTGCTTCAGCGGCGAGCTTCTCGGCCTCTCTCGCAATCTCGTCTCCGCTGAGAGACTTCCACCATGTCTTGAACTCACTCATGCTGAGGGAGCCGGAGTAGGCAGCGGTGTAGATCTTCTCGCTGCCATAGTTGGTGACGGGCTTTTCCTTGACCGTCCAAGCGGATGCGAAGCTGTTGGCGGCGGCTGGGGTGCCGGACACTTTAGCCGGATTTGTGACAGTGGCGGTGTTGCTTTTTGCATCATAGCCAACTTCAAGGTCGTAAGCCTCTGCCAAAGCTCTCAGCGGGGCGTAGGTTGTGCCATTGTAGGTGAACACCAGCACATCGTTTCCGTTAGCGTCCTTTGGCGCAAAGACCTGTCCATTGACAAGGACATTGATCGGATACGCTTTGATGGACAGTGCGCCATCGGACGCAAGAGCGGAAATGGGGAGTGCAACGAGCATAAGTACGGTGAGAGCGCCTGCAACGAACGATAAGAATTTGGTTTTCATTTTCGTGACCTCCAAAGTATGTATTTTGTCTTTCGACACTGTAAGGATACCGCATGGGAGGTTTTAAGCCAACTTTGCGATTGTGCTTAAAACAAGGCTTTCGCATCGTTGATAATTCTGGAAAGGAGTGGGCGAATGAACGCAAAGACCATCATCGGAATCGTGCTGGTCGTCTTTATCTTGGGCGGCTTTGTGTTCCTGCAACTCAGAAACCGCAGGAAGTAGGAAACAGGCAACGGGGCGGAGGAAACTTCGCCCCTATTTTTATATTGGGAGGAAAACATGAATCAGACAACGACAGTTGAGAGCCGAGTGCTTGAGATTATGAGGGGCTGCCCTCGTTCCAGATATGACGATATGGAGCTTGCCACGCAGTATTACAGCCGGTATGGACATCGGAAAATCACAGAACTGCCCTTAGGGTATGTAATGTTCAACTATAAGCGGTTTGGACTGCCCTGCTTCGAGACAATCCGCAGGGCAAGGCAGAGGGTGCAGTCCCTTTTCCCTGAGCTGTCCCGCAATACCAGCGAGCCGGAGAACACCGAGCTTGTATTGCTGATCCAGATCGGAGGTTGAGGCGTATGGCAGTGAGTAAATCTGCCGAGGAACTTGCCTTGCAGAGAAAGGTCAAGGTCATGGCAAAGCTGTTTGCCAGCGGCTGCAAAACGGAAAGCGAGCTGCAATCGCTTTCTATGGAAGCGCTTTTGAAGATTGAGGGAGTCACAATGGACGATCTCAGAATCATCATGGCACTGCAAAAGAGCGTAAAAAACCGCTCTTTGTATAGCTTTTTGGGGGGGGGGAGATGATGAGCAGCCAGATCAGAACGAATGACCGGCACATTGTCTGGAGCGACCAGAATCTCGATATTGAGGATTGGCGGGAGGGATACAAGGAGTATCTGGAAGCCAATGAGCTGGACTTAGACCCTGACGATGAGCAAGCCATCTATGAGTGGATGGTGGAAACAAACGGAGAGTACCTTTCCGATGAGCGCATGAATCTGGACATTCAGCTTTCCCAGTCCATTATCGTCATTGGCGACCTTGGGCGGTGGAACGGCAGAGTTATGGGCTATAAGGTGATCGACTCCGGCAACATCAAGGATTGCCTGTATTCCGATACCGATTTCACCGAATGGTATGTTGACCGGTACGGAGATCTGCGGGCGGACGCCATTCACCATGACGGGACAAATCACTACCTCTATCGAGTATTCAAAGAGGGCGTTACAGACTCCCAGATTGAACGCTTGCAGGACAAAATCTATATGGGGAAAGCGACCAGAGCGGACATCACAAGGGTGACTAAGCGCCTCGGTGATGAAATCGGCAGGGTTTACGGCTGGGACTTTCCGAAGAGCAGAACAACGGTTGAAAGGGAGGTTGGCTAAATGGAGCTTCAAATCAGACCTATGTGCTTTGAGGAGCGCAATATGCCTATGAGCAAAGCTCACAGCTCATGAGCCAGACCGGAAGCATCGGGCGCCTCAGAGGCGACTTTTGCTCCAGTGGTATGGAGTTCTGGACAACTTGGGAGGATCACCAGAAAGATTTGAAAACCGATGCTTTTAAGACGGAACTGGATGATGTCATCAATGCCCTGCGTTCCGAGGAATACGGTTTGCTCAAAGACAGGCGCAGCATAGTGAGCTTCGCACGAAGGGAGCCGGACAGCGCATTTAAGGGAAACTACACCACCGAGTACGGTTTTCGTGTGGATACCAAAGAACATGCTTTCCTGATCCGGTGTAATCCCCAGCAGGGCGACTATAACTTCTACTGTTTCTGCTATGTCTCCAAGTGGTTGGATCAGCACATCGAGGAAGCCCGCAAGGATATTCGTTTCATTGACAGCGGCTACAAGGAGCTTTTCAGGCTTCCCGATGGAGAGCAGATTACAGTTACTCTGTCCACCGATGAGAAGCTGGATAGAACCTGCCGCTATATCGATGAAACCCATCTTGAGGTAGGGCGCAGCCTTTATCATATCTGCGAGTTTGCAGAGCGCATGGAGCGGAACGGCAACATCTATGCACCGAAAGAGCCGCCGCTCCCGCCGAAGTGTTTTACACTGTTGCCCTCAAGCGGGGACATCATCGAAATCACCCGCTATGAGAAGGGATACAGACCTATCCGAAAAAGGGAAGCCTTTGAAACGGAAGCAGGAAGAAACCTATTTGTGGATACGGCAAACAAGAGGAGAGGCGTTACAAAGGCGCAGGAAGCCGCAATGCTGGCAGGCTCTCTTTTTGGCTGGAACACCCCTGCCGCAAAACCGAAAAACTATGATGAGAACGGAAAGGCAATCAAGCCCAAAGATCGAGAACGATAAAGGAGGTGTAGACCGATGGCTCGAAAGTATGACCTGATTTCTGAACTGTACGACCGCACAGCAAAGCGGGTGGTAGGGAATCCCGAAAGCTGGCAGCGGTTTTTGGATTCTGCTTGCAGGAACTTCAAGCTCCGTTTTGACGAACAGCTTTTGATCTTTGCCCAGCGCCCCGATGCAACTGCCGTTCTGGAAATCGAGCGGTGGAACGAGGGTTTTGGCAGATGGGTCAACAGGGGCGCAAGAGGTATCGCCGTTTTTGAGGACAGTGACCGCAGCCACCAGCGGCTCAAACACTATTTCGATGTTTCGGATACCCACCCCAGCCGGTATTCCCGTCCTGTTCCTATCTGGCAGATGGAGCCGGAGTATGAAGCTGAGGTATTCGAAACCTTGGAGAGTACCTTCGGTATACTTTCCGAAAAGGACACACTGGAAGCCGCCATTCTGAGCGCCGCCAAGAACGCCGTTGAGGACAATATTCCCGATTATGAGCGTGACTTGCTCTATACAGTAAAGGACAGCTTTCTGGAGGAGCTGGACGAAGATATGGTTACGGCGATGTATCGGAAGGTAGTCCGAAACAGCGTCGCCTATATGCTGATGAGCCGTCTGGGACTGGACACCGGCGACTATTTTGAGCGCAGTGACTTTGAAGATGTTATCAACTTCAATACCGGTGAGACCATGAACGCTTTAGGCTTTGCCACCAGCGACATTGCGGAAATGGCACTGACGGAGATAGCCAGAACGATCAATTCCCTGAATCGGAAAAATCGCATAATTGCGGGACGAGCGCAGGGCGGTTACAATGATGGTGCAGAAATAACCAAAGAAAGGGGTTCTGAGCATGAGCGAAATCAGTTACACGATGCAGGGGGATTACCAGCTCCCAAACCTGAAGCTGCCGGAGCAGCCGGAAGTAACTCTGGGCAAGTACGCCGGTCTGAGGAAGAAATACCTGAAGGAGCATCATCGAGTGCTGTACTACAATCTGCTGACGAGCTGCAAGCTGGAGGAGCATCTGGCGGAGGTAGAGCAGAGGGCGACCTCGATGGAGGAAATGCTGGTGCGTCAGATGGTGGAAAAGCAGGGCGTGACCAAGCGCCTGAAATCGGAGGACATGATGGCTTGGGTTCGGAAGATGAACAATCTGAGGAACTCGGCGCAGGAGATCGTGCTGGCGGAAGTGGTTTACGCCTAAGCTGGCATAAGCGGTCTGATGAGGACAAAACAATTCCGTTTCTTGGCTCCGATGATGATGTAAACGCCATTCTGCTGGCAACGCCGCACCTGAAAAAGTCTAAGGCGCTCATTCGTAAGTTCCTTGAAGGCAAGCCGGACGAGCGTACTCGGACAGAGTTCATCAAGGAGTGTTTCAATGATGACTACACCGAAGTAATCCTCGATGATGGTCGCAGAATGGGCTATAAGACCTATGAAAATGTGCTGCACCTGTGGGAAGGCAGCTATCTGTCTCGCACAAAACAGGCATATTATGATTGGGGGTGTCATAGCCGCCCACTTCGAGGGCTTACGGCTTTTGGGAGAGCTTCAAGACAACATGAAACCCCTTCCGTCTATGGAGAGGCAGCAGGAAACACTTGCTTTGGCAGAGGAGAAATCCTCTGCCTTTTCCTTTTCACAGGAGATCATCGACGCTGTTCTCACTCGTGGGAGCAATGTAGAAGAGGGCAAATTCCGCATCTATGAGCAGTTTCAAAAGAGCTTGTCCGCAAAAGAAAACGTTGACTTTCTCAAAAAGGAGTACGGCTGGGGCGGCAGTTATCCCGCTATCACCGGCACAGGTATTGATGAGCAGCACGATGGCAAGGGCATCACCCTGCAAAGAGGATTCGGGGAACATGATCCCCGTATTAACCTGAAATGGGATAAGGTTGAAAAGCGGATAGCAGAGCTGATCCGCTTAGACAGATACCTGAACCCCAAAGAGGTGGAGCTTTACCCCGCATGGCTTGCGAAGCAGGAGGAACGCCGACAGGAGCAGAGAGAGCGGCAAACTGTTCGTGAGGTGTTGAACGCAGCGCCGCCGGCGCAGGAGTCAGTGCCGGAGCCAGCATCATACTATGAGTATCATCTGGGGGATAAGGTTTACTTTGGAGCAGACGAGTTTGAAATCCTGTCGCTTTCCGGTGGCAGGGTTTTGCTCTATGATACGAAGTTTCCCCTGTTCCAAAGGGAAGAGACAAGGGAGGACTTTGAGCGTAAGGTGAAGGAGAATCCGCTCAACGACCACTTGAAGGTGCGAGACAGTGAGATTGCTTCCGTACCGTCTGACACTCCGAAAAAGGAGATTCCAAAAGCCGATGACCGTTTCCATGTAGTGGAGCTGGACAGGGACTATCAGACCGCCTATGGCATCTGGGACGATGTGCAAAACTCTGAATATGTGGACGAGGAAGGTGTCAGCGAGGAGTTCCTGAGCAAGTGGGAAGCCAATGCTTATGCAGAAAAGCTCAATACCGCTTGGAGGGAGCAGCCTGTTCGGGAAAAGCCCTCTCAGATTCAGGAATACGACCGAATAAAGGTAGAGAATCCCGCCAGTGTTCTGCTGTACCAGAATGGGGATTCCTTTGTGGCGTATCACGAGGACGCAAAAGTGCTTGGGGACTTTCTGGGGATTGCTTCGTCAACACAGGAGTTGGCAGAAACCTTAGAAGCACCCATACAGATTCCAAGCGCTCGCTTGCAGCTTTTCATCAACCTGTTAAATGACAAGGGCATTGATGTAGCGGTTTCCACTCTTGAGGACGGGGAGCGAGCGACAAGAAACATCGTTTCTACCAGCAAAGATGACCCTGTTGAATCGCAGCCGGTGGGCAGGATCGACTATCTTGGGACAAACGGCGCAGTGGGGGAAAGCATCGAGTACACCAGCGAGTATCAATCCCTGAAAGACATTAAGGAGGAAAATTTTTACGGATCTCCCATGAGCATCGTGCTTTACCGAAACAGAAATGGTGAAACGATCTCGCAGGACTTCCTGTCTGAACTTGACCCGCCGTCGCAGGGCTTTCGAGTGGAGGATTTTGCTCCCAATCCTGAACGCCTGATGGCACAGGCAAAGAACCTGATTAACGAGTTTTGCGTTCAGGAGTATAGCTCTGAGGCAGACTTCTCAGACCTGTCGAGAGTGGGGATTGCCTACACGACCATCACTGACAAGGAGTTGGAGGTTCAGATCGAGGTTGACCTTATTCACTACCAGATAAAGACCTTAGTCGAGAATCAGATTGTCCGGATTACCGAGTACAAAAGCCTTGAGGATATGGTAGAGCATGGTCTGACCGGATTGAGTTTTGACGACCTTGTTTCCGTTCCCGATAGGCTGCTCACCCACTTCCTTGAGGAAGATGAACCTGATGAGGCTGACGATTTCAGCGACATCGACCCTGAGCTGATTCGTATGCAGCTTGAAAGCGATGAGCCAAGTCCCTTTGTGGAACAGGTTATGGCTGATGTGGAACGCCTTACCGCAGCGGAGCAGGAGCCTGAGCCGGAATTAGAGTCAGAACCGAAACCGGAGCTAAAACCCTCGTGGGAGCAGAAACGGACAAAGGTTCAGACCTTTGATCTGCATCCTGATATTCCGATGTCGGAATGCCACACCTTTGAGCTTGCCAATAACAGGGTCGAGGAAGTAAACAAGAAAGAGCGCTTTCACAGGAACTATGCGGCAATAACGGTATTGAAAAAATGCCAAAGCGAAAACCGCTTTGCCACACCCGAAGAACAGATAATTTTGTCGAAGTATGTCGGCTGGGGCGGTATCCCAGAGGTCTTTGATGAGGGCGCAGGCTCTTGGCAAACCGAATATGCGATGTTGAAAAACATCCTGACACCGGATGAATATAGCTCTGCCAGAGGAAGCGTTCTGACAGCGTTTTACACGCCGCCAGAGGTAATTACCAGCATCTACAAGGTGATGGAACGCATGGGTTTTCGGGAGGGAAATATCCTTGAACCTTCTTGCGGCATCGGTAATTTTATCGGTATGCTGCCGCAGGAAATGCAGCAGGCAAAGGTGTACGGCGTGGAGATTGACACCATCTCGGCAGCAATCGCCCAGCAGCTCTATCAACGCACCTCGATTGCCGCTCAGCCCTTTGAAGAAGCAAATATTCCTGACAGCTTCTTTGATGCTGTTGTGGGAAATGTTCCCTTTGGGGACTTCCGGCTATCGGACAAGAGGTGCGGAAGTATATCGCACAAAGGGCAGATCTGCTCGGTGCAATTCGTCTGCCAAATAACACCTTCAAGGGAAACGCCGGTACGGAGGTCGTGTCTGATATTCTCATCTTGCAGAAGCGAGACCGGCTGATTGACCTTGAACCGGATTGGGTGCATCTGGACACTGACGAGAACGGCGTGAAAATGAATGCCTATTTCGTCCAGCACCCTGAGATGATTCTGGGCGAGGTCAAGATGGTGTCCGGCAGATTCGGGGAAGAGATGACCGTCATTCCGTATGAGGGCAGTGATCTTGGCAGTTTGCTTGATGAGGCGGTTGCAAATATTCATGGGGAGATCACAGAGTATGAGCTGGACGATAAACTTGCCGATGAGGATAATTCGATTCCCGCAGACCCTACCGTCCGCAACTTTTCCTACACGATACTGGACGATACGGTTTATTATCGGGAAAATTCCCGCATGGCTCCCGTAAAGGTGTCTGCAACTGCGGAAAACCGCATTAAGGGACTGATCCGAATACGGGATACGGTTAAGAACCTGCTTAAAATCCAAACAGAGGGGTTTCCAGACGATCAGATTCAGGCAGGGCAGAAGAAGCTGAACGAACTGTACGACCGCTTCATAGAGAAGTATGGTCTTATCAATTCTCGTGCCAATGTGTCCGCATTTTCACAGGACAGTTCCTTTGCGCTCTTCTCCGCACTGGAGATTTTGGACGAGGAGGGAAATCTGGAACGCAGGGCGGATATCTTCACCAAACGCACCATCCAGCCCCACCGGCCCGTTAC
>ERZ779632.1075-NODE-1075-length-12252-cov-4.421087_pt1 | contig 12252 bp, 9 predicted proteins | sample MGYA00514194_ERZ779632 | MGnify/ENA primary metagenome ERZ779632 (study PRJEB29562, sample SAMEA4376704) | mouse gut metagenome | isolation source: Cecum | study: EMG produced TPA metagenomics assembly of the A DSS colitis mouse model was used to assess the...
TCATAGAAATCCAGGCCAGGGAACTCAGACAGCTTTACGTATACGGTTCAATCCCGATAACCGAACACAATCTCCCGCATCCCTGCCACACCGGCGTTTGTCCAGACCAATATCAGCTCTTCCCCGCCGTCTCCATCCACATCGGCAATGGTAAAATTATTCATAGACGCAGCCTCTGTATTTAAATAGTCCAACGCAGTGCCGTCCGGGAGAATCCCCAGCAAATACATATCCCACAGCGCCTTGCCGTAGGCCAGCCGCCGGGCCTCGTCCTCCGCCCCGGCCCCAAGAGCCGCCGGAACAGTGTCCTCACCAGCAGGGGACTTCCTTTCCGCCGGAACGGAATCCGGTTCCGCCTCATCCTCCGGGGCAGAAGACTCTTTCGAGGGCTGGTCCGTCGTTATGGAAGCCATGCCGGATTGGTCCGCCCCGCAGGAGCTGAGCGTGCCCAACAGCATTCCCGACAAAAAAACGCCGCAAAGTATCCAGATAAATTGCTTCATAAGTCTCTCTTCTCTTCTTTATTTTTTTATGCGGGGTGCTTTTATATTATAGACGTTTGAGAGCCCATTTTTGTTTCAGCTTTTTGCAAAATTTTTGCAAATTTTCTTTCCGTATTCCATTCCCGATTTTTACATATACTTAATGAGGAAAAACACGAAAGGAGAATCTTATGGAATCACATTATCCCTTTACCCTGCCGCCCCTGCCCTACGGCTACGATGCTCTGCTTCCGGAGATCGGAGAGCGAACCCTGCATTTTCATCACGACAAGCATTTTGCCACCTATATCGACAATTTGAACAAGCTCCTGGAAAAACATCCAAGCTTTCAGGAGTGGCCCTTGGAACGTTTGATTCAAGAATGGAACCGTCTCCCGGAGGATATCCGCCAGGGTGTGCGAAACAATGCCGGCGGCGTTTATAACCATGATCTCTATTTCAAAACCCTGACCCCTGGCCCCGCCTCTTCTCCCGAGGGGCCCCTGGCGGCCGCCATAGCCCGGGACTTCGGGGACCTGGAAGGATTGAAATCCGTCATGAAGAATTCTGCTCTCGGACAGTTCGGCTCAGGCTGGGCCTGGCTGGCTGCCTGCGGAGACGGGCAGCTCTCCGTTGTGAAAACCGCCAATCAGGACACCCCCCTTCCTCTGGTCCCTTTGCTGCTCTGCGATGTCTGGGAGCACGCCTACTATCTGGACTATCAAAACCGCCGGGCAGACTATTTTGAAAGTTGGTGGCGCAAAGTAAACTGGCCCGAAATCTCTCATGCCTATGCCGGCTTCATGGAGGGCAGGCCCCACCGCACAGAATAAATATCCCCGGAATCTTCCGGCAGCCGGAAAAATTTTATTGACAAACCGTTCCTGCCTGCGTATGATATGCTTTACAGGTGTCTTGACATCTATGAGATTATATTATATGAAAGAGACAGGTGCTTCCCATGGAAAACATCCAGGCATTTTTAAAGCGCAAGAACATCGTCCTCTCCGCCCGCCGCTACGGCATTGACGCTCTGGGCGCGATGGCCCAGGGACTTTTCTGCTCCCTGCTGATCGGCACAATTCTCAACACGGCCGGTTCCCAGTTCCACATTGGCTTCCTGACCGCCAAAATCATCACCATTAACGAAACCGGCTACACCATCGGCGGGATGGCCTCCTTTATGAGCGGCGCGGCTATGGCCGTGGCCATTGGCTACGCTCTCCAGGCCCCGCCGCTGGTGCTGTTTTCCCTGACCACAGTGGGCTACGCCTGCAACGCCCTGGGCGGAGCAGGCGGACCGCTGGCTGTGCTGCTGGTGGCAATTTTAGCCGCCGAGTGCGGTAAGGCCGTCAGCAAAGAGACAAGGGTAGATATCCTTGTGACCCCCATTGTCACCACCTTGATCGGTATCGGCGCGGCTTGGGTCATCGCCCCTCCCATTGGCTCCGCCGCCAGTGCTTTTGGCCGGCTTATTATGAGGGCCACGGAGCTCCAGCCCTTCCTGATGGGAATCGTGGTGTCCGTATTAGTAGGCGTTGCCCTGACCCTGCCCATCTCTTCCGCCGCTATCTGTTCTGTACTGGGGCTGACCGGCCTGGCGGGCGGAGCCGCCGTGGCAGGCTGCTGTGCGCAGATGGTTGGCTTTGCTGTTATGAGCTTCAGGGAAAACGGATGGGGCGGCCTCGTCAGTCAGGGGTTGGGCACCTCCATGCTTCAAATGCCCAATATTGTAAAAAATCCCCGAATTTGGATTGCTCCCACCCTGACTTCTGCTATCACCGGCCCCATCGCCACCTGCTTTTTCTATCTTGAAATGAACGGCGCCGCCATTAACTCCGGCATGGGCACCTGCGGTCTCTGCGGCCAGCTTGGCATTTGGACCGGATGGGTGGCTCCCAGTGAGACTGCCCTTGCCAACGGCGCCGTGCCCATCTCTCCTCATATTATGGATTGGCTGGGATTGATTTTCATTTCCTTTGTTCTCCCCGCTGTCATCTGCCCGCTGATCAACCAGCTCTGCCGGAAAGCCGGCTGGGTGAAAGACGGAGATTTGACTCTGGCAGGCTGAACCCCCCAAAACAAGAAAAGAGAGGCACACCTCAGGCCGTCAAAAAAGTGTTTTTGACAGCCTGAGCCGCCGCAAAGCGGCGGCTGTGCTCCGAAACGTTCCTTGGACACAGCCCGTCCCGTGCCCTTCCCGTTGAACCGGCCTTCTTATTCTTTCAAAAGCTGAGGGAGATGTCCCAGGGGCATCTCCCTCAGCTTTATTTTCCCTCCCCGCCTCGTTTCCATGTGAAGGAAACCGCGGCGGCCATTAGAAACAAAAGGATAGACAACAGGTTCCACCCGTCCGGCGAAGGGGCGGCCCCCAGAACATATAAAACCGCGTTAACCGCAAATACCAGCCCGGCCAGCAGCAGAAACGCAGTCCCTACGGCAGCGGCCGTCCTGCCCAAACGCTTGAAAACAATAAGGATCAGCCACAAAAACAGCACAGACAGCAGCGTCATGGCCGCCCCCACAGTAAACACCGTCCGGATGCCCAACAGGCGGCTCAGCCCGTACAAATAGGGAATGGTAAATACGCTGAGCGACGCGAGGCTTCCAGTCAGCCCCCCTTTTCTCAGTGCGAGAAGCGGGAAAAAGACAGCCCATGTGTATACTGCCGATATAGCCACGACAAGAGACCAGGTCAGTCTGCCCGACAGCACCGTGTCGCAGATGAAGCACGTCAGTACCCCCGCAAAGAGACCGCCGGAGAACAAGACGGAACCCCACCAGCGCTTTCCCGCCCAGCCGGAGAACCGGCTTTTCGGCGCGCCCGGAGCAGAGGAAATCTCCGGCTGCATTGTCCCGGTCTCCCGGCCCCCGCCGAGCAGTTCGTCTGCCGTAATCCCTAAAACCTCACATAGCGCCAGCATAATGGACGAGTCCGGCAGGCTCTTGCCCGTTTCCCATTTTGACACAGCCCGATCAGTAATATGCAGTTTTTCTGCCAGCTGGGCCTGGGTCATCCCTTTTTCCCTCCGGCACTCCATAATAAAGCTTCCAATTCTGCCTTGGTTCATTCCCGCATCCCCTTTCCTCCTTACCATACCACCTCCGGTTTGGTTTTTCCACAGACTTCCGGTAGATTTCAGAAATTCAACCGTTGGTTGAGCCGTGTCTTTCACTCCAGCACAGGATTCTGCCCCTTTTCCACCCCGCTTTTCCTCCGGGAAACGCCCTCCGCACTTTTCCCGACGCTTTTCTCCTTACCACGACGGTACAATGGGGAAAACCTATCTTTTCGGGAGGGACAAGCTGTGGCACACGGTCAACTGATTCTGGAACGGGAACGGGCGGGGCGTCTGCTGACGCTGGGCATCCGCTTTTTTCTTTCGGCGGCGCTGACCGCCAGCCAAACCCCAGGAGGCTGCGCTCCCTTTGCACTGGGCTGGATTTCAGCAGCGGGACCAGGGCTGGAGGGCGGCGCGGCTTTTGCAGGAGCTGTGGTCGGAGCGGCTCTGTTCCTCAGTTTCAGGGACGCTCTTCCATTTTTGGCTGTAGCGGTGTTAATTGTCACCGCCTCTACCGCATTAAACGGCACCTGGTTTCTCTCCAAGCCCCGCAGCGCAGCTCTGACGGCGGCGGGACTTTTTATGACTGTGGAGGGCATTTACATCATTCAGTCGCTCTCTCCCCTGGCCCGGCTGGAAGAGTGTCTGACTGCGGCAGGACTCACTGCCGCCGCCGCCCTGCTTTTCCATCCGCTCCTCCGGGGAGGCGAAGGGGTGCGTCTTGCAGATGGCCTGGTCTTTCTGGCCGCAGCGCTGCTGGCGGCGGTAGAGGACCTGGAGATTCTGGGCTTTTCCCCAGCCAGAGCACTGCTGTGCCTGGTGGTGGCGCTGTCTGCCTATGACCGCGGTCCCACCGCAGGAGCGGCTTTCGGCCTTGGACTGGGGCTGACGGCCGAGCTCTGCGGCAGCAGGCTCTCCCTCACCGCCGCCCTCGGCCTTGCGGGTCTCGCCGCGGGAAGCCGTCAGGGGCGGAACCGGGCCGGAGCGGCATTGGCCTTCTTAGCCGCCGCAGGAGCGGCGGCCCTGGCGGAGAACCGTCTTCTGCCCCTCCCCGTGGAAGCGGCGGCAGGCTTGGCGCTGTTTTTGGCTCTGCCGAACCGGCTTGTCGCTGGAAAGCGGGTAAAGCCCGCGGCTCCCTTATCCCTTTCCAGCCAGCAGCGAGAATCTCCCGCACCCTGGCGGCAGAGACTGGAACGGGCAGCCGCAGCCCTCCGGGACATCTACGACAGCATAGGCGCGCGAGGACCTCAAAATGCCGATGAAAATCCCGCCATCATCTTTGACCGCTCAGCGGAAAAGGTCTGCCGGGGCTGCGCCCTTTGCGAACTGTGCTGGCAAAAGGATTATACCGGCACATTCAACGCGATGAACGACGCCACCCCCTACCTTCTCGAGCGCGGTCGGGCCCTGTCCAAAGACTTTCCTGAGTACTTTGCCAGCCGCTGCGTTCACCTGCCGGACCTTCTGAACGCCATCAATGGAGAGCTCTCCGCATTTCTCCTCCGGCGGCAGTACCGGCGGCAGCTGGAGGAAACCCGGCGAAGCGCCCGGGGGCAGTATGCCCAGCTTTCCGAGCTTCTCACCGCCACCGCCGCAGGCCTGGAGGCCGCCGCTCCCGCTATGGGAGTGAGAAAGCCCTGTCGTGTAGGGGCCGCCCTTCGGCCCAGGGAAGGGGAGAGCATTTGCGGAGATACCTTGGCCGCTTTTCAAACGGACCAGGGGCTCTGGTGCCTGCTGCTGGCGGACGGCATGGGCAGCGGAGAGCCTGCCCGGAAGGAATCCGCCCTGATCTGCCGTTTGCTTCAGCAGTTCCTGGAGGCCGGAGTGGCCCCGGAGGCGGCCCTGAAGACATTGAATTCCGCGATGTCCCTCCGGGGCGCGGACTCCGGCAGCTTTACTACCGTGGACCTCTGCGTCTATGACCCCACACCCGAAGAGGCGGCATTTTATAAGTGCGGCGCAGCTCCCAGTTATATAAAGCGAGGCGGCATCGTCCGGCGGATCACCGGGAGCAGTCTCCCCGTTGGCCTCCAGGGGTCGCCGCCGGATGTAACTAAAATGCCGCTGGCGCCCGGCGGTTTCGCTGTCATGATCAGCGACGGCGTCGCGGACCCGGAGAGAGACGAATGGCTGCTGAACCTGCTGGCAGGCTGGACAGGGGATGATCCCCAGGAGCTGGCAGGACTGATTTTATCAGAGAGCATTCGCCGGGAGCATCTCCGGGACGACTGCGGCATACAGGTGCTGTATTGCCCGGAGCGGGAAGAACGCGAGGTATAGCCGGCGGGGCAAAAGGCTCTTTGAAAGGCCATAAGCGGCGGCTCCTCCGTCTCCATACTTTCCCCATTTTTCTTCAAATCCGTCCAGGATTCCCGCGTCAAACCGCCTCGCCTTTCGAACAAATCTGTACCTGTCCGGCATTCCCCCGTTTTCATAACAGACTTCAGCACCACAAAAACCCTTGATTTGAATTGTGCGGGAGCCTCGAAATGAGGTTCCCGCACATGCTCTCTCTTCCTGCCGCAGGGCATTTTCAGGTTCATTGATGAACTTACCCGGGAAGCCAAGCTCCCTGGTTTCAATTTTTTTGCGTTTCTGCTTTTTGATTACAGAGCAGGAGCACAGCGCCGGATTATGCGGGTTTCTTCACAGGTGGAAAACCTTGTCCTGCCGGCGGAGGGGCAGACCCTGCCGCCTCAGGAGACAAAAACTCCGCGCTGTGAACGCTCCCAGCATCTCCTTTCCTGTTGCATTTAAAGAAACTCCATGCTATACTACAAAAAGATTCTATTAGGGAGAGGGAGATTGTCTATGTCTATTCAGAGAAAAAGCGTCGGTCTTTGTATTGTTCTGTCCATTGTCACCTGCGGAATTTACGCCCTCTACTGGCTGTACCGCATGGCGGAAGATCTAAACATAGTGACAGCCCGTCCAAATGGTCCTTCCGGCGGGCTGGTGTTGCTGCTGACCATTGTCACCTGCAATATTTACGGTCTTTATTGGCTCTATCGCGCCGGCGAAGATTTGGACCGCCAGCGGGCAGACCAGGGACAGCTGCCGGGCCATCTGGGAATTCTTTATCTGCTGCTGGCCATTTTCGGATTCAGCATCATCTCCTATGCCCTGCTGCAATCCGAGCTCAACGGGTATGCAGCGGAATAAAGCACTTCTGGCCGGCGCAGGCTTTCTCTGCGCCGGCCTTCTCTATGGCTATGTGCTGATTCCCCTGGGGCTTCAGGTCCCCTGCCTTTTCCGGCAGGTCACGGGGCTGCGCTGCCCTGGCTGCGGCATTACCGGCCTGTGTCTGGAGCTGCTCCACGGGCGCTTTGTCCCTGCGTACAACTGGGGATTGGTGCTGGCGGCGCCCTGGATTCCCGGACTGCTCTGGCTCCAGCGCCGTTATCCCAAAGCTGCCGGAATTTCGGCCTGGATACTGGCAGCCTTGCTGCTGGCCTGGGGGATTCTGCGGAATCTCTGGGGAATTTGAACAAATCACCTTGTATAGTCAGCACAGTTGAAAATCGGTATATACCGATTTTCAAACAGCGGCAAAGCCGCTGTCGGATATCCCCTGTGCGGACTATGAAGTCCGCCGCAAAGCCGTTTTACGGCCTGTGGGGCGAATCATCGCCCCACAAGTTGAAAAGAAGCAGATGCTTCTTTTCAACTGCGGTGACTATAAACAATGGCCGCAGGGGCAATTTTCAATCGCTCCTGCGGCCACTAAATTGCCTGCGGGGCAGGCGGCCGTCAGCCGCCCGCTCATAAATTACCCCCATATACGCGGCTAAGCGCTTTCAGTCCGCAATTCGAAATGTTACAATGGCCGTAAACAGGTCCGCCACAGTCTCCACCCGAAACTCCCCGCCGCAGGCTTCCACAAAGCTGCTGGCGATGCTGAGTCCCAAACCGCTGCCCCCGTCGGTGCGGCTGGCGTCCCCCCGGACGAACCGGGCAGTGAAGTCCACGCCCTCCGGCAGCTCGCTGCGGGAGGTGTTGCGGACACTGGCCTCCGCCAGGCCCTCCGCCGGTTTCAGGCTCAGGTATACCCGGCTCCCCTCCAGGGCGTAGCGCAGAGCATTGTCGATCAGGTTTTGAAAAACCCGGTAGAGCCGTTTTCCGTCCGCGGTGATCATCACGGGCTCCTCCGGCAGCTCCACCCGGAAGGCCAGAGCGCTGCGCTGAATTGCCCCGTCCATATCCGCCAGGGTCTGACGGAGAAGCTTTCCCATGTCCAGCCGCTCCAGGTGGACGGGGAGCTGGTCCGCCGCCGCCTTGCTGACCTCGAACACGTCCTCCACCATGCTCTTGAGCCGCTGGGCCTTCTCGTCGATAATCCGGGCGTAGTCCTCCGCCGCCGGAGGCAGATTCTCCTCCTGCCGCAGAAGCTCCGCATAGGAGAGGATGGATGTCAGGGGAGTCTTCAAGTCGTGGGACACGTTGCTCACCAGCTCCACCTTCATCCGCTCGCTGCGGGTCTGCTCCTCGAGAGCCGCTTTCATGCCCGCCTGGATGTCGTTGAAGCTCTCCGCCGTCTGCCGCAGGTCCGCATCCTCGGGTAGTTTCAACGGTTTTGAGAGGTCTCCGGCCCGGACGGCTTCCACCTGGTCCGCCAGGGCGGCAATGTCCTTCGCCAGCCCCAGGTTTTTCCAGGCATTGTAAATGGCCAGGACCAATAGAGCCTCCAGCACACATCCCAGAAGGGACAAAAACAATCCCCAGATGCTCCGGTGAACCCACAGGAAATTCAACAGGACGGCCCCAGGGAACAAAGACAGGGCGAAGCCCAGCAGAAGGACCAGCAGAATCAAGCCATTGCTCCGGGCCAGCCGTTTCTCCACGGGCCGTTTCAGCTCCTTTGTCCGCAGGGCCCGAAAAAGAGACCGCAGGAGGGACCTCCGTGCCCCCCTGGGATTGTGCCTGTGGTCGTTGCGAAGCAGCCACCACAGCCAGAACAGGGCGAGGAGGGCTGGAACATTCATGGTGACCAGCCGGAGGACCGCCATGCCCCAGGCGGCGAAGGAATACCCGCCCTCCCAGCCGTAGCCATAGCTGTAAAGCAGCTCATAGGCCAGGTCCAGATTGAGAAGTCCCGGCAAGAGGGCCCACAGCAGGCAGGCTGTTACCAGCAGGAATCGGGCCTCTGTCCAGACATGCCGGGTCCAGGAGGCGATTTCCCGGTTCACACGCTCCGCCGATTTGCGCAGCAAGACCCAGACCACCAGGCACCACATGGCAATGAACAGCAGCAGGCCCTGGGTTTTGTAGAAGGACTCACTTTCCTCCACCCACTGGGCAAGGCTGTAAAAGGCGCTGCCGTAATAGGAAGACCCGCCGTTTTTGTAATCTACGCCGTAGTACCGCTCCGGCGTTCGCCGGACAGCCATGTAGACCGTTACGCCCTCCAGCTCCTCGCTGACGGGGAAATTATCATAGCCCGGGACAAACCACTTGGAATTCTCGTTGTAAATCCCTCCGCCGTAAACGTCCAGCTCCTGCCCGTCCTTGGTGATGGAGACCTTGCCGTTTTGGAATGTCAGGTAAAAGTTGTACCCCTCGATACTCCCGGAGCGGAATTTGGCCAAATTAGCGGGAACGTCCCCATTGGTATAGGATGTCTCCTTCCCCTGAATCCAGTAAAGAACATTCTTGTCCGCCTGATAGGCCGCGTCCGGCTCCTTCTCGGGCTCCTTCTCCGCATCTGCTGGGGGAACGGGATCCAACGTTCCCCGGTCCACCACCACGGCTTCCGTAACTTCGCCAAAGCCCCACCAGGACCGGACGGCCTCCTGCTCCACCATCGCACCGCTGTAGCCTCCGTCCCAGTAGTACTCTCCGCCGTAGAAATCCAGCACTCCCCCGGCCCCGATGGTCAGGAATTCCCGGAGATACTGGGAGACATTGTCCCGGAAGACGTCCGTCTTCTGCCAGTCCCACTCCCAGCGAGGGGAGGGGTCCCGCTCCCAGGCAATCCGGTTTCCCAGAGCCCCCAGGGCGGAGAGGGCCAGCGTCATCCCCAGGAAGAAGGCCAGGAAACCGGTGAATGCCTTGATCCGCCCGCCGGGTAGAAATGCCTTCGCGGCAGGTATCCTCGGCTTCGAGGAGTTCGTCCCCTCCGAGAAGTGTTCGTCCGACTCCTCAAATGGGCTCTTATCCGTGCTGTTCCATTTTGTATCCAATGCCCCACACCACCTTAATATAATCTGGCTCCTTGGGATTCAGTTCAATCTTTTCCCGAATGCGGCGGATGTGCACCATTACCGTGTTCTCACAGGAAAACGCGTCCTCATTCCACACCCGGCGGTAAATTTCCTCAGCGGGGAAAACCTGTCCCGGGTTACGGATCAGCAGATCTACGATCTTCATCTCCGTGGGCGTGAGCTTCACCTCGTCTCCATCCGCCCGGAGTATCCGGCCGGCGGGATCGTAGCTGAGCCGCCCATTGACGATGAGCCCCTGCCGCCCCTCCGCATTGACATCTCCTAAAGAGGTGTAACGCCGGAGCTGGCTTCGCACCCGGGCTGCCAGCTCCTGAGGATTGTATGGCTTGGTGACGTAATCGTCCGCCCCCATGGCAAGGCCCAAAATCTTGTCTGTATCCTCGCTCTTTGCGGAGAGGACAATCACCGGCAGATTCCGCCGCTCCCGGATGCGGAGCAGGGCGCTGAGGCCGTCCAGCTTCGGCATCATCACATCGATCAGCAGCAGCTTCACAGAGGGATCCAGGCACTGGTCCAAGGCCTGGAGGCCATCGTAAGCTCTGCGGACCTGATAGCCCTCCCGTTCCAGGGTGATGGCGATGGCATTTACGATTTCCGCGTCGTCGTCCACAACCAAAATACATTCGTTCATATGAGCTTCCTCCCTTTAGCTGATGATATGATATCAGTCTATTCTTACAAACGGCTCGACAAAAATCTTAAGGTTTTCTTACGATTGCAAAATAAAGGCAGGGAAAACTCTCCCCGCCTTTATTGTTTACTTTATAGGGACCGGCAGGCTCATTTTCAGCTCAGCTGGAACTTGTGCACTAAGCTGTTCATCAGCAGGGATTGATCGGACAACTCCTGCGCAGTAGCGGCACTTTGCTCCGAAGTGGCGGAGGTGCTCTGGATAACGGAGGATATCTGGTCGATTCCCTCGGTAACTTGAGAGATCGCTGTGGTCTGGCTTTCCACTGCTCCTACAACCGCGTCCAGTTTGATCGTTACATTTTCCGCAATGGAGCTGGTTTTATCCAGCGATTCCGTTACTCTCGCAACCACTTGTCCCCCCTCCGCAACAGCAGTGATAGAGCCTTCTATCAGCTCCTTGGTGGCTTTGGCCGCCTCGTCGGACTTGGAGGCCAGATTGCGCACCTCATCCGCCACCACGGCAAAGCCCTTTCCCGCACTGCCTGCCCGCGCTGCCTCCACGGCGGCGTTTAAGGCCAGGATATTGGTCTGGAACGCAATATTTTCAATGGTATCAATAATCTTGCCAATTTCTGTAGAGGAACCGGAGATTTTCTCCATAGCGGCATTCAGCTCATGAACATAATTCACACTGACTCCCAGTTGCGCGCCTGCCTGGGCCACAAAATGCCCGGCCTCCTCTGCTGCGGCCGCAGTCTGCCTGGCGTTCTCCGCGATGCTGTCGGCAGTGGCGGAGAGTTCATGGATCGCGCTGGCCTGCTCCGTAGCCCCCTGGCTCAGAGACTGAGCGCCGTTGGATACCTGAACGGCGCTGCTGGCCACAGTTCCGGCGGACTGGCTGATTTGGGAAAGCGTGTCTTTCAGGGAATGGTGGATTGCCTTAATGGACTGCTCCATAGTCACAAAGTCGCCCCAATATGTACGAGTGATCGTTTCACGGAAATCTCCTTGCGCCATTTTGCCCAAGTGATGGGATACGTCCTGCGCCACATCGTTCAGGCGGGACAGCATGGTTTCCAAAGCCCGTGCAAGCTGGGATGTCTCATCCCTGGATTTTACCTGCGGGGACGGCGTGTGCAGATCTCCGTCGGCCATCTTCTCAAGCCGGGCTACGCAGGATTGAATGGGGCCGGAGATCGATCTGCCCACTTTAACTGCCACAGGGAATGTGGCGAGCACAACAAGGACTACCACCAGAATGGTCAGCATAATGCTTCGATCCAAAGTGGATTTGAGTTCCCGCTGGCTGGTCTCAATGGCAATGCTCCACTCCTGATTGCCGTCAATGGGAGCAAATCCCACAAATTTGTTGTCGCCATAGAAATTATACGCTCCGAAGCCAGTTTCCCGCTGGATCATACGCTGGTTCACAGCGGCTACATCCGCTACGCTGGGGTCTGTTTTTGCGGCTTCAATCATGTTGGAGCCTTCTTCTACAACAGAAGCCTCCCGATGACCAATCACATTCCCCTTATTATCCAGCACATAGGCCACGCCGTCACTGCCCATAGCCAAATTGACTACGATGTCCGACAAAAAATCAGCGCTGATTCCACCGTAAACCACGCCAGCAAAGCGGCCGTTGGTGATGATAGGCACTTCCAGCAGGAAGATCATCCGCTGGCCGTCATTCATAATATCAGAAATATAGGGTTTCATTGTGGACTTGCACTGTTGAAAATAATCTTCCCCGGCGTAGTTATACCCCGTAGAAGAAAACCCGCCGGCATCCATTTTTCCAATGTAAAGAAAGCCGTTGCGCTGAGCAATATCTTCCCGAATTGGAATTAGTTC
>ERZ779632.1077-NODE-1077-length-12226-cov-11.459371_pt1 | contig 12226 bp, 12 predicted proteins | sample MGYA00514194_ERZ779632 | MGnify/ENA primary metagenome ERZ779632 (study PRJEB29562, sample SAMEA4376704) | mouse gut metagenome | isolation source: Cecum | study: EMG produced TPA metagenomics assembly of the A DSS colitis mouse model was used to assess the...
CCCTTATCGACGTTGGCAATCCCGGCGCACTGCTCTGCAAACTTGTCCAGGAGCTTCCGTCCGATGTCGGTGTGGGCCATCTCGCGGCCCCGGAACCGGACAGATACCTTGACCCGGTTGCCCTCGGACAGGAATTTCTGGGCGTTCTTCAGCTTCACGTTGAAGTCGCCCACGTCGATGCCGGGGGACATGCGGATCTCCTTGATCTCCACCACGTGCTGGTTCTTGCGGGCCTCTTTCTCCCGCTTCCCCTGCTCGAACCGGAACTTTCCATAGTCCATCAGCTTGCAAACCGGGGGCTTGGCCTGGGGGGATATCTTGACCAGATCCATGCCCTTCTCGTCAGCAATGCGCAGAGCGTCCTCGGAGGACATAATCCCCAGCTGCTCGCCGCCGCTGCCGATCAGGCGCACCTCCTTGTCGCGAATATCCTCATTTAGTTGATGCATTACAATGCTAATAACCGAGACACCTCCTTCAACATGTTGCCCGAATACGTGACCCATAAAACAAAAGCGCGGATGCACCTGCACCCGCACGAACAAACGCGCCCCGGTCTCCCCGGGCGCTTCGTCCTATGAACCCCTTCGCTGCGCTGGAGGTGAGGCGGGCGCATCCTGCCTACTTTGTTTTCATCTGCTTACTATAGCAGACCGGACCGGCGTTGTCAAGATTTTTTTCGTGGAGAGACAGGGCGCGGCAGGATTCGGCTATTTTTTCCTTGCGGACCGTCGCTTTTTCTGATATAATGGACCAAACAAGGTATGGATCCGGCTCTGCTTCCGGTCTGTGCGTGAAAAGGAGTACAATTATGTCAAAACGCTGTCCCGACTGTCACCGCCTCAACGACGACGGGCGCATCTACTGCGCCTTCTGCGGCGAGCCGCTGGACAACAATGTCCGGATGATTAAGAGCCTGGAGAAGGAGATCTCCGCCGCGCCCAGGGAGCCGGCGCAGTCCGCCCCCCGGGGGGACGGCGGCGATGATGATTACGAGTACATCCCGCCCGTGAAGACGCGGCAGAAGAAGGGCAGCGCCGTGCCCTGGCTGATCCTTCTGGCGGCGGCGGCAATCGCCCTGTGGTTTTTCCTGAGCCGGTAAGACCCCCTGCGTGTGCCTGCTCCTTTTGGAGCGCAAAGCGGAATCGGCAGAGGCTGCTCTCTTATAGAGAGCAGCCTCTGATTTTTTCTCTCAGCAGGCGCCAGAGTCTATCAGCGCCCTGGCGGCCTCCTCCAGCGCGGCCATGGCCCCGGCGGCCTCCGCGCCGGTCCGGCCCCGGACGGACAGGTACAGCTTCAGCTTCGGCTCCGTGCCCGAGGGCCGCACGATTACCTTGCCCTCCCCGGCCAGCCGGAACGCCAGCACGTCCGCGGGGATGAGGCCCGTGTCACCCCGGAGGTAGTCGGTGACAGCCTCCACCCGCCGCCCGGCGATCTCCGAGGGAGGCGCGGTCCGCAGGCGCTCCATCAGCGCGGCCATGGCCGCCATGCCGTCCTGGCCCTCAAACGCCTTGCTCAGCAGGCTGCTGCGGTAAAAGCCGAACCGCTCATAGAGGGCGTTCATGGCGTCCAGCAGGGTCATGTTCTGACCGGCGTACCACGCCGCGCACTCGCAGGCCAGCATCACCGCGTTCACCCCGTCCTTGTCCCGGACGTGGGCCCCGGAGAGGTAGCCGTAGCTCTCCTCGAAGCCAAAGAGGAAGCTCTCCCTCCGGCCCTCCGCCTCCAGCAGGCCGATCTGCTCACCGATGTACTTAAAGCCCGTCAGGGTCCGGCGCAGCTCCACGCCGTAGGCCGCCGCCACCGGGGAGGCCATGTCCGTGGACACGATGGTGGTCACGGCCACAGGGGCTTGGGGCATGGCGCCCCGCTCCGTCCGGATGCGGCACAGGTAGTCAAAGAGGAGGACGCCCATCTCGTTGCCGGTGATGAGCCGGTAGCCCCCCTGGCCGTCGGGCACCGCTGCGCCCATGCGGTCGCAGTCCGGGTCCGTGCCCAGGAGCAGGTCCGGCTTCACCTGACCGCACAGGGCCAGACCCCGCTCCATGGCCTCCCGGATCTCCGGGTTGGGGTAGGGGCAGGTGGGGAAGCGGCCATCCGGGGCCTCCTGCTCCGGCACCACGGTCAGCTCTGTCACGCCCATCTTCTCCAGCAGCTTTTTCACGCACTCCAGACCGGAGCCGTTGAGGGGGGTGTACACCAGCCGCAGCCGGCTCACGTCGCTGCCGGGCCGCAGGGCCAGCACCGCGTCCACGAAGGCGTCCAGGCAGTCCTCGCCGATGGTGCGGATCAGGCCCTGGGCGGCGGCCGCGTCGTAATCCACCAGCTTCACGCCGTCAAAGCAGTCGGTTTTCTCCATGGCGGCCAGGACCATCTCCGCCGCCTCGGGGGTAATCTGGCAGCCGTCCGCGCCGTAGACCTTGTAGCCGTTGTACTGGGCGGGGTTGTGGCTGGCGGTGACGCACACGCCGGCCCCGCAGCCCAGATACCGTACCGCCCAGCTCAGGGCCGGGGTGGGCTCCAGACGGGGGTAGAGGTGGGCGGTGATGCCGTTGGCCGCCAGCACCCGGGCCGTCTCCCGGGCAAAGAGGGCCCCCTTCAGCCGGCTGTCGTGGGCGATGGCCACGCTCCTGGGCAGGCCGGAGGCGTTGAGGTAGTCGGCCAGGCCCTGGGTGGCCCGGCGGACAGTGTAGATGTTCATGCGGTTGGTCCCCGCCCCCAGCACGCCCCGCAGGCCGCCGGTGCCGAAGGCCAGATGGCGGTAGAATCGGTCGGAGACCGCCGCCCCGTCCGTCTCCACAGCCCTCAGCTCCTCGATCAGCTCCGGGTCCTCCTCCGCGCGGTCCAGCCACCGCGCCAGCTCTGATGCGTAATTCATACTGCGTTTCCTCCTGGTGGATTGATTCTTTTCCTGGCGTAAAAAAGATATATTTCAGAGGCGTTTATCCGCGGCCGCCGGCGCGCCGGCGGCCTTCCTGCCGCAAGCATACCATGGGCAGCAGGAAAAGGCAAGCTGCTTTTGGTTTTTGCTCACGCCTATCTCATTTCCCATTTTTATGAGACAGGCGTGAGTCCCCTGCGCCCGCGCCTTGACACCGGGCCGGGATGGAGGTATCATAAAATCAAACATAGAGCAGGAGGAGAGCATATGGGCAGAACAGCGTTCATTACCGGCGCGAGCCGGGGCATCGGCCGGGCCATTGCCCGCCGTCTGGCGGCGGAGGGCTGGTCCGTGGGAATCGACTACCTCCAGGCCCGGGATCAGGCCCTGGCCCTGGAGGAGGAGCTGCGGGGGCAGGGATATCAGGCCCTGGCGGTTCAGGCCGACGTGGCGGACCGGGAGGCCATCACCGCCGCCGTCACCCGCGTGGAGATGGCCTTCGGCCCGGTGTCCCTGCTGGTGAACAACGCGGGCACAGCCAGCCAGCGCCAGTTTCAGGACATTGAGGAGGATTTCTGGCGGCGGATCTTCGCCGTGAACGTGGACGGCGCCTTCCACACCATCCAGGCGGTGCTGCCCCACATGCTCCACGAGAAGGCGGGCTCCATTGTGAACATCTCCTCTATCTGGGGCCAGCGGGGGGCCTCCTGCGAGTCGGCCTACTCCGCCACCAAGGCGGCCCTCATCGGCCTGACCCGCTCCCTGGCCATGGAGCTGGCCCCCTCGGGCATCCGGGTCAACTGCGTGGCCCCGGGGGTCATCCGCACGGACATGGTGGAGGTCCTGGGCCGGGAGACCCTGGCGGCCCTGGCGGAGGAGACCCCCATGGGCCGGCTGGGCACGCCGGAGGAGGTGGCGGAGGCGGTGGCCTTCCTGGGCGGGGACAAGGCGGGGTTCATCACCGGCCAGGTCCTCACGGCGGACGGCGGCTTTATTCTGTAAGAGGGCGGGCTGGCATAGCAAAAAGAGACAGGACCGCCGGTCCTGTCTCTCTCAATATTCCTTTTGATTTTTTTCCGGACGCCGCAGACGGCATGGGGAAAGAGATTACATCAGCCTGGTGGTGTGGTACACCAGCTCGGCAAACAGCAGGATGCCCAGCACCCACAGCAGATAGTAGGCCGCAGGGGCCGCCGCGGCCGCCAGAGCCACGCACACCAGCGCCACAGCCAGCACGCCGTAGACCACCCGATAGTCGCACTCCGGGGTAAGGACCCGCACGCCCCACAGCTTGCCCTCGTCCTTCTGGGCCTTGCTGACCAGATAGGCGGCGGCAGCCAGCAGCAGAGCGCCCACCACGCAGCCCGCGATCACCACCATGCCAAAGGCGGAGGAGTCCGCAGAGGCCCCCCGGGCCCACACGGCGAACATGGCGCAGCTGACGGTCAGGGTACAGAGGAAGCACTCGGGCTGGAACAGCAGGTAGACCAGCGCCAGCACCACGGCAATGGGGACCAGCACACACATGGCGGTGATGCCCCGGCTGTTGTCAAAGAAGAAGGTGACCACCCATCCGGTCAGGGCCAGGAACAGGCCCCCGCCGGCCACCCAGGCCATGATCGTGCGCAGCCGGCGGTCCTTCCGCTTGGCAACGCCCACGGCGATGCCGGCAATCAGCATCACCAGCCCCAGGTACATACCCCAGGTGAGGATCTGGTGCCAGATGAGCAGGGAGTCAATGGTGCCCATGGCGTAGCCCCGGTACACCAGAAGAAGGTAGCACTCCGCCGCCAGACCCAGCAGAAACACATTAAAAACCCGGTGCAGGGCCTGGCTCTCCTGCTTCTCCCGGTCCGCGCGCTTTTGACTAATCGGTTTTTTTGACATTCTATCGAAACCTCCGAACGGATGATATCTGGTGGTAAAAACTGCCTTTTGACGGGACGCTGAATTATTCTATCAGATTTCCTCCCCTTTTGCAAGAGAAAATCATATTTTTGTGAAAAAGAGCGATGGAGCCCCCGGATCAGTTCACCTGACGGCGGCGGGAGAGGTTGATGGTGCCCTCCTGCATGTCCGTAATCATGTCCAGGCTCTTGCCTGTGCCCTCGGCCACGCAGGCGATGGCGTTGTCCGCCACCGTGGTGACAATGCCGGTGCGGGAGGTGATGAGCTTGTCAAAGCCATAGACCAGACTGCCGCCGCCGGTCATCATGATGCCGTTGGTGGACACGTCCGCCACCAGCTCCGGGGGCGTGCGCTCCAGAACGGCGTGGATGCTCTCCAGGATCCGCTCCGTGGGCTCCTCAAAGGCCTCCAGCATCTCCCCGGAGGAGACGGTGATGGTCTTGGGCAGGCCCGTGAGCAGGCACCGGCCCTTTACATCCATGGTGGTCTCCTCCTCCTTGGGGTAGACGCAGCCGATGGAGATCTTCATTTTCTCCGCCGTGCTCTCACCCACCAGGATATTGTGCTTGCGGCGCATATACTTGACCACGGCCTCGTTGAACTGGTCCCCGGCCACCTTGATGGACGCGGACTCCACCACGCCGCTCAGGGAGATGACGGCGATATCGGCGGTGCCGCCGCCGATGTCCACCACCATATGGCCGTCGGGCTTGGTGATGTCGATGCCCGCGCCGATGGCGGCGGCCACGGGCTCCTCGATGAGGTACACCCGCCGGCATCCGGCCTGGATGCCCGCGTCCACCACGGCGCGCTCCTCCACCTCCGTGATGCCGGAGGGGACGCAGATGATGACCCGGGGCTTGAAGACCATGAACCCGGCCACCTTACGGATAAACTCCTTGAGCATCCGCTCGGTCATGTCGTAATCGGAGATGACCCCCTCCCGCAGGGGGCGGATGGCCACGATGTTGCCCGGGGTGCGGCCCAGCATCTGGCGGGCCTCCTCGCCCACCTTGAGCAGCTTGCCTGTGTTCTTGTCCATAGCCACAACAGAGGGCTCGTTGAGCACGATGCCCTTGCCCTTGACATATACCAGTACGGAAGCAGTACCTAAATCAATACCAATATCCTTCGCAATAGCGCACATATTTTCCACCTCGTCAGCTTTCCATTCTATTCTTAGCAATTTCCTTGCTTGTACTCTAAAAACTCATTATACTAAGCCGCTCCAAATTTTGCAAGCGGCACAGTCCACTTTCTTTATTAAATTTTACCCAAAAAAGCGGTCTCCATCCGCCGGTTCTTCGCTATTCCGGGATATTTGCGCCGTGCCCGCCCGCCAGAGCCGCGCAGACCACCGATGCGGCGCCAGCCGCCGTCAGCGCGTCGGCGCAGGCGGCCATGGTTCCGCCGGTGGTACACACGTCGTCGATGAGCAGGAACCGGCGGCCCGCCACCTGCCCGGGCCGGGGCACGGCGTAGGCGTTTTTCACGTTTTCCTGCCGCTCCCGGGGGCTGGAGAGGGAGGACTGGGCCCGGTTGTGGCGGACCTTGCGGAGGGTTCGCTCCGCCCGGACGCCCCAGATTCCGGCGGCCTCCCGGGCCAGGATCTGGGCCTGGTCATAGCCCCGGACAAATCTCCGCCGGGGGCTGACGGGGACGTAGGTGACCGCGTCGAAGCTGCCGGAGAGGTGCTCCGCCGCAGCCTGGACGATATACCGGGCGAACACCTTCGTCCGCCAGGATTTGCCCTGGAATTTCATGGCCCGCACGCCGGTCTGCACGGGCCCGTCGTAGTAGAGGGCCACCGCGCAGGGGTAGCCCCGCTCTCCCACCGGGCGCAGGACCTTCTCCGGCGGGACGAGGGGGAGGACGCAGTCCGGGCACACGCCCTCGCCGGGACGGTCCATGAGCGCGCCGCAGAAGGCGCACCTGGGCGGGAAGAGGAGGTCAAGAAGCAGGTTCACGGCGGCAGGTCTCCTTTCCGGAAGTATGGCTATGCCTGCGTTTGGCGTGGATAGGGCTTTTTTTCATCGGTCAGCCCAGCCAGATAGTCCATGCTGGTGTCCAGCGCCAGGGCAATGCGGCGCAGCTGCTCATAAGTATAATAGCGCTTGCCGGTTTCCAGCTTGGAATAGTCGCTCTGGTCAATGCCGGTCAGCATCTGCATTTTTACTTGGGTATAGCCGCGCTCTTTGCGCAGCTGTTTTAGTCTGCTCATACTATCACCGATTGTAGTATGTCAGTTTGACCTATTATTAATAGGGTAATTTTGACCTAAAAAAAGCACCGCCCCGGTGTAAAAAATGACACCGGGGCGGTATTTTTCTATATTATTAATTTTGGTTATCCTGAGACGTGATAATTGGTCCGTGTTTATTTTCAAAGATTTTAATACGGGAGTTAATCATCTGCTCCAGCTCTTTGTTTTTGGTTCGGCCGTTATATCCTGCAATATAGCTCAGTTTTTCAAGGGTTTCCTTTGGAACGCGCAGGGTAAACCTGGCCATATCCAAAACATCCATGACCTTAGCTCCTTCGTGTTTTCGTGACATCAGTATAGCGTCAAACAAGAAAATTGGGGAAATATGACGCTATAATGACGCATTAAGAAAGGAGCGAAATATGGAGATCAACAAAATCAGCAAGTATAAAAGAGCCTGTTTATATTTATTCTGCCAGATTGACCGGGCGCTGACGGCTCTGAACAGCGAGGACCTGCTGAAGGTGGGGAATGCGCGGGAGATCCTGCAAACTGCGATGGACGAGGCGGAAGCGTTTTTAGCCCAGGAGGAGAAGCCGCCGAACCCTGAAGCATGACGAAGTCCCCGCCATTGGGCGGGGGCTTCTGCGCGTTTTCCTTTTGTTACCATTGGAAACAGATTTGTAGCCGAATCGTCAGCAGTTAGTAACGACTTTGATGCAATTATGTGTTATGCTGTCGACAGAAAGCCCTGGACTTCGACAGCGGAAGGGCAGAAAGACACCCTATAGCGGTAAAAATTTCTTTTGATTCTTTTCTTTATTAAAGAAAAGAATGGACACTGAGACAGGAGGTAACACACATTGCTGACAAAATTGAAGGGATTGAGCACACGGGCGAAGATTGCCCTGGGATCGGGATTAGCTCTGCTGATTGCGGCGGGGGTGGGCCTGGGGGTATGGCAGCCCTGGAACCAGGATGAGGAGCCGCCCAAGGAGCCGGTTAATCAGACAGAGCCCGCGCCAGCGCCCCAGCCCCCGGCGGAAAAGCAGCTGAGCGTCAAGGTGGGGAGCGAGGACGTGCCCTGCACCCTCTACGAGGGGGACGGCTGGAGCATCTATGTGCCGGACGGCTGGACGGTATCCGGCACGCCGGACGGCATTGCCATAAACGACGGCGCGACGGTGCTGGAGGTAGCCCAGGAGCGGCAGGCCGGCTATGACGGGACTTTTGTGACCGCCTGGGCCGGTGAAAACGGCACAAAGGCGCTGACCTTCTACGCCAGCGAGGGGGCCGGCGGCGGCTGGAGCGTCACCTTTGGCCCCGCGGACGACGAGGGCTGGCGGAAATATGAGAAGCTGGCGGCGGCGCTGGCGCGGACCCTGAAGGCGGGGGACAAGGAGCCCTTTGCGGACAGCTTTGTGCTCCCCGCGGAGCCGGACTGGCAGGAGGCCGAGGGGCTGACGGTGCTGTTTCTGGACAAGGACGGGTATGTGCTGGACGACAAGATTCAGAACGCGGTGGAGAGCTACATGCTCTCCTGGCCCGACGAGACCAAGGCCGCCCATACGGGGCAGTACCGGGTCAACGGCATCGGCTGGCACAGCACCTTCACCGGCCTGCGGGACGGATACATAGACGTATTCCGGGCCTCCGTCAGCTATGAGCAGACCGGCAGCGGCTGGTCCCTGCCCACGGAGGGCGTGCTGGCGGCGGTGTACCACGACGGCGGGTCTGTGGAGAAGACCAAGTGGCTGGACGAGAGCGTGGTCCGGAGCCTGCCGGAGCTGGCCGCCCAGCTCAAGGGCTGACGCTGACCGGACAGGGCGCCAAACACGCAGAGCGGCCGGCTGTACCGCAAAGCCGGCCGCTTTCCCGCCTCCGTATGCGCCGCGGAGGACGGGAATTTTTCTGGATTGGTAAATTTCACAGGGAAATCCATTTTCCCCCAAACGCATCCTCCTGCAGGGGCGAGCATCGCCCGCCCATGTACAAATCCCGAAAGGATCCATCTGCCGCTGTAAAAATGGATTTCCCTGAAAATTTCAAGTTTACTCTTTACAATTCAGAAAATATCTGCTATACTGTGCAAAGCAGTTATCCTCAAAAATAAATATGTGCCAGTGGCGCAGCTGGATAGCGCGTTGGACTCCGACTCCAAAGGTCGCAGGTTCGAATCCTGTCTGGCATACCATGATAAGTTGACAGGCTACACCAAGGGAGTAGTCTGTCACTTTTTATATTAGAACATCGTAAACCCTTTGCACCGCAGTAGTTTTATTGCGGTATTTTGTTTTTTGGAGGAAAATTATAATGAATGTGATACAAAAAAGCGAAGCAATCAAAGCCAGCCTTCGGAAAGGTTTTCAGGACGGCAATTCCAAGATGGCTCGCCGCAAATGCTATGGATATGAAGTTGGTCCCAATGGTGAATTGACGGTGAATCTCAAGGAAGCCAAAGTAGTGCGTTGGATATTTGAACAGTATATTGCTGGTGACAGCCTGGGAAAGATCGCTGCCGGGCTGGAGCAACAGGGTATCCCCTCTCCCACAGGTAGGGCTAAGTGGAACCGGGAAGCAATTGATAAATTACTTTCCAATGAAAAATACACCGGACGCGTATTGCTCCAGAAGACAATCAGCACTGGCGCAGTTCAAATTGAAAACAATGGTCTCATGGCTCGGTATCTCTATACCGATGCTCATGAGGCCATTATTTCTGATGAGATGTTTGTGGCGGTACAGCAGGAAAAACTCAACCGAACTAAAAATCCTGAAAATATGGTTGCGATAAGCCCTACATTTTGATAAAATAATCTCATAGATAGAGCGATGTACTGACATAAAGTGGCAAAGGTAGTTTGTAAGAAACGAATAGGATTGTGCATATGGAACTTGAGAAAATTGCTATTAGTGCTGTGGAAACCTCAATAGGTAAAACAGATCTGCTTACCAGTTTCATTAACAGAGGCGATAAAGAACCTTGCTGGGATGGAAACATTTACATCCACGAAAGTAGAGATCACACAAAAAGGAATATTAAGAAAGTATCTACTCAGATTAAAGGGAAATTAGTCACTTCCTGTAAGGTTGAGAAAACGGTTAAGTATCGCATTTCACAGGATGATCTTACTGCCTATATGATGAATGGCGGCACACTGTTTTTCGTAGTATGCGTCGACCGTGAAACTGGTGATGCTTTACAGATATATTATACTGATCTTTTACCGTTGAAAATTAAGGCTATTATGAAAAAGCATCAGAATAGTTATCAAATTATTCTCCGCAAATTTCCTAATAGTAATTCCGAGAAGACAATGCTCTTCCTCAATTTCTATGATGATGCTCAAAGACAAGCAAGTTTTGCAGGAAAGGATCTGCCGACCATTAATGATTTGGAGACAAGCGGTGTCTTGGAGAGTTTGTCATTTCATTGTAGAGGATATGGCAATTATCAAACCCAAAGAGCCATTCCCAAGCTAATGGAGGGGAAACCATTAGCTGTATATGCAAATATTAGAGGCGGATCAGCCCCCATCCCGGTCGAGTATTATGAAGGTGTTTATCATGTAATGACGAGTGAACGGCAAGATACACCCGTCTATGTCAATGGCACTCGATATTATGAAGGCTACCAAGTGATTACCACAGCCGAAAAGATCGAATTGTATATTGGAAGCTCTGTAAAGCTTACTTTTTCCAACAACGAGGGAACTGACGCACAATCTCCTGCAAAAATCACAGTGAAAATCAAAGGAACTCTCAAAGAACAGATTGTCGGTTTAGAATTTGTCTCCGCAATGGTTAAATATGAGGCATTCAATATTGGGCATATCAAAATTCCGCTTAAACTTTCAGAAGAAAGCATTGTGAACCTTGGGGTGGCTAATTACCCAGAAAGATTAGTTGAATATAGATGCGTTCAAAATTTTTTAGATTCAATGAATGTGAAAAGGGATTTGGACATTCAGAAATGTACGGACGAGGACTTTCGTAGACTCAATCTTTTGATAGGAGCAATTAGAGATAAACTTCCGGTAAAAAATGCCCCTGAAAAACCAGGAAATGTTCAAAAAATAACCATCGCTAATCTTAAATTAGCAGTTGTATATCTTGAACGGGAGAGCGGTGGATATTTTGTCTTTGATTATTTTGGGAATCATTTTGATGTTTCTTGGTCGCCTGATGGTTCAAACCCCATAATGGTTTCACAGTTCTTCACTATGGAAGTAGATGATTTTTTAACGCTCGATAATTTAAATCTTAAAGTAATTGTCGAGGATTTCAAAAAAATAGAGGTGTCCTCACATCATCTTGAATTTGGGAATCATACAATGTTGGTTATGCTGAAAGCATATGACAAGCAGCCATCTGTAGAACTGCTTGATGCTGCACAGCAACTTTGTGCATGGCAACAGGAATATCCTGAATTTGTACCTATGGATTTAACTACGATCAATCGGATGCAAATTGCTCTACGAAAACGTGAACTAACCTTTCAAGAAAAATCGGAATTGCACGCTATTATATCTAATACATCAGACAACTTCCTTGAAATATGTGCTTTCCTCCTGCTTGATGAGCAGGAGGAAGCGCAAAAACTTTTTGGCTCTTTATCTGAGAAACAATTAAGAGAATTTAAAAATTCTCCGATATACCGATTCTGCAAATGATTTTTGAATAAGAATGTATTAACCTGTTTCTCATCAGTTCCCCAATTACTTACTTGTAAGGAATCATGGTTTGTCTCAGAGAGAAAAATCGATTTTGACCGCTTACTCCATGATAAGTTGACAGGCCACCAAGGGAGTGGTCTGTCAACTTTTATATAAAGTAGTGAAGCAAACACTTTGCGCCGCAGTAATTTCACTGCGGCATTCTTGTTTATAGGAGGAAATTTTAATGAATGTGATACAAAAAAGCGAAGCAATCAAGGCCGGCCTTCGGAAAGGCTTTCAGGACGGCAGTTCTAAGATGGCTCGCCGTAAATGCTATGGGTATGAAGTTGGCCCTGACGGTGACCTGACAGTAAATCCTGACGAGGCTCAGGTGGTGTGCTGGATATTTGAACGGTATCTTGCTGGTGACAGTTTGGGGAAAATTGCTGCTGGTTTGGAGCGGCAGGGCATTCTCTCCCCTACCGGCAAGCCCAAGTGGAATCGTGAAGCAATTGATAAGTTGCTCTCCAATGAAAAGTATACTGGACGGGTAATGCTCCAGAAGACAATCAGCAC
>ERZ779632.1079-NODE-1079-length-12209-cov-13.197054_pt1 | contig 12209 bp, 17 predicted proteins | sample MGYA00514194_ERZ779632 | MGnify/ENA primary metagenome ERZ779632 (study PRJEB29562, sample SAMEA4376704) | mouse gut metagenome | isolation source: Cecum | study: EMG produced TPA metagenomics assembly of the A DSS colitis mouse model was used to assess the...
TACTTCAATTTCGTTGGAAAGTACATCCCGCCTACCTTGAAGGAGGCGGAGCCGATCCCGGAGGAATTGGAAGAAATTCGGAAGAAGGATGAGCGCCGGGAGCGGGCGCACCGGGCCTACCTTCAGCGTAAGGCCAGCGGAGCGCAGAAGCGTTATGAGGATAAAATCAAGGCCAGGAAAAAGGCTGAAATGGATGCGAAAAAGGACGCTATCCGGGCCGAGGATATGGCAAAGGGTATCTATACCCCCGTGGGCAAGCTGCCCCGCCAGGAGCCGCAGCGGGCGGCACAGGCTAACTTATGAATATGTTGATTATAGCAGAAAAGCGATGTATAATTGATATATTTCTGCACAGAAAGGGTGCTTTTATGAAAAGAAAGATAGACGCCATTCTTAAAGCGTTTGCGGACTATATTGACAACCAGAACTATTTCGATATAGTTTACTCCAAAAAAATTGGATATGTTTGGATCGTGGTTGACGATCCCAGCTCGGCAGGTGCGGAACTGCTTGACACGCCGGAAACCATGCTGGACAACCTGTTTAATGACATTATCAACGATGTTGTTGCCCCTCGTTCAACTACCCATCTTGACGAGGCCCGTACTGTGACGGAGAGCGAAGAAGCGGAGTGCCGCCGTAAGATTACTGCCATTCTGGAAACGATTGAGGGCGGCGGGGCCGAGTACCTGGAATATCTGGACGAGTATATCAAGGACTATCAAGAACGCTATGCTGGATGATAAGTCGTGAAAGGAGACTGACTCATGGAATTAACCTATACAAGAGTTGGCGATTATTTTATCCCTAATCTGGTAGCGGACGAGCCGGATCCGGTCAGGACAGTGGGCAAGTACGGCAGTCTGCGGCGCACCTATTTGAAGCAGCACAAGCATGACCTGTGGCGGGAATTGGCAGGCAGCGGAAAACTCACCGCCCATCTGCTGGACATTGACGATACCGCCCAGGAGTGGATGGACAGGATGCTCCCGCAGATGATGGAAGCCGCTGGCGTGACCGAGGAACTGAAAGCCCGTGACCAGATGGCGTGGGTAGGACTGGTAAACAACTGCAAGGCCAGAGTGGAAGAAATCATTATGGCTGATTTAATCTATGCTTAATTGAACTATGACATGGACGTTCAAAAATTCTGAATAAAGCCAAGTTTCCTCCATAGCAGAAAATGGCTATGGAGGAAACTTTTTTGCAAATTTTTCACAGTGGAGGTAGATTATACGCCTGCTATGTCAATCGCTCTCATGAAACTGGAAAACGCCATTGATGGCTTTTGTGCATATACCACCCCAAAAGGCATTTCATAATCCCACTCGACGGGAAGCGTGACAATGGAGGGATGTACTTCGGCCCAGGTGTCCGGTACTTCCATCAAATATCCGTGTTGCTCACAGGCATTGAACGCATCCATATCATAAAAATTCGGTGTCTCGACTATGTGAATATCCGGATGAGAGGCTTCGATTTCATCTCTCATATGGTCTACAACAGAGGACTGGCCTCGCTTTACGAGCATCAGTGTTTCTCCCGTCATATCATCCCAGCATAAAATCCTTTTTCTTGCGAGGCGGTGTCGCCGGGAAACAGCTATACAGCATTTACACATACCAAAGGGGTAAATACTATAGCTTTTCTTCCATGCCACAGAATCACATGGGCCGACAAAGCAATCAATCTCATTTCCCAGCGATTTCATCATGGCAGCGATACTTGCGGGGTCATCCTCAAACGGAACAATTTTGATTTGAAATGCCTGTGTTCCATCGTCCGCCCTTGCCCATAAATCAATCAAGCGTTTGCAGGGGCGTAAGATAGATGTTCCGATACGGATAACAGGCTGCTCAACACCCGCTATCTTTCTTGCCCTCTCAATCGCGGCCTCCGATGCCACAATGATCTGTTTGGCATCGTGGTAAATGGACTGTCCCGCCTCTGTTAATTCGACACCCTGATTAGTGCGCTCAAACAATTTCACGCCTATTCGTTTTTCAAGCGTATTCATCTGGTTCATTACTGAAACAGACGTAATATACATTTTTTCTGCTGCCTTTGAAAAGCTGCCTGCATCGGCAACCTGCACCAGTGTTTCAATTTGTGGATTATACATCTTGCCACCTCTTTGTGTTAAGTTTTAACTAATGCCATTTTAACATTTTGGTCACTTCCATGTCAACAAGCCTCGCGCTAAAATAAAACTGCAAACATGAAAGGGGGTATGGGGATGGAAAACGTGACCTTGAACAATGGCGTACAGATACCGGTTATCGGCTACGGCACTTACCAAACGCCGCCGAGTATCACGGAACGCTGTGTTTCTGACGCGCTCCACATCGGCTACCGCTCCATTGACACGGCACAATGCTATGGGAACGAACGGGAGGTTGGCCTTGCTTGCCAGAAGTCGGGTATTCCAAGGGAAGAACTGTTCATCACTACAAAGCTGTGGGGCTGTCACAAGTATGCGGATACCCTGCGCTCCATAGACGCTTCTCTGCACAGGCTGAACCTGGGGTATATTGACCTGCTGCTGATCCATGAGCCGACCGGCGATGTGCATGAAATCTACCGGGCGATGGAAACCGCCTACCGGGACGGAAAACTGCGGGCGATTGGCGTTTCCAATTTCCTGTCGGAGAGGTATCTGGATTTAATCAATCACAGCAAGGTCGTTCCCGCTATCAATCAGGTGGAAACCCATGTATTCCGCCAGCAAAGGGAGCTGCGGCGGTTGGAGTGCCAGATTGGAACCAAACACGAAAGCTGGTCACCGCTGGCCTGCGGTCAGAATGGTATCTTCAAAAATCCGACGCTTTCCAGAATAGCGGGAAATCGCGGCAGGAGCGTTTCACAGATTGCGCTGCGTTTCCTGGTACAGCAAGGCATCATTGTCATTCCTAAATCCACAAAGCCGGAACACATGAAAGAGAATTTTTCGGTGCTGGACTTTGAATTGGAGCCGGAGGAAATGTCTGCCCTGGAGACGTTGGAGGTTGGACGCAGCTTGTTCGGCTGGTGGTAAGGAGAATTAAAAATGCAATTTATGGATTTAGCAAAGGCGCGGTTTTCTGTGCGGAAGTATTCGGACAGGATGGTGGAGCCGGAGAAGCTGGAACAGATTTTGGAGGCCGGACGAATGGCCCCCACCGCGAAGAACCAGCAGCCATATAAAATCTATGTGCTGCAAAGCGGCGAGGCCCTTGAAAAGCTGAACAGCCTGACGCACTGTGTTTACGGTGCGAAAACGGTTCTGCTGTTCACCTACAATCAAGATCAGGACTGGAAGAACCCACTGGAGGCCGGTGTCCATTCCGGGGTCGAGGATGTCAGCATCGTGGCGACCTACATCATGCTGCGGGCAATCGAGCTGGGCGTTTACACAACATGGTGCAACTATTTTTCCAACAGCGAGCTGGAGAAAGCATTTCAACTCTTGGAAAATGAAAAATCTGTGCTGATTATGCCGGTCGGATATAAGGCAGACGATGCGAAACCGGCCCCGGCGCACATGGAATCCAAAAAGCTCAGTGAACTTGTCTCCTATCTATAAAAATATTGCTCAGATAATGGAAGGAGTGAACGTAATGGCGAAAAATATCCTGATCTTAAATGGAGCGGCCCGGAAAAACGGAAATACCGCGAAGCTGGTGCAGGCTTTCTCCGATGGGGCGTGAAGTGCCGGACACACGGTTCAGGAGTTTTACCTGGACAGTATGAACATCCATAGCTGCAAGGGCTGTCTGCGAGCGGGTCAGGACAGTAAAAGCCCCTGTTCCCAAAAGGACGATATGGAACAAATTTACTCCGCTTTTGCGGACTGTGATGTGGTGGCCTTTGCCTCGCCGGTCTACTTCTGGACGATCACTGGCCCGCTGAAAACAGTAGCCGACCGCTTATATGCGGAATTGGAGTGTCTTGGCTATGGCGAGTTCGCAAGGGAAAGCGTACTGCTTATGACTGCGGACGGTGGGGACTACTCCCAAGCGTTCACATGGTATCGCACCTATGAGCGCAACCTCGGCTGGAAGAATCGGGGCGAAGTCCTGGGGAAAGGAAAGATTGAAGCAGCTTATAAATTGGGTGCTTCTCTTTAATAAAAATCAGTCAATATCAGAAAGGAATTTATAACGATGAAAAAGACGATTTTTGTTCTGGGCGCTGGCAACGGCTGTGGTAATCGGGTGGCGGAGAAGTTCGGAAAGAACGATTTCCGCGTGATACTCATGGCGAGGAACCCGGAGCATCTCGCCGCCTATGAAGCGGAGTTCAAGGAGAAGGGCATTGAGGTCTACACCCAGGTGGCGGATGCCTCCAAGCCCCACTCCGTCACCAAAGCCTTTGACGAGCTGAAGGCCCGGTTCGGCACCCCGGATGTGCTGTTCTACAACGTGGGCATCACCGGCCTGGACACCGAGATCAAGGGCGATAAGGATGTTGACCTGCTGGTGGAGCGGTACAAGGTGGATGTGGCGGGCGCCTATCACGCCATTCTGCAAGTGCTGGGCGAGGAGTTCAGCCAGAAGCAGGGAACCGTCCTTGTGACCGGCGGCGGACTGGCGATGTACCCCATGTACGACTACCTGCCCCTCTCTATGGACAAGGCGGCGCTGCGGGCTATGTGTCTGGCGCTCCATGAGGAATTGAAAAAACAGGATGTGTTCCTCGGCACTGTGACCGTGACCGGCGTGATCGCCCCCGGTGAGAAGTGCGACCCCGCTCTGCTGGCGGAGGACTTCTGGAAGCTCTACACGGAGCGCCAGGATTGCGAGATCGTCCACTGATGGGCGGCAAGACTTTAACCCAGGGAACGCCGTGGAAAGTCATTCTCTCTTTCATGTTCCCGATTTTCGCCGGACTGCTTCTCCAGCAACTCTACAACACCGTTGACACCCTTGTTGTGGGGAATTTTGCAGGAGAAGCGCCCCTGGCGGCGGTGGGGGCCTGCGGCGTTCTGACGATGGCGTTCCTCTCTCTGGCAAACGGCTTTTCAGCAGGGGCCGGTGTGCTGATTGCCCAGCATTTCGGGGCCGGAGAGAAAAAGGAAATGCGCGAACAGGCGTCCTCCGCTCTGTTGCTTATGCTGGGAATGGGGGCGATTGCGACAGTTGCCGGTATCTTCATCAGCCGGTTTGCGCTGAAATACATCTTGGCAACGCCGGACAGTCTGCTTTCGATGGCCGACACCTACTTCAAAATTTATGTGGCGGGATTGATTTTCCAGTTTGGCTATAACATCGTTGCCGCTATCCTGCGGGGTGTCGGTGACAGCAAGGCCACCTTGTATTTCTTGATGATCGCAAGCGCCATCAATGTTGTGCTGGACATTGTATTTGTTTACAATTTCCAGATGGGTGTTGCCGGGGCCGCGATTGCTACGGATATTGCCCAAGCTGCGTCATGTGCTGCGGCGTTCTTCTACATGATGAAAAAATATCCCCTGTTTCGTTGGAAGCGGAGCGAGTTCACCTTTGCATGGACACTGGCGCGGCGGGCGCTGAAAGCTGGTTTCCCGATGGCCTTGCAGCAGTTCATTGTGTCCTTTGGCTTCGTGTTCATCCAGCGGGCGGTCAACAGCTATGGAGAGGCTATGACAGCATCCTTTTCCGTGGCGCAAAAGATCGAAACCTACATGACGCTGCCAGCCAACGCACTCATGACAACGCAGGGAACCTACACGGCGCAGAATATCGGAGCCGGACGCATGGATAGAGTAATGACGGGCGCAAAGCACACAGTTATCATTTCAGAAATCATATCTATCTGCATCTTGACTGTTGTGTTTATTTTCGCCCAGCCGCTTGTGACAGCGTTCGGCCTGGGGCCGGAGGCAGTTGCCTACTGTACCTCCCATGTGCGTTTTGTGGCGCTCTGCCTAATCCCCTTTGCGTCTTACTTTCCCCTTTTGGGGCTGTTTCAAGGGGCAAACAATGCGATTTATTCAACCTTTGTCGCAACTGCGGCCCTTGCAATCCGGGTGGCGTCCACCTATGCTTTACAGGTCATTCCGGCAATCGGCTACCACATGATTTGGTGGAATACCATTTTTGGTTGGGGCCTGGGATTCATTGTTACATGGACTCATTTCCTTCGGGGAAAGTGGAAATCTACGGAAAATCGTAAATTGCAATCAGAAGAATAAACGTATGATCTGCCCAGCGGCAGAAAAGAAAAAAACCGCTGTTGGGCAGACCTATTTCCCATGTTCAAATGATGATTTAATGCGGCGGTTTTGATTATTCAAAGCCGCCGTTTTTTTGTGGATTCGGGCGGTATACAGGAGGATACCGCCATGCGATTACTGAAAGATAGGCACTTGTCAAAAAAAGTCCGGCCTCCGCAACGGCGCATTCCCCCCAGATTTGCGAAAACCGTCGTTTTGGGGCGGCTCATACTGTTATCTTCAGCACCCAAACGACGTTAGGCTGTCCGGGTGCTTTTCTGTTTTCGGATAGCAATATAGTCTGGCCCCGGTGCCGCTCCCCGCCCCCTCCGTTCAGACCGCGATACCCCATAAATCTGAACGGAGGACAATACGATGGAGATCACCATCAAAATCAATGGCCGCATAGTGGCCGTTGAAGTCAGTACCGAGGTTGCGGAGGTTATGGACGCAGGACGGCGCAAGGCCGAAAATCTTTCCCACGAGCGGCGGAGGCATTGGGACGGGCGCGAATTTGACGAGTACATAGTCGCTGCCGAAGGGCTTTTGCCCTGCCAGTACACCCCGGAGGACTTGGCCTGCCAGCAGGAAACACTGGACGAGATTTTTAGCGTTCTGGACACCTGTACCCCCACCCAGCGAGAGCGTTTTTTGCTCTTTGCGCTGGATGGACTGAATTATAGCGAAGTGGGCCGTTGCTGTGGCTGCTCCAAAGTTTCAGCCCGCGAGAGCATCGAGGCGGTTCGGAAAAAATTTTTGAAATTCTATTCAGACCACCCTATCATCTGACCCCCTAAGTGGCTTACCCAGGTGAGGGAAGTCCCCTCACATCACCAAGGGGGACAAGCACCCGCTTGTCCCCCTTTTGAAATCAAGGAGGTTAGCCCATGCCAATCATCAATCTGCGGAAGTATTACTATCCCACCATCCAAAAGGACGCCTTTGTCGAGGTCAGCGGCGAGGTGGCTGAGGCCCTGGAAGAAGGGCTTCGTATTGAGCGGCGGCAGGAGAAAAAGAAGCTGTATCACAAAGTCTTTTCTATGGACACCAACGACTGGACGCAGCTTCACATTTCCGTCTATGCCCAATCGCCGGAGGATGTGCTTCTCCAAGCGGAGGATCATGCCGACCAAGAGCGCAATCTCTCCCGTATGAACGAAGCCTTTGCCCGTTTGACACCCACCCAGGCCCGCCGTATCCGCGCCCGGTACATGGGCGGGAAGAAGCTGCGGGAGATCGGAGAATCAGAGGGGACGGGCGAATCCGAAGCCGGTCACTCCGTCCGCTCCGGTATCCGGCGTATGCGCCGCTATTTCATTCAGCAAAAATGGTTGAAAGCACAAAAGGAGTAATGCCAATGGATAAAAAAGAATCTCTGTTGCGGCAGAAAGCCGAGGCAGAAAAAGAAGCGGCCCAATATGAGAACCAAGTGAAGATTTTGCTGAACAAGCAGAGGGACGCAGAGCGTCGCGCCCGGAACCACCGCCTGATCGTGCATGGCGCAATCATGGAGGGCGTGTTCCCATTCACCGCCAGCATGGACGGCGAACCCCTCAAAGCGTTCCTAATCGACCTTTCCCGCCTGCCGGGAGCAGCAGAGACGGCGGAAAGGGCGCAGAACGCTGGGGACGAGGGATAGTCCGTTCGGAGAACGGCGCACTTATACACCGTTCCGGTGTCGTGCGCCCTGCCGGGGGCTGTTGCGTCCTTGCGGACGCGATGGGGAAGTACCTTCCCCAAACCCCATGTGCGCCAGCAAAAACGAAACATCCGCTTTGCGGCTGTTCCGTTTCCGCTGGCCTGTTATCCCCCCACTGAAAGGAGGCCGATCACATAGCAATCTTTCATTGTCCTATTCAAATCATTAAGCGGAGTGTGGGCCGTTCGGCTGTCGCTGCCGCCTCCTATCGGAGCGGCGAACGGCTGGCAAATGAGTGGGACGGGCGCACCCATGACTACACGCACAAGCCCAGTGTGGTTCACACAGAAATCATGCTGCCCGCCCATGCCACGCCGGAGTTTCAAGACCGCTCCACCCTCTGGAACTCTGTGGAGCAAATCGAGAAATCCAGCGACGCCCAGCTTGCCCGCGAAATTGAAGTTGCCCTTCCCGTGGAGTTGTCCAGAACGGAGCAGTTAGCCCTTGTCCGCTCCTACGTCCAGGACAACTTTGTAGCTGCTGGAATGTGCGCCGACTTTGCGCTCCATGACAAGGGTGACGGCAATCCCCACGCTCATATCATGCTGACGATCCGGCCTCTCCGTCCTGATGGTAAGTGGGGGCCGAAGTGCCGGAAAGTTTATGACCTGGATAGCCAGGGCAACCGTATCCCGGACGGCAAAGGTGGATGGAAGAATCACCGGGAGGACACCACCGATTGGAATAATCGGGAGAACGCCGAGAAGTGGCGGGCGTCATGGGCCGCTTACGCTAACCGGGCATTGGAGGCGGCGGGCCGACCGGAGCGCATAGATCACCGCAGTTATGAGCGTCAGGGCATTGAGAAAATCCCCACCATCCACATGGGCGTTTCCGCCAGCCAGATGGAGCGGCGGGGCATCCAGACCGAGAAAGGAAACGTCAATCGGCAAATCACCGATGACAACAAACTGCTGAAGGAACTCAAAGCCCGCATCACCCGGATTTACAACTGGACAAAGGAGCAGTCAGAGGCTACGCCATCCCAGGACAGCGGCAGCCTTGTGGTCCGGCTTTATGAAGCCCAGGCCGAGGTCAACAGGAACAAGGCTCGTTCCCGTTCCGGCAAGGTTAAGGCCCTCCAGGAGAACGCAAAACTGTTGGCCTTTTTGCAGGGCAATGGTATCACTTCCATGCAGCAGCTTTGTGAAAAAGTCTCTGCCATGAACAGTGATTATTACGATCTCCGTGGTCAGATTGTCAAGGCAGAGCGCCGTCTTGCCGTTCTGGATGAACGTCTGGAAATGTGCGCTCAGTATGACAAGTATAAGCACGTTCGCCAGCAGTTGGACAAGGTGAAGCCCCGCAAGCGGGGGCAGTACCAGCAGGAGCATAGCGCAGAATTAGCGTCATTCGATGCTGCCGCCAGTTTTCTGAAATCGCTGAAAGAATCCGGCGAGGTGATCACGCCCAAGGCGTGGCGGGCCGAGGCCGCGAAGCTGACCATGCAGAAGGACGCAGATTATCAGAAAATGCGGGCAATGCGTGATGAAATCAAAGCCGTTGAATCACTCCGCAAGGCCGCTGAACGGCTGGCCCGTGAAGGGCAACACCAGCAGAAAGAAAGCGAACGATAAATTATCAATTTTTCAGAAAGGATTTTTGAATTATGGATATGACCCCATGGGAACGCCGCCAGAAAATTTTGGAGGCTTTGTGTCTCCGTCGGCATGACACTTACGGCAATTTAGCGCATGAGTTTCACGTCAGCACCGGGACAATTCGTCGTGACATTGTAGTGCTGACCTGCTCCTATCCGATTGAGACGGTACGGGGCAATTATGGCGGTGTCAGAGTGGCCGACTGGTTCCATCTTGACCGCAGGGCGCTGAACTCAGCGGAGATTGCGTTTCTGAACAGGCTGGGGGAATCGCTGGACGGCCCCGACCTGGAAATGCTCAACCGGATTATCGCCATATTTTCGCATTGAGGGCAATCGCCATGCAAATTAAAATCAGCGAAATCAAAATCAATCCGGGACGGCGCGACACTCAGCAGCGGAACGTGGAAGAACTCGCCCGGAGTATCGCCGCTGTGGGCCTGATGAATCCCATCACCGTCACCCATGGCAACATGCTTATCGCTGGCCTGCACCGCTTGGAAGCGGTGAAGCTGTTGGGCTGGACGGAAATCGAGTGTACCGTCAGTGACGCGGACGGCCTGCAAGCGGAGTTGGCAGAGATTGACGAGAACTTTGTCCGGGCTGGCCTCTCCCACCGGGAACTGGGCGATTTGCTTTTACGCCGGAAGGAACTCTATGAGGCCATCCACCCGGAGACACGCCAAGGCCAGCGCAACGGGCAGACAGTTAAAAACGACAATTTGACGGTTTTAGGAGCAAAGCCCTTTTCAGAGGACACCGCTGACAAGCTGGGCGTGAGCAAGCGAACCGTGGAGCGGCTTGTCCAGACTGCCGCCAATCTGACACCGGAGGCCAAGAAAACCATCCGGGACGCTGGCGATAAAATCACCAAGGGAGCCGCGCTAAAAATTTCCAGACTGCCCCCTGACCAGCAGGCAGAGGCCGCTGCCGTTCTGACCATAGTGCCGCCCGCCAAGCCGAAGCCGGACACCGCCGATCTGGAATCTCTGCTGAAGGAGTTTAAGGCTCACGCCCAACGCTTCATTTCCGGCATGACCGCCTTTGACCGTCAAGCGGAAACCTTTGCCCGTATGTCCTACGTTCAGAGCAACGAACTTTGGAACAGCGCCGTGGCGGTTACGGACGTTATTCGGGCATTTTCCAAAAAGGTAAATCACATCAAAGACGAATTGCAAGGAGAGCATGACCATGAAAACTGATTACATTACCGATACCCCGGCCCTGCCGCCTCACCTGGTTTATCCCCGGTTTCTGCTGGGGATGGACTTACGGCTGATTACGAAAGAGGTCTACTGCATCCTGCTGGATATGGTGCTGAACGGCGAGGCCAGCGTGGACAAACATGGGCGGCGGTATCTGACGTTCATCAACCCGGAGATCGCCAAGCTGATCGACCGTACCCCTTCCACCGTAGGCCACGCCCTGGCGGAGTTGGAGGCCGCTGGTCTGGTGAAGCGCCGTTGGATCAGCCGCTGCCCCACACAACCCTATCACACATATGTCAAGTTACCCGCAGGAGAGGACGCACCGTGATCGTTCACATGAACTATCAACAGTATCGGACGGCCAGGAGGCTGGTACATAGCTGTTGCAATTATGATTGCGGGAATTGCCTGCTGCTGGATGATGGCGAGGAATGTGTTTGCCCGCAGAGTATCACATATTCGCTGGTGTGCCGCTGGTTCCGCGCCGCTGTTCTGCCGTTGGATGGGGTGCTGTATGCGGCGCTATTCCCCCAGGGCGGCATGAAGGTATGTGCCGAGTGTCAACGGCTGTTTCGCCCTGGTTCCAATCGGGCGAAATACTGCCCTGCTTGTGCCGCCACAGTCCACCGCCGTCAGAAAGCTGCCAGCGAACGGCGGCGCAGGGCATCAGGCGTGGACAATTAGGATTTTGAAAGCCTTGCACTTCAAGGACTTGCGGGCCGTGGTCAATAGGGGGGCTGATACTTTTCCGATTCAGTCCCCCGGACGGCCCTCAGACGGCCCGCAAAGGCCATTCTACAAAGGAGTTTTACCCTATGGCTGAAAACAGGAGATTTTACTATCTCAAACTGAAAGAAGGTTTCTACAACAGCGAGACTATGGTTGTCCTGGAAAGTATGCCGGACGGCCTGTTGTACTCGAATCTGCTGCTGAAAATGTATCTCATGTCGCTGAAATCCGGCGGAATCCTCATGCTCAACGAGCATCTTCCTCACACTGTTCAAACCATCGCCACCTTCACCCGGCACCAGATCGGCACTGTGGAGAGGGCAATCAAGGTTTTCATGGAATTTGGCCTTGTGGAAGTCCTGACAGACGGCGCTTTCTATATGGCGGACATTCAACTGCTGATTGGTCAGTCCTCCACCGAGGGCGAGAGGAAGAAGCGGGAGCGGAGCCGGTTGCAGCGTCAAAAACTGCTGCCCTCCGGCAAAGTGGACATTTGTCCACCCATAGACCCGGTGGACAAATGTCCCCCTATATTAGAGATTAGAGATAAAGAGTATAGAGATCAGAGTATAGAGAATAGAGAGGGAGAACGCGCCCGCGCGTTGGGCCGTTACCAAAATGTTTTCCTGTCTGCTGGTGAATTATCTGAACTGCAAGCCGACTTCCCTACCGTCTGGCAGGAGTACATCGAGCGTCTATCCGAGTACATGGCATCTACTGGCAGGACGTATAAAAGCCATGTTGCTACCATTCGCCGCTGGATAGCGGATGACCGCCGCAAGGCCGCTCCCCCTGCCCGTG
>ERZ779632.1080-NODE-1080-length-12198-cov-5.888660_pt1 | contig 12198 bp, 14 predicted proteins | sample MGYA00514194_ERZ779632 | MGnify/ENA primary metagenome ERZ779632 (study PRJEB29562, sample SAMEA4376704) | mouse gut metagenome | isolation source: Cecum | study: EMG produced TPA metagenomics assembly of the A DSS colitis mouse model was used to assess the...
GCAGGGGTAGGGGCCCTGCTATTTTCAGCTATGGCACTTTGGCGCGATTGAGCGTATGGTACATAAAATTGAGTATAAAGACCGAAATTGTGAAATAGACTGCTATCTGCCGGAGGGTTCTGGGCCGGATAAAAATGCGTCGGAAGAACTGCGTCAGATGACAGCGCTGGAGGAAACTTTGGAGAGACTGAGGGCTGTACCGGATTTCTTCCAGGGAGGGAAGCCGCGCATTGAGAAAATTGTATTGACGCCGGACTTTCACAAGGGGGCGGGCATTCCGATTGGAACCGTGATGATGACCAAAGGTTTTGCGGTCCCTCAGGCCATGGGAAACGACATTAACTGCGGTATGCGGTTTTATACCACCGATCTGTCGGAGGAAAAGATTCGTGAGAAACTTCCCGAATTGACCAGAAAGATCCGTCACATTTTTTTTGAAGGCGGCAGACAGATTCCCATGACGGGTAGACAGCGGCAGGCATTGTTCCGGTATGGTCTTGAGGGGTTATTGGAGACCAGTCGCGACGGTGGCAAGAGCGGGTTGTGGCGGTACTTTCAGCCGGATATTCAGGAGAAATGGTTAAGCCGCACCGTCTTTGGCGGGAGCCTGAAGGCGGAGTATACGGAGGGGCTGGAGGATTTTATCGGCAGTTATGACCAGCCCTCTTATGATGATCAGATTGGGACCATCGGCGGGGGCAATCATTTTCTGGAGGTGCAGCGGGTGGCCGAGATTTATGACGGTCAGACCGCCAACGCCTGGAATATAAAAAAGGGAGCCGTGGCAGTGATGCTCCATACGGGCTCACTGACAATCGGACATCACAGCGGTCTGCTGAATCGTAAGATTTGCCAGGGGATCTATCCGGCGGGAATGACTCATCCCGAGAACAAGATCTACCCGATACCGGAGAATGGCGCGGCGGGGGACGCATGGAACCGTTTCTGGTGGGCTTCCGGAAATGCCGCCAATTTCGGATTTGCCAACCGTTTGTTTTTGGGGTTCATGATTCAGGATGTTTTTACCGATGTGCTGGGGGAGTGCGAGATGGATCTGCTTTACGACGCTCCCCACAATTATATCTGGAAAAAGCAGATTGCCGGGGAAGCGTATTATATCCACCGAAAGGGAGCCTGCTGTGCCGGAGGCTGTGCGGAAATGGCGGGCACGGAGTTCGCTTATTATGGCGAGCCGGTGATGATACCCGGCTCCATGGGCAGTTCCAGCTATCTGCTTCGGGGGCTGGGCAGTCCGGACTGTCTTTGGAGCGCCAGCCACGGCGCCGGACGGAAAAAGTCCCGTGGGGATGCCATCAAGGGGAACGATGAAGCCTTTCGGCAGTTTATGGAGAAGTTCCATATCATTACGCCCATTGACGCGGAACGCGCGGATTTATAAGGCAGAGCCGATATCTTGAATAAATGGGAGGAGGCAATCCGTGCGGAGGCGCCCTATGCCTATAAGGATATTGATGAAGTGATTGCGGTACATACAACGCACGATATGGCGGCCCCGGTGGCCCGGATGGAACCGATTTTTACAGTTAAGAGCTAAAGTGTAAGAATGACGGAAGGCAGGGGATTATGGGAAAAGACAATTATCTTATCAATATATATCTTAAAATACACAATAAGAGAACACTGACTATGGATGATCTGGCCTATCTGGCAGAATATGATCCGGAGTGTTTTGAGAAAACTTGTAAAAATGTTATATATAACATTCCCGAAATAAAATCCATTATGGAGCCGGAAATCGTGGATACATCCGGTGATGTACCGGAGCCGGAAGCTTACGAATGGCAGAGTATAGAAAAGGTTCTGGAGAATCTAAAACGTCTGGAAATCAATGAGATTCCGGTGGCGAATATTGATACCGATGAAGTAAAGAATCTGCTGGGAAATCTATATATGGAACTGCTGTTTCCGCATAATGATAAGTATGCATTTGTGAACATGACAGATAACGGCAATACGTCTATGTTTGACCAAAAAATATAAAGTGACAAAGGAGCGCCATATGTTTGGGAAAAAGAAGAAAAAGGCAGAGCCGCAGATTTTAGCGGAAAGTTGGTCCCCCTGCTGCCAGATACAGGCATTTGTGGAGGAGAGCGACACCTGCTGTTATTTTTATCTCTGCTTCCATGCGGGAACGGAGAACGCGTATATGAGAAGCTGTTGGATCTGCAACGTGGGAAAGGCGCCGGATAGGATTGATGTGGACGCGATGGAATACGGCAGGGCGCCGGCCATGCCCGAAGAGTATGTGAAGCATGACGCGGGCGGTATCCGTCTGGATCGGGATAAGCTGTCCATCGTCTGGTTTGAAGAGGGGGATGCGGCGGCACTTTTGGAGGGAGATACGCTGATCTGTGTAATCCCCGGATGGAGCGGTTATCAGGGATTTAACGGATATTCCAGATACGCCCGGGGCACGGCTCCCTATGCCTGGGAACTTGCCCCGGCACAAGAGGTGCTGGGGGCCAGAGTGTCCAAAAGCCGGGAGTTTTGGAATCATTTCGAGGGTGAATATTGGGAGGAAGTGCGGCAGCCGCATGAGAAAGCCCTGGAGGACTTTTTCGGAAAGCCGGAGAAATACTTGGGAATTGACGGTAAAAAATTTCCCCCAAAGGTATTGGTCCAGGGTATCAGGGACGGAGTGCGTTACGGCATCACCGTAGGGGTGAGCCTGCTTCCCATGCCCCAGGTAGAGCAGTATTACCAGGGGGAGGCAGCGGATTATAGGAGGATAGAACTTGGCTTTGCCGCATCGGAGGCGCAGAGCGACATATGCGAGAAAATGTATTCTTATATTGCGGCCCAATCCCGTCTTCCCTGGCTGCAGATCAGCTTTTTGGGACACGGGCATACCATACCCTGCAATACGATAGAAGGCTTCAGCGCCGTGTGGCTTTTAAACTCCCGGCTTTTGCCGCAGATAGCCGCACCGCTTTATCCTGACTATATGGGAGAAAAAATCAATCTGCTCTGGATTGTCCCTTTGAAAGAAGAGGAACTGCAGAAGCTAAAGGAGATCGGAACGGAAGAAGCACTAAAGCAGTTGGAGGGCCGTCTGGAAGAACTTCCTGTGTTTGACGGAACCGGGAAGCTGTTATGATATATCATCTGCTTTTCTGCTTATTGTAAATTGCCGGGAGCCTGTGTATAATGAAAACAAAGAAAAAGCGGCGCAAGCACCTGACACTGTACAGTATAATAGCTCTGGCGGCAGTCTATTTGTGTCTGTGTGTCTCCATGGGCCTTGGGGAGCGCGGCGTTTCCCTTCCCGGGGAGGAGTGTATGCTGTATTACATTGTGAACGCGGACGGCATGAAGGGGCTGGGCCACAGCATTCTGCTGGTGGTGGACGGGGAAGGATGCGGAAGGGTATTCAGTTTCAACGGAATGCAGCGGACCCTGGGTGAGAGCCTTTTGGGAAAGAGCGGCGTGGGAAGAATGAGTATAGGCATGATGACTGCGGAGGAGACAGAGGCATTTCTTCGGACAGGAGATCTTAAGCTGGACGGAGACCAACTTACGGACAATTATGATATGGCATTGTACAGACCGATCTCGCTGGAGGAATATGATGTGATTTTGGAACAGGCTGCGCCCTTCCTTGGGGCGGAGGAACGGTATGTGAAGCTGTATGAAAATTGGGCCAGCGAGGAAGACGACGGCAGGAGAGCAGAATACGGACAGGCTCTTGAGCAGCTGAGCCAGGAGGAAGGTCTGCCCCTCTATCAGATATATACATTCAATTGCGACCATGCAGCCAGGATGCTGGCTTCTTCGATTGATCCGGTTATGCGGGAGTATTCACAGCGATCCTGGCGTATGACACCCAACGGAAATCTGAAGGCTTTTGGGCGGAAGGCAAAGGAGTGGGGGGTCATGATGCTGGGGAGACAGTCCCTTTCCGAAAAACTACGAATGTTTTTCATGATTTTTTGATGTTAAACCCCAGTGAGAGATGTCAATTAGAAACATAGTCTATCTTATAAGATGTGAGGTGCAGTGATGGAAAAGAATGTCGAGAAAGCCTGCAGACAATTTGATAAATGGTTATCAACTCAGTCCTATGCGCGGAATAGGAGATATAAAATAGAGTATGTGGGGCAATTGGCTGATGAAGGAGGAAAGATTTGTTATATTTTTAAATATAGCATCATACCGTCCGGCTGGCGGCTGGGCATTGTGAGTGACGCAGAGGCTTACAGCATAAGTAAAAATTATAATCCTGCCACACAGACAGAGGATGCAAAGCTAACGCTGCATTATCTGAAGCGCTATTTGGAGGTGCGGGATAAGCAGGATGAAATGATGGAAAAATATAAGGACTACAGGCGTGGAACTTATAAGAGCATGTCCCTGCAGGAGAAAATGGATTATTTAGATGGCGTCCAAAAGGAGTTTATTCCCATATTTGATGAGGATGGGATGGATATGGATACGTTGGTAGATTTTTGGGACATTCAAAGGGAATTTGCGGAGGCTCCGCAGATGTTTACAGTGGAGAACATGGTGGCGCTGCTGCATATGTTTGATGATGAATGTTTTGAAATTACCATGATGCATGAACTGGCCAGAATTGTATGCGGCATTGCGGTACATTATGGAAAGGAAGGCATATGTTTTCTGTTGGAGCATCTGGATGAGGTTCCCAAAGAGGGAATGTGGCATGGTCATGTCAGAGTCATGCAATTTCTGATGGCGGGAGAGGATTATTTTCTGTTAAAGGAAGCCGTGACCAGGTGCGTCCAACCGGGCAGGGAACAGCTTCTTGCCATTTTGTCGGATCCTTTAAACGAAGATTGTTTTGATGAAGAAAAGGCGGAAGAACTGAAGACTTTGTGTACTGCCGCATATCCGGCATAGTCGGAGAAACATGAAATATAGATTATAGGAGGACGAGCTTATGTATGAATTTAAAGAGGAGTTTGTGACAGGGATTGAGCAGATCGACCAGGAGCACAGGAGACTTTTCGAGATTGCGAACGAACTCTATGAGTTGAAGTGTGAAGAATTTATTCCCGACAAGTATGACAATATCCGGCACATTTTGGAGCAGCTGCGGGACTATACCCTCACTCATTTTGAACATGAAGAGGCATATATGAAGTCCATCGGGTATAAGAAGATGTTTACCCAGTTAAGCCAGCATAACGCCTTGCGGGAGACCATAGAAGGCTGGGATCTGGATGCCATCGACGAGAATCAGGACGAGGCGATCGAGGATATGCTACGGCTGATCACGGACTGGCTGGTGAACCATATTCTGAGTGAGGATAAGCAGATCGGGAAATAGGACAGGGTTCCAAAGAATTTCCCTGGGAGAAGTAATATCAGACCATTCCTAAAGACAGCGGTCGATATCATAGAAGGAGTTTATGATGAAATATGCTAATAAAATCTCTGAGATTATAAATGCTTTTTCGCCGGCTCCCCTGCAAAAGGAGCAGATGGCGGAGTTTTACTGCAAAGATACAATGGAATACCGCACAAGTGATAAGTATTATTCTCCCATTGAGGATATCTATGATATTTGCCGCAGCCCGGAAGAAAGCAGCGCATGTCTGCTGCTGGGACATAGGGGATGCGGAAAGAGTACGGAACTAAATCGAATGTCCGAGAGGCTGGTTTCCAATGGATATCATGTAAAAACGGTCAATTGCAGCAGGGATTTGGATTTGTTCAGCATTGTATATTCTGACCTTTTTATTTTAATGGGGGAGGCATTGCTGGAAATTACCAAAGAGCTAGAGTGTGAGATGGAAACAGATGTGCTGGAAAAAATCAGGAGATTCTGGCGCGAGGGAACAGAGACCGTGACAGCGCAGAACGCAGAGACTCTTTCTCTGGAATCAGGGGTGGGAACGGAAACCAAGGGGATTCTCGCGGGCCTGCTGAATATTTTCACACAGATAAAAACCGATTTGAAATACAATGAGGAGACAAGGACAGAATACAGGAGAAAAATCAGCGTTCGATCCAGTGAGTGGATCGGGATATTGGGGTATGTGGCAGAAAAAATCACCGCGAAAGCTGGCGGAAAGCGTCCGATTATTATATTTGAGGACTTGGATAAACTGAATCCGGAGGACGCATGGAAGGTATTTTATAACTATGCGGCGATTCTTTCGGGAATGCCATTTCCGGTCATATATACTTTCCCCATCGGGCTTTCTTATGATGCAAGGTTTTCGGCTATGGAAAGCTATTTCATAACCAAGACGCTTCCGATGATCAAGATTGAGACAATAGATAACCAGCCGTTTAGGGAGGGTATCGAAATCATTCTTGAGATCGTGAGAAAACGCGCGAATTTTGAACTGTTTGACAAGGATGTTTTGGAAAAACTGATTCGGTACACTGGCGGTTCTCTGAGGGATTTGTTCCATGTGATCAACGCGTCGGCAAAAAGGGCAGAACGCAGGGACAGTGAAAGCATTTCCATGGAGGACGCGGAGCGCGCGCTGGAGGAAGTGAAAACATCCCTGACCAGGAGGATTGAGGAGAAGGATTATAATTTTTTGCTGAATATTTACAGTGTTAATAAGGAGCGGATAGAGGATAAGGAGATGCTGCTGAAAATGCTGCAGGCATCAGTGGTGCTGGAATATAACGGGAAACGCTGGCACAATGTCCATCCGCTTGTGGTGAAATTCTTTAAGGAACAGGGGCTGATCGAGGATGCTGGAGAGTAGACAGGAGGGGTATCGGACATTAGGCTGGATTGTAAATAAATCGGAGCAGGGAATATATCTGGCAGTGGCTGATGAAGAGATGCAGGGTGAAATTGTCAGGATTTACAGGCAGGGCGCAGTGGGTGTCTATGACTATATGCGGCATCCGGGGGCATATTCCTTCCGCAACTTACAGGAGTGGGTTTCCGGCCTGCCGGAGATAAAGACTTTTTTTCTTGCCAATTTTCATCTTGCGGTGCAGAATGAGGAAAGCTTAAAGCGTCTGAATTTCAGCAGGGATATGTTGGAGGGGCTGGGGAAGAATTTTATTTTCTTAGTTACGCCCTATTGGGATGACAGGCTGGCGACTGGGGCATATGATTTTTATTCTTTTATAAAGCTTCGGGTTATGTTTCATAATTATGAAACGAGCCATGAAGATAAAGAGGAATTGCTTTCTCTGGCTGCCGAGCCGGAGGAAGAAAGAGAGTGGAATGCAGAGGAGGCAAAACAGAATCTGGCGAAAGCCTATGAATTGCTTGAGCAGGCCACAGAAGAGAGGGATAGGACCCATTACAGGGAGAGCGTGGAACTGCTGTTAAAAGCGCGGGAAATCAGAGAGAAATTGCTTGGGCCGGAGCATCTGGAAGTGGCAAGGATTGATCAGGTATTGGCTGATGTGTACTATTATCAGGGAAAGTACAGGGAAGCGGAAGAACTGTATGAAAAGAGCCTGCGGATAAGGGAGAGAGTGCTGGGAGAGGAACACCCGGATACTGCCGCAAGTTATAATAATCTGGCAGGAGTGTATGAGAGCCAGGGAAAATATAAAATGGCAATTCCATATTTCTTCAAAGCATATATAATTCTATTAGCTAGGTTAGGAATAGACCATCCGCATACACAAGCTGCATATGACAATTTAAAGTACACATTTGGTATAAATAATCCGGAAGGCAATTTTGAACAGTGGATAGCAGAACATGCAAGTTCTGACTAACGCAATATTGCAAATCAATTTATGCTATGCGAGCAAAGGAAACCATGGAAAAACACGCAATTATCTTAATAGGGCTGCAGGCCAGCGGGAAATCCACCTGCTATCATCGCATGTGGAAGGACGATTATGTGCATATCAACCTGGACACCCTGCATACCAGAAACAAGGAGCGGCTGCTGCTGGAGGAGTGTCTGAGGGAAGGCCGCTCTTTTGTGGTGGACAATACCAATCCTACGGCTTTGGATCGGGAGAAATACATCTCTGCCGCCAGGAAACACGGCTATCAGGTGGACGGGTATTTTTTTCAGTCGGTGGTTGCGGACTGCATGGCCAGGAACCGCAGGAGGCAGGGGAAGGCGTGTGTCCCCGACAAGGCCATCGCGTGTACTTCCAACCGTCTGGAATTGCCGTCCTATGGGGAGGGCTTTGACCATTTATATTTTGTTCGTATGGAGCGGGATGAGTTTGCAATCGAGAACTGGAGAAACTTTTAGTCTCCGCGGAGCGGCGACATGGAGGGCATTATGAATTTTGAAAAGCTGGACGAAAAGATGAGACGTTTTGAGCAATCTCTGGATCAGGTGATATTGCCGGAGATGTATCTGGCAGCGCGGCTGGATGGAAGGAACTTTACTCGGCTGACCAAGGAGATTTGTGCGTTTGAGGCTCCCTTTGACATACGGTTCCGGGATGCCATGGTAGATACCACAAGGCATCTGCTGGAGTGCGGATTTCGGATTGTGTACGGGTACACGGAGAGCGACGAGATCTCCCTGCTCTTTCACCCGGACGACAATACCTTTGGCAGGAAAACCAGAAAAATCAATTCCGTTTTGGCCGGGGAGGCCAGCGCCCATCTGTCGCTGCAGTTGGGTGTTGCCGTCTGCTTTGACAGCCGGGTGGTGCCGCTGCCCAATTTACGATGTGTCAAGGACTATTTTTCCTGGCGGCAGGAGGATGCCCACAGAAATTCCCTGAATGCCCACTGCTACTGGATGCTGCGGAAAAAGGGATCGTCCGCCCGGGAGGCCACGGGGATGATAGAGGGGAAGTCCGTTGCCTGGAAAAACGAACTGCTCCTCTCGGAGGGCATCAATTACAATGAACTGCCCAGCTGGCAAAAGCGGGGAATTGGGTTATATCATTCTGTCTATGAAAAGAAGGGATGTAATCCCATAAACGGCCAGGAGGTGTTATGTACTCGCGGCAGAATAGAGACGGAGTTGGAACTGAAGATCGGAGAGGAGTATCAGGAGTGGGTGGTTTCCCTGTTGCAGGATCCACAATAAAAGGGGTTTTCTGTGAAATTTCCAATGTGGCTGGGCCGGAGGCAGGAAGGTGGAAAGCCGATAAAAGGAAACGGAAATGCAGGATTTTTAATCAGAGGAGGATTACATATGGCATACGTAAAAGAATATTGGGACGGCAAGGAGAAGAGAGCGGAGCAGGCCGTAAGCCACACGGAGGAGATGGCCAGAGTCTATGAAAAGGAGATACGAGATGCCATAGAGCGGACCATTGTCTACGACGTGGATTTTGCCTGCAGTAGGGAACATATCTGCGAGGGCAAATTTGCGCTGGAACCTCTGGACAGCGTATCCGCCGTTCTGAAAGCCGCGGAAAGCTGTAAAAGCCCCCTGGCTGTCCTGAATTTTTCTTCCTATAAAAATCCGGGCGGCGGATTTTTGGGCGGCAGCAAAGCCCAGGAGGAATGTCTCTGCCATGAGTCATTTTTATACAATGTACTCTCGCAGATGACAGGACAATTTTATGACTGGAACAATCAGAACAAAAACAGGGCCATGTACCAAAACAGAGGTATGTACACGCCGGGGGTGGTCTTTATGAGGGACCAAAAGCGGGCGGTCTGTGACGTGATCACCTGCGCAGCCCCCAATATTTCGGCGGCGCACAGGTATCAAAGTGTTTCTTATGAGGAGAACACAAAGATTCTCAGATCCAGGATCAGGTTCGTGCTGGACATCGCCAGGGAAAATCAGGTAAACACGCTGATCCTGGGAGCCTACGGCTGCGGCGTTTTCGGCCAGAAAGGGGCGGAGGTGGCAAGTATTTTCAAGGAATACTTGGAGACCACCCATAAGTGCTTTGAACAGGTTATCTTTGCCATCCCGGAGGGAAAGGACGGCAATTACCGGGCATTTGCGCAGGTGTGGGGAAAGATAGGAGAGAACTGAGATGAGTGAATTAGATATTTTGAGCAAGTATATCAGCCGGGTGCTGCGGCACAGACCGGAGGATGCAGGCATAGGGCTGGATGAACACGGCTGGGCCGATGTGGAGGCGCTTATAGCAGGCGTGAATGCTGCCGGGAAGAGAATTGACAGGAAGATTTTGGAGGAGATTGTCAGGACGGACAAAAAGCAGAGATATTCATTTAATGAAAACGGGACATTAATCCGTGCCAACCAGGGGCACAGCATTCCGGTGGATGTGGAACTGGCAAAGCTGGAGCCTCCGGAGTATCTGTACCATGGCACGGCATATAGGTTTCTTGAAAGCATCCGGCAGCAGGGCCTGCTGCCCATGAGCAGGCTGTATGTCCATCTCTCGGGGGATGTGGAGACAGCCCGTGTGGTGGGAAAACGGCATGGCCGTCCCGTGGTTCTGAAAATCCACAGCGGTGATATGCACCGGGACGGATTTCCATTTTATCGGTCCCAGAACGGTGTATGGCTTGCCAAGAAAGTGGACGCGAAATATTTTGAACAGTTGGAAGAAGCTTAGGATTAAGGGAAAGGCAGTACAGACCGTCAGGGAAAAGAGTGGGGAGTGCATATGTCTGGCAGGGAAATAGCATCAAGGGTTGTGATATTGGTAATAGGGGCGGTTACCCTGACCGGATGTGGGGAGGCATCGTCCGGGCAGTCAATACCGGGGACAACGGAAGTTACCGAAATGGAGACAGCGGATATTTCGGGGAATGAAATTACGGAACCGTCAGAAGGACTGCCAGAGAATGGTGTGACAGAAAATACAGCGGACCTGCCGGAGGACAGCCCAGCACATTCAGCGGAGTCTGAAGGAGAACAGATATCTGCTGCGGGGACGATACCCAGTGTGCCCACGCTGCCAGCTATGGGAAGTGAGCTTTCCGACTTTGTGCCGGAGGGCTGGGAGCTTATGGACAGCGTGGAACTGGATTACAATGGGGACGGCATCACGGACTATGTGGGGGTGCAGGAGGTGCCGCGTGACGTGGAGAAAGGCGAGGTAGGGTATGACTCCACGGATTTTCGAATTCTATTTGCGATAGAGAGCGAAGGCCCGGGACAATATCGTCTGGACTTTCAGAATGAAAATCTGATTCATACATGGGATGAAGGAGGGCCGTTTGGAGATCCCTATGAACCGCTGACGGCGGCGGGGAATTCTTTTACTACCAGCGCTTATGGCGGAAGCGCATGGAAGTGGTCAGAGACGTATACCTATACTTACAGGGACGGAACCTGGTATCTGACCTGGTCGGAAGTATTTTCTATGTTTGGGCGATATATAGTGAATGAAGTGACGGATGACTGGGAGAAGGGTGTCCGTACCCGGAAGATACGAAGTGAAGATTTTGACAAGGATACAGTCTGGATGATGGAGGAGGCCGAGATGGAGGCCGAGGGCTATGATCTGGAATATGAGCTGAGACTGGACGAGCCGCCTACTCTTTATCAGGCCAGTAAACGCTGGGGGAGCCCGCCGGAACAGGTGACGGATTGGGAGGTACGGGAGATTATACTTGCGGAGGGAATCGAGCTTTCGCGGGAGATGATAGAAATGCCGGGAAAATCATTGCTTTACAATGGCATTTATTACGATGAGAAGGGTGTGCTATATACCTTCTGCCATGATGGCCAGGACGAGCAGCAGTACTATCTGGCCATGTACCGCTGGCAGGATAAGTCCCTGCATTTGCTGGCAAAGGAGGAGGGCCCCTTTACTGATAATATGAAAGTCTATGGAGACAGGATATATTACAGCGCAGTCTATAAGTCCGCGGAAAATGGGGAAAATGCTGAGGAGGACGACGGCGCTGTTTTTCGGCTGAATCGAATCAATATGGATGGCACCGGAAAGGAAAGCGTATTTGAGACGCCCTATAGGGATCGGCAGATAGAGATAATGGACATCAGCGGCGGCGAGATTATAGTGAAGGTATACATATGGGAGGAGCCTGATCCTGTCTATCGCATGGATATAGATGGAGGTAATCTGCGGCAGATCGGGCAGATTCCCAGGGAATAAGGAAGTGGTTGCTGCTCGATCTTAAGGGGATATGGAAAAAGAGGATAACATATGTAAAAGCAAAGGAGGACAGCAGAGTGCGAACTAAACACAGGAGGAAATGGATATTTTGCCTGTGGGGCGCTGTGTGTGCCTTATGGCTTGTGAGCTGCGGCGGGGAGGCCGCATTTCCACAGCCGGAGAAGGAGTCCCCGGAAAACACACCACAGCCGGAGAAGGAGTCCCCGGAAAACACACCACAGCCGGAGAAGGAGTCCC
>ERZ779632.1084-NODE-1084-length-12172-cov-6.747792_pt1 | contig 12172 bp, 11 predicted proteins | sample MGYA00514194_ERZ779632 | MGnify/ENA primary metagenome ERZ779632 (study PRJEB29562, sample SAMEA4376704) | mouse gut metagenome | isolation source: Cecum | study: EMG produced TPA metagenomics assembly of the A DSS colitis mouse model was used to assess the...
CAGAATATTCACAAGGGCCGGATGGGAATGGAGCGTATACTTCCCTGTAATGGCATGAAGAAAGGTCTCTATGGAAGCGCGGCCGCCTTCCATCTGGGCCTCCTGCAAGAGCTTTTTGCCGGTCTCTTCCGTAAACGCATTTTCGACTTCCGTCCCCTGCGCAGCTTCCCCGGCCTCCCTCACATTTTTCTGAAAATACTCCACGACCAGGCGGTAATCTATTTTGGAATAACCGCTGTTTTCACTCACATCCGCCAGCTGAAATCCCGAACTCTTCACAAGCATGACCCGGTCGTCCAGCTTAACGGAGGTATTGCCGCCCCCAGCCTGCGCCAGGTCGTTTCGCATACCCGCATATTTTGAAATCCGAATAAAATCCCGTATGGCATTTTCCATTGGTAATCCTCCCTAACAATGCGCGTTCCCTGTTTTTACATCCCCATGTTATCACAAACTACTATAATTGGTACTTATCATGATCTACAAAATTATAAAATATTTCTGGTATAATTTTCAAATCGTTTACCGTCACTTCACAATCCCATACCCGCAAAAATCAAGAATCCACTCGCAAAACAGCGCATTGGCCCAGGAAAACCATTCCCTCGTATACTTTTTCGGATCATCCACATGCATACTCTCGTGCATCAGCCCGGTTTCGGCATCTGTTTCCGACAGCATCCGCAAAATATCTTCCTTTTCTTTTTTGTCCGTCGATGTCATGCCCTGCATAATAAGAGCCAAAGGCCAGACATGATTTTTTGGCGTATGGGGACTGCCGATGCCCCGGGCGTATTTTCCCTGGTAATAACAAGGGTTTGCCTCACTAAGAATAAAGCGTCTCGTGCTCTGCATGATCCCCCTGTCTCCCCGATAGCCCAGATAAGGCATGGAAAGGAGGCTTGGAATGTTGGCGTCATCCATCAGGTTATACTGCCCGAAGCCGTCCACCTCGTAGGCATAGATTTTCCCATAATCTTCTGTTTCCACGATACCGTATTCTTTAATTCCCTTTTCAATCTGTTGACGAAGATGCGCCGCCGCCGCTTTCAACTGATTATCACCATACACCCTGTCTGCAATTTCCTCCAGATAACCAAGCGCCACCGTAGCAAACATATTGGAAGGAATCAGATATCCGTAAGTACAGGCGTCGTCGCTTGGCCGAAATCCCGACCATATCAGACCTGTACCGCCTTTCACTGCCGCCCCTTTTCCATTCCGTAACAGAGTATCTGTAGCTATGGCAACTTTTCGGATAAACCGGTAAGCGGAATTTTCCTCGTGATCCTGCTCCCACTGAAAAACCTGCAAAATCCTATCTGCGCCGCGGAATCCCGCAGCCACATAGCCGGAATATCCCCTGTGATAACAAAGGTTGTCCCGTCCGAATGCCGACGGACAGTCGTATGTAACGTATTGGCATAGCATTTTTCAAACAGCAGGAACAGCTTATCCTGTCCCTGCAATTTAGTTTTCACTTCCTGAATCAGGTTTTCTACTGATTTCCATTGTTTATGTTCAGTCATACATCTCCCTAATAAACTTTGCTCTCCATATTTATTCCATATTTATTTTTTTATTATACAAAAGAATATTTTCACTTACAACACAAATTAAAACCTTCCGCTCACTGCAAAATGGCCTGTTCCAGCACATACAGCGCCTTCTCGTTCTCCTCCAGACAATAGGCCATCACCGCTTCCTGCCCTTTATCGGCCAGAAGCGTAGTATCCGCCCCGAGCTGCACGAAACAGATGTAATCATTGATGGTTTCAATACGGGAAGCGCGGGCCTTGCTCAGATTTTGGGGATAATTCTTGTTCTGTTCTATGACTGTGCTGCGATAATTTTCAATAGCCTGCTCAATTTCCCTCACATGGTCCTCCTTCGCATGAATAATCATCAGAGTATCAATATGAGCGTCCAGAACCTGTCTCTCCGCCAGAAAATCGACAAACATATCCTCCGTAATTCCCGTCAGCCTTTCCAGCTCCGCCGCCGACAGATCGACTTCCGGCCAGTAATTGTCCCCGAGGAGCTCCTTTACTTCTCCTTTTAATTCGGGAAGCGTATAAAACTGCTGCCCTTCCTGGCCTGTGCTTTCCCAGAAAAGCGGAAAGTTCCCCGCTTCCACTTCTTCCAGCTTCTGTTCTCCTGACATTTTCCGACCATCAACCAGATCCTCTTCTGACATGCTGTCCTCACCGCACCCATTTATCAGAAAGAAACTGCAAACCATAATGATTATCATAATTTTACGCATACTATTTTTCATCAGCTCCTCCGTTTTCCTTTTCTTTAAAGCCCTATCCGGCCCTGACTTGTAAGCCTTCGCCGGATTTGCTATACTAGCAGAAACAGGAATTGATATACTCTGCACTATTATTTTTTGCCTGTAAACACAAAATTATGTACTTTCAGAGAGGAATTTCGTCGTTCTATGTTATTTAATTCCTATATTTTTATTTTCATATTTCTCCCCATTGCACTTATCGGATGGTACGGCCTGAACCGATTCGGATGGTATAAACCCGCGAGTCTTTTTCTGTCGGCAATGTCTCTGTGGTTTTATGCCTATTTTAATGTTCGTTATCTGGCTATCATTTTATGCAGTATCGGATTAAATTTCTTTCTAAGCTTCTTACTTACAAAAATACCCGCCGTTCCTCAGACCGTGGAACATACGGACGGCAAAAAAACACCCCTGCCGTTTATGAACCGTATGGGACTGTTGGCCGGGCTGCTTCTGAATCTGGGCATCCTGTTTTATTTCAAATACTATGATTTTTTTATTGAAAATATTAATCTGGCCTTTCACGCCGATTTTAACCTGAAACATATCCTGCTGCCTCTGGGAATCAGCTTCTTTACCTTCCAGCAGTTGTCCTTCATTATTGACCGGGCCCTTGGCAGATGCGAGCACTATGACTTTACCAATTACCTGACTTTTGTCACCTTTTTTCCACAGCTGATCGCCGGCCCCATCGTGTTATACAGGGAAATTATTCCCCAGTTTGAGGACCCGGCAAAACGCCGTTTTGACAGCGCTTCCTTTGCGAGAGGCATTTATCTTTTCGTTTTGGGACTTACCAAAAAAGTGCTTCTTGCAGATACCTTCGGCCTGATGGCAAACTACGGTTTTGCCCAGACCTTTTCTCTGGACGCCATATCCACTGTTTTTGTCATTCTGGCCTACAGCTTTGAACTGTACTTTGATTTCAGCGGCTATTCCGATATGGCCATAGGCCTTGGCAGAATGTTCCATGTAGAGCTGCCGTTAAACTTTGATTCCCCATACCGTTCCTGCAGCGTTAAAGAGTTCTGGCAGCGGTGGCATATCACGCTGTCCCGGTTTTTTATCACTTATGTATATATTCCGCTGGGCGGCAGCCGTAAGGGACGGCCCCGTATGCTTTTCAATACTTTCATCGTCTTTCTCCTGAGCGGCCTCTGGCACGGCGCCGCCTGGACCTATGTAGCCTGGGGCGCCATGCAGGGACTTCTGGTAGTGATTGATAATCTGGGAATTATCGGTATTCGCGGCCGGGAGGAAAAACGGCCTTCCCGTTTCCACATTCCCGCGCCTCTTGGCTGGTTTTTTACCTTTACGCTGTTTAATCTATCCCTCTTCTTTTTCAGAAGCAGCAGTATGCTGGCGGCAGGGCAGCTCTTTAAAAATCTTCTGTCTGTACGCTTTAGCGGTAAGCTTTTTGAAATCGCCGCACAGCTTGATATTTCGGAAATATATATAATCAGGCAGGCGCTTGAACTGGCAGCGCCGGGTGCAGTGAATTATCTGTATCTGATAGTTATGCTTGCCCTGTTTGTTCTGGCATTTTACCTGATTTTCCACAAGAATGCCTATGAACGGGCAACCTGTAACGAACTGACCTCGAAAAGATGCTGGGCTCTCTGCATTCTTTTTGTGTGGTGCGTGATCTCCCTTTCTCAGGTAAGTACTTTCCTTTACTTTAACTTTTAGCAACAGAAAGGTATAAACTATGAGCGCAGAAAACAAATTCCTCAAATCATTTTTCATAAGAGCCGCCCTTCTCCTTACGGCAGTCATAGGCACAGTGATACTCTTTGATCCCTTTTATCAATATCACAAACCACTGCCGGGCTTAAAAGCCGTGCTCACAGATAAAGAATACCAGTGTGTGGGCACCCTTCGAAACTTTGACTACGACGCACTGATCGTAGGCTCCTCCGTTTGTGAAAATTACAACAACCACTGGTTTGATCAGGGCTTTGACTGCCGGACCATCAAGGCGATCCGTTCCTACGGCGCCACCGCAGATTTGAAAGTACTGCTGGATATCGCCTGTGAGGAACACGAGCTTTCCTATGTTTTTTATAACATAGACCCTTCCTCCCTCACCGCCAGCGACGAGCCCACCTATGTTTCCACAGGCTGCCCCATGTACCTTTACGACAAAAATCATTTTAACGATTATCAATATACCCTGAACAAGGACGTGCTGATGGAAAAGCTTCCCTATATGCTTGCCTTTTCCTTTATTGGAGACTATGACGAAGGAGATTCCTACAACTGGGCCCAGTGGAAATACTTCGGGGCTGATCTGGCCACCGGCATGTATGCAAGAAAACCTACAATCTCAGAAATGCAGCCGGAAAATATAAATGAGGAGGCGCTTCAAAAAAACATTGCCCTCCTCACCTCCATGGTACAGGCTCACCCTGAAACCACTTTCAAATTCTTTTTTTCACCTTATTCCATGCTCTGGTGGGATAACGCCTACCGGACCGGAGAACGAGACGCTGTGATTTACAATGAAAAACAGGCAGTAAAAGCGCTGCTTGCCTACGATAATGTGGAAATCTACTACTATCAGGATGCCAGGAAAATTATTACGAACTTAGACCTTTACATGGATATGATTCACTTTTCAAAAGACATCAATTATTGGGTCTACGATAAGCTGGCCAAAGGGGAAGACCGGCTTACCGCAGAAAATTATGAAGACAGGCTCGAAGGTATGCGAACCTTGTCTCAGGAAATCGTTGAGACAGAAATTCAGCGAAGCTTAAGCTCCACAGGACAGTGATCCGATCCCATCACCTCATGATGTATCGCGGCGTCCTCCAGCCTTTCTTTTAACGCTTCGGAAACGACAAAATAATCAATACGCCATCCGGCGTTCTTTTCCCGCGCCTTAAAACGGTAAGACCACCAGGAATAGACGTCTGTTACATCGGGATAAAAATAACGGAAGGTGTCGATAAATCCGGCCTGCGTCAATGCCGTAAATTTACCTCTTTCCTCATCGGTAAACCCGGCATTTTTTCGATTCGTTTTTGGATTTTTCAAGTCAATTTCCTTATGCGCCACATTCAGATCCCCGCAGAAAATGACAGATTTTTTCTCCTCCAGTTTTTTGAGATAAGTAAAAAAGTCATCTTCCCACTTCATACGGTAGGGAAGTCTTGCCAGTTCATTCTGGGAATTGGGCGTATATACCGTGATAAAATAATAATCCGAATATTCCAGTGTAATCACACGTCCTTCATGATCGTGCTCCTCGATTCCAATCCCGTTTGACACACTTAAGGGTTCTTCCTTTGTAAATACCGCCGTCCCGGAATATCCCTTTTTCTCCGCATAATTCCAGTACTGATGATAACCGGGAAGATCCAGTTCAATCTGTCCCTCCTGCAATTTTGTTTCCTGCAAACAAAAAATATCCGCATCCGCCTCTTTAAAAAAATCCAAAAATCCTTTGCCCATACAGGCTCTTAATCCGTTTACATTCCAGGAAATAAATTTCATTTACGATTCCTCTCCTCTTTTAGCTGTCATAAAAACTCTGGCTCCGGCTTTTTCTTTGGCCTCATTATAAAGCTCTCAGCCGAGAAAGTCCACGGACACCACCTTCTCGGACTTGGTAATAATTTCATAAATCTCCATATGCTCCATGGCTTTTTTCGTATGAAGCACCAGATGAGCAGTGGCATTGTCTCCCGCCACCCGGGGAGCGCTGATTTCCATGGAATCAATTTCTATATCCGCCGCCCGAAGGTCATGAATAACCATCTGCAAATGACGGCTCTCTTCCATATCAATGATCACATTGCAATAGTGGGATTTTCTGGTTACAAACCGCTCCACGAAGGGAAGGACATGCAGAAAAACCAGCATCACCATAGTGATAAGTACGCCGCCGTCAATAAAACCTATGCCCACTGCCAGCCCAATACTGGCGCTTGCCCATAATGTCGCCGCTGTGGTCAGCCCCTTTACCCGATGATTCGATATAATAATTGTACCCACACCGAGAAAACCGACCCCGCTGATTACCTGAGCCGCCAGACGATTCATATTGGCCAGTCCCGGAAAATATATCTGAATATACTGCTCTGTCAGCATGACAAGCGCAGAGGCAAGACAGACCACCGTAATTGTCTTCGTGCCCGCGCCGCGATGCTTCATCCCCCGATCCAGCCCGATCACGCCGCCTAAGACCACTGCCGCTATAATGCGGATAACCAGATTCTGTGCTGTCCATTCCGAAAAATCCCCGAATATCATAAGTACTTCCTCCGTTCAGTCAGACCGTATTTCCCCGCAAATTATACTCTTCACTTTTTCTACGGCAGCTCAAATAAATTCCGAAGCGGATTAATTCCCTTCGCCTGCTTCAAAATCATTTCTTCCTCACCTGCGAGATAGGCTTCCAGCTTTTCGATTTCCTCCTCTTTAAAACCTTCTGATTTTTCAATCCGGCCACCCGGCACGATCCCTTCCGCCCAGTCCTTTCCACGCAGAAAGGAAACTCTCGCAAATGCGCCGTCTTCTTTACGAATCATACTTGATACCAGCATTTTAATGTTTTCCATGCTACCAGTGTAACATATTTTAATGAGAATACCAATAAGCCGCGCCTGAAACAATTGTTCCGTCATATGAAAAAACTCTGATTTCCACAACATAAAAACGCCCTCCTGCAACATTTTACTGGTATAAAAATGAAAAAAATCGAAACTGTGTTATACTATCCATAAACACAATCCTACTCTATATAATGGAGAATAAAATGGAGTCGATAAAAATTGCCGTCTGCGACGACGAGAAAGCCTTACAGGAATTACTGCAAAGCAAAATAGAAGAATACTGTAAAAAAAGAGGAACTAAATGTCAGATATCCTGTTTTGATTCAGGAGAATCATTTCTCTCTCTGCCGGCAGAACAGATGCCGGACATCCTTTTTCTGGATATTCAGATGCCCGGAAAAACTGGTATGGAAATTGCCAGACAGCTGCGACGACGTGGCAGTGACATCATAATTATTTTTGTTACCGCCTTACCGGAATACGTCTACGAAGCCTTTGATGTAGGAGCTTTTCATTATCTGGTCAAGCCTTTTGATGATATAAAATTACAGGAAATCCTTGAAAAGGCTCTCAAACAATATGGCAGACAGAATCCATCCGCCGCGCTGCAAAATACAGATCAATTGGATAAGGTATTTTCTCCTTTGGCAATCCTGATAAAACGAGGCGGTCTCTCCACAAAAGTCTTTCTCTCGGATATCATCTACGCGGAAGTATTTAACCGTAAGGTTATGCTTCACACAATAAACGGCGATATCGAATATTACGGAAAACTGTCGGATCTCTCAGAACAGGCAGGAGCGAACTTTTACCGCACCCACCGGGCTTATCTGGTTAATCTGAAATACGTGGAAAAATACAACGCTTCTACCATCTGGCTGGAACAGGGTACGGCGCTCTTATCAAAAAAACAGTTTGCAGGATTTGTACGGCAGTATATGCAGTATATTAACCGGCAAAAGAATACCAATCACAGAAAACCGCTCTGACAGGGAGGAACAAATGGACAGGATGGAATTCTATTATAATATAATCTGCCATATCGACGATATCTGCACCATTCTGATCTGTGCTTATTGCTGTGCTGTCTGGACCAGACCCTTTTTAGATCAAAGGAAAAAAGCATGGATGGCAGGCGGCGCCTATGCCGCTGTCATGCTTGTGCTTAATTATTTACCTTGGTACATTAATAACATGCTGGCCTATATCATTGGTTCTCTGATAGTATTTATTGTCATGAGTTTGATAGACAAAAAATACATCTTGCAGAAACTTTTCGTCGCTATCACTTTCTTTTGCCTGCGATGGCAGGCTTTCCGTATCGTCATCTATGTCAATAACGAAATAGAACGCCTGGTTTATCAGTTTTTAACGCCAAAAAATTCAATACATTGGTTTTTTCATTATTTTTTTCTGACGATTTTTGGATACGATATTTTCGCTTTTTTTCTTTTGTACGGCGCTGTAAAATGTATTTTATGGTCCTACGGACAAAAATGCGAACCTATAGACGGCAGGGAATTTCTTCTGCTCTCCATACCTTCCCTTTTGGGCGTTGTTTCCTATGGTGTCATTCGTTATTATTCTTACGTTTATGAACGGGATGTGGGAAAAAGCGTCTATAATCTGTATGGCAGTCACAATCTCATTATGTTATCGTTTACAGTCCTTTCCTTCGTTGTGATTCTGGCAACCACCTATGTGTTTCGCCAATGGAAAACGAAACAGGAAGAAAACAGACAGCGGGAAATCTTTTCCGCCCAGATGGCGGATCTGCAAAGTCATATCAGCGAGGCAGAGCAGCTTTACCAGGATATGAGGAACCACCTTATGACCCTGAATCAGCTCTACGATCAGGGTAAATATGATGCGGCCAGACAATATACGGATAAACTCAACGAGAAGATGGCAAAAGCATGCCATGACGTAAACAGCGGAAATCCTGTGACAGACGTGATTCTCTCCGGCAGAAAAAAGGAGATGGAAGAAAAGGGCATCGCCTTTTCCTGCGACTTTCATTATCCCATGGCAAAAGCCGTCGATTCCTTTGATATCAGCATTATCCTGAATAACGCCCTTTCCAATGCTATCGAAGCGATTGAACGGGAAAAAGACTGCCTTTCGGAAACGCCCCATATCTCCCTTCTTTCCGATTGCAGAAAAAATATGTATATGATTGAGGTATCTAACAGCTACAGAGGAGATCTGGAAACCGATCCGATAAGCGGACTGCCCTTTACGTCCAAAACAGGGGAAGGCCACGGCTTCGGTCTTGCGAGTATTCGCCATGCAGCCCGCAAATATCTGGGAGATATTGAAATCAGGAAAGAAATCTGCGAGGGGGAAGAATGCTGTGTTCTGCGCGTTATGTTACAGATTCCCGAAACCTGAATCCCGCTTACAACCAGAAAAAGTTCTTCCACAACATCTGTACTTTAAAAACCGAAAACATCCGCCGAAAGAAACAACAGAGGCAGAAAATGAAAAACCTGTCCTCAAGCAAGAACCCAGCCGCAAGCAGCGGGAATAAAATCATTGCAAAAAGGAGGAAGCTTAGATGAACGTAAATGGTATTAGCGGCGCAGGCATGCAGACCGGCGCAGCAGGAAGAGGCATCGGCGGCGGACAGATAGATGCGGAAAGTAAAAATCTGCAACAGCAGATAGACAGATTACAGCAGCAATTAAAAGAAGTATCCGCCAATCAGGATATGCCGGCGGATACCAAAATGAAAAAGCGTCAGGATATCCAAAAACAGATCAGCGAGCTGCAAATACAGCTCCGCCAGCACCAGATTGAAGCAAGAAAGGAAGAACGGCAGAAGAAAAAAGAGGAATCTTCCTTCGATGATCTCATGGGCACAAAACCGCAGGAAAAGCAGGGCAGCGCTCAGAATGCGGGAATGTCCACAGACAGTATGCAGGCCATGATTTCCGCAGACATGTCCGTAAAACAGGCGAATGTAAACGGCAGCACGGCAAAAAAAATGGAAGGAAAAGCGAACATACTGGAAACGGAAATTAAGCTGGACAGCGCCAGAGGCAGCAGCAGTAATGTGGAATATAAAGAAGCACAGCTTGCCGAAGCAAAGGAAGCCGCAGCAAAAGCTACAGCATCTCAGATGAGCTCCCTTGCACAGGCCGGCGAAGCATTACAGAACGCTGCAAAGGAAGAACAGACAGACGAAAAGAAAGCAGACGAAAAGAAAGAACCGGGAACCATTTCTGATCAGGATAAAACCACAGAGCAGACAAATTCTGCTTCCGACGCGCCCGTAGAAGAAATTTCAACAGAAGAAAACGGATTTTCCTATCATTCCGTAGACGTAAGACTGTAGAGCTTTTCTTCTGAATCATAATGATGAAAGAAAATACCGCTTCCCGTAATATACACAGAAAGCGGTATTTCTTTTATTTACATGTTGTCTTACTGCTTCAAATTTGCGCCTTGGACGCTTCCAGCGCCGCAATCACCCGGTCGCACCAGGCGTCAAATTCCGGGTCATCCTTCTGACACTCCTCCGGGTGGGACAACACATAATCAAGAGCAATCCTCACTCCCTGATCATATCGCACCTGTGTCCGCATATCCGGAGCCAGTCTTTTAATCTTACTGTTATCAAAGACGACAGAAACGGATTTATCCCCAATCAAACTTCCTCTGAAGTCATACCCGTATTTTTCTCCTGCCGCCGCCAGATATTCCGACGCCACATAATACGGTTTCAACTCTACATTAAGAGCGTCCGCAATGGTCTTATAAATCTGATTCCAGGTAAGGGTCTCATCTCCCGTGATCTGAAAGGCTTCGCCAATGGCATGCCGATTCCCCATCAGACTGATATAGCCCACTGCAAAATCCGTGCTGAAAGTCAGTGTCCAGAGTGAACTTCCGTCTCCCTGAATGATAACCGGCTTTCCCTCCATCATACGTTTTATGACCTGCCAAAACCCGTTTTTTCCATGAACGCCAAGGGGAATATTCCGCTCGTCGTAAGTATGGCTCGGTCGGACAATCGTAACAGGAAATCCCTCCTCACGGTATTTCTTCATGAGAAACTCCTCACAGGCAATTTTGTCTCTGGAATACTGCCAATAAGGATTCGCGAGGGTGGTTCCTTCACTGATTATATAACCCGCCGCCGGCTTATGGTAAGCCGAAGCGGAGCTGATATAAATATACTGCTTTGTCCTGTCCCTGAACAGACGGTAATCCCTCTCCACATCCTCCACATGAAAACCAATAAATTCACAGACCACATCAAAAGTAAGATCCTGCAATTGTTGCGCAACAACCGCCTCGTCGTGAATATCCGCTATAATCTGCTTCACATTTCCCGGTACCGTATGCGCCTTGTTACCGCGGTTTAAAAGCCACACCTCCCAGGAAGGCATACTTGTCAGCTGTTTCACAATCGCCATGCTGATGGTTCCGGTACCGCCTATAAATAAAGCTTTCATTCTGTTCCTCCGTTTTCCTGTTTCCTTGTTGCCTTATCCTTTCAGTTTCATATTAAAATCCGCCATTGCCTCGGATATTCTGATCTGCTGCGGGCAGACCTTTTCACAGCTGCGGCATCCCACACAGGCGGAAGGCTGTTTCTCCTGCGGCACAGCCATTAACGCCATCGGCGCAAGAAAACCGCCGCCCGTAAAGCTATGCTCATTATAAAGATTTAAGAGCATAGGAATATCCAGTCCCTGCGGACAGTGGCTGGTACAGTAATGACAGGCCGTACAGGGCAGAGTTCCATTTAACATACCGTCCGCAACAGCAAGCAGATTTTCCATTTCCTCCTTAGAAAGCGGCTTGTCTGTCTCAAATGTCTCGATATTTTCCTTAAGCTGTTTCAGGTTGGACATGCCGGAAAGAACTACTTTTACTTCAGGAAGGGTCTGGAGAAAACGAAACGCCCACGCGGGAATTTCTTCATCCTGGCGCAGTCCCTTTAAAACTGCCGCATCCTTTTCAGGCAGCTTTGCCAGACATCCGCCGCGAAGGGGTTCCATTACCCATACGGGAATATGGTAGGAATTTAACAGCTCCATCTTTTCTTTTGCATCCTGAAAAGTCCAGTCAATATAATTTAACTGGATCTGGCAAAACTCCATATCCTTACCATAGGCCTCCAAAAAGCGTTTCATAATATCACAGCTTCCGTGAGCGGAAAAACCAAGGTGCCTGATACGCCCATTTTTCTTCTGCTTTGTCAGATACTCATAAATTCCAAACCTTTCGTCCAGATAAGCGTCGATATTCATCTCGCATACATTGTGGAAAAGATAGAAGTCAAAATAGTCCACGCCGCAATTTTCAA
>ERZ779632.1091-NODE-1091-length-12123-cov-4.853663_pt1 | contig 12123 bp, 8 predicted proteins | sample MGYA00514194_ERZ779632 | MGnify/ENA primary metagenome ERZ779632 (study PRJEB29562, sample SAMEA4376704) | mouse gut metagenome | isolation source: Cecum | study: EMG produced TPA metagenomics assembly of the A DSS colitis mouse model was used to assess the...
CTGCGGCCCGCTCCAGGCCCCCTGCCGGCGGTCACGCACACGTCCGCGCAGCCACATAAACGCCCCGCCATTCAGTAAACGGCATTGGCCGCAAATCATAACCTGACAGATTTTGGAAGGTAAAATTGATCATGGAATAGACTTTACACCGAAGATGCGATTTGTTATAATTTTTGTATCGAACGTACAGCGTATAAAATGATTTCCGTTACAACGGATGGATAGAATGACGCAGACTGTGTCAGGATGATATTCTCATTCAGGATTTTGTTTTAAGTAAAGATAGAAAGCAGCAGGGAAAAAATATGCAGGTAATGAAAATACAAAAAGGAAAACGCATCGCGAAACGAAAGGATATTGTAAAAGAGTGGTACCTGATTCAGTCTGGTTCCGTCATTCAGAAGCTGGGACTGGCGGAAGTTACGCTTGGACCTAACGCAATTATCGGTATTTTGGAAAGAGACTGGTTTATTTGCGATTATATTGCAGGAGAGGATACGGCAATTGCTGCGATACCTTGCGGAAACGCAGACGATTTAAAAAACATACTGGCAGCGAACGAACGCTATCGGATTGTATTTCTGCGTACCGCAATCGAGCAAAGACACCGTATTTTTGTGCTGTATTCTCAGATATATAAGCGCATGAGTCAGTTTCATGCGTTTGTCCAGACTGTGTATAATGATTATAAATCGTTTTGCGGCAATTATCAGCTGGATGAACAGCCTTTTCCGCAGATGGATTATTTTAACAGGCTGGAGATGAAGCACAAGGCGGAAGCATGGGAGGTCAATAACAGTACGAGTCTGATTAAAAATGTACTGAAAGATTACATACAGATGATGGTACGGGATGACAGTCTGTGTGTTGGCGTAATTATGGAAGCGTCTGCACAGATGCATCGTGCGATGCTCGGAATCGGAGAGATGGTGACCTACCTGTCAGACCGTAAGGAAATTCTTCTGGCAGAGTCGGAAAACGATATCTTCCATCTGTATTTTGATCTTGCAATCCGGGCCGGCAAAAGGCATCTGGATATCGCTCCGGTCAGACAGGAGCTTACGTTTTTAAGCGAGTTTATTCGCAAGATTCAGATCTATGAACCGGCGCTGATCCGAACCCGGATCAAACAGTATGAAGAGTATGATTTTGAAAACGTTGCGTCGGCACAGTTGTCAAAGAAGGTCGATGTGCTGACGGAAGACTGCTTAAAGCATATTTTGGAATTTGCGCAAACCGAGCCGGATGAGTCCGCGGCGTTTCTTGCACAGGTAGAGTCTTACCGCAGCCTGCCGGATATGACGTCGACAGACGCGGCTGCCTACAAGATACGAAAGCAGATAGCGCCGCTGTTTTATAATATTTATTTTAAAGTCTTTATGCAGGCAGTGGAAGATGAAGACGCGGCGTCTCCGATTATCGAAATGTTTTTGAACTTTGGATTTATGGACACAAAGCTGGCAGGAGAGGAAAATACCAAGGCGTTATATGATCTGACCGGCCGTTTGCGCCAGTTTAAATCGGAACGTGTCTATACGATATTTACATGGCTGAAAAGCATTTATTTTGGCAGAAACGAGCCGTCCAAAAACGAGTTTGAACTGGATTATCCGGCATATCTGCTGGAGCAGAAAAAGAATGGCGATCTGAACGAAGAGCAGGTTAAGAAAATGCAGAATGACCAGAAAGAGAAGGTACGATTTGAGATTCAGAATATGTTTAATTCTGCCAATCGTATTACGTATGGAAAAATTACGACGTTCTGCCCAATTTTGTGTGAATTTGACCTGATCAATACGATCGATAAGATGGCTGTTACAGTGGAGCGGCTGGAGGATGAGCTGAATAAAATACGTAAAATTGATTTTTCAGCGTTTTACCGTGAAGTGAATTTTACAAACGCGGCAAATGATATATTAAGTCATGAACTGCTGATGTCGGAAGTACTGCCGGATATCATACTGATGCCAAACGCGGGTACAAGAGCGATGATGTGGCAGGAGACAGCGGATAAACGGCGCGATACGCGGGCACGTTTTCTGTTCCCGATCTTTACCGCCGCCAATCTTGAGGAAATGATGATAGAGACGGTCGGCAGATATCGATGGGAAATGTGCAGAAAGATTCAGGGCGTGCGCTGGAACGATATCCGTGAGAAATCGCTTACGTCGGAATATTGCGATTATCTGCAGTTTTACCGCAAAAACAGAGACCTTTCGGCGGATGCAAAAGATAAGCTAAAGACAGCGATTCAGCGTGCGAAAAATAATTACAGAGAAGTGTTTGTCAAAGATTATCAGAGCTGGATTAATTACGAATCCAAAGGCAGCTTCCGGCTGAATAAAGTAGCCAGAGAGATATTGATCGTTTACTGTCCGTTTGCAAAAGACATCCGCACGGCGCTCAAGGTGAATCCGATGTATCAGCTGTCGATTCCGAAGTTTGAACGGGATAACGCAAAAAAGGCGCAGAGACTGACTGCGTTATATGAAAAGTATCAGAAAGCTGGCGGAGAGATTACCGAGGAGCTGCAGCAGAATCTGTTGTATTGTCAGCTGTAAATACAATCTGGAAATCAAAGAAAAACAGACCGGCAGGCAGTTCCGGTCTGTTTTTAGTCGGTAGAAGAGGCTGGTTAGGATTCGACCGCCTTTTCAAATTCAGATATGACAGAAGCATCCGGTTTTTCTGTGGCCAGCGATACAACAATGTTGCACATCAGGGCAATCAGGAATGCAGGAAGCAGTTCGTAAATATCCCATGCCCCGCCCATTGGCCGGACCAGATATTTCCATACAAAAATCATAATGCCGCCGCTTAACATACTTACAAAAGCTCCGTATTTGTTGCTGCGTTTCCAAAACAGCGCACAGAGCATAACCGGACCAAAAGCGGCTCCAAAACCAGCCCATGCAAAACTGACGATACCGAAGACGCTGCTGGACGGATCTCTTGCCAGAAAAACGGCAATCACGCTGATCAGTAAAACGGTGATTCTGGCTGCGAACAGAGACGCTTTCTTGCTGAGGTTAATGCCAAACGTATCGTGCAGCAGGTTTTGAGATACGCTGGAAGAAGCTGCCAGGAGCTGACTGTCTGCAGTAGACATGGTAGCGGCCAGAATACCAGCCAGAATAATGCCGGCCAGGATGGCAGCAACAGCTCCATGTGAGCTTAACAAATCTGCAATTTTAACGATGATTGTTTCAGAATCGCTGCCGGAAAGCGTATCGATCCAGCCGGCTTTGCTGACAGCCAGTCCGCAGATGCCGATAAATATCGCGACAGCCATCGAGATCACCACCCATACCGCGGCGATTCTGCGGGAAGTCGTTAATTTGTTTTCATCCTCGATGGCCATAAATCGCAGCAATACATGAGGCATACCAAAGTAACCCAGTCCCCACGCAAGCATTGAAAAAATAGTAATGATACCGTAAGGCTTTGCTGCGTTGGCCGTTACATCGTATGTATTGGTCATGGATAAATAACCAGGAAGAGCTTTTGCGTTCTCAATGACAACGTCGAAGCCGCCAGCCATCGATCCGCTGTAGCATACGACGGTAATCAGCGCGATCGTCATTACGATACTCTGAATCAGGTCGGTGGTGGAAGCTGCCAGAAAGCCGCCCAGAGCGGTATAAGCTACGATAATAACAGCGCAGATAATCATTGCAGCCATATAGTCCACGCCGAATAAAGTAGAAAACAGTTTGCCGCAGGCTGCAAAACCGCTTGCCGTATAAGGGATGAAAAATACAACAATTACAATCGCAGCGATGCAGTTGAGCATATTTTTATCGTGATATCTTTTGGAAAAGAAATCGGGAATGGTAATGGCGCCGATCTGATGGCTGTAGCGTCGGATTTTTTTAGAGATAAAAAACCAGTTCAGCCAGGTGCCGAGTGCAAGGCCGATCGCCGTCCAGGCCGCATCGCAGATACCAGACAGATAAGCCACGCCCGGCAGACCCATCAGCAGCCAGCTCGACATATCGCTGGCTTCCGCGCTCATTGCCGTTACAAACGGTCCGAGTTTGCGGCCGCCCAGATAAAAATCATCGGTAGACGTATTCGTTTTGGAAAAATGAAAACCGATTACGAGCATCAGACAAAGGTAGCAGATAATTGCCGCCATAATTAAGATAGATGAAACATTCATAAGATAACTCCATTCTGCCAGATTCTGGCGTTTTTTTCTGTCCGCTTTCGCCTGATACATTGCTAAACAGACAGAATCCAGAATAGTATATCACGAAATCACTCAAAATGGAATACAAAATTGCAGTTTATTCGTCAAAAAAGCTGTCGGCATCAAAGGTATCCATTTTTTTGGCGCCTTCGTCAAGTGCCCGAAGATTGGTATCCTGCATGAATTTCCTGCTGTTGTACATGACAAGAACATCCGTGATTTCTTCGTGTGCAGCGAGAATATCCCGTACGTTTTCTTTTCCATAACGACAGTCGATCATAAGAATTTCTTTGTAATCTCCGGCCAGAAACGGCAGGAAACAGTTTGCAAAGGAATCTTTGACGACAAGCAGACATCTGTCCGTATCCGCGGCGGTTTGAATATGAATGCGGGCAGTATTTTTGGAAAAGAAGACATTGTATCTGTTAAATCCTTCGGCGGCCTCATTTGGAAAATAAAAGGAATCTGAAAGCAGATCGCCGTCATCAGCGTTTATAACGACGCCGTTTTCCGCCGGGTGATGGAACAGCTCGACCTCATCTGCAGGCACTTTGATATGCACTTTGTTGTAAGTAGTTCCATAAAAGTTGTCAAAAATGGTTTCTCTGCTGAAATCCTCCAGAGCTCTGGCAGGATGGCCGGTATGCCTGGCCCATGCGCAGTAGGCATACCAGGCTCCAAAGGTGGTCCAGTGGTGATCTGTTCGATAATAAATATATTCGTCCTGGTGATCGCGAAGTATCGGACCTGCATCCAGTACAATCTCCGGTTCACTGAGACGGCTTTTTAATGCCGTCAGGACGGAATTGTCTTTCTCGATGCCGGCATTTGCGTATGCCGGCAGTTTGTCAGGCAGAGCTGCTGCTTTATCCGGTATCATCAGAAAAGTCGTACGTTTTTTCCCATAGCGTGCAGCCGCGTCGTTGAGAAAAGAGGAAAGGATACGGATATTTTCTTCGATCTGAACGTCTTCCAGATCGGAATCATCATATTTTTCCAGCAGATAGCCGTCTTTGCCGATATATACGCCGTTGATTTCTTTTTTTCCAGCCAGTCGTTCCAGCGTTACGGCCAGGCTGACCCAGCGGTCACGCTGAAACATCTGATCGTTGAGGTAAGTTTCGTAATGTTCCTGGTAATCGCCGTTCAAAAGATCTGACAGACGAAATTCTGGCCGGGTCTCCAGAGAGCGGTTTTCCAATACGGAAAATTCCTTTTGCGGTACGATATTATAAATAAAGGTATTGCCGGCAAGCATGGCGCTGAATAGCAAAATACCGATCAGTCTGATTTTACGCATATGTACATCACCTGTGTTTACTTTCTATTTACATGTGCTATGATTTATAGTGCCTGACGCTTCGTTAGGACAGTCGTTTCGTATTGCAGACGGACGTTAAAATCTGAAATACAAAAACGGATTATACGAAGAGTTCACAAGCATTCCAAGGCAAGCCGCAAAGACGGCGGCAGTGTAGCAGATCGCTGCCGCGTCTCTTATGGCAGCGCCTTTTTTTGTACTGGCAGGAAGGCATTTTTCAAGTGCCAGACGTTTCATCAGAGAGGTACATCCAACGGCAGCAATGAAAAACAATCCGATGTTCGATACAGTCAGCCAGAGCGTCTGCTGATCGTACCATCCGGCCTTTCCCTGAAAATACAGAGTCTGCAGATAGCCGGGGCCGTCCGCCATATCCTGATAGGAAAACAGACTCATGCCGATCAGCGTACAAAGTATGCTATAAATATGTCCGCACCAGGCAGGGCGCTTTTGCAAAAGGAGCAACAGAAAAAATTTTTCCAAAACAAGCAAAACGCTGTAATAGACGCCCCAGAGTACGAAATTCCAATATGCGCCGTGCCATAAACCGGTCAGAAACCATACGATGGCAATGTTGATCATCTGACGGCCGGTTCCTTTTTGATTGCCCCCAAGCGGAATATAAACGTACTCCCGAAACCAGACGCCGAGAGAAATATGCCAGCGCCGCCAGAATTCGGTCACGGTTTTGGATTCGTAAGGATAATCGAAATTTTCCGGAAACGAAAAACCAAACATCGAACCAAGACCGATCGCCATGTCGGAATAGCCGGAAAAATCAAAATAAATCTGCAATGCATAGGCCGCAATACCGATCCAGGCAGTCAGGACAGTCAGATGGTCTGTATGGATGGCCGCAATTTCGCTCCATACGGCTCCGATCTGGTTTGCAATCAGCACTTTTTTACCAAGTCCCGCGGTAAAACGGACAATACCGTAAAAAAAAGAATCCACAGATTCTTTCCGGTGGTCGAGCTGCTCGCAGACAGATTTGAAGCGAACGATGGGGCCTGCGATTAATTGCGGAAACAAAGATACATAAGCGCCGAATGTGATCAGATTTTTCTGTACTTTTGCGTCGCCCCGGTATACGTCGATCGTATATGACATCGTCTGAAACGTATAAAAAGAAATACCGATCGGAAGCGCCACGCCAGGCGCAGGCAGATCGACGGCGCATACCGAATGGAGCGTCTGTACAAAAAAATCTGCGTACTTGAAAAAAGCAAGCAGCGCCAGATTTGTAAATGCCGAGACAAATACGGCAAGGCGCGCTTTGTTCATCTGTCCTGTGGCGCGGCAGTAACCGGCAATCCTTCCGGTCATATAATCTAACAACGTGGAAAAAAGGATCAGGACCACATATACAGGTTCGCCCCATGCATAAAAAATAAGACTCGATAGAAACAAAATAAGATTCCGCAGTTTCTTTGGCGCCAGATAGTAAGCGGCAAGCGCCAAAGGAAGAAAGCGGAACAAAAATAGTAAACTGCTGAAAACCATTGTTATCCCCGATCATAGACGCAGATGCGTCAGGCAAATGCGATTTTTATAATGCTTTCTTTAATGCGGTCTGTCCTTTTTTGTTTACAGACTTATCCGAAGACAGGGCAATGTACCAGACATATTTGCCTTTTTTGCCGCAGAGAGCGTTTTTGAATACTTTCTGTTCGGTGGAAGAATAGTCGCTGAGATAATCGCTGCTGCTGTTGCGTTTTTTATAAGATTTCAGGCTTTTTAACAGTTTGGAAGCGTCTGAATTGCTGGATGCTTTGGCAACGCAGAGGCTGTAGACTTCTTTTTCATCGCACAGATAAACGATCGAAGATACTTTGGCAGCTTCCGATATGGTCAGTGCGCCAAATTCATCCGCGCTTGTCGTCTGATATTTTAATAATTTTTCACTGCCATCGGACGCATCCAGAACCGCTTTGGCAAGCGATTTGCAGGTTGTGCCTGCCGCGGCGGCAGGCAGCGACATCTGTAAAATAAATCCAAGACATAAGACAGCGGCCGTAAAAATTACCGCGAACCGGTTTTTAGTTGTTTGGTTGGAACGAACTGATTGTTTCATTTTTGATCTCCTTTTTGATCTCATTTTTGATTTTTGTTTTGAATAATTGTCAGTTAGCTGTTTTCATCCAGCGATTTGTCATACGCTTCCAGAAATCCGGCATATTCATGATAAGCGGCGGCCTTCCAGTGTATGCCGTCTCCCGCGTCATAAGCGCTTTTCAGACAACCGTTTGAATCCTTTAAGAAGGCGGTACAGTCATAATATTTTGCGCCTGTGCGTTCGGCAAGCGCTTTCAGCCCCTGATTATAAGCAGGTATCTGCGCAAATCCTTTTCGCTTTGCGACCTGAGCGCTCGTCACCGGAGTTGCAGCCAGTACGACGATATCCGTTTCCGGAGATCCGGTGCGGATACCCTTTACGATGGCCTCATAAGCAGCCAGCACATCTTCTTTGCGCCGGTAGTGGATATCGTTATCGCCAAGCATCAGATACACCCGGTAAGGTTTGGAAGAAACGATACTTTCCAGACCGGATTTACCGTCGAATACCCGTCTGGTGCGGAACGTCGTAGTGTTGAGCCCGACTGCGGCCACCACTCTTTTGTTTCCGCCGATCGCTATCTCATTTAATACGTTGTAGGTACGAAATCCTACGGTCAGAGAGTCTCCGGCAAATATGGTCGTCCGCTGATATGGTTTTGTTCGTATCGATACGGTCTTTGATAAATCGCTGTCCAGAGGCGAGGTTTTGGAGGCCGCGCACGCCCTGACCCGAAAATTATAATCCTGGTTGTTTTTCAGTGATTTTACGCGATACCAGGTATTTTTGGTGGTTCCGGCAAGTTTATACTGATCGGAGCTGCCTTTGGCATAGTATACTTTGTAGTATTCCGCCTGTTTCTCACGACTTTTTTCCCAGAAGACTTTCACAGACGAGGTCGAGTACCTGACAAGTCTCACATCATTGACAGCAGAAAGCGGCCGGGTAAAAGAAAGGACTTTACTGTAACAGGCGCCGCCGCTTTTCAGCTTTGCGGCAATCCGATAAAAATAGCTGGACCCTCGTTTGACGGAATTGTCAGTATAAGTGGATCCGTTCTCTCCCAAAGATGCGATATTTGTATATTTTCCATCTTTGTTTTTACTGCGCTGTACTTTGTATGCATAAGCTCCGGCGACAGGTTTCCAGCGTATGAGCGCCGTCTGTGAACTTTTGAGCGGCCGGACCGAAGCGGCGACAGATGTTGGGACTGCATCCGGCTTTTGCGGGTCGTTTTTTTCATCTGGGTCAGACGGTTCTGTCGAAACCGGAGTATCGTCGCCGGAAGAAGGAGGGTCGTTTTCAGAGGTTCCGTGATTTGGAGTGTCGCTGTCCGTATCTTCGTCCTCAGAATCATTCCAGTCGGAATCATCCTGGTCGAAGCTGCCCCAGTCTGCGTCCGGATCGTCCTCGTCAGAAAAATCGCTGTCTGCGTCGTCATTCTCAGAGTTGTTGTCGTCAGAGCCGTCGTTATCAAAGTCGTTGTCCTCTGAGTCATCGGCAGCAGAGTCGTCGTCAGGCTCGTCTGAAACCGGTTCGTTGTGATCAGAAGCATTCTTCCAGAAACTGGAAAAACTTTCCTGCGCGTCAGTGTCCGCCGCATCTGCCAGCACAGTGATCGCCGGTACGGAATGTACTGCGGATAACACGAAAGAAAAGGCGGTCAGAATCAGGATCCTGATGGGTATTTTCAGAGTATGTTTCATTGTTTGCTTTTCAGAGTCTCCTTTCTTTATTTTTATTTGTCCATATATTTTCTCACAATGCGAAAATTATGTCAATACCGGCAAAACTGCGCAGAAACATCAGCCAGTTATAACCAGACGAGAAAGAAACTGGTCGTATTAGTAAAATTTTTTTAGGAGATAATTCCCAAAACTGCTTGCGGTATGAAGTAAAATTTGCAATAATAGACGTAACAGATTTGGATAAGGAAAAGGAGTAGGTATCTGCATGGAAAAAACAGCGGTTGTAACGGACAGCAATTCGGGGATTTCTCAGGAAAAAGCAAAAAAATATGGCGTCTATGTATTGCCGATGCCATTTTATGTAGATGATGAGCTTTATTTGGAAGGTCAGACAATTACACATGAAGATTTTTTCAGAAAACAAAAAAACGGCAGCGTAATCTATACGTCGCAGCCCAATCCTTCCGACGTCACAGGACTTTGGGAGGAGGCGCTCAAAAAATATGAAGAGCTGATCTATATACCAATGTCAGGCGGACTCAGCGGTTCCTGTGATACGGCAATGGCTTTGTCGAAGCAGTATCACGGAAAAGTTGTCGTCGCTGATCTTGGGCGTATTTCTGTAACGCAAAAATACGCGGTAATGGAAGCGCGTAAAATGGCGCAGCAGGGACTTGGCGCGTTAGAAATCGCAGGCAGGCTGCAGTTTGTAAAAAACGAGTGCATAATTTATCTGACGGTCGATACTTTGAAATACTTAAAACAGGGCGGACGTATTTCCGCCAGCTCTGCAATGATTGGAAATGTACTGAATATTAAGCCGCTGTTATATCTTCAGGGAGAAAAGATCGAACTGGCAGAAAAAGTACGCGGAGATAAAGCAGTGCGAAAAAAAATGATGCAGGCGGCAGAGCGCGATATTACAGAGCGCTTTCATGCAGGCGGTATCGAAGAATTTTATCTTGCCGCGGCAGCGAGTATGACAGCGGCAGATGCAAAAAAATTAAAAGACAGCTTTGAGGATTATTTTCAGGTGTCCTGCAGTATGGCATCCATTCCGCTTAGCATTGCGACGCATCTTGGATACGGAGCGTATGGACTGGCTCTGATTCGAAAAATGGACAAACAGGCAGGTAATACATGACATCGATGACAAAGAGGTACGAATGATTATGGAAAATAAATTTTGCTATTTAAAGGGGCTTGTAGATTGTGATTCAGGAAGGATTCAGGATTGCAACAATAAACGGACTGTGTCCTGTCCTCTGGAAGAAGAAAAGCTGAAGAACGGCGGCATAAAAAAAGAAGAAAAGCAGCAGGGATTTTGTTATTTAAAAGGTATGGTGGACTGCGGACAAGGCCGTGTGCAGGACTGTAATATTAAACGGGTAGAGAGATGTCCGCTCGATTAATGTCTGCTCGATGAATAAGTAAGATAGGGGAGAGAAAAATGTCATATAAAGTAAAGAACCTGTTCGCGGCGACTGTAATTTTTTTCTGTATATCTGCAGCCGGCACGCGTCAGATATCAGCTGCGGCAACGATGCAGCAGACCAAAGAACTGCAGCAGGAAATTGCGCCTGAGAAGGAAGAGCCGTCTTTACACATGCGTGCAAAGGACAGCGGGATATTGCCGGCGCCGGAAACACTTGTGCAGGAAAAGACGACCTATCAATCGGTGACGCTTGGCTGGAGCGCGGTCCCGGGAGCGACAGGATATCAGGTCGAATATGGACAAAAAGACGGAGATTTTACGGTAGCGGGAATGACGATGGCTGACGCCTCGTCGTTTCAGTGTAAGGGACTTGTGACCGGGGTAACCTATCAGTTTCGTGTCTGTGCGCTGGACGCTGCCGGCAAAGCGGGAAAATATGCTACTGTGGAGGCGCAGCCTTGTTTAAAAAAGACAAAATTCACAAGTGTTAAGATGCCGAAGAAGCAGACCGTCTCTCTGGAATGGAAAAAAGTCGCCGGAGCAATGAATTACGAGCTGTATCGAAAAAGCGCCGGGCAGGAAGAGTTTGAACTGCTGGCAGTGACAGCGGAAACGTCTTATACAGATGAGACGGTTACGTCTGGCGTAAAATATTTTTACCAGGTACGTGCCATTCGGGATGTCAATGGAAATATCGCCGCGGCACAATTTTCTGAGCAGGCAGAAGCGGCGCCGGCGTCTGCGGCTATGCAGTTTGAAAGCTGCGAGGCGGTAAACGCCAGTTCGGTAAAGCTGACCTGGCAGGCGGATCCGGCAGCGTCGGGATATTATATCTGGCGGAGCGTGAAAGAGAACGGAACTTTTCGTAAAATTAAAACGATTACGAAAAATACGATTGTAAGTTATACCGACACCAAAATCGTGCCGGGCAAGAAGTTTTTTTATAAAATCTGCACCTGGCAGCAAAAAGCGGATGGATCGATCACGACGGGCGATCAGTCGCCGGCTGTACAGGCGCTGACACAGGCAGAAGCGCCGAAGCTGACGGCGGTCAATACGAATACAGGCAACCGGAGTATCTCTCTTGTATGGGAAAAGTCCCAGAACGCGGCAGGATACCGGATTTACCGGAGTATGTATCCGGACAAAGCGTTTGCAAAGATCAAAGATTTAAACAGCGGGACGTTTGTCGGGTATGAAGATCGTTCTGTTATCCCGGGAGGGACCTATTATTATCGGATCAAAGCGATTTATGTGAACGGTACATATAAAGGACTCAGCGCGCCGTGCGTTTCCATGGAAGGAAGCGTGGCGCCGGCGGCGCCGATCGGACTTACGATCGGTCAGACGGCGGAAGATACGTTTCAGATCAGCTGGAATCTGTCCATAGGAGCGTCTGGCTACAATCTCTATCGGGCTTATACGGCGGAT
>ERZ779632.1094-NODE-1094-length-12105-cov-15.310539_pt1 | contig 12105 bp, 7 predicted proteins | sample MGYA00514194_ERZ779632 | MGnify/ENA primary metagenome ERZ779632 (study PRJEB29562, sample SAMEA4376704) | mouse gut metagenome | isolation source: Cecum | study: EMG produced TPA metagenomics assembly of the A DSS colitis mouse model was used to assess the...
CCCTTTATTTCCCGTTGCTTATGCGCTTGATGGGTGCTTTATTCAGTGGTTCCTTTATTTGAGCTGGTATCGTCCAGCGGCGCGGTGTGCATGCTGGAAACAACTGCGGCGGCAGTGACGGTGGAAAATGGCCGGATTACGGCGGTAGATACGCTGTTTGCCGGAATACGCCAGGAGATCAGGGCGAAAATTTTTATTGACGCCACAGGGGACGGCGCACTGGGGGCGCTGGCCGGGGCGGAGACCATGGCCGGGGATGAAAACGGCAGGTTCCAGTCCGTCTCCATGGTGTTCAGCGTGGCCAATGTGGATTTGTCCCGGTTTGAGGAATACATGAACCAGGTTATAAACGTGGACGGCCGTCCCAGGTGGGAGGTGGGCAACGCCTCCACCCGGGGGTGCATTGGGGAGTATTGGATGCCGTGGAAGGGGACGCCGCAGGCGAAAAACCTGCCCAATACGGTGGGAATCTACCACCATGGGAACCCTGGGGAACTGTTTTTCAACGCCGCTCATGTGCAGGTTGACTGTCTGGATGTATTTGCGCTCAGCAGGGCGATTGTGGAGCTGCGGGAGCAGGCGTTTGAGATCATGGCGTTTTTAAAGCAGAACGTGTGGGGATGTGAAAACGCCTACCTGTCGGGATTTGCGCCCCTGGGGGTGCGTGAGAGCAGGCGCATCTGCGGCAAATACGTTGTGACGAGGGAGGATATGGAGAAAGAGCATTCGTTTGCGGATGCCGTATGCCGCGGGGCCTATCCGCCCGATGTTCACCAGGGACAGGGCAATGTGGACATCCACGTGAACCATTGCTACAATTACGAAATCCCCCTGCGGGCGATGGTCAGCAGGGATTTTGAAAACCTTATGATGTGCGGCAGGTGTATTTCCGCCCAGAGCTCCGCCGCGGCGGGGCTGCGGGGGATGGGCGTGTGTATCGCGGCGGGCGAAGCTGCGGGCGTGGCCGCGGCGCTGTCCGCGCAGCGGGGGCTTACCCCGGAACAACTGCCCATCGCGGAGGTACAAACTATACTCAGGGCGCTTGGCGTGCGGATTTAAGAACAGGAAGGCCGGTCTCTGGCGGACACCCTGCCAGGGACCGGCGGGAGTCCGCGCCATGAATATCGCGCCGATAATACTAAATTCTGAGAGGTATGATACATATGAGAATGAAGGCAGCGCAGGCCATCGTGGAGATTATGGTAAAGGAAGGCATTACCACCGCTTTTGGAATCCCGGGCGCCGCCATCAACCCGGTCTACCAGTTTTTGGAGAAGGCGCCGGTTCAGCACTTTACCATGCGGCATGAGGAGGCGTGCGTCCATGCGGCAGACGGCTATCAGCGCGCCAAACACGAGATTGCCCTTGCCATATGCTCTGCCGGCCCCGGCGCCACAAACTTTGTCACCGGCTTGTATACCGCCTGCATTGACTCCATGCCTGTGCTGTGCGTCGTGGGTCAGGCCAATACGGACCAGCTCGGGCAGGAGCCGTTCCAATGCGTGGACATGCCGGACATTGTAAAGACCGTGACCAAAAAAGCGTGGTGCGTCATGAAAGCGGAGGACCTGCCGGGCACCATGCGCGAGGCGTTCCGCGTGATGCGGGAGGGCCGCCCCGGCCCGGTGCTGGTGGAGCTTCCCCTGGATGTGCAGAACAGCTGGCTGGATTTTGATATTGACTCCTATGAGCGCAGCCCGGTTGCCGAGGTCAAGCCGGACCCGGAAAAAATCAGGGCGGCGGTCCAAATGATAGGCCAAAGCAAAGCGCCCGTTATCATTATGGGCGGCGGGTGCGTCATCAGCGAATGCACCGAAGAGGTGGTAGGGCTGGCCGAGCAGCTCCAGATTCCGATCATCACCACCTATCAGGCCAAGGGGGCTATCCCGGAGGAGCATCCGCTCAACGCCGGCCATGTGGGAATCCAGGTGGGGCAGCCCCTGGGGAACCGGGTGTTCTTGGATTCAGACCTGGTGCTTGCCATTGGAAACCGGTTTTCCGACCGCCACACCGGGGATCTGAAGACCTACCGGGAGGGGCGCAAATTCATACACATCAACATTGAGGCCCGGCAGATCGGCCTGGTTTTTGAGCCGGAGCTTGGAATCGTATCCGACGCAAAGCTGGCGGTGGAGGCCCTGGCGGAGGAGGTAAAGCGACGCGCCCTGGGGCCTGTGAACGCGGAGCGCTGCGCACAGCTTCCGGCCCTGCGCGCGGATCTGGCGCGCAAGACGGATTATGAGTGCAGCCCCATTATGCCCCACCGGGTGTTCCAGGAGCTGAACGCCGCCTTTGACGCCGACACCTACTTTACAGTCGGCTGCGGCATTACCCAGATATGGAGCGGGCAGCTTCAAAAAATCGACAAGCCCGGCAGGTACCTGCCCTCCGGCGGCGCCGGCACCCTGGGGTATGAGATTCCCGCCGCCTTTGGCGTGAAGGCCGCATACCCGGAATGCACCAGCGTGACGGTGGTGGGGGATTTCGGCCTGACCTTTATGGGGGAGGAAATCGCCGTGGCCAGCGCGTTCCACAGGCCCATTATTGTTGTGGTGGTCAACAACGCGTATCTGGGGCTGATCCGCCAGAACCAGAGGGGATATGGCTTTGAGTATGCGGTGGATATGCCCTACAATCAGGACGGTACCATCGACTATGTGAAGCTGGGCGAGGCGTATGGCTGTGTGGCCGAGCGGGTATTCAGCCCGGACGAGCTGAGGGCGGCCCTGACGCGGGCGAAGGCCTGCAGCCAGGCCAGCGGCCGCTGCTATTTGATTGACGCCATCTGCGTCAAAACCCAGATGTGCGACATGGGCGGCTCCATCGCCGCCGTCAAGAGCTGGGCGCCGGAAGGGCCTGCCCGGAGCTGATCGTCTGTAGGAAGGAGGCGCGTGGGATGAAAGAACCCATACAAAAGTATTTCCAGGTGGGCGTAATCCAATGGATGAGCTACCCGCACAGGGACCCCATCGAATCCCTGCGGGCAATCTGCGCGGACAGCTATTTCGACGCTGTGGAGATCAAGGGCTACGGGGCGCGCAACGCGGAGGCCAGGGCGCTTTTGGGGCCCAGCCATCTGGCCGTGTGCTACGGGGCCCAGCCCCGCCTGCTGGGGCCGAAGCTGAACCCCAACAGCCTGGATGAGGCTGAGCGGCGCAGGGCCGAGGCCACGCTGCTGGAGGCGGTGGACGAGGCGGAATATTTCCAGGCCAAGGGCATTGCGTTCCTGGCCGGCAAGTGGGCGGAGGACACCAGGGAGGAAGCCTATGCGCAGCTGCTGAAAACAGCCCGCACGGTGTGCGGCTACGCGGCGGAGAAAGGTATGCGCGCGGAGCTTGAGGTATTTGACTTTGACATGGATAAAGCTGCGCTCATCGGTCCGGCCCCCTATGCGGCCCGGTTTGCCGCCGATATGCGTACCACGCACAGCAATTTTGGGCTGCTGGTGGATCTGAGCCATTTCCCCACCACCTATGAAACCAGCAGGTTCGTGGTGCAGACCCTGCGGCCCTATATCACCCATTTCCATTTTGGCAACGCCGTTGTCAGGCCGGGCTGCGAGGGCTACGGCGACCAGCACCCCCGGTTTGGCTATCCCAACAGCGCAAACGATACGCCTGAGCTGCTGGACTATCTGCAGGTGCTGAAGGAGGAGGGGTTTTTCCGCGCCAAGGACCCCTATGTGCTGTCCATGGAGGTCTCGCCGCGCCCCGGCGAGGAGGAAGAGATCGTGCTGGCCAATACCAAGCGGGTGCTGAACCGGGCATGGGCGATGCTGGAGGACTGATAGGGAGAAAATTACGGTTAAGCGAGGTCGTTTAAAATGAAAATTGTGGTATTGGATGGTTACACCGAGAACCCGGGCGATTTGAGCTGGGACGGGCTGGGCAGGCTGGGGGAGTTGACGGTATACGACCGAATCCCGGAGAATGATATCGGCGAAATCATCCGCAGCATTGGGGATGCGGAGATGGTTTACACCAATAAGACGCCCATTACCAAAGAGGTGATCGACGCCTGCCCGGGCATAAAATTTATCTCCGTATTGGCCACCGGCTATGACGTTGTGGACTGCGGCTACGCCCGGGAGAAGGGCATCCCCGTTTCCAACGTGCCGGCCTATGGCACGGCGGGGGTGGGGCAGTTTGCCATCGCCCTGCTGCTGGAAATCTGCCACCACGCCGCGCACCACAGCGACGCCGTACATCAGGGCCGCTGGGAGGGCAGCAGCGACTGGTGCTTTTGGGACTATCCGCTGATTGAGCTGGACGGAAAAACCATGGGAATCATCGGCTTTGGCCGCATTGGGCAGCAGACCGGAAAAATTGCCAAGGCCATGGGCATGGACGTCATTGCCAGCGACCGCGTTCAAAGCGAGGGCGGCAAGGCCATCGGCAGCTATGTGGAGTTGGAGGAGCTGCTTGCCCGGTCTGATGTGATTTCACTCCACTGTCCGCTGCTCCCCGAAAACCGGGGTATCATCAATAAAGATACCATATCCCGGATGAAGGACGGCGTGATTATTTTAAACAACAGCCGCGGTCCGTTGGTGGTGGAGCAGGATCTGGCCGACGCGCTGAACAGCGGCAAGGTATACGCTGCCGGCCTGGATGTGGTGTCCGTAGAGCCCATTCAGAGGGACAACCCGCTGCTGAAGGCCAAAAACTGCATTATCACGCCCCATATCTCGTGGGCGGCCAGGGAGAGCCGCCAGCGCATTATGGACTGTGCCGTAGCCAATGCGCGGGCCTATTTGGCGGGCAGTCCCGCCAATGTGGTCAATCCGTGACCGGCTTGCCGCTGGCTCGTTTGGAATACACAGGAGCCGCGCGGCAAAGTATTTTGCTTGGCGGAAGGCCCGGGATATCCCGGGCCTTCTTTTCTGCTCAGGCGAGAAGGTGGATATTTTTTGCATTTGCTTGACAATTTTGAATGAATATGCAATAATGACGGGTAAGATCCGTCTTGGAAAGGTTGAGGGACATGAACACGCGATTTGCGGCGTATTCGCTCCACCCATATGGCCGGCTGCGACGAGCCGCGCCGGGCGGGGCCCGTCGCTGAGTTCCACGTTTTATACAAGGAATTGTTTTGGCGGGTACTAGCCATTATCTTGTGAATATATGACACTATAAGCGGCATTACTCAGAGGCGGATTTATGGAAATGTCACAAAATCATGAAGAGAGGTTGAAACGCATGAAAAAGCATTTTACCCGGCTCCTGGTCACCGCCCTGGCGGCCTTTCTGCTGCTGAACAGCTTTGGCAGCGCCCTGGCCTGCACCGGAATTTATGTCGGCAAAGATGTGAGCGCCGATGGTTCCATCATCATCGGCCGCTGTGAGGACATCGGGGCGGTGTACGACAAGCTCCAGACCTACGTGCCTGCTTCCGACAAGGCGGGCCGCACCATGGACGATATCAACGGCTTCTCCTATCCGCTGCCCGACCACACCTACGCTTATACACAGATGGAGGACCACCCTGACGCCGGGGACGGCCTGTACGCCGCCGTCTGCGTCAATGAGAAAGGCGTGGCCATCACCGGCACCGTGTCCGCCTCCGGCTGCGAGGCGTGGGAAGAGGCCGATCCCTATGTGGACGAGGGCCTGCGGGAGGCTGTGATTCCCTGTCTGGCCGCCGCCACCGCGTCCACCGCCAGGGGGGCCGTGGACGTGCTGTGCAAGGCGGTGGACACCTACGGTTCCGCCGAGGGCAATGTCATCCTGATGGCCGATCAGAACGAGGCATGGATTCTGGAGATCTATGGCGGCAAGCAGTATGTGGCCATGAAGCTGGCCGACGACCAGGTGGCCGTGTTTGGCAACCACTTTATGGTTGGCGCCATCGACGCTGAGGACACGGAGAATTTCATGGTGTCCAAGGGCTTCGTGGAGGCGCTGGACAAGGCCGGGCTGACAAAGAAGGACGAGGACGGCAAGGTGCTGGCCGCCCAGTCCGTGTGCGACGGCAAGCGCGGCGACGGCTCCAACCTGCGCAACTGGGGCGGTATGCACCTGCTGGCCCCCTCCCTGGCCGGGGAGGAGTACGACACCGACACCTTCTATCCCCTGCTGTATACCCCCGATGAAAAAGTGACCCTTCAGGATGTGTTTGAAGTCTACCGCTGCCGCTACGAGGGCACCCCCTATGACCTGAGCCTGGAGGGCCAGGAGGGTAACCGGGCCATCGCCGTGTCCGGCACCCCCGACACCCACGTGATCCAGCTCTTCGCGGATATGCCCGCCGAGTATTCCGCCGTCACCTGGCTGGCCCTGACCGGCGGTGAGCACAGCGTGTTCTTCCCCGAGCTGCCCGGCGCCACCCAGCTGCCCAAGGCCCTGGGGCTGGCCGCTGAGAGCTATGACGCCGATAGCGCCTACTGGGCCTTCAAGCGCATCTGCGGTCTGGCCGACACCAACCGCGCCCTGTACAGCAAGGGCGTCCAGGACTTCTGGAAGCTCCAGGAGGAGGTCTACATCGCCCAGATTGACGCCCAGATGGCCGAGCTGAAGAAGCTGGCCGGGAGCGACCCCGCCAAGGCGGCGGAGTATGCCAACGCCCATCTGGCTAACAACCTGGACGACCTGATGAAGAAGTCCGAGGCCCTGTTCGGCGAGCTGCTGACCCTGGTGAGCCGGAACGCCGGCTATGCCGCCAGCCGGGCCAAGACCTTTGAGCCCAATGTGCCCCTGCGCACCGCCGCCGAGGCCAAGGGTTATACTGTGACCTGGAACGCCGCGACCAAGGCCGTGACCCTCACCAAGGGCTCCACCACCAAGACCGTCTCCACCGGCGACGGCAGCGCCGTGGTCATCAATGGCGTGACTTACGTGCCCTACTCCTTCCTGAAGGAGCTGTAAAAAGCGGCAAAAAGGGCCCGCGTGTGCAAACACGCGGGCCCTTCTTATATGGGGGCGGGATTACCGGACGGTCAGGGCGCCGTCCGCCTCATCCACGGTGAGGATGGAATCGGGGGCGGCTTCCCCGGCGATGATCTTCCGGCCCACCAGATTTTCCACCGTATGCTGGAGATACCGGCGCAGGGGGCGGGCGCCGTACATGGGGTCGTAGGCGGCGTCCAGGATCAGAGACTTGGCGGAATCGGTCAACTCCACCTGGAGGCGCTTATCCTCCAGGCGGCGGTTTAAATCGCGCAGCAGCAGGTCGATAATGCGGCAGATGTTGTCCCTGGTCAGCGGCTTGTAGAACACGATCTCGTCCAGCCGGTTGAGGAATTCGGGCCGGAAGGAGCGCTTCAAAAGCTCGTCCACCTGGGCGCGGGCCTGGGCGTCGATTTCCCCGTCCGGGCCGATGCCGTCCAGCAGGTACTGGCTGCCCAGGTTGGAGGTGAGGATGATGACGGTATTCTTGAAGTCCACCGTCCGGCCCTGGCTGTCGGTAATGCGTCCGTCGTCCAGCACCTGCAAAAGCACGTTGAACACGTCCGGGTGGGCCTTCTCCACCTCGTCGAAGAGGATGACGGAATAGGGGTGGCGGCGCACCGCCTCGGTGAGCTGGCCGCCCTCCTCATAGCCCACATATCCCGGAGGGGCCCCGATGAGCCGGGACACGGAGAACTTCTCCATATACTCGCTCATGTCGATGCGCACCAGGTTCTTCTCGCTGTCGAATAAAGCTTCGCTGAGGGCTTTTGCCAGCTCAGTTTTGCCCACGCCGGTGGGCCCCAGGAACAGGAAGGAGCCAATGGGCTTGCCGGGGTCGGCGATGCCGGCGCGGCTTCTTAAAATGGCCTCGCTGACCAGCCGGACGGCCTCGTCCTGGCCTACCACCCGCTTGTGGAGGATGTCCTCCAGGTGGAGCAGCTTCTCCCGCTCCCCCTCCATCAGCTTGGACACGGGGATGCCCGTCCAGCGCTCCACAATCCGGGCGATTTCCTCCTCCGTCACCTTGTCCCGGAGCAGATTGCCCTCCTTGGACTGGGCGGCATAGCCCTCCTGCTCCTCCAGCTGTTTTTTCAGCTCAGGGATGGTCCCGTACTGCAATTGGGCGGCCTTTTCCAGGTCATACTCCCGCTGGGCCTTTTCCAGGGCGGCATTTGCGGCCTCCAGATCCTCCCGCAGCTTCTGCACTTTCCCGATGGCGTTCTTTTCGTTCTCCCACTTGGCCTTGCCCGCGTTAAACTCATCCCGCAGCTCGGCCAGCTCCTTCTGAATGTCGGCCAGCCGGGTCTGGGAGAGGGGGTCGTCCTCCTTTTTCAGCGCCGCCTCCTCAATCTCGCATTGGATAATCTTCCGGGAGATTACGTCCAGCTCGGTGGGCATGGAGTCCATCTCGGTGCGGATCAGGGCGCAGGCCTCGTCGATGAGGTCGATGGCTTTGTCGGGCAGGAAGCGGTCGGTGATATAGCGGTTGCTCAGTGTGGCGGCGGCCACGATGGCCCCATCGGTGATCTTCACCCCGTGGAACACCTCGTAGCGCTCCTTGAGGCCACGGAGTATGGCCACAGCATCCTCCGCCGTGGGTTCGTTTACCATCACGGGCTGGAACCGGCGCTCCAGGGCGGCGTCCTTTTCGATATACTGCCGGTACTCGTTGAGGGTGGTGGCCCCGATGCAGTGCAGCTCGCCCCGGGCCAGCATGGGCTTCAGGAGGTTGCCCGCGTCCATGGCCCCCTCGGTCTTGCCCGCCCCCACGATGGTATGCAGCTCGTCGATGAACAGCAGGATGCGGCCCTCGGACTGCTTCACCTCGTTCAAAACGGCCTTCAGCCGCTCCTCAAATTCCCCCCGGTACTTGGCCCCGGCGATGAGGGCGCCCATGTCCAGGGCAAAGACGGTTTTGTCCTTCAGCCCTGCGGGCACATCCCCCTTGACGATCCGCTGGGCCAGCCCCTCGGCGATGGCGGTCTTGCCCACGCCGGGTTCGCCGATGAGGACGGGGTTGTTTTTGCTCTTCCGGGACAGGATGCGGATGACATTGCGGATCTCGTCGTCCCGGCCGATCACCGGGTCCAGCTTGTTCTGCCGGGCCCGCTCCACCAGGTCGGAGCCGTACTTTTTCAGCGCCTCGTAGGTTTCCTCCGGGTTATCTGAGGTCACCCGCTGGTTCCCCCGCAGGGCGGCCAGGGCCTGCATGACCTTTTCCTTGTCCACGTTGTAGGTGCGCAGCAGCTCCTTCAGCCTGCCCTCCGCCGTGTCGATGAGGGCCAGGAGGATGTGCTCCACCGATACAAACTCGTCCTTCATGCCCCCCGCGATGGCGAGGGCCTGGCTGAGCGCCTTATCCACGCCGGGGGCGATGTATACCTTATCCGCCTCCCGGCCGGCGCCGGACACCTTGGGCAGTATTTCCACCTCGTGGCGGGCGGCGGCCCGGAAAGACTCCAGGGTGAGCCCCATGTGGGTGAGCAACTGGGGGATGAAGCCCCCCTCCTGATCCGTCAGGGCCAGCAGCAGGTGGGGTTGTTCGATCTGCTGGTTGCCGTGCTGGACGGCAAGGCTTTGGGCGCTCTGGATGGCCTCCAGGGATTTCTGGGTAAATTGGTTCATATTCATGGTAAAATTCACTCCTTTTCGGGGAAACGCAGCTTGTAATCACGCTGCGGATTGGACACGCGGCCGGGTCGCTTTCGCTGCGGCTCAGGCAAAACCCGATCCCGCTGCGCGGGCGCTGGGCTTTTGCCATCGCTTCACTCCGAGCTCCCCTGCGTGTCTATCCTCCGTGCTCCAATTTGCGCTCCAATCTGTAGTTTCACTGTGTAGTATACCCCAACCGCCCCAGATTTCATGAACTCCATGTAAACAATTAGCACTCTCAATATGAGAGTGCTAACAAGAGGCGCTGAACCATCGCGAATAGGTGAAGCGTGACAAATCCAAGTTATTCGCACAACCCCAAAAACACCCGGAACAGCGCTCCGCCGTCCACTGTGTCTGGCCTTGCCAGCGCCCCTGTCATCCGCTCCGGGTGGAACTGGACGGAAATCAGGGGCAGGGTCTGGTGCTCCACGGCCTCCGCCACCCCGTCCTCAGACCAGGCCGTGCCCCGCAGCCCCTGTCCCAGCCGCCCCAGGCCTTGGTGGTGGCGGCTGTTCACCGGGAACGCCGGGCCATACAGACGGTGGAGGAGCGTGCCCTTTTCCGCCTGGACCGGGTGGACGAGATCACCGCCCGGCTTTTGATGAAATGGGACCAGGCCAGGGCCCAGATCCTGGACGAGATCGCCGCCCAGCCAAACATTGACCACCTGATGTCCCCGGCAGATGGCAAAAACCGGCTTTCCCGCGTTACAAAAGGCTTCCAGCAGGGCCAGCTCCGCCCGGTCCCGGTTCCGGTCAATCCCTTTTGAGCCCCGGTTTTCCTGGCCGAAGAGGGCGGGATCCATGTCTTCCCCGCCGGAGAGAAGCAGGCCGTCGTAACCCAGATCCGGGGCGGGGAGGTAGCGGGCCTCACCTATCCCGCCCGCGGCCCGGACGGCGTTGAGATAGTTTCCGGCATCCCCGCCGCCGGTGGAGATCAAAATCCTGGGGTTCATGGCACATCCTCCTGTTTTCGTTTCTATCAGCCGCTGCTGTCCCCACCGCTGTTTGGGCGGTGGGTGCGGCGGCGCAAGGCCTTTCCGCCTACTGCCGCTCCCGGAAAAAAGCGGGCCGGGAGACCGCGCCGCCCTGGGCCAGCAGGGCGGCGGCGTATACTGCCAGCCCCAACGCGGCGCAGGCAAGCGCCGCCCAGCCCTGGCCGCACCCCGCGTCCAGCATGACCCGAAACAGCAGATTGCACCACAGGCCCATGAGCACCGCTGCCAGCAAGGGGCGGATAAACCAGCGCAGCCAATTCACCCGCAGCTGCGCGGCGCGGAGCACCGACGCCAGGTTGAGCCCCGCCCCCGCAAGCGCGGAGGCGGCGTACCCGGCGGCAAACCCCGCCAGTCCGAACCGGGACACGGCGAAAAAAGTGAAAGCCAGCTGGACAGCGTCGCTGAGAATGGCGTTGCGGGCGGCCTTCCCCTGGAGGCCAAGGCCGTTGAGCGCGCCGGACAGCACCGACTGCCAGCACCCCAGGAGGGTTCCCACAGCCAGGGGCAGCATCAGTTCTCCTACCCGCTGGTCCTTGAACATGGCCCGGCCGACTGTGGGGCCGATGACGGTGAGCAGGGCCATGGCCGGGGCCATGAGCAGGGAGGTGGCGGACATCACCCGGTCCAGAAAGCCCGCCGCCGCACGCCGGTCCCCCTGGGCGGTGCGCCGGGAGAGGTCGGGCACCATCACCAGGCACAGCGCCCCGATAAATCCGGTCGGGAGGGCCAGCAGCGGCAGGGTCATGCCGCTGAGCACCCCGAATTCCGCCATGGCCCCGGACAGGGTCATGCCCCCCTCCACCAGCTTGGCCGGGATGAGGACCGCGTTGGCCGACCCCAGCAGGGTGCCCAGCAGGGAGGTGGCCCCCACCGGGGCGGCGATGGCCATCAGCCGCCGGGCGCTGATCCCGACCCCCGGTTCCCCCGGGGGAAAGCGCCGCCAGTGCCGCCGGAACAGCAGGGTGAGGGCGCAGGCGGAGAATATCTCGCAGACCACCATCCCCAGTACAATGAGCCCCACCGTCTCCTCGGCGGACCGGGGGAACAGCGCGATGAGCAGCCCCAGCACCGCCCCCGCCCGGATAAGCTGTTCGACAGTCTCCACGGCGGCGGGAGGACGCACCCGGCCAATGCCGTAAAAACAGTGCTTGTGAAGGTTTTCCACCCCGGTGAGCAGCACGCAGGGCACCAGCAGCGCCACCCCCAGCCGGGTGCGGGCGTCCCCCAGAAGGTATACGGAGATGGGGTCGGACAGCAGAACCACCGCCGCTCCCAGGGGGAGGGCCAGCAGGAAAAAACACCCCAGGGCGCGGCGCAGCACCAGCCGCACAGTGCCGTTGTCCCCCAGGGCGTGGTGCCGGGCGGACAGGGTGGACACCGCCACCGTCAGCCCAACGGCGGTGAGGGACATGAACATGGAGTACACCGGCATCACCAGCTGGTACAGCCCCATGGTCTCCGCGCCGATGAGCCGGGACAGGGCCATGCGGTACAAAAACCCCACTACCTGGGAGAACAGGCCGGTGGCGGTGAGCAGCAGGGTTCCGGCCAGGATCGTGGACAAAA
>ERZ779632.1097-NODE-1097-length-12072-cov-17.358742_pt1 | contig 12072 bp, 6 predicted proteins | sample MGYA00514194_ERZ779632 | MGnify/ENA primary metagenome ERZ779632 (study PRJEB29562, sample SAMEA4376704) | mouse gut metagenome | isolation source: Cecum | study: EMG produced TPA metagenomics assembly of the A DSS colitis mouse model was used to assess the...
GGCCGGGCCGCCGCGCCAATCCCGGGGGGGGGCGCGGGGGGGGGGGGGGGCGGGGCGGGGGGAAAAAAAAAACCCCAACGCGGGGCCGGCCCGGGGCCCGCGCCGCCGCACGTCCCCTGCTTTGTCCTCTTGGTTACGCTCCGCCGCCGTTGCCGTCCGTGGCCATCATGAAGTCATAGTCCCGGACGCACACCACAATGTCCGGCCGGAATTGGCGGATATAGTCCACCAGGCCCAAGTCGTGGTAGTGGCGCAGGTCCAGGGAGTGGGTTTCGTCAAAGCTGAGATAGGCCAGGCACTCCACGGGGTTGGTGAAGCTGTCCCCATAGATGAGGATGCTGGGCAGATTGTCCCGGCCGGTGTCAATGACGGTATGGGCGATGTCGCCCCCCATATAGAGGCTGTAGTCCACCGCCTCCTCCCGGCCGGCGGGCAGGCGGTATACGCTGGGCTGGACCGAGACCCCGTTATCCGTCCTGGTGAAGGGGATGGGCTCGACGGGCAGCAGGATGGACAGCCGCTCGTCCCGCCGCTCCAGGTTGAGCAGCTTGCGCTCCCGTGAGCCGATATAGTCGTTGGGGAGGGTTTCGAGCCGGAAACCGTCCGCGCCCAGGATGGGGAAGTCAAGGCCGGTGTCCGCCGCCGCCTTTTCCAGGATCAGCCGGTACGTCTCAAACGCGCCCTGCATGGTGTAGTGGTTGTCCGCCCGGGCGGCGTATTGTTTTGAACCGCCGCTCCGGGCCAGGACGGCCTCCACGTCCAGGAAGGGGACGCCCCGCTCCTCCATGGCCCGGGCCATGGCCGCGCCCTTCATCCGGCTGCGCCGGGCCTGGCTGTTGAGGAACCAGGGGTACTCGTCCGCCCGGGAGACGGATTGGCAGGGCACCACCGCATAGCAGAAATACCCGCCGTACTCCGTCACCGCGGCGTTGATGTCCGCCAGATTGTCCGCCATGAGGCCGGCCCAGCGGTCGATGTCCGCCTGGGCGTCGGCCATGTAGGGCAGGAAGGGGAGCAGACTGTCCGCTGTTGGCACCACGTCGTTGACCACCGGACGGCCTGCGGCCAGATCCCAGCGGGTTTTGAACCGGAGCAGGGTGGAACGCAGGGGGGCGTGGTCGGCCAGGTAGCGCTCCAGCTGGGTGAAATAGCCGCCGTCCCCTATGCCCTGGGGGGCGGGCTCCGGGAGGGAGGCCAGCATACGGTTTTCCCAATAGGAGAAGTCCTGGGGGGATCGGAGCAGGGAGGCCGCCAGCCCCGCCGCCAGGAAGCCCAGGAAGCAGACGGCCATAAACCAATGCGCAATTCGTTTCATGCCCACCGCCCCCTTAAAATTGGAAGTAGATGAACGGGTTGAAGCTGCCCGTGGCCAGCTTGAGGTAGGACAGGGCCAGCAGGGCCAGCGCCGCCAGCTTGGGGCACCAGATTTGGGCCAGGGCGGCGGGGCCTGTCGCCCCCTCGGGCAGCCTGTTTTGCAGCCAGACCTTTACCGGCAGGGCGGCGATGAGGCAGGCGGCCCACTCCGGCCAATACTGGAGAAGGTAATAGACAGCCTGCCCGTCCGGCGCTCCGCCCAGGCCCAGCATGGCCTGGAAATAGGCCCCGGCGTAGGCGGCGGAGGGGGAGCGGAACAGCACCCAGCTAATCATGACCGCCAGCAGGGTATAGCCGTGGCGGAAAACCCGGGGCAGCCGGGCCAGCCCCCGCCCCCACAGCAGCTTTTCCCCCGCAAGCAGCAGGAAGAACCACGCGCCCCACAGCACGAAGGTCCATGCCGCCCCGTGCCACAGCCCGGTGAGCAGCCACACCGCCGCCAGGTTGAGGATGTTCCGGGCGGGGGAGCGGCGGCTTCCACCCAGGGGGATATAGACGTAATCCCGGAACCAGGAGGACAGGGAGATGTGCCACCGCCGCCAGAACTCGGTGACCGACTGGGAGACGTAGGGGTAGTTGAAGTTTTCCAGGAAATGAAAGCCGAACATCCGCCCCAGGCCGATGGCCATGTCGGAATAGGCGGAAAAGTCGAAGTAAATCTGGAGGGTGTATGCCGCCGCCCCCGCCCATGCCGTACCGGCGGCCATGGCGGCGGGCGACTGGGCGAACACGGCGTCGGCGACCTCGCCCATGGCGTTGGCCAGCAGCATTTTTTTGCCCAGCCCGAACAGAAACCGCACCGTCCCCTGGGAGAACTGGGACAGGGACTCCTCCCGGCCGGTGATCTCCCGGGCCACGGTGGAGTAGCGCACGATGGGCCCGGCCACCAGCTGGGGGAACAGGGCTACATAGAGGGCCACGTAAAAGGGGTTGCGCTGGCAGGGGGCGTCCCCGCGGTACACGTCGATGACGTAGCTCAGCCCCTGGAAGGTGAAGAAGGAGATGCCGATGGGCAAAACGATTGGGGGCAGGTCCAGCCGGACGCCCAGGCGGCTGAGGTTGGCGGAGAGGAACCCGGCGTACTTGAACCAGCCCAGCATCCCCAGTCCCAGGACAATGGCCGCCCACAGCCCCGCCCGCCGGACGGCGTGGGGCCGCCCCGGGGCGGCCAGCAGCCCGCACAGGTAGTTGACGGCGATGGAGCACAGCAGAATAGGCAGATAGTACAGCCCGCCGCAGGCATAGAAGAACAGGCTGAAGGCCAGCAGCACCCCGTTGCGCCAGGCGCGGAAGCGCCGGGGCAGGCAGGAGTAGCAGAGAAGCAGCGCGGGAAGGAAGAAAAAGAGGAACAGGATGCTGCTGAAAACCATGGGATCACCGCCTAAATGAATGGGGGCGCGGGCTCAGCCCGCCCGCCTGGGCTACCTAAGGACCTGTATTCATAACCTCAAACGCCGTCCGGGCGGGTCTTTCCCCGCCGTACTGAGTTGAAATTTCTTGAAATACACAACGTATTCCAGGGGAAATTCGCCTTGTCCGGCGGGAAAAGCCCTTGCCCACCCGGCATGTTCGGCTGTGAATGCAGGTTCTAATATAGCATGATTGGCGCGGGATTTCAAGATTGGGCCGCAAGCCCCGGTTTGCGGGCCGGAAAAAGAGGGCCGCCATCCTCCTTTTGTGTGGAGGATGGCGGCTTGCTTATGGGGAATATGCTATGCCTCGTCCATGGGCGGGATCTCCGGCAGGTTCAGAGCGTAGGCGTCGCTGAGCTCCGCCAGCAGGGCGGGGTAATCCCCGTCCATGAGCTCGGGATGGTAGACGATGGCGGCGGAGAGGTAATAGCCGTCCTGTTTATAGTCGGCATACAGCACCGCCACCCGCACCTTGGTGCGGTTCTCCTCAAAGTAGGACACCTGCTTGACGGCGATGTCGTATTCGTCGAAGTAGTAGGTGTCCTGTACGCCGTCCTCGAAGAAGTCCGTGCCGGACTCGGCCATCAGCTCATAGGCCAGCTCCACCACGTCCCTGGCGTCCCCCTCGGTCTGGGCGATTTTGACCGTCACCTCCATGCCGTGAGCGGCGGAGCGGATGGCATAGCCGTCCTCCAGGTAGACCGGCTCCCCGCTGTAGGGGACGTGGGCGTCCACATAGGAGCCGCTCTGGGCGAACATTCCGTCCGGGGCCTTGATATAGCCCACGGCGGTGAACTCGTACCCCAGCTCCTCCCCCACGTGGAACAGGTCCTGGGGGTCAGGCTGGACCGGGACGGAGGGCTCGGGCGGGATGGTGGCGGTGGGGGAGGGCAGGGGGTCTCCGGCGCCGGGGTTATTCCGCCCGCCGCCGTCCAGCGTCCAGCCCAGCCCAGCGCCCGCCAGCGCCAGCGCCGCCGCCAGCGCGGCAGCCGCCGCCAGCAGCCCCCAGTGGGGCGGGACGGGCTGCTGGGCGGCCTCCAGCTCCTGGGCGGGGGAAAAGCCCTCATAGGCCTTGGGGATGGCGACTTTTTTCTCCTTGCCGTCCCGGCCGGAGTAGGTCCCCTTCCAGAGCCAGCGGGTTTCCTTGTAGATGCGGAGGTTGGGCAGGGGCATCACCGCCGCGCTCAGGGCGCTGCCGGGCATCACCTGGCCGCTGCTGAGCAGGGCGACGGCCCGCTGGACGGACACCTTGAGCTGCTCCTGCTCCTGCTCGGTGAGGATTTCCCAGCGGATGGCCCGGAAAGCCCCGGTCCGCTTGGTGAAGCGGTATGTATCGGCGTTGTTCAGCATGGGCAGGGTGACCCGCCAGACGGTGCTGCCGCTGCGGACCATCAGGTTCATGGAGCGGTAGCACAGCTGGATGCTGGGCAGGGCAAAAAACATCATCACAAAGCTGGCCGCGATACAGCCCATTGCCGCCAGGGTGAAGGTAAGGGGGGCGCCGTTGGCAAAGCCGGCCAGGAGCAGCGCGATCCCCGGCACCAGCCCCACGAACATGGCCCCCGCCGCGCTCAGGCGCAGGGGACGCATCCAGGCCACGCTGCCGGGATAGAGGGTGAGCCCTGGCAGTTCGCCGCCCTGGGCGGATGCCGTCCCCTGGGGCAGGTCAGGCAGGTCGGCGCTGCGCAGCCCCCCGATGATGGTGGGCACCGCGCCCAGCAGGGTGAACAGGTACAGCATGACCAGGTCGCCCCAGTAGGCGGGGCCCTCCAGCAGTCCCGCCTCCAGCAGCTCGGGGATGGCCTGGAAGCTGTCGAACACCCCAAGGCCGACGGCGGAGGTCAGGGCGATGGCCCAGGTGAGCCGATGGGCCAGCCAGGTCATCACCAGGATGAGGGCGGAGGAGATCACCGCGCCCTTTTTGCTCAGCCGCCCGCCCAGCAGCTCGTAGCCCTTCAGCGCGCCCACGGCCATAATGAGGCCGGACAAGGACGCCACATAGCCCAGCTGCCCGATGACCACGGTGCACACCACGCCCAGCAGGGTGCCCAAAAAAGCGCCAACCACGCCGGCCACTACGTTTTCCTGTCTCTTTTTCCGCTGCTCTTCCATTTGATACAACCTCCTGCTTCATGAAATGGAATCAATGATTTGCCGGAGCTCCTCCGTGGTGACGTCCCCGCTGACGGCGCGCCCCGCCGGGCCGCTGCCCCAGTGTGCAGATAATAGGGTGAACCCCCTTTACTTTTTATGTCGGAAAATTGATGGGGCGGGACATATCAATGAGGCCGGCCTACAGGAAAACCACGGCCGGGTTCCTGGAAAGGCCGGCATACCACAGGTATTATCGGCGCAAACGGCGGTTTGAAAAGGCCGGACCGGAAATTTGGGGCGGATACCGGCCATCTTTGCAAAATCTGCCAAGTGTCAGAATAGTTTATGGAAAATCCGCCCCCGCGCATGCGCAAACAGATGGATTGCAGACAAAAAGCCCGCTGAAACCCGTTTGGCAGGCTTTTTTGCGTACTTTACAGGGGATGGATGAACAAATTTTATAGATTATGAGCCAAACAAAAGGCGGTTAAAAATTTTTATAATATGGGCTAAACTTTTCAAGAACCCTGCCGAATAAGTAAGTGAACGGCCAAGCACAGGATTTAAAACACGAAGAGCAAAACTTATACTTTTTGGACGTTCTATTGGGTATTGAATTGGATCAAGAAGGGCAGCAGGAGCGGCGGCCCCCATACGCAGGGGCTGCTTTGATTCAGGTTTTGACCGGTTCCGGGCCGGTTGAAATATAGTCCCAGCGCCGGACGGACCGCGCGGCCAAGGCCAGGCCGCACAGTCGGGCCGGAAGCCCCATGTGCTGCGGCAAAGGAAGGCCCAGGCACACAAAATAATTTATTAAAAGGAGTTATAATCATGCGTATTCAGCACAACATTATGGCGATGAACGCCTACCGGAACTACACCAACAACGTGTCCGCGATGAAGAAGAACCTGGAGAAGCTCTCCTCCGGCTATAAGATCAACCGCGCCGGTGACGACGCCGCCGGTCTGGCCATTTCCGAGAAGATGCGCGCCCAGATCACCGGCCTGGAGACCGCCCAGAAGAACGCGAAGGACGGCATCTCCCTGGTGCAGACCGCCGAGGGCGCTCTGACTGAGGTTCACGATATGCTCAACCGTATGGTGGAGCTGGCCACCCAGTCCGCCAACGGCACCTACGACAACACCACCGACCGCGCCCAGATGCAGAAGGAGCTGAACCAGCTGCGCTCCGAGATCAACCGGATCGCCGACAGCGCCAACTTCAACGGCATCAAGCTGTTCGACGGCACCATGGAGGCTGACTCCGTGAAGTACGAGGTGGGCAGCAAGGCGAACCTGGCCATCCTCGGCACTGCCGCTACCGCCACCACAACTGTCGGTCAGGCGGGCACCGCCACCGTCCTCCACAAGGACGGCCAGCAGGCCACCAAGACCAAGTTTGAGGTTGAGTTGGGGAACATCTCCTTCACCAGCACTGCCGCGGGCAACAAGGTTGTTACCGTCACTATCGCGGGCGCTGCGGACACGACAGTCACCGCTTCCGTGGCCAACGGCGCGTCCGGCGCGGATCTGGCCAAGGGGATCGTGGGCTCTACCGGCGAGAAGGAGATTGCCATTGACGGCGTGAGCTACACCGTCACCGCCAACGGCTCCAAGCTGGTCTTTGAGATGACCGACGCCGCCATGGACGCTTCTACCGCTCCGGCCAGCTTTACCGGCAACTTTGGTATTGAAGTGGAGGGTGACGGAGTCCAGGGCGGCACCGTGAACCTGGGCACCCAGGTCATCACCGAGGGCGCGCCCAAGATGGGCACCATCCTGGCCAACACTACGCTCGCTACCCCGCTGACGAAGGCTGGCATTGTGGACGGCAAGGCCATCACTGTGGGCGACACCACCTATGTGTTCGCCAGCAAGCAGGAGACCCTGGACGCCATTGCCGCCGCCGGCGATGGCTTCAAGGCCGTGGACATCAGCGACCTGGTGGACGACAACGGCGCGTTGCTGGATGCCAAGGCCGGTTCCGGCGACGCTCTGTCCGAGGCCCTCAGCCGCCTGACCGTGGCCGCCGAGGACAACAAGATGTTCACCGTTGGTCAGGACACTACAGCTGGTAAGCTGACCTTCCAGGAGAAGGAAGACTACAACGGCAACGGCAAGGGCGGCCGGGCCGACCTGACCACTTATGAGGGCATCCAGAAGCAGATCCAGACCGGCACCTTCAACGCCATCAAGGTTCCCGCCAAGAACGGCACCGGCAAGGGCCTGACCCTGCAGATCGGCGACACCGCCGACAGCTACAACCAGCTGAAGGTGAGCCTGGGAGATATGCACGTCGGCTCCCTGGGCATTGCCGACATCAGCATCGCCGACCAGGCCAGCGCCGCCACCGCGGTTGACAAGATCAAGGCCGCCATCAACCAGGTGTCCGATGTCCGCGGTACTCTGGGCGCCACCCAGAACCGTCTGGATCACACCATCAACAACCTGTCCGTCATGACCGAGAACATCCAGGATGCCGAGTCCACCATCCGCGACACCGACGTCGCCGCCGAGATGATGGCCTACACCAAGAACAACATCCTGATCCAGTCCGCTCAGGCCATGCTGGCTCAGGCCAACCAGGTGCCCCAGGGCGTCCTCCAGCTCCTGCAGTAAGAAGCTGCTTGACACCCCAAGCGCCATCAGCCCAACGCGCGAAACGGGGGCGGGCTTTTGCCCGCCCCCGTTCTTTTATGGGGCATAGGGGAAAGCCGTTGAACCTCAGCGCCTTTCCCATGCGTCTCAGAACAAAAAGGAGAGATTCGCCATGTCAAAGCCCCTGCTGTCCATCGGCATCATTTTCAAAAACGAGATCCGCTGTCTGGAGCGGTGTTTGAAGTCCCTCCGGCCCCTGCGGGACGCGCTGCCCTGCGAGGTGGTGATGGCGGACACCGGGGCGGAGGACGGGAGCCGCGCCGTGGCGGAACGGTACGCGGATATGGTGTTTGGCTTCCCCTGGATCAACGACTTCGCCGCCGCCCGGAATGCGGTGATGGACCGCTGTTCCGGCACGTGGTACATGACCATCGACTGCGACGAGTGGGTGGATTCCAACGTCGAGGGATATGTCAAATTCCTGACCACGGACAAGGACTTCGACTTCGCTTCGGTCATCATCCGCAACTACAACACGGTGGAGCTGGAAAAGGGCGGGGGCTATTCTGACTTTCTGGCGGTGCGCCTGCTGCGCCTGTCCTCCGGCATTCGGTATGAAGGCACGATTCATGAGCATTGGCCCTATCGGGGCGATCTGCGCACCATGCTGATCCGGGGGGGTATCTTCCATCACGATGGGTATGTCTATCAGGATCCGGCGAAGAAGGCCGAGAAGCAGACGCGGAATATGGAGCTGCTGCGCAAGCAGTTGGAACAGGAGCCGGACAGCCTGATTATTCTGACCCAGTGTGTTGAATCCGGGGATAACCTGCCGGAACAGGAGGACTGCCTGCGCCGGGCCATGGCCGGGGTGGAAGAAAAGCGGCCCCAATGGGAGCTGTTTGGCCCGGTGATCTACCGCTGTGCGGTGCGCTATGCCCTTGCGAAAAACCTGCCGGAGCTGGAGGAGTGGATCGAAAAGGCGGAAGCCATGTTTCCTGACTCCATTTTCGTCCGGGTGGAGATCGCCTACTTTGCCTTTGGTTTTTACTGGAATAAGGACGATTACGCCAAAAGTATTGACTGGGGGGAGAGGTACCTTCAGGGGGTGAGCGACTATGAGACAGGCCGCTTCAACCGAAGCGACATTCTGGCAAGTTCTCTCAATAAAACTGATTCCCACAGCAAATTGAGTATAGCAACTGTGCTGGCCTACGGCTATCTCCACGAGAAGCAGCCGGAAAAGTGCCTGCGGCTGATGGAGACCTTCCACGGTCGGGAGCTGGACGCCAAGCAGGCCGGGGACTGTGTGCGCAACCTTTGCAACCTGCACAGCCACTACGGCCTGGACGCCGCCCCCCTGCTGTCGCGGCTTTGGGCGGAGCTGAACGAGCCGGTTCCCACCAAGGAAAAGGCGGATCAGCGCCGCGCCGGGTTCCTCCAGGTGGGCGCGGGGATGTTTGAGGAACCCTTCATCCGCGCCGAGGGGACGGAGGAGGATGTGCTCCGCCACGCTTACACCGCGTTCCTGCCCCTGGGGGACGACTGCGATCTGGGAATCGCAGCGCGGATGCTGGAGACGGAGGACGCCGCCGCCCTGGAAGCCCTGCTGGGCAAGGCGGAGAAGTTGGAAAAACTGCCCGGACACGCGCTGGCCCACGCGCTGCGGCAGGGGGTGCGGTTCCCGTTACCGAACCGCCCGCTGACCATAGAGCAGATGGATATGCTGGCGGGCGGCATCGCCCAGGACAAGGACGAGCTGTACCGTTTGGTGCGGCAGGCGGGGGAGAAGAAGCTCCCTGACAGTGCGCAGGGGCTGGGCTGGGCTCGAGGACTGTGCCTGGCGGCATTGAAGGTATGCCCCTGGAAGGAGATTGACGGGGAGACCGGGATGTCGCTGTCCAAGGCTTTCGGCAACGTGGAGAAGGCGTATCTGCCAGTGTGCTATGCGGACATGGCCTTGACAGGGGATGGACTGCTCCTGTTGCCGCCTTTGCACCGCTTCGGCTTCTACTGTGCCCAGGCGTTCGACGCGCTGGACGCCGGGGACGCGGCGGGCTATGTGCGTCTGCTGCGGGAGGGTCTGGCCGTCTGCGAGGGCGTGAAGGACATGGTGGAGTTCCTCATCAACCACACGCCGGAGCTCAAGACGCCCTCCGAAGAATTGAGCGCACTGGCGGAACAGATTCAGGCGATCCTGAGCAAATTCCCGCCGGAGAACCCGGCGGTGGCGGCGCTGAAGCAAAGCGAGGCCTATCAGAAGGTGGCCCATTTGATCGAGGGAATGGAACCATATATCGCGGGAGGGCAGACCCAGTGAGCTTGCTGAACGATATTTTGGAACATATGGAGCTTGGGCCGGATCAGCTGGCCGCCTACATTGACGAATACGAGACGGTGCAGCCCTATGACTGCATGATTGACACGGCCCGGGCTGTGGTGGCGCTTTCGGCCTCCGATTATCGCGCAGCCGAGGAGTGGATTCTCAGCGCCATTCGGAAAAATCCCGCGAATTATTGGAACCGCCTATACCGCGCCCTGATCGCGAAGGCTTTGGGGCAGTTCGCCGTGGCGGCGGAGGAGTGCTACATCTGCTTCAATTTTGCCACGCAGTTTGGAACGCCCCCTGACGCGGAAGCCCTGCTGAAGCGGATCAACGAGGTGCTGAATGAGGTGGGGCCAAAGCTCTCCCCGGGAGAACAGCGGCAGTTTGTTATTCAAAGGAATATTTTGCAGACAACCGGAAGCTTTTTCCCTTCATACCTCCTTGCGGATCAGAAAAAGTGGTCTTTGTACCAGGGAGATTTTTTGTATTTTGATCCACACAAAACGTACAACGACTACGTTTGCATCAAAGCACAGTCTTATATCGACTGGATTAACGGGAGCTATCAGCAGACACTGTTTCACGCGGACGACCGCAACGTATATGCGCTGACGCCAATTGAAATCTGGAAAGCGGCAAAAACTCGCAGGGCCTTGCTGAAATCTGAACATCATCTGGTAGCGGTGGCGGCGACAATTCCAAACCAAGCGGTAACGATTTCCACAAATGATGGAAAAACCATAAAAGCCAGGTTAGCGGTGCCAAATATCTACCACTATTTCAATATGGATAAAAAGGGCTCTATTACTTCCAATCAAGAGCTTCTTGTTTCCAAACCGATTTCAACAGCGGGGGTGCCGCAGAAGAAAAAACTCATTCTGACGATATTTGTAGACGCAGTATCCCAATGGTATTTAACGGAAACAAATTATGAGTTCATGCCCTATACAAAGGCATTTTTTGAAGAAGGAACGATTTTTAAAAACTGCTTTTCGACAGGTGAGTGGACGCACCCTTCTGTGGCATCCTGGAATACAGGGCTCTATTCGACGCGTCACCATATCATTTACCGCAGTTCGGCATATCGGTATCCGGAAGACACCAAAACAGCCAGCGAGCTGCTCAACGATGATGGGTATTTTACGGTTTGTGTTTCCGGCTCTGTGGGCACTTCCCCATACATAGGGGGCGCACGCGGATACGACTGTTCGGTGCGCAGGTCGTGTGCGGGATTCCCAGACAGCGCATTGATATCGGATGCGCTGGACTTTCTTGAAGCGGTTCCCAACAGCAATCAATACTTGTCTCTTGAGCTGTTTGAAATGCATCGGACAATTGATAGCTCGGAGGGGTGTGAGTTAAGCCTGAGTATGCCGCAGCAGGCAACGCTCGGACTGTGCGATTCCATTGTAGGGCTCAACACGGAGAAAAAGAAAAAGAGCGTTTGGAAGGGCCATTCGGAATCCTTTGTTAAAAGATATCAGGCTGCCATGCGGGATAGTGACAGGAGATTAAAGCAGATTTACGACTATATCACAGAGCACTATTCAGAAAATGAATATATCGTCTGCCTCTATTCGGATCATGGCGTTTCGGGTGTCAGTCAAGAGAGTTACTTATTGAAGCTTTCACAGACAAACTCCGCCCTCATGCTCCGCGGCGGCGGCGTACCCGCCGGTATTTCTGAGGAATACATCAACCACATCGACTACCTTCCAATCCTGACCAAGCTGGCTGGTATTGACGCCGACTTCTCCCAATATGACTGCGTGCTGCCCCGCACATTCGGCGGTCCGGGCCGTGACTACGTATACACGGAATCCATCTACCAGGGCCAGACCTACAAGGCCGCCGTCCGGACGGACGAATTTGAGTGTCGCTTTGAGGCAAACGCCAATACCGACATTGACGGGCTCATCGATCTCTCCCAAGGATATACACAGAAGATTTTCTCCATCAAGACCGGGGAGGAGATCCACGACCCGGAGCTGGCGGAGGATTTTGAGGCAATCGTGTTGGATCACATCAAGGAAAACATCAAATATTAAGCTGCCTCAACTGTTTACAGCGCAGCGCGCAAGGAGGCGTGAGCAATGAAAGTTGTCATCCTGGCCGGCGGCCTGGGCACCCGGATCAGCGAGGAGAGCCACCTGAAGCCCAAGCCCATGATAACCATCGGTGACCAGCCCATCCTGTGGCACATCATGAAATATTATTCCAGCTTCGGCTTCCATGATTTCATCATCTGCTGCGGCTACAAGGGCCACA
>ERZ779632.1102-NODE-1102-length-12030-cov-8.209186_pt1 | contig 12030 bp, 13 predicted proteins | sample MGYA00514194_ERZ779632 | MGnify/ENA primary metagenome ERZ779632 (study PRJEB29562, sample SAMEA4376704) | mouse gut metagenome | isolation source: Cecum | study: EMG produced TPA metagenomics assembly of the A DSS colitis mouse model was used to assess the...
TCTTGCCAAAAAAGAGGTATTTTTTTCCATAGACACAAACTTTTTTACACTACCGAGACATAATCTGGTGCCTATGGTAAATCATTGTCTTCTTCGACAGTATGTCCATTTTCATCAAATTTATAAGGCGGTTCTAAATAATTCATTTGTCTGCTTTTAGCTTTTTCAAAATTCTTCCACATATCTTCCATATTATCAGATATATTGAAAATAGTTATAATCTTGTTAATTTGTGCCTTTAAATGAGGGCTTCCATAATCATCGGTCAAAAACTGAAAGTATCGTGCTAGTTTATTACCGCTTTTACTGGTCGGAACTTTCTTTTTTAGTTCTTCAGCTATACCGTCTGGTAGCTCATCATAAATTAATTTATTAGTCCATGTTCCAATTACGCCTGGTCTTTTTGAAATACCTTTTTCGGTAAAGTCCCAACCGTTTAATCGAAATAATTCCTTATAATATATATATCGGGAAATGTTTTTTGCCAGGGAAGTAATTCTTCACTAATGTATAATTTCAAAAGTCTTTGAAGTGCATCAGCCTCACGTTCATACTGATACCCCGTTGCTTCATCAATTAAAGAAATTATACCTACTTTTGCAAAACTGCGCATTAAAATTTCTGCTTGGTCTGCAATGATTTTCTGTCTTGATGATAAAGTTGTATTTTTCTTGCTTCCAGAAAACCATCACATAAATCAACTAAATCTGTAGCTTTATATCCATTTATTTGTGTGTTGCCTTTATAGCATATAATAGGACTATACTTATTTTCATCTTCATTTTTATATAAATATGGATGCAAAGATTTTTGATTCAAATATCTTTGTAAACGAGAGCCTGCACTTTGAGATGATGGCATATCATCTGTTAATTTTAAAGCTGTTTGCATTTGTCTTCCTGATAAAACCCTCGTACCATCTTCTAATACATAACATGGAATTTTGCAATTTGCCAAATCCAAAATTCCTTCATACATTACTTTTAATTTTGACATATGTACTCTCCTTTAATTATATGTGGTCTGGCTTAAACCCTTATAAATCAAGGGTTTTAAGCATTTTTCATCATAAAAATGGTCCAGTGTAATTAAACCCATTCATAACTCATACTTACAATTATTAATTAGCAGCCTGTTCATTTTATCTATAATTTTTACATTAATTTTTATAAGATTATTGTTCATGCTATTCGCCTCATGTAATAACTATGTTATATTTTACCATGAATTTATATTTTTCGGCAATAAGAACATTGATTCGACAGTCTTATAGTATGATATTTAGATCAATTTGTCTTCATACCATTTTTTATAAATTCCACAAATAATATTGATTATTTGTCGATATCGCAGTATAATTATTATAACTACTTTTAGAGGATGGTAAATTATGGGATATACTTTTTTTAATTTAGCTTACGATGTACTTAAACAAGCCAATACACCTTTATCAATACAAGAAATTTGGGAAAACGCAAATAAAATGGGATTAGTTGGAAAATTATCTTCTTCAGGGAAGACCCCTATAAATACATTGTCAGCAACACTATCGACAGATGTAAAACATAACAATAATCCTACATTTAAGAAAGTTAGTGATAAACCTTCAAGATATATAATCAGCAATATGACTTCGATTTCAAGCAATAATAATGAAACTATATCATTTATAGATAATAAATCAAAAAACGTACAATGTAAATTTGCGGAACGTGACCTACATATAATTTTATCGAGTTATGTAAGGGCAAATGAACACTTTGGATGTTTAACCAAAACCATTTATCATGAGTTATCAAAAAAAAGAAAAAATGGTATAAATAAGTGGCTTCATCCAGACATTGTAGGGGTGCATTTTCCATTTGAATCTTATACAGAAAATACATTAAAATTATTTGATATTTTAAAAGTAAATCCGTATAAGCTCTATTCTTTTGAACTAAAAAAAGAGTTGAATTTTTCTAATTTAAGAGAATGCTATTTCCAAGCTGTTTCTAATTCAAGTTGGGCACATGAAGGTTATTTAGTCGCTTTAAATTTATCAGATGATACAGACTTGATAGATGAAATTCGTAGACTAAATAATGCATTTGGTATTGGAGTAATACGTTTAAATCAAGAGCACTTTATGCAAAGTGAAATATTGTTTTCTGCAAAAGAACGTGATTCGTTAGATTGGGATACTGTAAACCGCTTAGTTGCAGAAAACCCAGATTTTCGAAAATTTCTTGATGATCTTATGGAAGATATTACTGTCGGAAAAGTAAAAAGTACATATGATAAAATATTTACTACCGAAGAAGCAGCACAAGAATATTTTAATAAACTATAAAAAAAACGAATAGATTTATACGAAAAAAAGACTCTATAAAGCCAAAATATAGAGTCATTTTTTGTGTATAAAATATTATATACATAAAATTCTATGAAAGGACGTGATAATTAAAAATCAGAACCACACTTATTACAATGCCATTGTTTAAGTCTCTTAGTACCAAAGATACCCCAAACCGCTGTATCTACTACTTTGGAAACTGTTGAAATCTTAGTAACATTTGCCGAATTACAATATGGGCAATTAACCAAAGGAGTGGGATTTTGTAACGCCCTCTGAAATTTTTCAGTTTTCATTTTTTCCATTTCGGAGTCTACAAACTCACTTCCCATATCCCTCATTTCAACATTACATATAGGACAGATTGTTGAATACTCTTCTGCTTTATTGAAGAAACACCCTTGATTACATTTAGGACACATATAACATATTCTCTCATATATCATGATTTGATACTCCTATTTTTATTTTTTATTATACTTCTCCACAAAGTATAAATCAAGTACTTCTCCACAATGTACAAAAGTGTATATCCACAATACACACAAATTATAGTATGATATTCAGAACAATAACAAATGAATCTACAGGAGCAACTAAATCTATTGGTTTATTAGGGAAATCATTGACTGATTTAAAAAATACGTTTTCTTCCATAAAGTCAAATGGTATAATAAACACATTTTTTAATACATCAACAATTGACAGAAAAGCAATTATTGATTATAATGCTGCAATTATGCAAGCAACTGCAAGTGGCGCTACTCTAGCAGAAAAACAACAAATAATGAAAACTACTATGGAAGGCACAAACAGAGCGACCGCACAATTAATAGGTACAACAAATGGTGCAACTGTATCTATGGATGCGTTAGTTGCCGCACAGCACTCTTCTACCCTAGCCGCGAGACTTCAATCAAAAGCATTCAAAGCACTTTCAGTAGCAGGTAATATGATTCTATTTACTACTATCGCTAAAGGAATCCAACTTGCCACAACAGCACTCGATAATTGGATAAACCGTAGCAAATATGCAATTGAAGCTATGGAAAAGGCACAACAGGCGATCGATGATGCGCAAAATCAGCTGAAAGATGTTTCTGCCACTATCGAGGAAAACAAAGATAGATTTTTAGAATTATCCGAAGGTGTAGATAAATTCTCCAAAAACATCAAACTGTCAGAGGGAGATTATGCAGAATACCTTTCTATCTCCAACAAACTTGCAGAGATTTCTCCTGAGCTGGTAACTGGATATACAGATCAAGGTGATGCACTACTTTATATTGGAGACAATGCAGAAGAAACAAGTGAAAAATTAAACAAGGTGCTCGAAGCAGAACAAGCTTTAGCACAGCAGTCACTTGTTGAAAACATGGACAGTGTTGCAAAGGGAATATATTACGAAGTAGACAAGGCAAATTCTGATATAGCAAATCTGCAAGCTGAATTAAACACATTTTCTACAATCTTTAGGGATTTAGATGGTATAATCAAAACAGCAAATGATGATATCAGCTCAATAGATTTTGGTACAGGAAGTGGACTCGACCTTGATTTTAACGAAATGGAACAGTTTAAAAATGCAATCAGAAACTCTGGTGCAAAAATAACTGAAGATGAATTATTTGATTCCATGATGTTCTCTTCAAGTGATATCCCACTGGTACAAAAAGCAATAGCAAACTTTTATAAGCAATTAGATTACACAAGAAAAAATGAGTCTGCTGCTTATATTAATGGAATTACCAAAGATATTCAGGAACGTGAGAATGCAATTAAGGATTCATATGCAAAAATGACACCAAACTTAGTCGCATGGGCTAAAAGCACATATGAATATGATTTTCTTGGTGAACAGCAAAAGAAACTGATTGATTCGCTGATACCTACTCTCGACTGGAATGATATTAAAGAAAATACAGGTATGAAACTCATTGGTGGTGCTGAATATGAGCAATATATTAAAGAAAATATCATTATTCCTTTAATGAGCATTCCTGATGAATATCAAGGTGAAGTAAATAAGAGATTTGCAAGACTGTTAGAATTTGAATCAGGCGACATTAACGTAGTTGATTTTGCTTCTGAACTTCAAGAATATCTGAAAAATATTGGTGTTACTATTGATATTAAACCCTTATTGGGGGATACAGAGGAACTCAAAAATAATTACGAACAAATAACAACTGATGCCGCCCGTAAATTTATTGAAAACAGTTCTAAAAATTATGGACTGTTAGATGCTGAACGTCAGTCTTTGGATGATTTTGCAAAGAAAAATTCTATAAATACAAGAGATGAAATAGCTTTCTGGAATCAGTGTTTAGAAGAATCAAACTCTCGTGAACAGGCTATGGAGAAGTATCTTAGCAGTGAGGCTACTGTCAATGAAAACCCCATTTCATTGGGTTATGTTGAACATTAAACATAGAAAATAAAAAACTTGTTATTATAAATTTGGAAATAGCACGCATTTTTCAAAGTGCGTTTTTATATAGATTGAAATTTTAAAAAGAGAATATATAGATGTAACGATAAATTTTGGATAAACGGAGGTATTATAATTATGTCAAAGATTATGGAAGTGTTTTTCACAGAAGAAGTCGAGGAGATGGTTGGCTATACAGGACAACATATCAGGAGACTAATTAAGGAAAATAAGATTGATCTAACCGAAAATGAAGACTATCGTATCGGAAAGAAAGGACAATATTTGTTTGAAGATACTGCTATTGAAAGGTTATTGGCTTATAAGGAAAGTTCGCATAGATGTAAAAACAAAGAAGAATAAAAACTGCTTATAGTAGGTCAATATAATATCTTCAAAAGCAAGAACTTACGTTTTGTATGGTATTTTGTTATAATTTGCAGTATAATGTCTATATTGGTATATTATGCCAAAATAATTATAAACGAGGATATTATATTGAGTCGATATACTTTATATTTGGACGAAAGTGAAGTTCCAAATGATAATGGTGATAGATATTTTGTAATTGGTGGTGTAATAATTAAAAATAACTACCATGAAACCAAAATTGTGCCAGAACTAGAACAATTAAAAAAGAAAATTTGGGAAAATGATACCGATTATGCTTCTCATATTTTGCATGAATTAGAAATAAATAAAGTTTTTCGTGGTGATGTAAGTGATGCAAAAGCATATAATTTAATTTTTAAGAATAATGAAAGAAAATACAAACAAATGTATAATGGTATTTATCATATATTAAATAATAGAAACATTTATACAATAGCGGCTTGTATTAATCATGCAGAATTAGAAAAACATTATGCAAAAGAAGAAATGAATGATAGATTTGCTGTACTCATGCAAATTATTATAGAAAATTATTGCCACTTTTTGATTAAACATAAAGGAACTGGAGATATATGCTATGAGGCGATGATGAAATCTCAAAATGAAAAAATAGAACGTAGATTTTGTCATTTAAAATCAATTGGTACAATGTATTACTCTTCCAGTGAAGTGATATCATTATTAAAAAATATAAATTTTGTAGACAAGACTGCTAATTGTGCTGGATTACAATTGGCAGATTTCATACCAAATGCTTTGGGTCGGACACAAGCCAATAAAGATCCAAAATATGAAAAATTACCTAAAATAATTAAAAAACGTTTATATCATGGAAACATGGGTAGGAAAGATAGATATGGTTTTAAAATAATTCCATAATTTCCTATTGACATTTCTGATAGAATTGCATATAATACTATCAATGGGATTGCTGTGGCTAAACTTTGGAATTGGTTGCCATCGTTGTTTTTTGTTTATGGCTATGTTTTACCATAAATAAGATGAGCTGCATAGATGACCCGAAATAGCGTATTTAAGACACTCAGTTTTATAGCTGGGTGTCTTTTATTGTATTTAAGTATTGTATCAATATCACTACTCTCTCACCTGTGATATTGATAGAGTATTTAAATACTCTTGTAACTATTAATTATTGATTTTTAGAAAGAGGTGATATTTATGACTTAAATTATTACTCTCCTGCTCCGTTTTCGTATTCTGAAAAAGTATTCGTTAAAAAAGTGTTTATATCCATGAACCATTCTTCATTTGGAGATGATAACATTGATTTTTCTGTAAGTAATACTTCTGCTCGTAAGTATGGTTCTAATAATTGGAGCCTTGCAAGATATTCTTTGCTCAGATTTGTTTTACCATCAACAATAAATCCACTATTATCATTTGATATTTCTGATAGTTGGCTTGATACATTTGTATATTCATCTAATAATACAAAAGACTCTAAATCTGATTTGTCAGATTTATCATAAGCACTTTGTATACAAGAGAAATATTCATTTAATAATGGATAAATCTTTTCGTAATCATCAGCATTTTGATAGTATTCTGAAAATGTTATATTTAATGAATCGTCTTTTGTTTGTGATGAGCAAGCTGATAACCCTAATACAATTAAAAACAACATAATAAAAGTAAAAGTGTGTTTCTGTTTCATATGATTTTCAATCTCCTTTGAAATTTCTTTTCTTATTATACTGTAAAACAAAATAAAAATCTATATCTAACTCTCCACAAGTTAGAAAAATACTGTCTCCACAACAGTATCGGTGTCTCCACAACACCATCTCTGCACTCCACATGCAGAAAAATAATAGTATGATATTTAAAACATTAAACGGTGATTTAACAGTATTTAATAGGACACTGATTTCCACAAAGGATCATTTAAAGTCATTACAAACGGTAAACGCTACTGTTCATAATAAAAATGGTGTATTTAATCTACAGGGATTATTAGTAAATTCTTCACAATCAGTAAGTACGTTCACAAAATTAAACAATGCATTTAAAGCATACAATGGAAACTTATCAAAATCTACACAATTACAAAATGCATATGTTCAGGCAGTTGGAAAACAGAATGTTACATTAGGCAATTATTTAGCAGGACTAAACGGCGCAAAAGCTTCGATGGGTGGATATGTAAAGTCTCTTGTAGCTGCAAAAGCGGCAAGTATTGGATTACAAGCAGCATCAATTGCTCTCAATACTGCTATATCTATGGGAATTACACTTGCAATAAGTGCATTAATATCTGCAATTACTAAATGGGTAAACAAAGAAAAAGAAGCTAGAGAAGAAGCTATTGAAAATGCAAAAGCAGCAAAAGAAGAAGCAAACAATTTATCCGAACTTCTTAATAAGTATAATCAATTATCAAAAGAAGTAACATCAAATCAAGGCGTAAAAGAAGATCTATTAAGTGTACAATCTGACTTATTGGAAGCTCTTGGGATTGAAGCATCACAAATTGACACTTTGATTGAAAAATATGGTGATTTAAATAGTGCTATAAATCAAATTACTCTTGATTCTTTAAGAGATGCACAAGGCGATTTAATGGTTGCTATTGATGCCTATGAAAAAGATTTAATCAAGGTAGGTAAAGGATATGCACATTGGTATAGTCTTTTTGACAGAAACTTATTAAGCACTGGTCAATCATCAACGGATGCTCTTGATATTTTAGAAAAAGCTGGAATTATAAGTTCAGGCTCTCATGGTGAAGGCGGCGGTGCGTTAGTTCTTACTGGAAACGATAAAACCGTTGAAGGGATATTAGAAAATTATCAAAAACTTAAAGATGCACAGGAAGCATTGAATACAGCTATTGATAATGGCGAAATAACAATGGAAGAAATGATTAAAATTCCATTGTACAATGATATCAACTCTAGGCTTGAAGAGTTAGAAGAATCTATTGGTAATTATAATACTGCTATTGCTGACCTTAATAAAAACATGGCACAACAGCAGATTTTGAAAAGTTTAGCCGAGCAATCTTCTATACCAGAAACAAAAGAGGAATTTGAGGCTTTTCAACAAAGTATGATTGATACTGCTATTGCAAGTACAAAATTTAAGGGAAGTCAAGATGATATAAGAGATTCTATAATCAATGTATTGTCTGTTATGCCCGAATTCAAGAAATACTTTGAAGAATTAAATGATATTCAAGGTTCAACATTGAATAAAAACCCCATTTCATTGGGTTATGTTTCACTTTTAACAAATAAATTTTTTAAACATAAAATCGAAAACTCTCACATTTTTGAAATGTGTTCAATATAAATAGAGAATATATAAATGTAACGAAAAATAAATTCACATAGATTAACGGAGGAATTAAATTATGACAGATACAAGAAAATGCTATACTGTAAAAGGAATTGCTCAAAGGACTGGTATTTCCCCTCAACATATTCATAGGCTGACACAGAATAATACATTGAGTTTTGAGGAAGGCGAGTTTGACAAAAAAGAAGGAAGTATTATAATTTATAGCGATACAGCTCTTGAGAAATTTATGAAGTACTCTCAGGAAAATCATAGAGGTAGGAAGAAAAAGGAAATTGACGAATAACCTATATTTATGGTATTATCTCTTTAATAAGTACAAGTTTCTCTTTTGTTCATAAAAATTTTACATTTTGTTCGTTGACTATTCGTTTAAATTAGCGTATACTATGAACAAGAAATCTAAAGGATTTCTAACAAATACGTTTCACAATGTACGATATCCAAACATTGTTTATTCAATCACATTTCGCAATGTATGACGAAGAAACATTGCCTATGCAAATACGTTTCACAATGTACGACAAAGAAACATTGTTAAGACCTTTGTTTATACAAAGGTCTTTTTACTAGGAGATAATTATGATACAAAATGGTATGTACTATATGACTGATGAATATAAAGATTTAGTATGTTCATTAGGTGGTGAATGGAATGATAGAAAAAAGCGTCCTATAGTTTGTTTATTGCAATCTACAGAAAATCCAGATCTTTACTGGGCTATTCCCGTAGGAAAAGTAAATCACAGAGATGATGAAGCACTAAAAAGAATAAATATGTATATGAATTATAAAGATATACGTAGTTGCTATTATCATATTGGTAGGACAACAAACAAATCTATATTTTTTATTTCAGATGCCGTTCCTATTACTAATAAATACATATTAGAAGAACATTTGGGGTCGGACAAATGTCATTATATTTTAAAAAATCCTAAATTAATTTCTATCTTAGAAACAAAATTAAAGCGCATATTATCATGGGAAAGTGCAAACCCAAATTCATTTAGACAACATATTACAGATATTAAAAATTATCTACTTAATGAATTAAATAAAACTAATTCTGTATAATAGTTCTAAGACTATAGTAATGTTTTTATGCAGACAAAATGACTCTACAATAACAAAACTGTAGAGTCATTTTTTGTGTGTAAAAGTCTTACATACAATAACTATAAACTTATATTTTATAAAGAAAGAATGTGATTTATATGATTGTTTAATATTTTATTGAATCATCTTCACCATAACTTTTAAAATTTCCTTCGTTATCTATGTATACTGTATAACTAAAAATATTTTCATATTCCACTTGATTATGTTTGATGTATGCTAAATTTTTATCTACAAGGAAGTCAATTCCTTCTTGTGTTTCTTCTAAATCCTTTTTGTAAAATGTATTAAATTTTTCATACATTTCAATAAAAGTATTTTCGCAACTTGGTATCCAAATTTCATCTTTTTCATAATCATACGTTATATTGCAACCGCCATAAACATTAGCCAAGTCAACATATAGATAATAATCATTTTCCCAGTTATTATTTTCAGCATATTCAATCACTAACTCTGCACATTCCCTTAAATCAGCTTTTCGCTCATCTATTGATAACTGTAACCATTTATATACCTCGTCCTGATTCTTAGTCTCATTTCCAAGAGATACCATTAAAACAACTTTTGGATGTTCATAAACTTTTTCCTTGTCTAAATTGCCAATTATAAAATTTTGATCCTTAGATGTTTTGTAAATTTTTTGGTCTAATTGTTGTTCATAAAAACTGATAAAGTCATCATTTAAATTATTTTTAGAAGAACATGAACATAATAATACACTTGATAAGAACACCAAAACAATTTGTAATGTCTTTTTGAAAAGCATATGCATCTCCTTAATTATATAGTTTAAGTAAAATTATACCAAATACATCCACAAAATACAATGTCTAATCTCCACAATTAGATACAGCGTCACTCCACATGACGTAAAACACTACTCTCCACAAGTAGTGAACCAATCTCCACAATTGGTAAAATAATAGTATGATATTCAAGCAAGAAACAGTGAAATCGTGGTTTACTGGTATAAAGACTTCTATAAATAATGAGGTAATTCAACCTTTTCAAAATGCAGAACAAGTAATATGGAAATACAATCAAGCAATACAACATAATTCTTTGACTCAAAAAGGATGGGAAAGATTACTTGCGCAATCTGATGATGGATTGAAAACGTACCTTACAAATATTAAAGGTACAACGGCATCTATGACTGGTTATACAGTATCATTACAAGGCAATATTACTGGATTTAAAAAGGTATCTTCTGCTATTACACAATACAATGCTTTAGCAACAGCAGGAACTCAGAAGCAAAACGAATTTTCTACCGCAGTCGCCACCACAAATGGACGATTAGGCGGATATTTAAGAGGATTAGGCGGAGCAAAAGCAAGTCTTGGCGGTTACGTTAATTCATTAGTTAGTGCTACAGCGAAAACTATTGCACTACAGGCTGCTACAATGGCATTAAACGCAGCAGTTTCAATGGGAATTACAGCAGCTATTTCACTAGCAGTAAAGGGATTTGACAAACTTATAAATTCCGCAAAACGTGCTTCTGATGCAGCAAATAAAGCATTTTCTGAAAGTAATTCAAAAGTTCAGCAGAATAAGGAAGAAATAAAAACTCTTGATGAACTAATCCAAAAGTATAAAGAATTGCGAAAAAATGAAAACTTAGATACTGACGGACGAAAACAGGTTAAAAATCTCCAAAATGATATTGCCAATTTAGTTGGTACACAAGCACAAAATCTTGATTTAGTTAATGGTAAATTAGACGAAGAAATAAGAAAACTTAATGAAATATCTGAGAAACAAGCTAAAAACGCATATGAAACTGCTACAGCAAACTATAATAATGCAGTAAGAGCAAATAAAAATGCGGCGGGGAATTCGTCAATCGCTTTTGTCGACGGTTATGCTTATGTTGGCGATAGAGAAAAAGAAGTAGAAAAAATATTACAAGATGCTGGTTTTATAAATTATTATATGCAAGGCGGTAGAAAACAAGTTGGAGGTCGTGGTGTAGGCAATAATGGTTTTTCAACTATAGTTTTTGACACATATGATAGAGATGGACGTGAATTAAAAGGTGCTCAAGAAAAAGCTGACTATTTACAATCAATGATTGATGTACTTGAACAAAATGGGCAAAGAGCAAGTCAGTTAAATGATGGATTAGTTAAACAAAGAAATGTCTATTTAGATTATATAAATGATCAACAAAATGCTGCAAATGATTTAGTTAATGCATGGATAACATATAGTCAGTCTTCTAATAACGAATTATCGCGAATCAATGTTTATTCAGTTGAATCTTTTGAAAAGTATCGGCAAAAGATGATTGAGGCGGCAAAAGATGATGATAGCATTGGTCAAATATTAGCTGATGGAACATTATCAGAAGATTCTCTGGAAATTGCGATTAATAATTTCATGGCTACATCTGCACAGTTTTCAGAGTGGTATGAACAATGGATTG
>ERZ779632.1118-NODE-1118-length-11907-cov-3.833615_pt1 | contig 11907 bp, 8 predicted proteins | sample MGYA00514194_ERZ779632 | MGnify/ENA primary metagenome ERZ779632 (study PRJEB29562, sample SAMEA4376704) | mouse gut metagenome | isolation source: Cecum | study: EMG produced TPA metagenomics assembly of the A DSS colitis mouse model was used to assess the...
ATGTAACCGTTTTTGTGAAACAGCTGTAATCGTTGCGTTTTTCACACGGTCCAGCGCAAGCCGCCTGCATTTTTCTTCGCTGATTACCGCACGATTGCGGCTCGGACTGACCGTTGTTTTTTCCCATCCGTACTCAGTCATTTTTCCATCCGAAGCGCGATAAGTGATATCATATTTTTTGGAGCCTTTCACCAGCTCGATCTCATAAACCTGCTCTCCGTTTTCAGTGTCCAGGTCTGTATCTGTCACTACCGCATTCGGCACTTTCTTAAGCGCTTTTTCTCTCGCCTGATTCGCGCTGGAGATTCCTGCCGCCGCTGCGCTGTCTGCGGCTGCCAGACCTGTGATCATCACCGCTCCTGCTGCCAGTAATGCCGCTATATTTTTTCCTGTTTTCATTATTAATTCCCTCCTGATTTTAAAAAGATTTCATGATTCAATCCAGCGGTTCTGCCTCCCAGCTGCGGAACGCCCCGCTGTAGGCATCGATCTCAAACTCATATTCCATACCGTCGTAAATAATTTTGCCCTGATACTCGGTACGACCGTCCTCCGTATCCCTCTCAAACTCCAGGATATCGCTTTCGGAAGCGCCCGGAACCTGCGCAAGCGCCATACGGACAGCTTCCTGCTGTGATATTCTGCTGTCTTCATTCGCCGGATCTGTAAAAGACGAATTTACTGACTCTGCATCGTAATCGTAACTGAGCACCTCGCCCGTATACGCATCGATCTCATAGTCATATTCGACGCCATCCGCTGTATAAAACTCTGTCTCGAATACTTTTTTTCCATCTTCGACATCCATACCGCATGCCGCAAACGTTACCTGATCGTTCGTCAGCCCGGCATGTGACAGTGCCCTTTCTCTGGCTTCCTGCTCTGTAATCATCCCTGTCCCCGCCGGTCGGCTCCCTGCCCCGCCGGCGCCATCTGCAGAATCCGGATTACTTTGCGCGCCGGCAGCCGGAACATCCGCCTGTATAACGACTCCTGTCAGAGCGTCGATATCGTAAGAATACTCCTCGCCAAACGCCTGAAACTCCACTTCATAATAATCCTGACCGCTGTGCCCTGACAGATCCGCCGAGATGCCTTGGGCCTGCGAAGCATCGATACCGGACGCCTCCAGCGCAAGGCTCTTCGCCTTCGACGCGCCGATATATGCCAGCTGTTTTTCCTGCCTGCCGCATCCGCTGATCAGAACCATCGCCAGCCCGGCCGCACACAAAACGCTTTTTCGTTTCATGAAACCCTTCCTTTCTTTTTTGATTGTAAAACAGATTTTATGATTACAGTATGAAACGTACATGAAATTTATGAATGAATTTTATTTTCCGGCAAATGCAGAATAAACAGGCATCCTGTACCCGGTCTGCTCTCAAGCGTCATATATCCGTTATGAATGTCCGCGATCTGCCGTACCATCGGCAAACCCAGTCCGGCTCCCATTTCCCCGCTGCGGGAAGCGTCCGCCTGATAAAAGCGCTGCCAGATCTTTTCCTGATGTTCCGGCGCGATTCCCGGGCCGTCGTCCTGCACCATAATCTGTACTTCCTGCTCCTGCCGGCGCGCCGAAAGCCATACATGCCCGTCTGCACGCCCGTATTTTAACGCGTTTTCCACCAGATTGCTGACAAGTCTTGACAACAGTCCGACGTTTGCCTGTGCGTATACGGTATCGCCTCCCTCTGCGGTCACATGTCTCGTATCATAAGACTGCTCGTTACAGAGATCTTTCAGAAAACCGCACAATTCCACCGTTTCCATGCTTACCTGCTCCGTGCCCTGCTCCAGTCTGGTCATACTTAACAGCTGCGCTATGATGCCTGACATCTTTTCCGCCTGACGTCTGATCATATCGAGCGATTCCTGCCGGTCTTCCGGCGTTTCATCATATTTTAACGCATACTCGCAGGCTCCCTTAATAATCGATACCGGTGTGCGAAGCTCATGAGACGCATCCGAGGTAAACTGCTTTTCTGCCTCAAAAGACCGTTCCAGACGTTCAAACAGCTGATCGAACGTGCTGCCAAGTCTGGAAAATTCATCCTGTCCGGGCGCAAGACCAATGCGTCTGGATAAGTCGCGCGCTTCATTGATCGCAGCAGCCGTAGCGTTAATACTGTCCAGCGGCCGGAACGCCCTGCGGGTAATCTGATAACTTCCTGCCGCGGCAAGAGCCAGAAAGACCGGAAGCGCAATCAGTGTCACTTTTAACAGATTGCGCGCCGCCATACTGTTATCCGGCGCCTCGATCAGTCCCCGTATCCATACTCCGTTTTCCCAGCCGTCAGAAAACCAGAGATCCAGCACCAGGTACTGTACCTCCGGGCCGTCCGTCATACGCAGACAACCGTTTCGAAACGGCTCGCCGGCAGTAAAGGAAACCGGAATCTGTCCCGCCAGCAAAGACTCGCTCTTACTATAGATTAATGTCGTCACTCCATTCTGATAAAAACGAAACTTCGTTCCCGGCCGCGGCTTTCCCTGCTCCATCCGAATCTGGCCCAGATTCCCGTACACGGTCAGAACCAGCTGATCTTCCGCCGTCTGCGCAGCTACTTTGCTGCTGACCGCCAGCATAAAAACAACAAGCAGCACAGCCAGAAGCGCAGTCAGAAGCGTCAGCCAGGACGCAATCCTGGCCTTGACCGACATTTTTTTCATAATCGGTCCTCCGAACCGTCCGTCCGCAATACCCATCCTACACCCCTGATCGTATGAATCAGCTTTCTGTCGTAACCGCTGTCAATCTTTTTCCGCAGGCGGCTGATATAAACGTCCATATTGTTCGAGCTTCCGGTATATTCATAGTTCCAGATCTGATTCTCCAGCTGCTCCCTTGATAATACAATGCCCTGATTCCGAATCATATATTCCAGAATGGCAAATTCTTTCGGTATGAGCGGAATATCCACACCTCCTCTTGTCACGGTCCTGCGTCTGCTGTCCACAACCAGATCCGCAAGCGCAAATTCATTGCTGCAGCTGCCTGCACGCTTGCGCGTCATCGCCCGTATCCGGGCCAGCAGCTCATCAAAATCAAACGGTTTGACCAGATAATCATCCGCCCCCAGATCGAGTCCTTTCACCCGGTCCGCAACGGCGTCCCGCGCCGTAAGAAACAATACCGGCGTATCGATTCCCTGTTCGCGCAGCCGTCTGAGCAGCTCATATCCGTCCAGTCCGGGCATCATCACGTCCAGTAAAATCGCGTCATATTCCGCGCATGGCAGAAAATCCAGCGCTTCCAGTCCGTCATAACAGCTATCCGCAATGTATCCGGCCTTTTTTAACGTCTTTACAATCAGCCGGTTCATATCTTTCGCATCTTCTACAACCAGTACCCGCAAAACTGTCTCCTTCCCGCGCATCTGCGTGCGCATACGCAAAACAAAAATCCGTTGTACGACAAAAAGACGGTGACAGCACCGTCTGCGCCTGAAATCTTATATCTGTGAACGGATAATAACAATTTTCTGATAAAATGAAAAACCAGAATACGCTGACAATGCAGAACTTCTGGCTTTATCTGCGGGAATCCCGCCGCTTTGTAGCGAGTGGAATAGACGGGAATCGAACCCGTGTCCAAAGATCCCTCCACCGTACTTCTACGAGCGTAGTCTGTAGTTTGACATTCCCTCTGCGGCGCCCGTACAGACACGGTTACCGTTTCAGTAGCTTCATCATACGCCTGCATACGCAAAGCTTAATATGCATCGTTTCCTACATCGTCGATGCCTGGATTCCGATGTGTAGGTGCATCAGATCAGACAGCTGCAACTAGGCAGCGTATGCTAAATTATCGTTAGCGTTTAATTTTAATTTTGAGAGTTGACGCATCTCCTGCGGCTCGCTTCTCCAGCTTCAAAACCCCTGTCGAAACCTTTACTATCCCATATAAAATAATACTTATTTTTTGCTATTATAGTCCTGCATGACAAAAAAGTCAAGACAAAAATCTTTTCCTTTAAATGGCTGCGCAAACGTGTGCGTGACAGCGACCGCGCAGCCACATAAAGTCATTCCCGCACGCTACGCTTTCCTAACCGCATTCCATATCGTACGCAGCTTAATCTTTGTTCCATACAGCAATACGCCCACCCGATAAATCTTTGCAGAAATCACACCGACGCCAATGGTCGATACAAGCAGTATCAGTATCGAAATCACAATTTCATAAAACGGTACCGTACTCATTGCAATACGGGTAAACATCGCCATTGGAGACGTAAACGGCACATAGGAACATATTTTCATCAGCGGGCTGTCCACCGTACCGTTTCCGAGCGCCATCATCGTAATGATAAACGCGGCGATAAACACCATCGTCACCGGCATTACCGCACTGTTGATATCTTCCAGTTTGGATACGGTCGACCCGATCGCTCCGTACATAAAAGCATAAATCAAAAACCCAAGTACAAAGAAAACGATCATATATCCAAGCAGCCAGACCGGAATATTAAAAATCGAAGCAATGAGCGGGTTATCCAGCCAATATTCCTGATTGACCCGAAAGCACAGCAGTCCGGAACCAAAGATGACAAGCAGCTGCATCAGTCCCGACAGACAGGAGGCGATTACTTTACCAAACATCATACTGACCGGCTTTGCGCTCGTAATTAAAAGCTCCATTGCACGGGAACTTTTTTCCATAGCCACATTCGTTGTGATCATCTGTCCATACAGCAGAATCACCATATACAATGCAAAAATCATAATATACGTATAAAGGAAATTCCTTATCTGATCTTTCCCGAGATTGACAACTTCATGCCCGATCTGCGCAGACAGGGCAGCCGAGGCTTCCTGTGAGGTCATACCTGCGCGCATCATTGCGCTCACGCTGTATATATTTCCCAGAAGCTCATCCGCAATCCTGGTATTCTGGTCATTCATTGAAAGATCTTTGACATAATACACATAAGACGTCGGACTGTCCATCACAAATGCACATACCGCTTCTTCTGCCAATATCTGCTCCTCGATCTCATCCGTACTTTGCTCTGTCAGCAGAACCTGATAACCAGTAAATGCAGCCGCAAAAGTTTCTAACATCAGCTGATCATTTTCCGGCGCATCGCTTCGCAGCAGCATGATCGAAGCGTCGCTGCCCGCTCCGGTCCCGCCAGAATCGGATCCTTCAGCATCCGCTCCGGTCCCGCCAGAATCAGATACCGCAACAGATTCTCCGCCGGATTTTCCCCCTCCGATCATCTGCCGAATCCGTGGAAAAAATGTCACTGCTACAATCACCGCGACCAAAATAACGGTAAAAATAATATTTGCTTTATTCAGCAGACATCCTCTGAGCTCAAAATTAAGAATCGTGCCAAACTGTCTGACGCCTGAGGCCGGCACAGCTGCTGTTTCCTGTTTTCTGTTTTCTGTCATGTTACTCTTTCCTTTCCCGAATTACCCGACAGGTATCCGCTGCTTTGGCTTATACCTGCTGTTCCGTATATTCTACAAAAATATCGTTTAACGACGGCTCAAAGACACTGATTTCATCGATATCATACGTTTCCACAAGCTGTCTCATCACACGCCGCTTTGCATCTGGCTGCGGAAGCGTAAGAAGCAAGGTTCCGTCTTCATTTCCTGTGCACGCGTCCCCAAAAGCCGCCGCAATCTGCACGCTTTGCTCTGAGCGGACGACCAGACGGTTCCGCGGGTAATTTCTTTTAATATCATGTAAATCACCGGACAATACAACCTTACCACCGTTTAAAATGGCGATATGATCGCAAAATTCCTCGATATAACTCATCTGATGGCTGGATAATAAAACGATTTTGCCTTTTGCAATCTCTTCTTTAACGACATCCTTAAGCAGCATCGCATTCACCGGATCCAGCCCGGAAAAAGGCTCGTCCAGTATCACGATCTGCGGATGATGCGCCAGCGCTGTGATCAGCTGTATTTTCTGCTGGTTGCCTTTGGAAAGCGTATCCAGTCGTTTGTTTCGATACTGTGCCATATCCAGCCGTTTCAGCCAGTAATCCGCCGACTCGACTGCACTGTGCTGGTCCATTCCTTTGAGCTTTGCAAAATAAACAAGCTGATCGATAATTTTCTTTTTCGGATACAGGCCGCGTTCCTCTGGCAGATAGCCAAACTGCACATTTTGTCTCAGAATCTTTTCGTTGGAAAACAAAACTTCTCCGCTATCCGGCGGAAATACATTCATAAGAATCCGGATCGAAGTCGTTTTACCCGCGCCGTTTCTGCCAAGCAGTCCAAAAGCCTTGCCGCTTTGCGCATGAAAAGAGATGTCTTTTAAAACCTCTTTTTCTCCAAAACTTTTACGGACTTTTCTCATTTCAAGTTCCATTTCACTTTGTCCTTTCATTGGTTGAAATATTACGTCTGATCCAGCGTCTGCTGCAGCAATATTTCGTCTGTTGCTATTCTTACATAACGTATTTATTATACCAGCAGACGCCTGAAAATGAAAGAATAAAAACAGATCTGCGACTGCTATTCACAGCATGCAGATAACCGTTCAGGATGCGTATCCTCTTACCGGATTCGAAAAAAACTTACGGTTGCTCCTGTTTCCATTTTCTGTTACAATTCACCTATACATAGCTTTATCCAAATATTTACATATGAAAGGAGCCTTTTCAATGACTGTCATGGAATGGAACGACCGCCTGAATATCGGCGTGGATCTGATTGACAACGCACACAAAAAACTGTTTTCCATTATGCGGCGGATGGCAAAACTGCAGGAGAATCCGGATAACTACAAGCTGCTCTGTGAGGAAGGAATCAAATATTTTAAAAGCTATACGCTCAAACACTTTGCCGAAGAAGAAGATTATATGCAGTCGATTCAATATAGAAGATACGAGATGCACAAACGGCTACATGACAACCTGAGAGACAATACGCTTCCGAGCCTTGAAAAAGAAGTACTGGAAACTGATTACTCTCCGGAAAGCGTCCAGAACTTTATGGGCGTATGCATGGCCTGGCTGACCCAGCACATTATGAACGAAGACCGCGCGATTACCGGCAAAATACCGCCTCTGCAGCAAACCGCACAGGAAAAGGATATTATCCGGGCACTGAGCCAGTCACTGATCCAAATCCTGGAGACAACGCTTGGCATCCATGCAGAAGTCGCCAGTGAGCACTATCAGGGAGAACCTGCCGGCGCCATGGCGTTCTGCCGCCTGATGTACCAGTCTGAGAACGGAAAATCCCTCTTTGCCTATCTCGGATTCGAAGATAAGCTGATTCTTTCCGCGGTCAGTGAAATGATGGGCACGCAGGTCAAAAAAGTAGACAAAATGTCGCTTTCTGCCATACAGCTGCTTTCCAGATCTGTGATGCAAAATCTCCGGCAGCAGTTTCCGGACGTCCTGGATTATACGCTGAAAAAGGAAAATCTGATTTCTTATGAAATTATGTTCAAAACGATTCAAAATTCCTGTCCGCCTGTCAGCATCCTGTTCCGCACAGATCGCGGATATTTTGTATTCTGTATCCAGACCTGATTAGCAGACAAAATAAAATAGTGGAAAGTTCTGATCTGCCGGGGATTTCAAAACTTTCCACTATTTTTCGTCTGTGTCTTCTATATTTATTGTAAACTTTCTTCCTGCAGCTGGTCGAACCGTTCCATACATTCGTCAACCGAAGCTCCGTTTAAAAGCTCCCGAACAATCAGGCAGGTGTTCCCCCACTGCTCGACATTCAGATTGGGATTTGCTCCGAGCACATAGACTCCCTCGTCGATCTTATCATTTAATGGTTTCAGAGCGTCCTTGCAGTCTGTTTCCAGATTTTTGGACGGCGATATAACCTGATTCGTCTCCATATACAACGAAAGCGCCTCGTCCGAAACCATCTGATCGAGCACATCTTTCGCGTCTTCCAGATGTTCGGCTTTGGCATTGACGCCATAACCGGTCATCGCTACCACAGGCATCTGACCGCGTTTGGTTGGAAAACCGATGACCTGCAGATCAAAATCCACTTTGCCGTAAGAAGATTCCGCATTGGCCGCGCCCCAGTACGCCATCACAATCGGCGTCTTCTGCGCTTTAAAATCAGGCCCTTCCCCATCGATCGCCTCATACGTATACGCTGTTTTGGCATCGATGTATCCTTTGTCTATCATCTCCTGCAAATATTCAAACCCTGGGCGCATATAATCGCTCAGTTTTGCTCTGCCAGTATTAATGGCTTCCATTTCTTCCTCTGTATTCCCTCCGTTATATAAATCCGCAAATGCCTGCGCCAGCACAAAATTCTCCAGCCACCAGCGATTTGCGCCAATCGGCGTTTCAAATCCGTTTTCTTTCAGCACTTTGCAGCAATCCAGCAGCTCCTGCGGCTGTTCCGGTAATTTGAGATCGTATCGGTCGAATACGTCCTTATTGATAAACAAGCCGTAAGCTACAATTTCCTGCGGAATTGCCACCAGCTTTCCATCGATCGTATTTGCCATCTTTACGATTTCTCTCAGATCTTTGGCGGCCTCCAGTCCGGACAGATCTGCCAGGCCGCCTTCCTCGCCAAGCAGCTTAACAACATCCGGATTCAGCAGATAAACGTCATCCATACCGCTTCTTACCCGATCGATACACACTTCGTCATAGGTTTTTTCCTGATAGTCCTCTGCGGTATACGTATTAAAATCGATGCCTATTCCGGTTTTTTCTTCCGCCATAATAATTGTACGTTCCTGTGCCGTCCGCAGCGTATTTTCTGCATCCGCATCCGCCTTTCCCATCGGGCTGAACAAAACAACCGTCCGTTCCTCTTTCTTATCGTTATGAATCAGATTTTCCCCCGGATTTGTTTTTATCGCTGTTCCGCAGGCTGATACGCAACACACCATAACGAATACCAGTAACGACGCCGTCGTTTTTTTCAAATTCCCCTTCATATATTTCCTTTCTCACCCAAATATTTGCCCAAAGTCTTTCGAATCACATCTATATCCACCGGTTTGGCAATATGATCGTCCATCCCTGCATCTTTTGCATCTTTGATGTCTTCCGCAAACGCATTCGCCGTCATCGCAATCACCGGTATCGTTTTGGCATCCTCCCGATCGATCGAGCGAATTATCTTTGTCGCCTCGTATCCATTCAGCACAGGCATCTGCACATCCATCAGTATCGCGTCAAAATGGCCCGGCTGCGCCGCCTGAAAACGATCGACTGCAATCTGACCGTTTTCCGCCACTTCTCCGTCTGCCCCGATCATATGCAGCAGCTCCAGCAGAATTTCCGAATTAATCTCATTGTCTTCTGCTATCAGGAAATATTTTCCTTCCAGACTGCTTATTTCCGCTTCTTCTCCAGTCTGCTGCGTTACGTCGCTGCGCTTTGCATAAATATGCTGTATTTTTTCTTTAAAGGCCGATACAAAAAACGGTTTTGCCAAAAATCCGTCGATCCCCGCTGCAATTGCTTCCTCCTCAATCTCTTCCCAGTCGCAGGCGGTCAGAAACAAAATCGGTATCTTCACCTGTTCCACCATCCGAATCTGTCTGGCTGTCTCGATACCATCCATTCCAGGCATTTTCCAGTCCAGCAGTATCACATCATACGGACGGTTCTGCGTCTGTTTTACTTTCTCAACCGCTTCCAGACCGCTATACGCAAATTCTGTCTGTACGCCGACATCCTTCATCAGCATTTCAATATTGCTGCACGTATCCTTATCGTCGTCTACCGCCAGAATACGTACAATTCCGCTTTCCTGCCAGAATTGTTCCGCTGCGAACTCCTCCGGAATACGCAGCTCCAGCTCGGCAGTAAAAATCGTCCCGCGATTTACCTCGCTGGCCACTTCGATCGTTCCGCCCATCAGCTCGATAATATTTTTGGTAATCGCCATCCCAAGTCCGGTCCCCTGGACTTTGTTCGTCGTACTGTTCTCAGCTCTCGTAAAGGCGTCAAAAATAACTTCCAGATATTCCGGCGTCATACCAAATCCATTATCTTCTACCTCTATGCGGATATGCTCATACTGTCTGGAGCGCTGCTCCAGGCCGATCAGACGCAGCCAGATCCTGCCGCCTTCCTGCGTATATTTGACGGAATTGGACAACAGATTGATGAGTACCTGATTCAGCCTCGTCTCATCTCCAATCAGACATTCGTGCCGGATTCCCGTTACGACGATATCAAATTTCTGACCTCTTGCTTTTGCCATGGGCCGTATAATCGCATCTACAGACGAAATCATATTGTTCAGCGTAAACTCACCGATAGACAGCACCACTTTACCGCTCTCGATCTTGGAAACATCCAGCACATCGTTAATCAGACTGAGCAGATGACGGCCGGAAGACGTAATTTTTTTCGTATATTCCTTTACTTTATCCGGATTTTCCGCATCCCTGGCCAGTAAAATCGTAAACCCTAAAATCGCGTTCATCGGTGTCCGGATATCATGCGACATATTTGACAAAAACATCGTCTTCGATTTGCTGGCAATCTGTGCCGCCTGCAGCGCTTCTGTGAGCTGCTTATTATGAATCTCCCGCTCTTTCTCCTGCTCCCTGCGGATCCGGTTTCGCAGCCTTTGATTCACATAATACAAAAGACAGCAAATCACAAATGCCGCCAGCGTTACAAAGATAACGATAAAAATATTCTGGTTAACCGCATCTCCTTCTTTTTGGATTGCCGCAACCGGCACATAGCCGATCAGATATATGGACGCATGATTCACCTCCCACATATAGATCAGCGATTCCTTCCCCAGCACATCATGGTAGAACATCAGATCGCTGCCAGACCGGATACCTTCTGCGATCTCCTGCTGAATGTGCGGCTCCATAATCCGGTTTGCCCGATAAAAGTCCTGCAGATTCAGGCTGCCTGCTTCTCTGTCGCCTACGCCTTTTGGTTTGAGTACAAATCGCTCGGTTTTGGAATCCATAATATAAAGCACCGCGTTACTGTTATAAAATTTTTCCGGCAGCGCTTCGTCAAACGTATCATAAATATATTCCACATACAGATATGCCGTCTCTTTGCCATCCCTGACCACCGGACATTTCATAGTATACGCCCATGTTCCCATACGATTGATATATGCCTCGGAAACAGGCAGTCCTTCCACCTCGTTTCCCGCGGAAAAATCAAGGCTGTCTTCCCGAAACACCTCTCCCGTACTGGAAATGCCTTCCCGTTCTCCATACGGAATCATCGACAGCTTTACCATCGTCTTATTACTATGATCCGCATAAATAAAATCCTCAGGCTGATCCATCAGAGCAATCTCATCCGCCAGCATGCTCTGAAATTCTGCTTCTTTATTAAGAATCGCCTGTATCGTACCTTTTAACAGCTCCAGGTTCTCGCTTAGATTCTCAATCGCCGCTTCTGACATCTGTATGGAAATCTTTCTCTCAATCGAGTAGACAACGCCTCCCAGAATACAGAAAACAACCAGTATTGTAATAATCAAAGAAGCGCTGTTACCGAATTTTTTCTTTTCTTTCTCTTTTTTTAAAACCATCTGTTTCATACCTTCATTTACAAATGACAGATTCTGACCGACTGTCATCTTCCCTTTGCATCCATATCAGAAACTGCCATTCCATACAATGAGAATCTGTGGTCTGCAAAATGCTCTTACTGATATATCTTATGACAAAATCCTGTCCAGGGTGGCAAGCAACACTTCCACATCGATAGGTTTTGCCAGATGACCGTTCATCCCGCATTCGATGGCCTGCTGCTTATCCTCTTCAAACGCATTTGCCGTCATTGCCAGAATCGGAATGGACGCATGCTCTTTGCTTTTCAGATTTCGGATGGTCTTTGTCGCTTCATACCCATCCATCACAGGCATCTGTACATCCATCAGTACCAGCTGATAATAACCCGGAACCGATTTTTTGAGCATATCTACCGCAATCTGTCC
>ERZ779632.1121-NODE-1121-length-11893-cov-8.468238_pt1 | contig 11893 bp, 8 predicted proteins | sample MGYA00514194_ERZ779632 | MGnify/ENA primary metagenome ERZ779632 (study PRJEB29562, sample SAMEA4376704) | mouse gut metagenome | isolation source: Cecum | study: EMG produced TPA metagenomics assembly of the A DSS colitis mouse model was used to assess the...
AAGCCGAATTGTATATTGTCTGGAAAAAGTATCAAGTTTTTTCAAGGGCTTCCAATGAATTTTTGAGCCAGCTAAAAAAAGTGTGGGGAGCAGAGCAATAATTTTTGTGTTTCTATAGTATACAATCCTGAGTTCCTGATACCATTGGCAAGCAATGCATCTTTATGTAAAAGCTGCCCATACGCAGAAATTTCGTAAACGAATTTCTGCATTATGCTTGTTGGTGACATGTCCCCAAGCCCCTGAGATCATTGCCGTTGGCAATGGCTGCACATTTCGGGCTGTCCTCTTTTTGAGATTTGCATATTGCCAAATGCGGTGATACAATGTACACAAAAGCAGTACGCAGAAGGAAACAGGAGGTAATTAATATGTCAGACAAAAAAACAGCTCTGTCCAGACAGGCAGAGACTATTATCAAAAATCTGGAAAAAAGAAATATGGAAGGATATTACTTTGAAACGGCGGCTGCCTGTACCGAAGCAGTCCTTGCCGCAATACCTTCCGGTTCCATCATCGGCTGGGGCGGCAGCGAAAGCCTGAAAGAATGCGGCCTGATGGATGCAATCCACGGCGGCTCCTATGAGCTTCTGGACCGCAGCAACGCAAAATCACCTGAGGAAGCACGGCAAATCTATGCACGAACTGTTCTCGCCGATTACTTCTTTATGAGCTCCAACGCGATTACTCTGGACGGCGAACTTATTAACATCGACGGAAACGGCAATCGAGTTGCCTGCCTGATCCAGGGACCTTCCAACGTGATCGTTATAGCCGGCATGAACAAGATCGTTCCCGATGTGCAAAGCGGTATCGGCAGAATAAGGAATGCAGCCTGCCCGGCCAATGCCATTCGTCTGGGCCGCAATCTTCCCTGCGCGGCAACCGGCGTCTGCCATGACTGTTTCAGCCCGGAGTGCTTCTGCTGTCAAATCGTAGTGACAAGACGCAGCATGCATCCGGGCCGAATCAAGGTATATCTGGTTGGTGAGGAGCTTGGTTATTAACAAGCTCTTTTATTTATTCAGTTCATCAAGTTTTTGCTTCAAATCTGCCGAAATCGTACTTACCATATCCGCCGAAGCCGCTATCTCTTCCGTCGAAGCCGCCAGATTGGTCACCCGCAGGTTAACGCCGTCGATAACCTCAATCAGTCTTCCGGCATCTTTCAGGAGATTGGAAATCGCCATCTGGATCTGTTCCTTATTCGCATCGCTGTCGCTGGCCGTTTCCTTGGAAGAGTCAGCCAGTTTCTTGATATTTTCGGCAATAATGGCGAACCCTCTTCCGGACTCTCCGGCTCTTGCAGCCTCGATGCTCGCATTCAGCGCCAGAAGGTTCGTCTCCTCCGCCACGTTGGTGATCTCTTCATTGTTTTCTTCCAGCTTCACCAGCAGATCCTGAATCTTACCAAGCGCTTCATTTAACTGGTCGCAGAAGAGCATAACGTCGCTCATGGACGCAGAAATACCTGTGCTCTCTTCCGCATTATTGTTATTGCCCTCCGACATTTCCACAATAGAGGTGTCAAGACTTGCGAAGTCTGTCTGCACCTCGGCAATCAGATTGCCGATCTTCTCGTTTTTGTCCTGCAGCTCGGCATTTTTACCTTCCACCTCGGAAGCCATCTGCTTGGCAATCTCGCTCTCCTTTTCCACCTCGCTCTTTACGAACTGGATACAGTTATATTTATTATTACAATCGTTATAGATCGCCGTTGCCATCTTCTTACAGGTTTCATATCCACAGGCGGAACAGTCGATGGAACGCTCGGAATCCGTGCGCTTGTCCATGGTTACAAAAATCTCTTCCAGTTCGGACGCGCCCGGCTTTCTCGCCGTCACAATCGCAGACTTATCGTTGTAACGCCTGATAAAGTCGTTAATGTCGAGATTCGCAAACTGCTTGTTCAGTCTGGCAAGTCTCTGTTTGGGCGTAAGGCTTCTGCTGAAAGCGTGCTTTCTGTCACTCTTCTTGCTTGCTTCCTTAATCTTCTGGAGCTCGTAGAGCGTGTCGTCGGACCTGGTCTTCTGTTCCTCCACACCCGGACCGTAAATACATCCCTTCTCACAGTTTAAGGCGTCTACCATAAACGGCAGATCCTTCCTTGCCTGCACTCTCTTCTTGTAATCCGACAGGAATTTATAGGTATTCCTCTCCCCTTCTATCTGCCTGATAAAAATGTCCTCGCCGCAGAACCAGTATACATTTTCTTTCAGGCCGCCCGGCATGGGATAAATGGAACCCAGACCGTATTCGATCTCATCCGTCACCGCAGGGCCGGAAATATTATGCGCCCTCACATATTCCATCAAATGGTCAAAAGTCACATTATAGGAGACGTAACCGCCGCAGTTTGGATCGTCAATCTCATTTTTCTTCGCAATGCAGGGGCTGATAAAGGCAAGCTTGTCAGGCACCTTCATATACTTTTTCACATAAATCGCGCCGCACATCATAGGCGAATGAACCGGCATCAGATTCGGAAGCAGCTCCGGAATGAACTTTTCTATGTAACCCACTACCGCAGGACAGGGCTGTGAAATACCGCCCGTAAAATTATGCTCGGTAATGTACTTTACATATCCCCATGTGGTAATATCCGCGCCAAAGCTGATGCTGATGATGCGGTTCACACCGAGATTTTTCAGTCCTCCCAGAACCGAAGCGTATTCCTTCGGATAATTCGCCAGAAATGCAGGCGCCAGAAGAAGCGAAATCTTTTCTCCCTTCTTCAGATCCTCAAAAAACCGTTCCGTGTCGTCCTTGTAGCTTCTGGCTCCATGCGCACAAGCATCAAAACAGGCGCCGCAGCTGATACACTGGCTGCCGTCCACAACAATTTTATTCATACCGTTTTCTTCCACTGCACGGTTTGCCGTCAATACGGGACAGGCGGAAATACACTTATTACAGCCTACACAGTTCTCATTTGTGTACACCAAAGCTTCTAACGGTTGATTTGCCATAAAACCCTCCAAACTGATACTGCCTTTTTTTGCAATTATTCGTGCTATTTTCACAATTACTCTTATATTTTACCACAAAAAAATAGAAAAACAAATAATTATTTATCTGTTTTTCTATTTATATGCTTTCCAGTCCGCCACACTTCGCGCGGACCATATCACGATAATTTATATCTGGGAAATCACAAAAATATCATAAATCGCCTTAATCGCCGTCTCGAAATCGGCGTTAGCCACCCCGATGATAATATTAAGCTCGCTGGAACCCTGATCAATCATCTTGACATTGACATTTGCATGGGCCAATGCGGAAAAAATTCTGCCCGCCGTACCCCGGGTGGATTTCATGCCACGCCCTACCACAGCAATCAGGGCCAGATCCGCTTCGATATCAATGGAATCCGGATCAGCCAGCCTGTGAATGCCGGAAACAACCTTCTGTTCCTTGTGCATAAACTCGTCCTGATGCACAAACACCGTCATGGTGTCGATACCGGAGGGCACATGCTCAAAGGAAATCTCGTTTTCCTCAAAAGCCTGCAAAACCTTACGGCCAAAACCGATTTCCGAATTCATCATTTCCTTTTCAATATTAACCGCACAGAATCCCTTTTTACCGGCAATACCGGTAATTACATATTTGGACTTCTGGCAGGTGCTCTCCACAATCCAGGTGCCGTTGTCCTGCGGCGCGTTGGTATTTCGGATATTGATCGGAATGCCTTCGCTCCTTACCGGGAAAATGGCGTCTTCATGCAATACGGAAAAGCCCATGTACGCCAGCTCCCGCAGCTCTCTGTATGTGATCGTTTCAACTCCTGCGGGCTTATATATAATCCGGGGATCCGCAACCAGAACACCTGAAACGTCCGTCCAGTTCTCATATACATTCGCCTTTATGGCTCTGGCAACAATGGAACCGGTAATATCGGAGCCGCCTCTGGAGAACGTCTTTACCCTGCCGTCCTCATAGGCGCCGTAAAAGCCGGGAATGACCGCCGACTCTACGGTGGACAGCCGGTCTCTCATCAGGGTATTGGTCCGCTCCGCATCATGCTCGCCGTCCGCCTTGAAGCGGATCACCTCAGCCGCGTCCACAAAGGAAAAGCCGAGATACTTTGCCATGATAATGCCGTTCAGATATTCCCCGCGGGAAGCAGCGTAATCTGAGCCTGCCTTTTCCTTAAAATTTTTCTCAATGGTCTTAAATTCCTTATCCAGAGAAAGTTTCAGCCCGAGCCCGTCAATAATTTCCTGATATCTGTCCCGAATGGCCTGCATCTCTTTCGTAAAGTCGGCGCCCTGCTCCGCCAGATCATAGCAGGCATAAAGCATGTCCGTCACCTTCGTGTCGTCCGAGGATCTCTTACCGGGTGCAGACGGCACTACAAATTTACGTTCCCTGTCCGCTCGGATAATCTCGCCCACTTTTTTAAACTGCTCTGCACTCGCAAGAGAGCTTCCGCCAAATTTAACAACCTTGTTCATCTTTTCATCTATCCCCCCGCTACGCCATAATACGGATTCTGTTCAGGCATCCGCCGATTTCTTCTATCTTCTCGTCAAATTCCTTCTCCGACATCTCCTGCGTCATAAACGCAAACTCCTCCGTCAGACCTACGTTCACTTCCGCAAGCGCGCCGAAGGCTCCCATCGCCGTTTCCCTCCTGTCCGCGGAAACTCTTACAAAGAACTTCCGTCTCGCGCACCGGATATCCGCAACTTCCACCTTCTCCTCATCCCAGAAACACATGATGGTCTTTCCCTGATGTCTCGCGCAGTCCACCACATCGGAAACCACCGCGCTGGCCGTAGGCAGCTTTCCCGCACCCCGGCCGTAGTACATGGAATCACCCAGCATATTTCCATGCACATACACCGCGTTAAATACATCGTTCACACTGTAAAGCGGGTGCTCCCTGGATATCAGAAAAGGTGCAACCATGGCAAAAAAACCGTCCTCGGTATCTCGGCTTAAGGCCAGAAGCTTTATGGACTTGTTCATCTGTTTCGCATATTTAAAGTCAGCAGAAGAAATTTTTGTAATTCCCTCCGTGTAGATATCCTCATAATTTACGTTTTTCCCAGACATAAGGGAGGAAAGAATCGCAATCTTACGGCAGGCATCGTATCCCTCCACATCCGCTTCGGGATTTCTCTCCGCATACCCTTTCTCCTGCGCCTCCTTCAACACTTCGTCAAAGTCCACGCCCTCTTTATCCATCTTTGTAAGAATATAGTTGGTCGTCCCGTTCAAAATTCCCGTAATGCCGTCAATATGCTCGGCCGTCAGGGAATAATTCAGCGGACGTATAATCGGGATACCGCCGCCCACACTGGCCTCAAAGAGATAATTGCAATGCTTTTCCCTTGCAATCCTGAGAAGCTCCGGCCCGTGAGCCGCCACAAGCTCCTTGTTTGAGGTGCACACACTCTTTCCCAGAAGAAGCGCCTGCTTCGTAAACTCATAGGCAGGCTTCGTGCCGCCCATGGTTTCGCAGATTACCTTAACCTCCGGGTCGTTCAGTATAATATTATAATCGTGTATGACCTTTTTCTCGTAAGGGTCTCCCGGAAAATCCCGCAGATCCAGAATATATTTTACCGCCAGATCCTCCGCAGCCTTTTTGTTTATGTCAGCCCTGTTCGTCTCGATCACTTCCACGACGCCGCTTCCCACGGTGCCGTATCCCAATACCGCTATCTGTATCATCTTTTCCTCCATGAATCCGTACGGAGTATGCCGTTTTTCAGGCATTCTCCTGCATGTGACTCAAAAACTTCCAATATCAGCTGTTCCGGCTTTGCAATGAGCCTCTGCTGTGGAATGTCAGAAGTTCTTCTCTCACTGCTATATCAACGGGTACTTGTCTGTCAGTGTCTTAATGATCGCCTGCGCCTTGCCGATGCCGGCTTCTCCTTCCTTAATCACGATGGAGATCGCCTCCGCCACCTGCTCCATATCCGCCGTATTCAGGCCGCGGGAGGTAGCCGCCGGCGTGCCAAGCCGGATACCGCTCGTCACAAAGGGCGATTTCGGATCGTTGGGAATGGTATTCTTATTGGCTGTAATATGCGCCTCATCAAGAAGCTTCTCCACTGCCTTGCCCGTCAGGTCGTAATTTGTCAGATCGACTAACATTAGATGATTGTCCGTACCGCCGGAAACAACTCTGATGTCCCTCGCCTGAAGCGCTTTGCAGAGGGCCTGCGCATTGTCCGCCACGTTCTTCATATAAACCTTAAAATCATCAGACAGGGCTTCCTTAAAGCAGACAGCCTTGGCCGCGATTACATGCATCAGCGGGCCGCCCTGAATACCGGGGAAAATTGCCTTGTTGAAATTATACCTGTCCGCCACTTCCTGGCTGGACATGATCATACCGCCGCGAGGCCCGCGCAGGGTCTTGTGGGTAGTAGTCGTGGTCACATGCGCATAGGGAATGGGGCTTGGATGGAGCCCTGCCGCCACAAGGCCGGCAATATGCGCAATATCCACCATGAGCACCGCGCCCACCTCATCGGCAATCTCTCTGAATTTCTTAAAATCAATGGTTCTCGCATAAGCGGATGCACCGGCAACTATCATCTTCGGCTTGCACTCCAGTGCAATCTTTCTCACATTATCGTAATCGAGGAATCCTTCGTCATTGACGCCATAAGGCACGCAGTTAAAGTACTTGCCCGACATATTAACCGGCGACCCATGGGACAGATGTCCGCCATGATCCAGATTCATGCCCATAAAGGTATCTCCCGGCTCCATCACCGCAAAAAATACCGCCATATTTGCCTGTGCGCCGGAATGGGGCTGTACATTGACATATTCACAGCCAAAGAGCTCCTTCGCGCGGTCTCTGGCCAGATCCTCCACCACGTCCACGCACTCGCAGCCGCCGTAATACCTCTTTCCCGGATAGCCTTCCGCATACTTGTTTGTCAGCGGGCTGCCCATAGCCGCCATAACCGCCCTGCTCACCCAGTTCTCGGAAGCGATCAGCTCAATATGGGAATTTTGTCTGTTCTGCTCGTCAACAATCGCCTGCGCGATTTCAGGATCTACATTTCTTACCTCATCCAATGAATACATTCCTCGTTCCTGCCTTTCTGATGGTTTCCACACTTATACTCTCATGAATTTCCAGCTATTTATATATACAAATAAATATAATACATAAATAAAAGCAAATTTCAGAACAATATTATAAGGTATTTTGCCATGTATTGCAAACAAAATTTATGACAATATCGTGGGCTTTGTCTGTAAAGGATACGGCGTTTGGCATAATGGACACATTTTCATGGAAAATTAAGAAAACTTTATGGAAATCTTATTTTGACTTTTCACCCTGATCTGCTATTATGTAACATGTCAGCAGAAAGTAACGGACTCGCGGCGCGGCAGACGCGCAGCGGCCGGATTTCGTATCGGTTAACCGGCCGCAGTAAGGAAATAAATTATGGAAAAAACAATTGTTAAAAACTTTCACAAATACAGACATGCCATACCCCTTATCCTGTATGGGATCATCTATATGCACTGGTTTACCTGGCTGGAAAAAAACGTTACAAGCCACTACCGGCTGATCCACCTCAGTCCCGATGACCTGATCCCCTTCTGCGAGGTCTTTGTCATCCCCTATCTGCTGTGGTTTGCTTACGTGGCGGTAGTCGTCCTCTACTTTTTCTTCCGGGATAAAAGCGATTATTTCAGGGTATGCACCTTCCTGTTTACGGGAATGACAGTCTTTCTGATCGTCAGCACGCTCTGGCCGAACGGGCACGATCTTCGTCCCGCCGTCATGCCAAGGGAGAATCTGTTCACAGGACTGGTGTCCGCGCTCTACAGGGCGGATACGCCGACCAACCTCTGGCCCAGCATTCATGTTTATAATTCTCTGGGCTGCCATTTCGCAGTAATGAAAAGCGCAAGGCTGGAGCGGCACAAAGGTATCCGCATCGGTTCTCTGATTTTATGTGTGTCGATCATTTTATCGACCGTATTCATCAAGCAGCATTCCGTCTTTGACGTGACCACGGCTTTCATCATGGCCGCTGTGATGTATGGTATCGTATATCATTCCGATATGCTTCTGAATTTTTACCGCGATCTGCACGGCAGACGGAAGCGGAAACCCGGCACGCTGATTTAGCAGACTGCGTTTCTTTTACATTGTAAGACCCGCTTCATGATGCCGGTATGCAAAAGCCCCGCCACTTCGAACAGGAAACGGCGGGGTCTGTATTTTACTGTAGCTCCCTCTGCACAGGCACTTAATTAAACTTAAAGAAACGCCTGCATATCTTGTAGCCTTCCACGGATATCTTTCGTCCGCCCTTTCCGGGCAGATTCATGGAGCTGCCAAGTACGCCGTAACGCAGATGCATATACAGGCCAAGGTCCTTTTGCCTGATGTACTGCCAAAGCTCAGCTTTCTTCTCCAGATTTTCCTCCGTGCCGGAACGTATCAGCATAATGGAGGATATGACGGTAATGATCTCCAGATAGTTGAGCATGTACTTTTTCAGTTTCCCCTTCCCGCATATCTTCGCTCTTTTCTCCACAAAATAGTCTATCATGATCTTGTTGACCCGAATCTGCTGATCTATCCGGCTGATCATAACCTCCTCGTTGACCGACTGCCCCTCTCTTCCTATATAGTAGCGGTAGAAATTCACATCGAGATAATACATGTTCTTCACAAACGGAAGCGGCTCAAAGACAAAGATATTGTCCACATAAAAGGTATGCTCCGGCAGCTCCAGACCGCACTCCCGAAGAAGCTTGGTTCGAAAAATCACCGAATGCATGAGAATATACTGCCCTTTATGGAAATGCTTCACCTCATTCCATCCAAAAATCTTATCCTGTGGGAGCGCATGCCGGTACTTCATCACCTTGTGCTTCTTTTCTCCCTCTTTCTCATAAACAAAATTACTGATCATCATGTCGAGAGTATCTCCTCCCGCAATGATATCTCGAAGCGTATCCAGTATCTTCCTGTACGCGCTCTCCTTCACCCAGTCGTCGCTGTCCACCACTTTATAGAAAAGCCCCTCCGCACGGGCAAGCCCTGCGTTTACAGCCGAGCCGTGTCCTCCGTTCTCCTTATGGATTGCCTTAACGATGGATGGATAGCGCCCTGCATACTCGTCCGCAATCTCTCCCGTCCTGTCTGAGGATCCGTCGTCCACAATCAATATCTCCACATCTTCGCCTCCGGGCAGAAGCGAATCAATGCACTTTCTCATATAATCTTCCGAATTATAACAGGGTATTGCTACAGATAATAATTTCATGTCAGGCCTACCATACCTTTCTTTCCTGAATTTACCATGCAAGTCCTTTGTATACCATTCTGATAACTCACCCTGCCATTTTAGCATAAAAACGGCTGTTATTTGTTACAGGTTTCTTATGTTTTTCTTATTTTTTCGGTTTCCTTATCATTTCCACCTGTTCCGCGTAAGCCGCAAAGGCGGACGGAATCGGGTAATTTGTCCGGGTTTCTTTCGGATCTACAAAGATAAGGCCTTCCCCCTCCTGCCTGCCTCCTCTGTCGGCAAGTTCATCCACCCTGATCAGAAAGCCGGTCATATGCCACTCCTTATGGGTGAACACATGCTTTGCCGGAGGAAGCGCCCTGATTCTGAGCGGCAAAAGTCCCAGCTCTCTCAGGTAGGCAAGCACACGTTCCTCCTCACAGTTTCCCTCCATGGAGGGAAACTCGTACAGACCAGCCAGCAGCCCCTTTTCCGGCCTCTTTCGAAGGGCCACCCGCTCTGCATCCTGTATTACCAGTATCGTCTTCTTTTCAATGCTTCTCGGCTTTTTTCCGGCCTTTTTCGGAAATTCCCCCGTAATGCCCTGCGCCCTTGCCCTGCACAGCTCTTTCCACGGACAGACGTCACATTTCGGCGCGCCGTTGGGAATACACACCATGGCCCCCAGTTCCATGAGCGCCTGATTAAAGTCCCCCGGGCGATCTTTTGGCATCACGTCGGCCAGTTCCTCTTCCACGGATTTTTTAACGCCCGCCTGCAAAATATCCCTTTCATCCGTCCTGAGCCTTGCAAGAATCCGAAGCACGTTACCGTCCACTGCCGGATACGCTTTCCCGAAGGCTATGGAAGAAATGGCTCCCGCCGTATAACTGCCGATTCCCGGCAGGGACAGGATTATTTCATAGTCGTCCGGCATCCGCCCGCCATATTCCGATACGAGAATCTGCGCCGCCTTTTTCAGATTTCTTGCCCTGTTATAGTAACCAAGCCCCTCCCACAGCTTCAACAGCTTTTCCTCATCCGCTGCGGCAAGGCTTTCGATATCGGGAAGCGCCTGCAAAAAGCGGTCATAGTAAGGTTTTACCGCCTCCACTCTGGTCTGCTGCAGCATGATCTCCGAAAGCCAGACATGATAGGGCGTCGGTTCCTCCCTCCAGGGAAGAATACGTCTGCCGCTGTCATACCAGGCAAGAAGCGGCGCCGCAATTCTGTCCAGACTGTCCAGAAAAACAGGAACGGGCGCATGCATCTCCAATCCGTCCTCCCGTACAAGACAGTCGTAGGCAAGAAGACGGACACCCGCTCTCCTCGCCTTCTTAAGCGCCTCCCCAAAGGCGGGCTGTGTATCCCAATTCGGTTCCACAAAATTTATCCCCTTCATCTGAACGACAAATAAAAGGTATGCCTCATATCCCTGCCTTCGCGCCTCGATGAGCTCCTCCACATGCTTAAGGGCCCGTTCGGAGGGAGCGTCGGGAAACGCCGCCGCTCCCTCCCGCTCCAACGTCACACCCTTTACCTCGATGAATGCCCTTTTTCCAGACAAACTCTCCACATAAAAGTCAAACCGGGAGTTTCCGAACGTCTTCTCCGGCCTTACCAGACTAACGTCACCATACAGGCCGCCTGCCCGCAGCCATTCCCCCGCCACCTTATTGGGCGCATTGGAGTCCATATTGACCAGACGTCCATCCTTGTCAACCGCCACCAGATCGTAGGCGGTAGCGCGGGTTTTGCTGTCGCTCTTCTCCAGATACACTTTTGTATGATCCTTTAGCAGCTCCCGGCACCTGCCCGTATTCTTTACATGCACTTTCGTTCTTTCGCCGTGTAGATTCACATAGGCTATAAATCGGTTAGGCCGCTCTATAAATTCAGCGGTAACTACTTCTCTGTATTCCATTTCCTGTCGTTCCTTTAACTACTGTCCTTCTCCTCAATCCTGTCTGCAATTTCCCTGTTCTTATAAGGAACTCTGGCCGCAGGCACTACCTCTGAGGCAGGAAGCGTGTGGGCGGACTGATCGTCGAAGAAAATATGCGCTCCAAAAGCCTGCAATATGTCTCTCTTTCGGATGCCTCCGAGAAAAAATACTTCGTCTATGCGCACATCCCACGCCCGAAGCGTGCGTATGACACGCTCATGCGCCGGCGCGCATCTGGTCGTGACAAGCGCTGTCCTGATCGGCGCTTCCGCCTCCGTATAGTTTTTCTGTAACTCGGAGAGCGTCTTTAAAAACTTTGCAAAAGGTCCTGCCTGTAATGGATTATTGGCGTTTTTTCTCTCATTTTCCTCAAATGCCTCCAATCCTTCTTCCTGAAAGATCCGTTCGGACTCATCCGAAAAAAGTACCGCATCGCCGTCAAAGGCAATCCTGATCTGCCTGATCCTGCGCTCACAGTCATAGGTTGATATCCCTTCCGTACAAATAATGCCCGCCGCAATATTCGAGTCAATCGCCCGCTGCACATCCTCCTCACAGGCTGACAAAAACAGGTCCGTCTTAAAGGCGGTAAGATATGGCGCAAGGGACGCTCCTCCGGCCAGTACCGCCCTTGTGATCCGCAGGCCGTAGTGCTCGATGGCCTTAAAAACCCGAAGGGATGTGTCCGGACTGTTCCTTGACATAATGATAACTT
>ERZ779632.1123-NODE-1123-length-11880-cov-10.485412_pt1 | contig 11880 bp, 9 predicted proteins | sample MGYA00514194_ERZ779632 | MGnify/ENA primary metagenome ERZ779632 (study PRJEB29562, sample SAMEA4376704) | mouse gut metagenome | isolation source: Cecum | study: EMG produced TPA metagenomics assembly of the A DSS colitis mouse model was used to assess the...
CTGCTGCCACATCGGGGAGGTCCAGGTGAGCCTGTGGGATCAGGAGACCCTGGACGTGTGCGCCAGGGCCGGCGTTCACCTCCTTTGAGATATGAAGACCGGGGAGCCTGCGGCTCCCCGGTTTGTTTTCTGCGTGCTTTCACCACAAAAGCTGCCAGACGCACTCCTTGGTCCGCCGGCTGTGGGTGCGTATGACCCGGGCGGACTCCCGGAGGATGGACTGACGCATATCTGTCACCAGCGCGCCGGCGGAGACGCTGTCCCGCACCGGGCCCTCCGGCTGGCTGCCGTAGAGGCCGCTGAAGCTCTGCTCCAGCTGGCCGTAGAGCGCGCCGTAGGCGTCCTGGATCCGGGACACCCACCGGCGGTCCAGCTCCACGGTCCGGCGGGCGGCCCGGGCCTGCTCCCGGGTGGCCACGGACAGGCCGTCCAGCCGCAGGGACTTGGCGGACAGGCGGAACTGGGGCAGGGTGGCCGTGTCCGCTCCCATCTCCAGGGAAATGCCGGTCCTGGTCCAGGGCTTGGCGCTGCCGATGTCCGCGCCGCCGGAGATGAGCACCTGCCCGCACCCGCCGAAGAGGCAGGCCCCGATATCCGCCCCGGGATTGCCCCCCAGGGCCTTGAGGATCCGGGCGGTTCCGGTGATGAGGATGTCCCCGCAGGCGCCCCGAACCCCCGCCCCGATGGCGGCGGCCTGATCGGCGGCAGCGGCGGAGATGGTCCCGCCCCGGATGCTGATGTCCCCCACCGGCGCGGCCAGGGCCCCGCCGATGCCCGCGCCGCCGCCGGGTCCGCCGGTGGCGTCGATCACGCCGCCGGTGATGACGATGGACCCCATGGGGCTGCCTTTGCCCCCGCCGATGCCCGCGCCGCCGCCGGTCCCCAGGGCGGTGATGACGCCGCCGCGGATGTGGATCCGGGCCGTCCGGTCCCGGCCCGCGCCGCTGTCCCTGCCGATGCCCGCGCCCCCCGGACCGCCCGCGGCGGTGAGGGAGCCGTCGGCGGGACCCCGGCCGCCGGGGGAGCCGTCCCGGTCAATGCGCAGGCAGGCGCCGTCCCCCAGGGACACGCCGGCACACCCCGCGCCGCTCTCAAAGAGGCTGCTGGACCCGCTCTGGAGCAGCAGGGTCACATTGTTCTCCCGGCCCAGGCTGAAGGCCCTGCCGGAGGAGGTCCGGCACACCACGCCCCCCAGGGTCAGCTCTATGGAGCCGATGTTGTCGGCCAGGGCGATCCTGCCGCTGAAGGGGGTCTGGCTGGCGTCCGTCCCTGACCCGCCGGACACGGCGGTCACCCGGCTGGACAGGATGCGCAGGGTCTGGGTCTCCTCCTCATACACCCAGTCCCGGTCCGCCTCGCCGCCGGTGACGGTGAAGGGATTCGGGTACATATTGATCTCCTGGAAGGACCCCGTCTGCTGGTTCCAGCGCAGGTAGGCGTACCGGGTCTTGGCGCGGCCCGCGCCGTCCCGGCCCCAGAAGGCCAGGGAGTGGATGGGGTGGCCCTGGGAGCCGTCCCCCTTCCCCAGCCACAGGCGCACCAGAGCGGGCAGCTCGCCGCCGGGGAGGTGGGTCCTCACCTGCCTGCCGTCCACCGCCATGGCGGTGACGGCGCTCCACCCCGGCAGCAGGGCCTTCCAGATCACGTCGACAGGGTCCAGGCTTCTCCCCCGGGGATCGCTCACCCGGTCCGCCTGGACCGCCAGAGAGGCGGGGCCCTCCAGAATCACGGGAATCCTCGTCCCGCCCATAGAATCTTCTCCCCGGCGGACCTCCGCCGCCGCGCCGGGCCGGAGGCGGAGCAGGGCGGTGGGAGCGGCCTCCAGGGAGCCCATGCGGAGAAATCCGCCCCCGTCCAGGGTGAGGACCGCCCCCGGGCGCAGCCGGACCGTCTGGAGGGTGTTCTCCCCCGCGCCGGCCAGCTGAACCCCGCTGCCGTCCACGGTCAGCAGGGGGGCGCTCACGCTCCGGAGGGTGACGGTCCCGGAGCCGGTGAGCAGGATCTCCGGCGCGTCCGGCCCCGCGCCCTCCACCGTCACGTCCCCCTGTCCGGCTACGATCAGCACGCCGTTGTCCCCCAGGGACACCCCGGAGAGGTCCTGGCCCGACACCCGGACGGAGCCCAGGTCCATGACGGACAGGGTGTGGTCCTCCGGCGGCGGGGCCGCGTCCGGACCGCCGGCCGGAACCAGGGCCGCCTCCGCCTCCGGCAGAACAACCGGCGGTGCGGCGGCCTCCCCGTTGGCGCCGGCGCCGGAGGAGAGCAGGTTCATGAGGAGCTCCAGGTTCATCCCCTCCAGTCCCGCCAGCAGGGGCGGAATGGCGGGGAAGTCCAGGAGGAGGTCTCCCGCCCCGGTGAGCAGGAGATTTGTCAGAAACGCCTCCATGCCCGGGGCCGTGCCGCTGGTGAACTGGCTCTGGAAATCGGACAGACTGGCGAAGGCGCCGCCGGTGAGCTCCGCCACCGCCTGGTCCGCCGGAACGCCCTGGGCCACCTTCTCCATCAGCTGCCGCAGTCCCTCCAGGGCCATTTCCATGCTGGCGGTCCCGTCGATGCCGCCGCCGGCAATCACCGCGCCCAGGTACAGGGCCGCCAGGCGGCCCGCGGCGGAGTTGCCGTCCAGGGAGCTGCCGATGATGGCGGCCATCAGGTCCGCGCCGCTGGCGGTTTTGTCCAGGCCCAGGGAGGAGAGGATCTGGTCCGCGGTGAGGCCCCCCTGGGTCAGCCAGCCGGGGAGGTCCTGACCGGCGGCGGCGTCGGAGAGCAGGGCGTACAGCAGCGCGTCCGCACCGTCCTCCAGATCCCCGTCCAGAAACAGGTCCGCGCCGCCGGCGGCGCTGCGCATGATCCGGTCAATCTCCTGCCGGAGCCGGTCCAGCTGGGCCTGGAGAGCGTCCCGGTCCGTCTCCCCCTCCCCGGCGGCCTCCCGGGCCAGCGCCTCCATGCGGGAGAGGTTCTCCTGCACCTCCGCCAGCACGGCCTCGCCGGACTGGAGGGTCCTGCGGCTCTCCCGGATCTGGCTCTCCGTCCGGCTGCTGCCGCTCAGCAGCTGGCGCAGGGTCTCCGAGAGGGTAAAGCCCGGCGTTTTCTCCGTCCTCTGGATCTGGCCGCCGCCCTTCTCCGTCTTTTCCGCCTTCTCCGCCGCCCGGTATCGGGCCGCGGAGATCTCCCGGTCCCTGCGAATGGTCAGCTCGCTCATTCCAAGCGCCCCCTTCCTCAGCTTTTTAATTAATATCGGCCTATGGGCGGGGAAACATAACAAGCTGCGGCCAAGGATCCTCGTCTTCCCAAGGAAACATCACATTTTCCGGTGGAATTTCGGAGGAAAGTGTGGTATTCTGAGAAAAACAGGTGAGAACAAGGACAGGGGAGGGACAGCCATGCTGCGGATATTTCTGGTGGAGGATGAGAGCGCCGTCCGGGAGAGCCTCCGGGACATGGTGCCCTGGAACCAGTACGGCTACGCCCTGGCCGGGGAGGCCGGGGACGGGGAGATGGCCCTGCCCCTGATCCGCCAGACAAAGCCGGACGTGCTCATCACGGATATCCGGATGCCCTTCATGGACGGCCTGGCCCTCAGCGAGCTGGTCAGCCGGGAGTTCCCGGAGATGAAGATCGTGGTGGTCTCCGGCTGCGACGACTTCGCCTGCGCCCAGCGGGCTATTGACATCGGGGTGGAGCGGTATCTCCTCAAGCCCGTGTCCAGGAGGTCCCTGCTCCAGGCGCTGGAGGAGATCCGCAAGAAGATCGAGGGGGAGCGGGCCAGCCGGGACCGTCTGGACCGCTCCCGCCGGGAGGAGCAGGCCTACGAGCAGTACGCACGCCGGGCCTTCTTCGAGAGAATCGTGGCCGGCCAGCTGACGGTGCAGCAGATCTACGAGACAGCGGCCAGACTGGACATTGACCTGCGGGCTCAGTGCTATGCCATCGCCCTCTTCTCCGCGCCCCGGGAGCGGTCCGGAACCGGGGAGGCCCGGCTCCGGGACGCGCTGCTGGAGTATTTCCTCAAGTATCCGGAGTACCTGCTGCTGCGCTGGAGCATAGACACCTACGCGGTGCTGCTCAAGGGCGCGGCCGCCGGCATGGAGGAGCTGTCCCGCCGGTGCGTGGAGGCGGTGCGGGAGCGGTACGCCGCCTACGCCCCGGAGGCGGACTGGTACGTGGCCGTAGGCCGGCCCACCCAGCGGCTGAGCACCCTCCCCGCCTGCTTTGAGGAGGTGTCCCGCCTGTGGGCCTACCGGTATGTCACGCCCCGCCAGCACGTGCTGACAGCGGACACCGTGAGCCTGCTCACCGGCACCGGCGGCGAGAAGTGCCTGGACCGCCTGGACGCGGACCGGGCGGACCCGGCCATTCTGGACGGGGCCATGGGCAGCATCAGCGCCCAGGAGGTCCCCCGTTTTGTGGAGGAATATGTGCGCGGCGTGGAGGAGGCCCTGTCCTCCCGGGCCTTCTGCCAGTATCTGATGCTCTCCGCCCGGTTCGCGGCGGTCCGGTTTGCCGCCGGCCTGGGGGTGTCCCAGCAGGAGGCCCTGGCGCCCCTGACGTGCCTGGACATGGTGGGGCAGAGCGTCACAGCGGCGGATCTGCGCAGCTACCTGTCCGCCATCCTGCTGCGGGTTCTGGAGCTGCGGGACCGGGAGGCGGGCGGCCAGTGCCGGGGCCCCCTCAGACAGGCCCTGACCTACATTGACAGCCACTTCACCGACGGCCCCCTCTCCCTCAACCAGGTGGCCCGGGCGGTAAACATCTCCCCCAATTACCTCTCCGCCGTGTTCAGCCAGGAGATGGGGGAGACCTTCACGGAGTATGTCACCGGCCGGCGGATGGAGCTGGCCAGGGAGCTGCTGCGCACCACGGACAAGCGGTCCGGGGAGGTGGCGGCGGCGGTGGGGTACCGGGACCCCCACTACTTCAGCTTCCTCTTCAAAAAGACCCAGGGCTGTACGCCCCGGGACTACCGGAGCGGGGTCCGGCGGGGCTGAGAGGGCAGAGAGAGGGCCGGGGCGTGCAGCCCCGGCCCTCTCGGGCTGTCAATATGGGAGGACGCGGGGGAATGCAGAGAGAACATTTTGCGAAGAACGGCGGCAGAGACTTCCGCCGCGCTACGCCAGCCGCAGCACCGCCACCTGGCGGGGCATGTCCGGCGTCAGGGTCAGGGAGCTGCCGGGATAGCGGACCACCATGTCCCGGGGATACTGGGAGAGGAAGTCCTCCAGGGTGGTGAGCACGTCAAAGCCCATGTCCCCCAGGCGGTAGTGCATGGGCACGATCACCCTGGGTCCCACGGCCTCCGCCACCGCCCTGGCCTCCCCGCTGTCCACGGTGTAGGTCCCGCCCACAGGCAGCAGCAGCACGTCGCAGGGGCTGACAGCCTGGACCTGTTCGGGGGTGAGCTGGTGGCCCAGGTCCCCCAGGTGTACCACGCTCACGCCCCCGGCCTCAAAGCGGCGCACGGTGTTCTCCCCCCGCAGCGCGCCCCCCTGGCCGTCGTGGAAGGTTGGGATTTCGGTTACTGTAAAGGGATTTTCCCTGCCGGAGGTAAGCCTTACGCGGTCCGTGTACGCGTGGTCAAAGTGGCCGTGGCTGCAATAGACCGCGTCCGCCTCCGCCTCCACGTCCGCCAGCCCCGGCACGTCCCGGAAGGGGTCCAGCAGGACCCGGAAGCCGCCGCTCTCCAGAAGGAAGCAGGAGTGTCCCAGCCAGGTGATGGTCATAGAATGCGCCTCCCTTGTTATGTGATGCCCTTATTGTACACCTCAGGGCTCCCATTTGCAAGGGCAAGGCTATACCAGCGTCTCTCCCTGAGCCAGGGCCAGAAGGGCCTGGGGCTCGTCCACGTCCTCCAGCTGACAGGCCGGAACCTCCACCAGCACCAGCTCCTCCTGGTGCCGCCGGATGACGGTGCTTCCCCCCTGGTCCTCGGTGAGCGAGCGCAGCTCCGGGAAGAACCGGGCCGGGAACAGGCAGGGATTGCCCCGCACGCCGTTGTGGCCCAGGGCCGCCAGGGCGTCAGGCCGCGCCCGGAAGGCGTCCACCAGGGCCGCCACCGCCTCCCGCCGCAGCAGGGGCTGGTCCGAGACCAGAAACAGGGCCCCGTCGCAGGGCCCCAGGGCCTCCAGCCCCAGACGGATGGTGTAACTGATGCCCCAGTCCGGATGGGGGTTGCGCACGGGCCGGAAGCCAAACCCCCGGGCCAGGGCCGCCGCCTCCGGGTACTGGGTTACCACCGCCACAGGTCCCAGCTTCTCCGCCGGCACCGCCTCCAGGGCCCGCTGGAGGAGGCTCCTGCCCTGGAAGACTGCGGCCAGCTTGTTCTCACCGAACCGCCGGGCGTTCCCCGCCGCCATCACCACGCAGCCGATTCGCAGTTGCTTGTTCTCCATACCTGTCTCCGCCTCCAATTCGTATTCTGCCTATAGTATACCCTCTTTTTCCCAAAAACAAAAGCGGAAGCCCCCTTCCGGGCAATCTGTTTTCCCGGTCCGGAGACTCCCTTTTCAGATTGGCGCTGCTGAAAGCGGCTTCGCCAAGCCATTCGTTAAAATATCCAAGGCGGGCAGCGAGGGCTGCCTGGACTGGCTGGAGCAGACCGCCAGCGCCAAGGTACATGGGACCACCGAACTGGTTCCGGCGGAGGTATTCCAGGAGGAGCGCGAGTCCCTGCGGCCCCTGCCGGCCTGTGACCAGGTGAAGTGTCCGGTGATCTGCCGGACGGTGCGATAGGACAACACAATTATCTGCGACAGCAACTGCTATTACTTCCGAGCCGAAAGGTCGGAAGTAATATGTGCCATGTTTTGCGGTTGCCGCCGTTTATGGCGGCGAGCAAAACGGCTTAAATCAAATGTATTATTTCTGAATTTATAATTCGGAAATAATATTCTGTCCCCCTGGGGACCTATACCACCCAACCTGAGGTGCGGATTGAGACGCTGGACGGGATTTCTCCTCAAAAACATCACTACTGAAGGCTCATAAAAGGTGTCTGTTTCATCACTAGGCGTTGAATACTTTCTCACAAAATTGATTTCCGTGCCCTGGAAAAATCAGGATTGCAGATCACAGAGGAACGCGGTATAATGCCCCATAGGACCGCTCTGCGGGGCGGCCTAAATTCAGGAAAAGGGATGTTGATAATTTATGAAGTTCCATAAGGTGCGCGCATCCTGCGCGCTTCTGCTGGCGGCCATGCTTCTGCTCACCGCCTGCTCCGGTTCCTCCAAGAAGAACGGCCAGACCTTTGCCCAGGCCCATGACAGTTTCGAGACCAAGCTTGTCCGGGAGGACAGCGACAGCGATCCTGTGCCGCCGCCCCCCGAGGGCGTTTTTGACCAAGTCTGCTACCCCTCAAAGGTGGGGGATCTGGCCGCCTACGTGTCCAGCGATCCCGGGGACGGTCAAAAGCACCCGATGATTATCTGGGTGGTTGGCGGCTGGGGAAACGGTATTGACGATTTTCCCTGGACCTACCCCGCGTGGGACAACGATCAGACCGGCTCCGCCTTCTGGCAGGCCGGCGTGCTGACCATGTACCCCTCCTTCCGCGGCGGGAACGGGAACCCCGGCCACTATGAGGCCCTCTTCGGCGAGGTGGACGACATCATATCCGCCTATGAATACGCCGCCTCCCTGCCCTACGTGGACCCCCAGCGCATCTATCTGGGCGGCCACAGCACCGGCGGCACCAGGGCCCTGCTGGCGGCGGAGTACAGCGACAAGTTCCGCGCCGTATTCTGCTTTGGGGCGGTGGATGAGGTGAAATACCACAACAACAGCCAATTTACCTTCGACACCAGCGATGAGATGGAATATACCATGCGCTCCCCCATCCACTGGCTGGACGACGTACACTCCCCCACCTTCCTCATTGAGGGCAGCGACGGAAACGCCGACAATCTGCGCAACATAGAGAAGACCTCAAAGAACAGTCAGATCAGCTGTTACATCATCGAGGGTGCGGACCACTTCGCGGCCCTGGCGCCCGTCACCCAGCTGCTGGCCGGGAAAATTTTGGCGGACACCGGCCCCCAGTGCTCCATCACCCTGACCATGGAGGAGCTGGAGCAGGCAATGACCCGGGAGCCCTCCTTCCCTCTCCCTGTCATGACGGAATACCGTCTGGAGGAGCAGGGGATGCGCTTCTCCTACCCCTTCATCTGGGACGTGGAGAGCGAGGCCGGGGAGGACGGCTTTCAGCTGTCCCTCTACTCCCCCTATGACGATGAAAACCCATGGGATATGGCCGCTATGTATGTCTACACCTATGAGGCGGACGGCGAGAGCGGCCTGTCGGATATCGCCGGGGCGCTGCAAAGCGCAGGCTATGAGATTCAGGACGCGGAGGTCTGCGGCCGGGCCGCTCTGGAGGGCTATGGCCTGGAGGAGCTCAGCAGCGGCAACTACTTCAACAACAGCTTCCTGATGATTCAGAACGGAGATACGATCGTTGAAATCAGTTTTTACCTCCACGAGGACTTCGGTGACGCGGGGGACGCCCTGTTCCAGGCCATTGCCGGCAGCGTTACTTTTGATTGACCCTCTGTCCCTGCAACCAGACCCCTGGCCGCGAAACGCGGCCAGGGGTCTCTGCATACCATAAACACCAGGCCTGCCCGGTTTCATAAAGATCCCCTTGACTTTGGTACGAAATCGTACTATAATGCCAATCGCGCTATTCAATACGAATCCGTACTGTAAAGGAGGAGCCCTATGGACAAGTACCGAGCATGGATCCGGCGGCTGCTGGCCGCCTCCAGTGCCGCAGACGGCGCATATTACCGCTGGGCAAAGCGCACCCACGTCACCTGGCACGTCCTGGACCTGCTCTACGCCCTGGACGACGGTCTGCCCCACTCCCAGAAGCAGATCTGCGAAGCCTGGGGATTCCCGAAGACCTCTGTGAACACCGCTGTCAAGGCCTGCCAGGCGGCGGGCTATGTCACCCTGGAGGCCATGCCGGACCAGCCCCGCCAGCGCCAGATCTGTCTGACCGAGGCGGGACGGGCCTGCGCAAAGGAGGCCCTGGGCGAGCTCTGCGCGGCCGAGGACCGGGCCATGGAGGAGACAGTGGCCCGGTACGGTCCCTCCTTCGTGGAGGCGGCGGAGTTCTTCTTCTCCCGGTTCCGGGAGGCCATTGACGAAAACCTGTCTGAGGGAGAGGAGGTCCGTTCCCCGTGAGGATCCAGCTGTCCGATCATTTTACCTACAGCAAGCTGCTGCGCTTCACCCTGCCGTCCATTGTGATGATGATCTTTACGTCCATCTACGGCGTGGTGGACGGTATATTCGTCTCAAACTTCGTGGGCAAGACCCCCTTTGCGGCAGTCAACCTGATCTACCCCGTGCTGATGATCCTGGGCGCGCTGGGCTTCATGGTGGGCACCGGCGGCGCGGCCATCGTGGCCAAGACCCTGGGGGAGGGGAAGCCGGCGCTGGCCAACCAGTACTTCACCCTGCTGGTGCTGTCGGCGGCGGCGGGCGGCGCGGCAGTCTCCCTGCTGGGCCTCCTGTTCATCCGGCCGGTGTCCGCCGCCCTGGGGGCGGAGGGGGCCATGCTGGAGCACTGTGTTCTGTACGCCCGGATCATCCTGGCCGCCAACCCCTTCTTCATCCTGCAAAACGTGTTTCAGTCTTTTTTTGTAGCCGCAGAGAAGCCCAAGCTGGGCCTGAGCGTCACCGTGGGGGCGGGACTGACCAACATTGTGCTGGACGCGCTGCTGGTGGCGGTGTTCCCCCTGGGACTGGCCGGCGCGGCCATCGCCACAGCCATGAGCCAGGTGGTGGGCGGGCTGGTCCCGGCGCTCTACTTTGCCCGGGAAAACGGGAGCCTCCTGCGCCTGACCAGAACCCGGTTCTACGGCCGGGTCCTGGCCAAGACCTGCGCCAACGGCTCCTCGGAGCTGATGAGCAACATCTCCTCCTCCCTGGTGAGCATTCTCTACAACTTCCAGCTCATACGCCTGGCCGGGGAGGACGGCGTGGCGGCCTACGGGGTGGTCATGTATCTGGCCTTTGTCTTCGCGGCCATCTTCATCGGCTACTCCGTGGGCAGCGCGCCTATTATCAGCTACCACTACGGCGCGGGAAACAGCCGGGAGCTGGGCGGCCTGCTGCGAAAGAGCGTGGTTCTGTGCGCCATCGGCGGCGCGGCCATGGCAGGTCTGTCCGCCCTGGCGGCCCCGCCCCTGGGGCGGATCTTTGTGGGCTATGACCCGGACCTGCTGGCGCTGACGGTCCGCGGCCTGCGGCTGTTCGCCCTGTCCTTCCTGTTCTCGGGGCTGAACATCTTTGGCTCCGCCTTCTTCACAGCCCTCAATAACGGCCTGATTTCCGCCCTCATCTCCTTCCTGCGCACGCTGGTGTTCCAGTGCGGCAGCGTGGTGCTCCTGCCCCTTGCGCTGGGGGTGGACGGGATCTGGCTGTCGGTGGCGGCGGCGGAGCTGGCAGCCCTGGTCCTGACGGGGGTCTTTCTGGCGGTCAACCGGCGGACCTATCGCTATTAGGGCCTGTTTGATAATTGGCGATATGCCCAACAGCAAGGAATTTTTTTGCCAGACAAGGCAAATTTTCGCAGGCATCCTGACGGATGGCAAGAAAATTTAACGCAGTATGGCGGAAAAAGGCCTGCTGTTTGGGCGTGTTGACAATTTTCAAACAGGCCCTAGCCCTCCGCCACCCCCACACGCATAAGGCGCACCAGAAGCTGCCGCCCCTCCCTCCGGGGGGCGAGCAGATCGTTAAACTCCACAAAGCAGTCCCCCTTCAGGGGAATCCCCGCCCCGGCGGCGTACTCCCGCAGCCGGGCCGTCTGCTCCAGGTTCCGCTCCTGGGTAGGCTCCTCCACCAGATCGCACAGGCACAGACAGGTCCCGCCCGGGAGGGGGATATCCCCGTCCTCCCGCTTCTGATAGAGGAAGGAGACGCCCCGCTCCGGTATGCACAGGCCGGTGTGGAGGCCGTCGGTGAGGTAGTTGACAATAATAGACCGGTCCAGATCCGTCAGCTTCACCGCCCGCTGGGCCTCCCAGCGCCGCAGCTGGTATCCCTGGCCGCACAGGGACTGGAAGAGGCGGTTCTCTGCCAGCATCTCCGTGAGCAGGGCCTTCCTGCACCGCAGCCGCTCCATCATCTCCTCCGCCCGGTCCAGCTGGGCCTCCAGCAGGGCGTTGAGATTCTCCCCGTCCTCCTGCTGGAGGTAGGACTTGATCTCCCGGAGGGACAGGCCCATGTCCCGCAGGGCGGCGATCAGCGCCAGCCGGTCCAGCTGGGAGAGGGCGTAGTAGCGGTAGCCGTTCTCCCCCACCAGGGCGGGCCGGAACAGGTCCAGCTCGTCGTAGTACTGTAAGGTCTTCCGGCTGGTCCGGGCGATTTTGGCAAATTCCGTGATCTGAAAAAGCTTTTGCTCCATGTTCACAGGCCCTCCTTGACTGTCCGGCAACGGGATCACTTATCATAGGTTATACCACATCCCCGGCGGGGAGGCAAGGCGGAGGGCAGGCGACACACACGGAGACCAATTTTTGCTGCGGCAGCTTGACATTTGCGAAATCTGTCCAGGGGCGAGCGATGCTCGCCATTTTCTTTTCTATCAGCGCTTGACTGTCCGGTAACGGGATAGTTTATGATAGGCTGTACCACATCCCAGGCGGGGAGATAAGGAGGATACATCATGACCTGTAAAAAAGAGACCTCGCTGCTGGAGGGCCCGGTCCGCGGGACGCTGGTGCGCTTCGCGGCGCCCATCATCCTCAGTAGGGTGACCACCCAGCTCTACACGGTGGCGGACGCCAAGAACCATCAGCTGCGCCAGGACGCCAACCCCCAAGCCGCGGTGTCCAACCACACCACCCAGCACAAATAGAATCACAACGAAAACAC